>LAZR01000407.1_pt1 | contig 37314 bp, 58 predicted proteins | sample 329461 | NCBI WGS metagenome assembly LAZR01 (sample SAMN03002196, study PRJNA259156) | marine sediment metagenome | biome: sea floor; feature: Hydrothermal impacted sediments; material: marine sediment; isolation source: Loki non-amplified sample from Loki's castle hydrothermal vent sediment ...
TTTGTAATTAATCTAGCAGATTGTTGTGCAAAACATATTGAAAAACTGGAGAGTGAGAAGTGACCAAGGAAGAAATATTAGAAAAATACAAAGAACTAAAATTTCAGTTCGATAGTTGGCATAAAAACTGTTTTAATTATACTTCTAAATATGAAGGAAAAAGTATAGCAATAACAGCGCCCATGTATGATTACAGATCATCTTTTGAAAAAGAAATGAGCATCAAAGAATTATTAAATGAATCAGATTTTAGCCTTATTAGTATATTTATAAACATGAAAAAAGTGGAGAGTGAGAAGTGAGTACAGAATACGAGGAAGACTTGAATTTCAAAGAGCATGTTCATTTTAGAAAGACTATACATAATCTTATGCTGCGAATTGATTCTCTTGAAAAAGACAGGCACAGAATGGAGACAAAAATAGAAGACATTTTGGAGAGATTAGAATGACGACCATTAAATTAATCGATCAATTGAAAAAAATAACGGATGAATGGCATGATAGATTTCCAGAAAAAACAGATGAAAATAAAAAAGTCTTAAAGTTGCTTAAAGAGTTTCCATTTCAAAAAATGATCATGGCGTGCACTGAGAGAGTATCTTCTCGCGTTAAATTGCAAGTTCTCGAACAGCCCAAACAAGACATGTTAAAAAATGTTAAGAAAATTAAAGACCTTCAAACAGAAATAATACTTCGCCAATCATCTTTATTTTCTCAAATGGGTTCGATGGAGATAATAATTTCTCAGCTCAGAGAGAAGTTGAAAAAACTAAAAAAGGAAAGCAATAAATGACCGGCACAATTAGTAAAATGGAAAGACTTAATAAAGAGCTAATTCTACGCTACGGCAAAAACGTGATTGAGCATTATGCGGGTGCTAATTCTGATGAAACACATATTTTATATACCTATCCATCAAAAAAACGCTGGTGGCTAAATCCATCTTTACATCAACACAAAAGAAAAATCGTTGTTAATAAAACCGACTTTCTGTTTGAAAATATTAAACACATAAACAGCTTTAAAAATAACATATTCTTTGAAAACAAGCCCCTATATTCTTCTAAATTGCGCTTAGCATTTAGTATAAATACACAATAGAAACAACTGATTTTAAAGTTTCTCAAAATATATGTCAATATTTCTTGACAAACCAAATCTATGCGCTATACTGTAGTTGTGAGCTGATAAACATTTAATAAGAAAACAAAATGTTACTAGAACAATAACAGTCCTCCCTTGTCAGCTCACACATTATTAATCAGTTAAGGAGAACGACATGCCAAAAGAAACCAAAATTAAAAACAAAATTAAAAAGACAATGAGACTAATAGCGCTAACACAAAATAACAATATGTTAAGTAATCGGGCAGAACAAACAGCAACGCAAGCAATTAAAACGCTGCAATGCGTGCTAGCTCATAATGACTTTGATAACTATGAAAATTCTCAAGTCAGCATGCTAGTGCCGGTTTGGAACAAAACAGCAATAAAATTATTGGGGGCAAAATCATGAGCAGCGAAGATTTGAAAGAATTAGACGAAAAACTTATTGAAATGAACAGAGATATAATTAGGCTAACAGATACAATAATTAACAGCATAGAGCCTAGGTTAGAACGTCTTGAAAGAAACGTTCAGCCCGCCATATCTTACATGAGTTGAATTTTAAACAGATAAGGAGAACGACATGGGAATTAATTATGAAAAAAATATCAGAACATTAAGAAAAATAATAAAAGAAGGGATCACCATCCTCAAACAATACCACGAAGATTATTACGAATTAAATATCGAGATAAATTTTGAAATGATTTCTAACCAAAATAATTATTTACTAGGATTAAAGGTTGCATTAGAAACCATATTAGAAGGAGTGTGATCATGAAAACTAAGAAAAGTAAGTTACAAAGAGAGATCAGAAAACATGGGCCAGCACTGTTTGAGAAATATTCAAACTATTTCACGCCTAATAGTGAGCAAGCTTTATCACAAATTTGGGTAAAGAACTATAACGCTCGAAAAGAAGCTGAATCAAATAAATCACATACATTGAAGTTTTTTAAGAAATAAGGATACATTAATATGAAAAATTGTGCCAACAATATTAACGTGCTAAAAAGATGGATTAAAATTCGAGAAGAATCATTTGAGAAAATAAAAAAAGACCCCTCCGCCAGTCTTCATGAAAAACTAATGTATGAGTTTAGCATAGATGGCTTAACCGACGCATTAAGTATTATTGAGACCGGAGCAATTAAGGAGATTTAATCATGAATAAAACAAACAAAACTACTGTTGATGTATTATTAAGGTTAATAATTCAAGTGCGCGAAAAGCATAATCGCTATAGCACAATAGAAATTAATGAAGATGGATTTAAATCTTATATCTGTGACGATCCTTTTTTAGAATATGGACATCAGAATCATAAAACACTCGAGGAAGTTATAGAAAGATTTCATAAATTTATCGATTGTGATGATTTGTTGAAACATTCAGAAGAGAAGATAGAGAAAAAAATAACAGAGATAGAGGAAAATATGGAGAATGAAGCAACAGACCTAATAAGACTAAAAGAAAATCTTGTAAACCTAAAGAGAAAGGAGATTTAATCATGAATAAAATACTATTAAGACTCAAAGAAATGTACGACTGGCGCTATACAGAGCTAAGCAGAAGAGAGGCTTGTTTGCTAAAAGAAGCGTTTAAGCAAAATATGTTTGGCAAGGATCGATACAAATTTGTAAACGATAGATTAGACAAAGTAAAAAAGTGTATGGACTATCCCAAAATCAATTGTAACTATGCGATTCATCTAGAAATCGAAGCGTTTAAACAAGGCATAAGTGTGTTTGACTTACTACAAAACCTTAAGGGCTGAGCGATGGATGAGAAGTGCAAGAATTGCAAATTTATGATAGAATGGGAGAGCTGCCAATATCAAGGGCATGGAAAATGCAGACGATTTCCTCCTCATATAAATTTAGAAACAAGTGAGTCTGGCGAAAAATTAGTGGCAATTTATCCAAAAGTTTTTAATGGCGGCTGGTGTGGAGAACATAAATGGAAATCTAATTCTGATAAGTATGTCGCAACATTCCATAAGGAGTGAGCTATGGATGAGAAAGAGAGCGAAGAAATGTGGCGTCTTCAAAATCGCCTTTCTAAATGTGAATTATGTAATAAATATTTTGCAAGACAGTTTGTTTTTATCCATCAGCTTGGAGATTTAACAAAAGGTAAACCAGCAGATATTATAAAAACATTATCAACATGCATTAAGTGTGTACCTAAAAAGGACTGAACTATGGATGAACGGTGCGAGATGCTAACTGCATTGCTAAAAGAAAGTAGTGATTGTTCTTCTGATATGATTGTTAGCGATTTATGTGAAATTCGTAAAGCAATTAGTTTTGACAGATGTTTAACACAAGAAGAGATAGCAGTATTAGAAAACCATTTTATGAAAGAGGACTGAGCGATGGATGAGAAAAAAGACTTAGAATTAGAATTAATTGTTATAAATAAACGACTTATAATTGCGAAAAAAACAACAATAGAAAATTTTGAATTACAGATAACAAAGGAGCAAGACAAAATTAAAAAATTAAAAAGTGAAATATTAGACTGGAAGAAATAAGCTATGGATGAGAAGCCAACTAACCGGAGGGGTGATTAAAGTTGAATTTGAAACCCAATCACATATAATTTTTTCTTTAGCTAAAGAAAATGAAATGTTACGTGATAAAGTTAAATTTTTAGAAGAGATGAAAATACCACGCATCATTAATCATAAGAAGGGCGAAACAATTGAGCTACCTTCAGTTTTTCCTGAGATGAGATTGCCTTTCGGGTCTACTGCGGAATTAAAATATCGCGAAGAATATGATGATGCTGTTTTAGAAGCAAAAATAGGAAACATTAAAAAAACAAAACAATTATGTTATGCCGCTTATTTTTCAAGACCGCGAAACTGGAATGATGTTAGAAGATTAACAGAACATATAGATAAACTAAAAGATGAATTTATTCAGGTATTTTTCAAAGAAAACCTAGACAACTAACCGAAGCTACACAATGAAAGACATATTCGATTTAGACGATATCTCAGATTGTCCCGAAGATCTGCAAGAAGCGATCCGACCTCGGCGACAATATAGAGAAAATACGCAGTATAAGTATGTGTACGCGCTTTTTTTAAAAAAACACACATTAACCCTCGATGAGCTTCAAGTCGGCTTCTATCGCGAATATGGCACGTTCGTCAGTCGATATTCATTGGTTGGATCAATTAATTTACTAAGAAACAAAGGATCGATTATAAATGTGCGCCAGGGCGTGTATAGGCGAATTGGGGCAAACATGGGTGCGAAGAAATAAAGCAAAAATTCAGAAATTAATTGACAGCATTCAAGATAAATTATATTATTGAACATAACCATGCCCTGCACGCCACTAAACTATGCGCACCAAGCGGGGTTTTCTTTTGTTACGTTTACCGTAACACCTATACTTTATATAGTATGGGCATTTGTTTTATACTTGGTGGATGAGGTTGGATTCGAACCAACTCAGCCGAAGCGCGAAATTTACAGTCTCGTGTGCCTCACCGTCTGCACCGCTCATCCTTTTAAAACTAGATAATATTTAAGAAATCTTGACAATTCAAGAAACATTGAACAAAGAAGTATAACAAGTCTTTAATGTAGCAATAACTTCATCAATCGAATAGCAGACAAAACATAAAAAACCGTCCTCAGTTAATATATCAAACCATTTTTGCTGTTCAGGGGTAAGTTTGTTTTTACCAATTTTTAGTTCAATTGCGACACCTTTGTATTTTAACTTATCATCTGCCGTGTAAATATTAGGTGATTTTGTAATAATATTATCCAGAACCCCTGGCTTTACACCTTTCCTTTTTAATCGATAGCCTTGAGAAGGAGTGCATTTTCTTTCATTCGCAACATGAAACCAATGATCTCTTAATTCCGTTGAATCAAGAAGCTCTTTAAATGCCATTTGTAGGTCATCTTCAAGATGTTTATTCGTCATTTATTTTTTCCGAATTAATTTGATAATCCTGCTGAGTAAATATGTCAAACATCTCAACAGGACTCGTTTTACGAGCATATTTAATCTTTGAAACAACTTTTTTAGTGCGCGCAACACATTTGTTGCACAGTCTTTTATACTTTTTATCATGAAAATCCTCTGTTTTAAAATGTTTACTACAAAGTCCGCATCTGGATTTACCGTAATGATGAAACCAAATCATTTAATTTCCTTGACTTTTCAATAAATATTGACTAAACTTCTCAGCAATTATACACTATTAAAGGAATTGTCGCATGACAAACCAACAAGATAATGCAAGAAAATTAGTGAAACAGATAGCTTTGTACGCCGGATCAATGGAAATGCTCGTTGCTGAAATCAAATCAAAATGCAAAGTTACAGTATCGGATGGCACTCTTTATAATTTTCTCTCAAATTTTGATGAAAGATTGTCTGAAAAAAGCGCTACAGCGTTGTTACTTTATTGCCAAAAACATAGAATAAAAATTACGATGCGAGAATTAAGGCCTCACGCAACATATTTTGAATAAATACGTCAAAGTTTCTTGACAAACCAATGTTTCTTGACTATAATGACTGTAGATCAAAAACTAAAGGAGAGTGGAAATGTATGATTATGATATTGAAAAAGAACTTAAGTCTATAACTATTAATTATAGACGTGACATAGGATTATCTGATCTTGAATATGACGATGAAAAGTATGACGATGAACCGCAAGCTACATCAAATTATTACGAAGAAGAGAAAATGATTGACGACCAAGAGCGCGCTCGTGACATGAACAGTGCATAACATAACAGGAGAAAATTATGCGATCAGAGAAATTAAAACAGTTGATTAAAGATAAAGTAGATTTGAAGTTTAGAATTAAGGATGAGAAAGAGCTTATTGAATTGCTAGATTTTGCATTCACTTTAAATCTTAATTGGGTTGAGCCAGACGCTTCTCCTTTTTTAAGTAAAGTTAAATTTATTTACTTCGAGCATTTTAACAATATCTATTCAATAAGATATGACGATGAACACTCCAGAGAAAAATTTTTGTTATACGAAAACAAAGAATTCTCGATAGATAACGACCGTTTAATCGAAGAATGTAAGTGGCCTAATCTTAAGAAGCTGGTTGAGAATAAAGTGTCATTGAAATTTTACATTAGAGACAGAAATCAATATAAGGATTTAATAGAATTTTTTAAAACTTTAGGAGTGGACTTTGCATGCGACTTTAAACGCCAATGTTGCAAATATATTGTATCTAAGAGCACCGGATTTTTTGATAGATACACTGCTTTTTCTTATGGCGACTATCCTATATATCATTCAATTAAAGCACAAGAATTTGATTTTGAGAACGATTGCTTGGTTGAGGAAAAAATTATAAAAATAACATGGACAGATTTAGAGAGATTATTTGATATTAAATTTGAAGATTTTAAAAAATCAATTAAGGAAAATTTATGAGTACACCAGTGTTAATCATGGGAGAAAGCGGTTCAGGAAAGTCAACCAGCATTCGATCTCTTGACCCAAAAGAAACATTTATCATTAATGTACTAAACAAGCCGTTGCCATTCAAGGGATGGAAAAAACTTTATAAAGAAAAAACAGAAGAAGAAGGATCTATTTGTAATCTTTATAATACTGATAAAGCCTCTACAATTATAGCGTCTTTAAACAGAATAAACGAACTTACACATATTAAAAATGTTGTCATAGATGATTTTCAGTATGTCATGGCAAATGAATTTATGAATCGCGCTCTTGAGCGTGGATATGATAAATTTACTGAAATAGCTAAAAATAGCTGGTCAATCATTAATACAGCAATTAACTGTAGACCTGATTTAATCATTTATTTCTTAACGCATTCAGACATTGATATACGAGGAAAAACAAAGTGCAAGACTATTGGTAAACTGCTAGATGAAAAAATAACTATTGAGGGAATGTTTACTATTGTTTTAAACTCAATTGTAACAGATGATTGTTATTATTTTCAAACGCAATCAACTGATAAATATTGCTCTAAATCTCCAATGGAGATGTTTGATAGTAAAACTATTCAAAATGATTTACAATTCGTCTCCGATAAGATAAACGAATATTTTAACGAAGATATAACACAATAAGGAACTTAACTATGACAATCGTACCATTCAAAATGCCATCCCAAATGGAAGATGGAAAAGCAGTATTTGTTACTGAGAGTGCAATCTCTAAGAAATCAGGAACAGGAAATGATATGCTAGAACTCGATGGCATCATCCATCAAAATGATTTAACTAGAAAAACTAGAACATGGTTGATGCTAGATGGCCCGATGTTTTTTAGAACAAAACATTATTTTAAGTCTATTCAAAAATTCGATCAATTAGAGAATGGAAAGATTGATACAACATCTTTAATTGGCGCAAGAACAGCATGTCTTATTGAAATTGAAGCTAACATGAAATATGGGGAACGTTCTATTATTTTAGATTTTGAAGAAGACCAAGATCAAGACCCGTTTAAAGATGATAAGATTAACTTTTAACAGATAAGGACTGAGCTATGATAATACATCAATCGGGGGGTTTTTATGTATTTTTCCTTGTTATGTTTCTTATTTTTTGTACAGGTTGAACTATGAAACAAACAACCTTAACATGTAACTATTGCAATAAAGAGTTTGAATATGAAATAGAAATAGGCGATGGATATAAAGAGGAAGATGGCACAACGCATATCTGCGCAAACCCTGAATGTACGGTTTATGCATTATACCAAGTTCCGATGGAAGGAATGCCAAAAAAAAATAAAACCATCAGATAATTTTTATTTATTTTTTACTTTTAAACTAAACTCCGCAATCTGACTAAGCATGTCTTTGATTGATTCTATGTCAGATTTCATCATTGATAGGTGTCTCTCTATTTCTTCTTCAATCAAATCTTTTGTCTCAGACCTTGATAGCGTATTTGCTATTTTCTCTTCTAGTTTTGCCTGCTTTACCATGCTCATGCGATAAGATGTGGCAATAACAAGTATTAAAACAGCATCAGCACCTACGTTAATTAAATCTAAACTTACCATATCAATTCCTCCTTTTCCATTTAATCCCTCACCTAAAGAGGTTTTGCTGATTAACACTATTATTATGTACACCAAGCGATTTATCTTTCGTGTTTAAGTGAAACCATTGCGCTAACTGCATAAAGGCGTCTGCGGCGTGTGAGTTACTAGTAACAACGCCCGACTCAGACAGTACGTATGCGTGGTGATGTTCGACTTCTATATCATATACAGTTTCTGCTGGCTGTCTTTTCACGCTTAATACGCGCGGCAAGATTACTTGCTTCTCTGAGTTGTTTCTTATTTGCTTCGCTTCCCCCCCACAGATTCGTTTTTCCGTGATGCTTAGCATGGTCTGATGGGGTAAGTAACTCAAGATTTTCGACAGCATTGTTAGCTTTATTATGATCGATATGATGAATGACGAGACCTTCGGGTATATTGCCGTTATGATACTCCCATACGTACCTGTGCATATACTGCGTTGTGCCTGTAGACTTTGATGCGTAGTACCATGTTTTGGGTATGCAGCGAAACATAATCCCGTTGAACCGTTGTCCATCATGTATGGCCTCAAACTCTCTGCCATTCTTAGCATGCAGCCTGCAAATCCAGTTATCCTCCGAAAAATCATCCCAATCTCCGTTAACAGGTACAACTGCGTACGCTGAAGGGATCTCCGCATTTCTGCTCTCCCACAGAACCCTATGGAGCATCTTGAACTTTCCTCCAATCTGACTGACGTACATCCCTCTATTTTTCCAGAATCGGTATCTAACTCCTCGAAACTCTCTATAAATGCCCTTCTTATCCCTCTGCTGTCTGCTGACCATTTTACTGCCTCTTCGTTTGTGAATAAGACCATTCCTGGCGTCACATTACATGCTTCGACAAGACCGTCAGACGTAAAGATCTTGTGCCTTAAACTACACCTAACAATAACACGATTGGGCAGTTGCAACAAGATTATATCTTGTTTACCAACAGATTGCGCCCTGACAACTTTCGGGGTTAGTCCTCCTATTGACACTCTATCTCCAGCGGAGAATTTATCAACAGCTTTGGGGCCATTTGGTGTATCTATTAATGTGCCCTTGGGAAGACAAGCCCAGTCATGTACGGGAGCACTATAAGTTTGACTTCTTTCATTATATTCAGCATGATATTGTTGTAGACAAGTAATACCATATTCACAATTTGCTGCATGGAAATAACAACGACTAAAAACAAATCTTGCTTGCTCAATTGCATTTTGTTTATGATCAATCTTGGGAACAATTTTAAATCGAAGTCCTAACTCAAAAGCTAATTGTTGTACGCTTTTTTTAAGCTTAACATCTTCATTCGCACCATCATGGGGTGCCCAATGTTCACCGTAAACAATTCCATTCTTATCTCGAAAGTCTTTTACATGATTAACAAAATGTGAAATTTCAATATTTGAGTTTTCATAAAAAGAAATCAATCTGATTTGATTACCACAAAATTGTACAAACCAAATTGAAGTTGCGTCTAACCCTAAATCCCAATAAGTACTCACCGGAAGTGAAGTGTCAATTGGAAAATCTAAAATACGTTTTTGATCATAGGCAACTTTTAGTTGACGTGCAAAATAAGCGCCAGGAACAGCGGCCAGGAAAGAGCAATTATATTCTTGGTCGATCATATTGTCTGACATTCCGCTATTTCTATCCTCCTCAATTTCTTGGGGCGATATAAGTGGTTTACCATCATGATCAAAAGTATCTTTTACAGTCAAAATTCTGGAAAACCACTTAGGATTATTAATATTTTTTTTATAAAGCTGATAAAAATGATTCTGACCAAAGGGAGTGGAAATAAATGCCGCACTGCCGTTATTCTTGGTTAAAATCGGACGTACAATATCCCATGTTCGGGGGTTTTGTTGAGAATATTCTGAAAAGGTAACATGTACCGGATTTAATCCGCGAAAATTTCCGTACTTATCCGCTCCCATTAATTGGAAAACTGACCCATTCTTAAAATTAATTCTCATTTCGGTATTGTTGGGTGTCCCATCGATTAAATGGGGTGGGAAATAATCCAGATATGGTTTACCCTCTTCATCCATTCCATTCCATATGACTTTACGTGCATTGGTTAGTGTGGGAAGGGTGTGCAGATAAGTTCCTATCCTTGATTGAGAGCCCGCAATGGCCAACGTTAACCAATTGATATCTTTTCCAGCTCGGCGATGCTGTATTTCTATAAAACGTTTGGTATTTTCTAGGAAATATTTTTTCCACACGACCATCTGGAATGGATAGGGATTAAAATCATAAGGATATAACGTTTTTACGAGCATTAAAAATCCTTATTTCAATTTATCTTTTTGTCGGGAACCAAATGAAGAACCTAAATAATATCCCCAGGCAGCGGATGCTCCGCCACCAAGAAAACCGATCATAATATCTAAAATTGATACCGCATCTTTTTGAATAGGTATAAATGCGACCAATAATAAAACAGTTAAAAATCCTACAGTAAGTAAATAAGCCAATATTTTCGGTGTATTATCTTCTTTACCGGTTAATGCTATTCTCTTGATTTCTCGATTTCTAGCATTTTTTTTATCAGTAACTTCCATTTCAAAGTTTAACCTTGCAGTTTTGGCAATTTCTATGCGTTCATTCGATTGTATTTCTAAAAGCTTCATAGCAACTTCAGGATCGCCTTTCATTTTATTGTAGATATCCTGAGGGTCATCAGGATTTGCGCCAAATACAGCCGCCAGAGTGCCTCCTAAAGCTGCGCCAGCAGGCCCACCAACCACCCCGCCTAAAATAGGCGCGCCAAATTTAATAATATTCTTTCCAAGTTCGGACCAATCCATAATTTCCCCCTATGTTCCACGTAGAACCTTAACTAATTAATTCAAAGATAAAATTTCAAAATGACCGGGATCCCAGGAAGCTTTTACATCTTTGTCTTTAAGCTCATCTTTGAAATCACCACCCCATCGTAACCTATGACTCATCATACCTGATTCATATAATTGACGTGCGATTTGCATTATCGTTGCTCCAAAGATGAGGAATCTTTCACGATTATCAAAATTGATTGGATAAGGAGCAATATCAACGGCCATTGAAGGCTCTCCATTGTGTAAACTGTAAGGATAATGTTTTTGGGATCTGTTTTCCCTATAAGCCTGCTCTTGTGCTTCTTCTGATCGTGTCCCACATATAATCGAACAATCCATCGTTTTAATAAACTCCCTGAACAAAACAACTAAATCGTTATGGCATGTACCCAAACGATCCAATGATCTTTCGCTAAAATATGGCATTTTTAAATCCCCCATCTAATTGTTCAATGTTTATTCCCATGAATTTTTTCTAGATATATTCTGTAATAACAATAGTTGAAGCAGATACACCGCCAAATAATTGAACACCAGCCCGACCGTTAAAATCAACTCTTCCAGCACCTGCATTTTTCCCAAGTCTAACCCTAAATGTAGTTGCCGATGTTGAACCACTTGTCACTGTCTGAGATAACGTTGAAATCATTGTTGTATCAGTAGTTGCCCCAGACTCATCAGCAATAGCACCAACGGCATCCACAACCGCATCACGGAAAAGAGCCATACTTACAATACCCGTTGCTACCGCCATAGAATAATTAGCAATGACATCAATACGAATATTAGAATCAGCTCGCTTTGGTATAATGACTAATGTCATATATTCATCGCCTTCGGTAATTTGAGGGATCGTATTATCTAATGGAATCACAGTCGTTCCCGTTGCCAATGTACTATTAGATACACTCACTATTTGAAGTATAACGGTTGACCCATCATGCAATGATTTTGGCGTCAAGAATGTATTATCATTTGTACCTGCAATAACAGCTGATTGTGACGCCGGTGTTAAATTAATATCTTTATCCGGCATTGTTAAAACTCGTATAGTAGATGCTGTTATTGCCCCTACATCAATCCTCATTTGTTTTGTGTCGTCAACCGGATCAGCAACCAAACTAACATTATCAGCCATAGGCGATGTATAAGTCTGTATCCAACTTGTTAAGGTTTGACCTGTGTTGGTTCGAGGATTATAAACCCCTATTAAATCAGTACCTGGCGCAGCCAATAATTGTGATATGAGTTGTGAACGTAAAGTTGAGGTATCTGGATTTTCTACATCCGTTACATTTTGAATATTACCCAATGCATTAGCTTTCCAAATTTGATTTGCGCCCAACTTAGGAATAGTCGTTTGACCCACTCCTAATACTTCACCAATCTGATAGGTTAACCCAGTATCTTCTATAAGTGATTGCACTTGATCTAGCAAAATAGTTAATTTATCAAAGGCATTCTCAACACTTTGACCTGTAAAAGTACCATCTACACTATAATCTGTTTCTTGTGTTTCAGGAACTGCACGATTAATGGTAATAATATCATTAACGGCAGCCCCCACTAATAAGGTAACATTTCCGCCATTATTATTACCAACGTTTGAAACTGTATAGTCAGTTCCTTCGGTCAATAAATCAGCCGTTGGATCAAAAGCATTCCCCGCCAATGTTTGGTAAACATTTAGATCGGTCGCTACAAATATCTTAGACTTATACGGAAAAACGGTTTCACCTGGTATAACAACAGTATATTGTCTTCTATTTGGATTATCGGGTGTTACTGTCATTTTATTATTCCTTCTGTTGCTATTTCAAATTATTGAAATAATTTTTGAACCCAAATCGTTTGACCAGTTCCTGATTTCAATCGACTATTAGCACGTGCCGTAGAACCTGGATCAAGTGACTCCGCAAATTTACTATACAACACATTTTTGAAAAGTGCATGCATAAACCATAAATTTGGCGTTAAATCTCGTCCAATTTTTAATGCACTTAATCCTGGTTTTGAGAAATTGATATCCTTTCCTATTTGATCAAATTTTGATGCAACAGGCCCTTTTAAAAAATCCATGATTGAATGACCATACGAAAAATAATTTCCCATGAAAAAATCACCGTATAAACCAAATGCGGGTGCCAACAAACGTTTAATATTTTCTTCTTTTGTAAAGTCAGGAACTGTTTCACCTTTTAATAAAGCTGCTGCTGATAATCCAATCCCTGAAAAAATAGAGACACCTACCATCAGCTCAGCCATTCCACCTAATACATTAAACGGCGTACGATTAACCCCTCCAATTAATTCACGTTTAATGACTCGATCAACAAAGGCAAAAGGAAAAGTTTTAAATTGAAAGAAAAATCTTGATAATTCTCCTGGAATGGTTCCTTTGGGACCTCCCGAAGCGGCTAATGCTCGTTCTTTTAGACCAGGAAAAGGAACAACATGTTGTTCAGCATTAAAAAAATGTTTTGTAACCAAATCTTCAAGATCAATTTTAGCAAGATTAATAGCAGATTTGGATGCCTTTGGATTATTAATATAATCTTTAATGACACTATCAGGCAATTCTCTTACTGAATCAGCTAAAATATAAAGTTTCTTATCAGCCAATCGTTTGCCACTTTGACGGATTGCATCCCACTCTCTTTCACCAATTGCACTATCAGCCAACGATTTTTGTAAATCAATATTTAATTTTCCATAAGGTATATTACGATTAAGCGCTAATCGTCTACCTAATTCTGCTGAAATGCCACCCATTCTCTCCCAATCCCATGGATGCTGACCATTCAAATTAAAATATTGAGATTGTAATCGTGAATAACCGGCGCCGACAAGAGATTGATCGGGCGTATATCTTGATGCAATCGCACCCGTTAAAGATTTTGTTGAAACGACCATTGAATCAAGTACTTGTCGTCGTTCTTTTGAAGGAAAAATAGCAATAAAGTTTTTTACACCTGTTGCCCAACGATCTCCAAATGTTACACCATTATATTTTAAAGTTGCTATTTCATTAGCAACATCTGAAAAAGAATGGAGAGTAGAGAATCCTAGGGTCTCCATACGTGCAAAATCTCTCAAATTCTGACCTATTTTTGCCATTCTTGTATTTACCACTCTACTTGAACTTCCATCCATTACAGTAATTAAGCGTTTAGAACTAAAAGCATAAAGTTTTGCTGATTGTGTTTTTTCTTTTGATGCCTCTTCCTTAATACGTTTTTCTAAATATCTTAATCCTGTTGGACCCGTTTCTTGTAATAAAGCCAAATCATTTGATGTTTGATGTAATTCACGATCTAATGTTTGAGCTAATGTTGCGCGTCCCATTTTATATTGATAAGCTATCCAATCTTTTCCATCATTAAAATGGTAAGTACGATGACGTGAATTAATTTTTTTCTCAAGTGCTGCGCGTTGTGTATAAGCGACCTCTGAATCAATTCCAGTAACATGTGATAAATCATTTTTCGTCTCATGCAAACCTGAAACGAATGATTTATAATCTTCCCACATCTGTTCTTTAATTGCCGATGCTTCTGGTTTTATTTCAGTAAAGGTCCTCTCAATATTAAGTTTAGGATGAATAAAATCATGCCATCGATTAAAGGATTTCCTTAAGAATTTATCATTCACTTCTTCAACTGCTTCTTGACCACCTCTTAACCAAGCTGCCCCTCTTTCTAATCGATATAGATTTCGCGTTAACTGATCTTTAAAAAACGAATCATCATACTTACTTAATTCGTAAGGATCATGAATTGTCATGGATATACGATCTTCTAACGGTTTTATATCAGCACCAAATCGATTTAATATTTTTCGCTGAAATTCTTGATTGTGCGAAATAATTCTAGCGACTTCTTTAGCACGAGGATCTCCCGTATCAACTCCTTCTTTTTCAGAGATAATTTTTTCTTCATTGTTAAGATTTAACAAATATGATCGTAAATCCTCACCTAATTCATTTTTTCCTTGCAACATAGTTAACAATCCATCGGGTGAACTTAATAAACGTCGATAAGTCGCGCCAAATTGAGCGTTAATTGAATTGCCGACTCCAAACTCTGGCCCTTCCCCGCCTGCAATCTTATTAAATATTCCTCTTGATTTTGATTTAAACTGACCTACGTGAGATTCAAACTTTGCACGAGCAAATGCATCTAATTTAGCTTGTTGTTGCCTTTTTTTAGAGAGATTATCATATTCTCTTTGAATTTGTTCAGAAGCCATCCTAGAAGCTTCTGAATCAGTCATATTGTTTTTTATTTTTAATTTGCGTGCGCGATTTCGAATACGTTCAGTCACCTCATCAATTAATGATTTGTTAAAAGGAAGATCCTCACCAAAAATAGTTTTGGCAAGTTCTAAACCTAAATTCGCACATGCATCTCTAACCAATTCGCACCCCCACACAATCTGCAATTCTTGTGATTATACGTTGAAATTTCGGTAATGCTTTAGCGAAATCATTTGTTTTCTTAATATTATCTACAGTTTCATCGTCCAGTAATCCCTGATCATTCGCTTGTTGAATAAAGCCTTCAGCATTTGCGGGTAATTCAAAATCGTCATCATCGGGAAGTTCATTGATGTCAGTGGCGAGTGGTCGTTCATTTGGATTTTGAAAGAATGAATTATCAGGTGATACCTGGCGCGCTTCCCAGGCATCTTGTTCTTGTGGTGAAATTGGAATAGGGTCTTGACTTACAATATCTTTTGCACTTTGATTGGCAACAAGAATTTTTTGTGTTACACGCTTTTCATTGTTCAAATCGGTTAACTCATCTTGAGCTATTTGGGTTGGCAAAACATCCACTTCTCTTTGTTTATCTGCAATTTGACTATCTAAATTTGTGATATGACCATTTAATGTATCAACATTATCACTAATATCTTGTAGTGAAGGGTCAACACCCGCTGCTCGCTGCGCATTAAAAGCACGTTTTGCCTGTAATGAAACATCTACTTTTTTATCATTATCAATCTGGGCAGCTGCTTGATCAAATCCTTTTCTTAATTCGCCTGGATCAGCAAACTGAACCATTCCTTTTTTTAATCCTAATGCATTTATATTTGATTTAAGTTTACCTGCATTCGGCATCATAGTTTGAGTTAAATTTCCTCGCAAATGATGCATAAAATGTCCTATGGCTTGACCTCCAATATCAAAAGAAGATCCATACAATGAATTATAAGCTGTATCTTTCATTGCATCTAAATAATTATAATCATCTTGTATTGGGGTATTTTCATCTAATGCAGCTCTAGCAAAATTCCCAGGAGCACTCGAAATAGCAGTGGTAGCTCCTCCACGTATAACAGCCTTAATCCCCATTTGAGCGATCTTATTCGAGACTAATTTTGCTGCTATTCCTTCGCCAAGTTCACCAAGAAAAGGTCCTGTAATAGCTCCTACAGCCGCTGTGACAGGTTGTGTTGCAAACCCTCCAATATCACCAATGCCTCGATTAAACGTCGAATACCATCCATCAGGCATCCGATGTTGAATATCTTCTAACGCATTAAAAGTTTGTTGTCTGGACTTTAAAAATTCTGCTGATTCTGCTGGAGTTTTATCATCAAGACTGTAAGCAGTCAAAGCACTTGCAAGAGCACCATGCAAAAGAGTTTCTTCACCCGCTGCACCCATTCCCTGCAATCGAGAAGCTGGCATATTTTCCTCACCATACTTTTGAACTGCTGGATCAACATCAACAGGATCTCTGTGTACTAATATTGGCATTTTATCAATCCTTCGTTAATGCAAAATTATCAAAACGTATTTGCAATGGTGTCGTTTCAATATTTTTTAATGTCAATGGTATTTTCTTAACCATAGGCGCGAATTTTCTTAAGAAGTTTGGGTCAGCGGCTTGTTTTGATGTAAATCCAAATAATCGATGTCCAGGTAATAAAATCGGATGACCCATTGAATCAGTCTTAATATAATTTCCCTTGTTATCATTAATCCAATGCCCCTGATTAATAGCATTTTCACGAGTGATATTAGTTAAATATTTGTGTGATAAATTTAATGATGGATTTCCTTCTGGTTCAATCGGTGCGGTTTTTAAATAAAAATCCATATAATTCATGGTTTCTTTTACTGAATCAGGATTTTGATCATGCGGAACTACATACGACCGTCCCACATATGAAAATAAATTTGTCACAAAAACAGTTTTTATTTGTTTGACAACTTGGTCTTGCGTCATATTAGAATTAGCATATAACCATTGACCATATTTAAACATCGTATTTTTCAATGAATCAGTTGTTGAAGAATCAGTATGTGCGCCTGCATTAATCGCAGTGAGATATTTATTAACAGAATCATCTGTAAATATTGCCTTCTTTAAAGTTGAATTAGGTTGTTTAACAGCTTGCTGTGTGCCCTTTAATACAACAAGATTTGTTAATTTTTGATCTTTTGAAGCTGTAGAATCATGTGTAAGAGCTGCCTCAACTCCTTGCAGGTAAACTGCATTCGATGGAACTTGAGCAATATTAACTAAATCAAAGTATGCCGTATCTAAACCTGCTTTAACCAATCCATTTTTATAATAATTAAAATTATCAGGATCACGGCTTAATTTATCATTTAACATTTTAAGACCAGCTTGTAAAGATTTCTGACCCGTTGCAGGATCAACGGCATTCCTAATCGAATCAGCATCAGTAATATTTAAAGACATGGGTTGTGCTTGAATTTTATTATCAGGAATATTCATTTGCTTTTCATGTTCAACAAAATAATTAGTCATCGCTTGTGCTTTATTTTGAATAGCTGGATTATTTTCAATTGCCTGTAAATCACCTGACGAACTTTCTCGATTAAGTACAAATCGCACTGGATTATTTTCCATATTTTGAGCAACTTGTTTCAACCGAGTTGACGCTGCATTTTTAGATGCAAGAATATAAGAAGCATAAGGACTTTTTGCTTCATCACCAACCAGTCCTTCATTCTTAAGACGAATAGCGGTACTTGTAGCATCTTGTAAATTCTCACTATGAGATTGTACTATTGCATGAACATTTTTATCAATTTCAAGTTCGTGAGATAAATCAACAGCAAGCTCTGGTTTTAAACCAATAATATCCGTTAAAAGTTGAGGATTAGGCGTACCCGTCGCAATGGTTTGATCATGCAATGAATGAATTTTCATTTGAAGATTTGCTCTGTTAATTCCATCATTTTGCGCAGCTTGAACATCAATCGCATGCATTTTTGATAAAGTAACATTCCTATCATGTGGTGAATAAATTTTATCAAATTGCGGAGAGGTTAATACAAAATTACGATATTTTGGTAACTCTGGTGCTAAAGAAGGATCTTGAGCAACTTGCTGTCTTAAGTTTTCATAATGACCCAATAGTTGTTGAGTCGTAAATTCCTGATTTGCACTTTTTTTATAAACAGCACCTTGTTCACCCGTAATCATTCTACTTGCAACACCATCTTCTACTAATTGATTAACTTGACCATGGAATGATAAAGCACCTTGCGTTGCAGGATTTAAAGAAACTGTCCCAGGAGGGCTTTTTTTAAAAACATCAATAAGATCATTACTATGACCTATTCTTGCGCCTTCACGTGCAAGATTTCCCATTTGATTAGAAAAAGTTGAAATACTATTTTGAAATTGAAAAGCAGTTTCATTTCGAGCCACACTCGCAGCCTGCAATGCCAATCGATTCGTAATTAAATTTCGATGATAAGATAACATGCGTTCTGTATAAGGACGATTTGCCGGTAAAACGGACGCCACCGTTGCAGAAGAATACTGATCATAGATTTTGTTAAAATCACCTACATTCTGTACAGAAGGTGATTTTTGCATATATTCCTGACCTAAAGCAGAACTGTGATTGATAATATCCGTTCCCACTTTATATTTTTGTGCAATCGTCGCTGATTTGATTTGAGTAATACCTACTTTCATAGCCGCTTCACCCAATTGGCCTAATCCTTCTAACTGAGGGGATAGTGGCATTGCAGGTCCTGGTGCAACAACTGTCGCATCTTCAAATCTTGGTAATTCACCTTGCATTTTTTAAATCCTATTTTTAATCTCTTTTATCAAATAATTTTTAAAAATTAAAATAATAAACTTCTTCTCTGTGTAGTAGCAGGATCCCCAGGCAAACGTGCTAATTCTGTTCCAGTACCTGTTTGTGCTGCTGTACCACTTGCCGATGCACCTGCTCCCCCTTTTGACATCGCTCCTCCAATGGCTGTCCCAACCGCAGAAACATTCTTGGCACCTATTAACTGTATGACAGCCAAAGGATTACCCCATGCAGCTCCAATTAATGTACGCCGTATATTATCTTCTTGTTGTTTAATGGAAGCACTTGAAAAAGCTAATTGTAATGAACGTGCCTGACGATCTTCTGAAAACTTATCAAAAGTATCCTGTTGAATCGCTGAAAAACTTGCTGAACTTGGTGAAATACCACGTGCTGCTTCTTGAGCCGTTTGAGCAGATAAAACCTTTGATACTTGTTCATCACGCATACGATTTTGTTCAGTATTTTGTAAACGTTCTTGTGCTAAACGTGTGCGCAACACTTCTGTTTGTTTACCCATTATCATCGCACTAGAAGCACCTTTTGCAGCAGCACCAGCCGCAGCAATGATAATTGGTACGGCAACTACTCCCATCTTTAACTCTCCTCAACTTGTTCAACAGAAACTTCATATCCTACACCCAAAATTGTCATAGGACTTGGTTTTGTTTGTGTAATTGAAATATCTTCTCTACGTTCCCAATCACTTAAATTATCAAATTCAAAAATATCTGTTTTAACTGCTGGCGGTTGATCATAAGCATCTGGTCCGAACTCACGATAAGGGATTAAAACGCCATCAATCAAAACATCTAATGACTCATAATAATCAATAAATGCTCGTATAATTCTTTTCTTAATATAGGTAGTTGGTCCGACTTGACTATTTACCTGTACCGGCATCGGTGTTAATAAGGGATCAAACCTTAAACCAACTTCAACATTGGTAACAGTTTTATCAATCGTTATTTGATTACCCACTACCGTTTCATCACCTAACACTACTCCATCACCCCGAACTTGTACCAATTGACCTTCTAGATGATCTAACCCTGTAATAATTTGACTTGGTGGTGTTAATGTTTGAACAGAACAACAATCCATAAATAATGTGAAGTCTAATTTCTCAAGATAAACGACAGTTGCTCCATCAATTATACGTTCAACTAAAAAATAAATTCTATTATCAACTTCTCTTATTCGTTTGAATTTCCCTGAACTATTATTGTTATTGGTTGTTTCGCTCAATGACCAAGCCTCTACATTTTCAGATTGTAGGGATTGAAATATTCCCAATGTCCCATCATTATTCACAATAAAGAGATAATTTGAATCTTCGGTCGTCGAACCGCTTAAGACACCGGAATCAACAGGATTAGTAATGACTTGTGGAGAAACCAATGACACTTCAATAGAATCATAAGATTGACGACCGGAATCAAAAGTAAAAGACATTACCCCTCGACCACCACGTTTAACAAAAAAAGTTTGATTGTCAAAAACAGTTGGGGCAACATCGGTAATACCAAAATTTGATTGGCGTCTAAAAGCATCATTTCCAGGTGTAATCGCCTTTCCATCTAATTGTGGAATAGTATGTTCACTTCTAGAAGTAAATATCTGTAAAGACTTATCGCCCACCACATATTTAATTTCACCGACCTTATCACCATCCAATCCTTGCTGAATTGAATCTGATTCCTTTCCATCACCTATATCAAAATTTCGATAATCATTCACTACTGACATAAAGATCGTTTCTTTTAAGGATTTTGCTCCGCCAAAAACCAATCGTCCTTCATAAAATGTGATGGATAAAGGCCATCCACGATCGGCGTCACTGCTCCATGCAACCTCTTGTAGACTCACATTATTTCCTTGCAATGAAACTGCACCAAATTTTGAAGTGATTATTAATTGAACGGTAGAAGGATTAGTATAAGTTTTTATTCGGGCTGAACCAATCGGCTGATTAAGGGATGTTGGGTCACCAACCCCTTGAAACAAACCGCCCTTATGAGCTGACACAAAAATAGGCGCACTCGATGTTAATGTTGCCGCACCCAAATTAACAGTTGATAATGTAAAAGTAATAGAATCATAATCCTGTCTAAAATCCTCAGTAGGTAAATTCTTAAAAGTAATTGGTGCAATTGTCCAGATAGTTTCATCATTCACATTTCGATAAATCTCTTGGGGTTGTGTATCTTGTTCCGCTCCCACCATGAGATTATACTTTTGATCAAAATCAACGGTGCGTGTTTCTAACATCGCCCCTGTCCACGGAGTCGTTATATCAGCAATCTTCACATCCGCACTACTATACACAGCAATATTAAGGTTTGTAAAAACAAAAAGATAACTATTGTTATCATCATAAATAAATTCACCGAGCATATATTGATTTGCATTAGCGGTAATAGTCGTAATATATTTTGTACCAAATCGTCTTTTCGCCCCTCCTTGTGGAATCACCACCATATTACGTAATTTTTGCGCACCTTTCATATAAATAGCAAGATCAGTACGCGCCAACATTCGCGGTCCGAGTTCACCGTGCGTAAAATCATTTTGATTGACTAATACACCCATATATTTTAACCATTTCGAATATTATCTGCAAAATGCGCTCTATAAATCTCACCCGCTTTCAAGACACCATTTGGATTAACTTTTGAATCAATATATCGGGCTTTCTTTTCCTGCAATTTTGATTCGGCTGCCCAAATTGCAACAATTCCTTTTTGCTGAGTGATCAATAACCCAATACTTGCCGCTAATTTATAAATGACTGCTATTTCGAAATAACTCGGAAATGTTGACGCATCAGGTTGAAAAACATAATCAATCTTTAATGTCGATTGATTGGAATATATCTTATCTTCATAGATTAAATAATTGCTATCAGAATAAACTTTAACAAGCATTTTATAAGCCGGATCCGTGGGTAATTGAAAGACATTTTCCCAGTCATCAGGAGGGGCGCTTTCGGTTAGTTTCCGAAGTGTTTGAGTGGTCACTGCAAAACGCCACGGTTGTGGTCCGCTAAAAAAATCGCCGATTAAAACATCATACCAAGTACTTGCTGCTGCATGAATTGGATTACCTGTATTAAAATTGGAAACATCGGAAACAGGAGGTTTTCCCAATAAAATAAAAACATTCGAAATGATTGATACTTTTGATACCATCATTTAAATCCTTATTAATTAGAGAGGAGTTTCACCCCTCTAATTTTTTAGTTTTAGACTACTTGGATAGCCGTCACTGATAAGATATCAGCATTAGCTAAAGCGGCTGACATGGTCACAAGAACTAAATCAGCACCAGATCTCACTGCTGTAACACAATAAGAGGCTGCACCAGCAATTGCGTTTCCTGTTACCAGGATAACATCAGTTGCAGCAACGCCAGTCAAAGTAACGGTATCAGTTGTCGCAGCTCCACCAGCCCATGTGTGCAATTTAGCAACACGGATTTTAGGAACAGCTAATGTCACCACACCGGTGTTTGCCATCGTGGCATCACCAGACATGACAGCAACCGTTGCGGTCGTACCATTACCGATCATTATACCGGTGTCAGTTTTTGCATCTAATGCAACACCAACCCCACCAGCTGATCCAATCATGATGCTACCTTCGACCAATGCAAGTTTACTCAGTACAATAGCGGCATCAGACTTGATATCTGCATTGATAATGACATCCGGCGAAATCGATACGACAGCACTCTCTGTTATTGTAGCATCGCCACTCATGACAGTCGAAACAAGGGCGACCCCATTTCCAACCATAACTGCGCCATCTGTTTTGGCATCTAGTAAAACGCCAGCACCACCAACACCTACAATAATATTACCACTTGTCACGGCAAATTTGCTCGGAACAATACCCGCAGTTGCATTGACTTTTGCATTCGTAATTGAACCATCAGCAACCACGGCAACAACATATTCAGTCACTGTGACGTTTGTGGTAACACTCGTCACTTTTGCTGTCATCTCATCATCTGTACCGATCAGCTTCATGATATCACCAACAGCTAATAGTTTGATTTTAGTATTAAAAAATCCACTCGCTGTAATTGTTGCCAAAACATCCGTTACGGTATCTTTATAAGACCACTCACGAATGACATTCCCATCTGAATTTGCACCGGCAGACGTTTGTGCAAACTTAATTTCTGTATAACTCATTTTTCTATCTCCTATAATTTTTTATAAATTAATGATTACTTAGTTTCATCACAGGTAATTTTAACAATACCTTTTGGTAAGACTTCATTTCCCCCTAAACTCGTTTTAGGGAAAATATTCCAGTTCTGTTCGGCAGGAACACGTTCCACGACAACCGTTGGATTCATTTTATATCCATACGCTATTGAACCCATATGCCATGCAAAATTCAGTCTGTTATCATTTGTTTTTGGCAAACCACCTTCAATCATATTACCAAACCAGATAAATTTAAAACCATAAAAACTATCAATCTGACCCTGCACTAAAGTTTTAACGGTATTATAATCACTACTCGTAGTTTCGGTTTCATTCAAAAGACTTTTCTTTTGAGAAGCGTTAGCTGCCCAAAAACGATCTTCTGGTGGAACATTTTGAATATCAAGTAATTCCGCAGCGTCACGAATCTTATCAACAGTTAGATTAGTTGTCCCCACCGCAACAGCATTTGTCGTAGTACTTGCATTTAAAGCATTAATACCGATCTGATCCTGTTTACGATTTAAAGCACTGACTGCCAACATTGAATAAGCACTTCGTACATTTGCATTTGTCTGAAACTTTTCAAAATCATCAATCGGTAGACGAGTAATGAAATCATCAAAAGTAATAATCTTAAAAGCATTATCCGGAATTTGAGAAGCAATCACCGAGTTATAAGCCCCACGATTTTGCATCTGAATTTCTTCTAAGACAGGTATTTTAAAAGCATCCCCTTCTAATCCACGATAGTCAGTAAAAGTACCATCGAGTTTTCTTTTGGTTGCTTGATATTGAATTTTAAATTGATCTAAAAATTGTTGAATAGCAACATCAGTTAAAGACATGAGTATTCTCCTTTGAAAAAATAAAAATATTAAATAGTTTTATCTCTCTATGGAGGGTAGCTCAGAATCAAAACCTCGAGGGCCACCACTAGAAAGAAATTCTAGAATCCGGGCCTTTATAGAAGGGTAGCAGAAACTTTTAATTATCCTACACCCCTAAAATGTATTTTTCAAGATCATTTTATCAAGTTTTTGCCTCAAACTTCTTACTGTAATAATCTTTATAATTCTTATCAAATTCTTGAGTATATTCTGAATCACGGCCATAACGCTTATCCGCCATGCCTGTACGCAACTCTTCTTCATATTTAAAAGTATCCATACTCGAAGAAGGTTGATATTCTGTGGCTGTCACAGAAGCATAACCCGATTTTTGCTTAATTGCTTCAAGTGCAATCACATCATTGGCGGTCTGTGCCCACCGTCCCATCGCCTCTAAAACATGTGGTTCGAAATTCTGTTGTTTTGCCCATTGACTCAAATCAGCGCGCCTTTGTTCAGAATTTTCACCTAATAATTTCTCTTGTTCTGCATAAAATTTGGTATCCTCGTCTGCACTTGCTTGATCATCTTGTGCAGTTAACATAACAAGACCATTTAATAAATCCGAAAATCCATCTTGAGACATATTATTGTCTTTAGCAAATCGGGAAAGCGCTTTAATCACATTATTTTCAGGATCTACCTCATAATCTTTCAAACCTTCTGCTGTCACATTATATTTATATTCTTCAGGTGCTCCTGTAAAAGCCCCTAACTTCTTCCGTAATTCTGGATGGGCGGCAGCTTGATCGGCTACGTATTTGTACTTCTCCTTATTCCACCACGCTGGTGGTTCACCACTTCCTTCTACACCATCAGCCCAATACCATTTTGAATTATCAGGAGTGGAAGAATCGCCCTCACCTACTTCGATAGATGCTCGGTCTGGCGCTTCAAAAACAACCTGACCTTGGGATGAAGAATCGGTTTTGGTACCCGCTCCACTTCCAGATTGCGTTTCTGTGCCGTCCTGCGATGAACTTACTGTACTTGCTGCACTTTGGGAATCACTCAGTAGACTGTCTGGCATTTTCTTCTCCTTTTAGATCTTCTTGATAGTTTGTTTTGTCAATGGTCTTTAAAATGTCATGAATGACTTTATTTTGACCCGCCCGATAGATTGCAGTTGATTCTGCACAATCTATCTCCCAGATAGGAGATTTTAAATAATAATCCACCCATAAGTTTAAAAGCTCTTTTCCCGTTGGATCATTATTAAAAATCTGATAAATAAGATGGTCTATTCTTTCACGTCTTACAGTGTGTGGATTTTTCATAAAATACTGGCGCCTCCTGTGGCAGTCGCTGGCGAACCTTGAGTTCCTGGCGGTGGTGGTTGTTGAGATGATTGATCCTTAGCGTCTTGTTGCTGTTGTGCCGCTTGGGCTATTTCCCCCAATTTTTGTTTGACAGTTTCAGGGCTATTTATTAACTTTTGATCAACATTAAATTTATCCGCAGCCCAGATTGGTATTTCAGTCATCTTAACAGACGGTGCAACAGCAACTTCTGAAAAGTTTTGAATTAAAAATTGTAAATAAGCTTCAAACGCACCTATATCGTCTTTTTTCTGAAGATCCAAAATAGGAGATCTGTAATCTAATCGAATATTTTTATTACCCATTTCAAAAGTTAAAATGCCATTCTTATAAGTAAGATCTTTTAATATTCCCTTTTTGCGTAAGATTCGTGTAATTTTATCAACCAATTCAAATAAACTGTCGATCACTCGAATAATGGAAGCACTGCTTTTTCTTAACCATTGTTGTTCGCGCATATTTATTTCGGTAGCACTGATATTCGGAGTTTTCGGACTGGGTGGTAGGGGATTTGCATTAAATCCGGTTCTGATTTCATCTTGCATTTTATCACTTGATATTTCTAGATTCTGAAGATTTACCTGAATAGGAAGTTGACGAATTGGATCTTTACCACCGAGTGAAGGTTCAATATCAATCACTGAACCAGCCTCTATCTTTCGAGTTGCCTCAAGATCTAATACACCCGTATTATCTCGCAACAAAATTGGAAAAGCCATCAAGTCAGCCACCCGTAATTTTGTTTCAAAATTCTTATTGAGTACTCTGATCTTGGGTAATAAATTTCGTGCTGGCCCACGTCCATAAATCTCCCCAGGAGCTACATTTAATCTAAATCCTATAAAAGGTGAGAATGCTCTAAATTCCTTAAAAATATCTGTTTTATTTTCTTCTAATTGAACATAGTAAAGAAACTTAGCATCGTCGCTATTTTCATAAATAAATATAGCACCTTCAATTACCATCACTTCAGTATCAGGATTTGTTTTAATGGTATTTTGTAAAGAGTCAGAGAGAGTTGCTTTTGGCCATTTGCGTAAAATCTTTCGAGCTTTAATCTTGCGAGCAAACCAAAAATTCTCCATCTCTCCGTTTATTCCAACATCAAATACTATTTCCTTCATCGAAACTGAAACAAATTGAATCGGATTTTTATCATCCCCTTCATTAATAATAAGTACACCCGTACTCACTCCCATATCCTGAAAGGCCATATTAATCGTCGTGGATAAATTAGAATCATCAATAATTCGAAAGACTTTTTTTGTTTGTTCTTGCAGGATCTGTTTAACCTGTTGTTTTTCATCATCAGACAAATTGGGATCATCATCAATTATTTCACCAGAAACATAAGAAAACCATTCAGTATAAGGAGGCATTAATAAACGCTGAAGATTATTAGCAAAATCAACATTCGCTTCGACCGCTGTTGAATCAAATATTTTTAACTCGCCTTGGCGAGGAACAGATTCATCAAAAAAATCATCTTTATCTGGAAGTACAAATCGATAAGCCTCATCTAAATAAGGATTAACCACATCAGCTCGTTTTTTTGCTGATTCGTATTGTTCGTATCGTTCTTTCGATGAAGGTTCTTTTGGTTTAGTCACAATATTACCTTATTCTAATCAGTGTTTATCCAAGTGTCTGCTGTGTACCACCAACCCCAGGCAATAATCCACCCCCTGGACGTGCCCCGCGTCTGATCGCCATAATTCTTTGCTCTGATAATTTTTTAGCCTGCGCTTCTTCTGCTGCCTTCTGTGTTGCTTCTTCAGCTAAAGCAGCATCTTCAGCACTATCGTCGGATGATCCACCCATGTTTTTCTTTCCTCTTTTGTTAATAAATTCATTAAATTACATATTGAATATTTAATATATTTTTCTCATAAGTACTAATTCCGTTTTTTTTCATTTTTATCAGCTTTAAAAATAACTGATACGGTGTTAATGCATTATTTTTCAATCCCACAATGTATTTAACCATTGAAACACAACTCACAACCCGTGGAAAAAATACCTTGAGTATTGCAATGTTGCCGTTTACATGTAAATTCTTCATCATCGTTAACTTAATAATTTTATGAGTTCTAAATTTATTTAGTAAAATTCTCGGTACATTATCCTCTGGTTTAAAAGGCAGTATATCAATTTTTAATTCAGTATAAGTTGGATCAAGCAAAAACCAATTAAACTTATCTCTTGTTAATATCCCGATATGACCAAACCCTTTTTTCATAAAGAATTCAGCGAAAAAATTCTCTCCTTTGTTAAATATCAACCAAAAGTCTTGTGTTAAAGTTGTTAAATCTTGTTTCATATTAATATGACCCAGTATACATTACATACTCTGTGATACATTCTCTGAGTTGCATAAATTAACTACCTGCAAATAAATTATTTTGTTCTCAATTTCCAATCCAGTTTCTAGTTCAGCAACTTTTTTTTCTAGATCAGTTTCTGATTCCAGAATAAGAAAATGGTATTCAGTTTTTTTACCTAAATATCTATTTTCTAAGTCTTTTACTTTTTTTAATAGTTCATTCATACTTCTCAATTAACAGTTAACAGCATTATTTTACAGGTTCAATAATAAACTCTTGAATTGCAGTCATTTGAATAACGGTAATATCCGTGGGTACATCTTCAAATTTAATTTTGAAAAAAGATAATTCGCATTCTTTAGTTAAAAACTCGTTATATTCTTTTTCTTGTTGTTTGAAATTAGCAATTGCTTTACAATTTTCTGGGATTTCTTGAAGTTTTTTTAATTCAATATCAAATTCAACTTTATTATCAATTACAAATTCATTATTTTTTATTAATAGTTGATTGTTTTTATCTTTCTTGGTGTGACTTCTACACAATTCAATTCTTGCAGCATCATAGACTAAAAAATCTTTTTTCGGTTGAATTATCTTTTGAAATGTCGATATTTCTTCCGTAATTACACTCTGATTTTTAGCTAATCCATAAGCAAATTTAATTCCTTTCAGCTGTCCACAATCAGCGATGCCTTTTAAGATACGCGTCAAATCACTATTTTTCATAAAAATACCTTATTTTTTACAGGGTTAGTATAACAATCGTTATCCTAAAAGAAATTAACTAAATTATCAATCAATTTGGCGCAGTCATTAAACTTTCTTTGATCTTTCGCTAAAATATGGCATTTATTCCTCCGGTGTTTCAAAATAACCTTGATCAAGTGCTTCTTGATAAGTAATTTTTGGTAATTCTAAGGTGTCATATTTTCCAAATTTCCAAATATAATCGCCCGAGGTATTTGGGGGTTCAATTGCTTCTGAATATTTTTGTGAATGTTTATTTGGAATGCCTTCAGCTTTACATGCCGAAACTTCCCACCGCGTAAATTCTTCAATTGTTCCTGTATAAAAACTCATCAAAGCCCCCATTTTCTTTCAATATATTGATCCATTCTTTGTCTGTTCGCCTCATTTAACGCTGTTGGCAAAGCAAAATGTTCTGCAATAACAGCACTCGCAAAGTCAAATGTGCCGTTATAAACCGCACCTAAACAAATCCCAATTCTTGCATTAGTCGCTGTTGTTGGAAGGGTTGATACTGTGTCGACAAGAGTCCCGTTATTATAAACTTTCGTTTCATTACCATCCCAAATCAAAACTATGTAAGTGTTTGTACTTAAAGGCCATGCTATTGATGATTCATATTTTTTTGTTGTCGATGTAATACCCATGTGCGGAAGACCGGTCGTGATCGATGTACCAATTTCATAACCATTTCGTATGAATGTGTTACCTGTATCTACAATATGCAAACGAGAACCATTTTCCGACGATCTAAAAACAAGATATACAGTGATAACGCCCGTCAACGTAGGATCACTTACGAATGTTCCTCCCATTGCGCTATTGAATAAACTTGTAAGATTTGTTTTATCAAATGTTACGCCAGGACGCCCATTAAACGAAGTAGGACTATAGATAGGTTGTCTTAGAGCGATGCCTTGCGTTATAGGTTTATTTAAAGTGCCTAAATCATTCCATTGACTGACATTATTTGTCGCATTCAAACCATCCCTCAAGCTCGCGAAATTTGACGCGTCGTACCAAACACCAGCATTATATGCTTTAGGTGAAAAAGAGCCTATCGTGCCGTTTCTAATTGTGCCATTTCTAATTATACCCATAAAGTGCGCCTATGTTAATGCTGTAACTTGAAAACCAATATGTTCAAAATCATATTTCGGCCCACCCGCTGAACTCGTTATCTCAAGTCTTAAATCATCACCTGACGCCATGCTGACTGAACAACCTAAGCAAAATGAACCCGTATCATTAGTGCCCGATAAAAATCTTTTAACAATTCCCTGAGGTACATCAACCCACCCTCCACTGCCAATTTGTTTTTGAATTTTAAGTGTAATTGTTGAATTTCCGCCAGAGTTTGTCGCAACTGTGATATTACATTGAATACCAAAATATTTCGTAATACCTGAATATGACATCTCGCCTGCGGCCGGAGAATCTATTGTCCAAACAGAATTTGCATCAAGATTTTTGGTCAATGGTGCAGCAACAGCGGCAGGCGTAGTTAACCCAGTCCCTGTTGTATATAGGGCTGTGTTATATGCAAAAATCGCACTAGGAATCAGTACTCGCTGATCGCCTGTGATATCTACTTTTGCTAACGGAAGTTTATTACCAAAACCAATGAAACCATTACCGTCTATCCAGCTATCACCGTTTGTATCCCATCTCACTTGCTCAACGGCGGAAGCATCTAAGGAATTTACATAACCATCTGTAGCGCTAACATTTGACGTGATATCTCCTGTGACGAGGAGATCTCTAGCAATATCTACTCTTTGCACACCTCCGCTAAAATTAATATATTGCTCAAGAGAACCTGCTTCCATCACTGATATAGTATGCGTGCTAGTTTCTGCTCCATTGACCGCTGAAACTATATTTATTCTTGTATCGCTATAAGTAACTGCTTGCTGCGTATCACTAAGACCATCTGCTTTTAAAGTTAAAACGAGTCCGAAAGCAGAATCTTGCTGACTTGCAGCAACTATCTGAACCGAATCAAGCACAGCACTACTATAAAAATTATATTGTAATGATCTAAAATTAGAGTGTTTAGTTAAACCATTTAATTCTAAATATAGTTCTGAAGAACCCGCTTCCATCACTGATATTAAATATTGCCCTGACGCTGTACCCGATGTTTCAGCGCCAATTTTCGTATCAACTTGTGAATAAATTACTTGATTTGGTGTTCCCGCATCATCTAGACCGATATATTGATGTGTATTAACAAACTCAGTAGCAGCATTTGAAGCACTTATGGTTTTTTTCATAACCGCGTTAGATAATGATCCTTTGTTGAAACGATATTCGCTTGCAGTAAAATCAGTGTAATCATTTCCACTTTGATGTTTCATAAAAGCCCGAGGACTTGCCGTCGCGATTGCGTACAATGTAACGGTAGAAGTTTCAAAACCTGGCACTACATCTGTGATGACTGCTTCCAAAGATGCAAGATCAATAGTAGGATTTGCGGTGTTTCTAATTGTCAGTTTATCAGTAGTGACGAATTTTTTAGAAGATTTAACTTCTCTAAGTAAACCATCTAATCTGAAATATTCAGTTTGGACAACACCGTTTTCAGTAACATCCATAACATGAATGCCGTCTTCGCTTCCCGCAGTATTTACACCGATGATTGCACGATCCTGATAATAAGCTACTTCTGCTGATGCCGAATTTCTACCAAAAACTTTATCAAAGAAAATTCCGCTTCCTCCTTCAGCATTAAGATTTACTTTATAGTGAAGAAGTGCAATAGTCCCAATGGTATTATCAAATATCCAATCCTCACCCGCAAAAGTTGTTGAGTTAGACGCACCAAAATACGTCATAAACGTTCTTTGTCCGCCTGCACTTAATCCTTTGAAAATCATGCTTGCATGTTCTGACGCTGGAACAGAACCAGTTAAAACTTGACTGATCTCATAACTTTTAGTGCCGCTTGTATTTGCAGGATCTACAGTATAAATATCACCTTGCAGCATATTTAAATTATCACCAGCATTTTGTGGCTTAATGAAATTAGTGCCGGATGGGTCTCTATCCCAAATACTTTCAGCAACAATATCGGATTTTACTTCATTGATTGCTCCAATTATTGCCTTCGAAGTTGTTGTTAATGCAGTGTATGTTTTTGTTTCAGTAATATAGGTTCCTGCTACATCAAGTGTAATTCTATTCGCAGTAGCACCACCGATATCAGTTTCTACTTGCATTATACCTACCGCTGAAGCAGCTAATGTTAAATCATTAATTTTCTTTGCCATTACATTTTCCTCCTATCAAGGATAAGCTGAATCAGCTGTAATCCTTCTGTTTCCGTCTGCATCTATTCGATCATCGCCTATCGCTGTGATCCTATAAATCACAGCGCTCGGTGGAATTCCGCCCGTCTTCTGAAATTCTTCAATATACAAATCCCTATACGGATTTATATACGCCTTTAGATCTGTATATAAAAAATCATATTCCATTAAATTTCCTATGAATAAAACATGATATATAAATCTTGAACGTTTCTTGAAATAACATGCAATGTTTCGCCAAACGTTACTTTCATCTGACTCATATCTTGCATGCCATTTGAATCAACAAATGATCCGACTACCGCTAAAGCTACCGTAGATTTTCCGATTATGTAATGATCTGATCCTGAAATAATCACGCGCGTCGATCCTACGGGTACAACAAAAGTTGCTTCTAAGCCAGCCACCATTAGAATTTTCTTAATTGTATCGGAGATGGGAATAATAAATGTCGGTGTCGATCTTCTATCATGATCAACTACAAATTGAGTTGGCATTATGATTTCCTCTTTTTAACCGCAGGTCTTAATACACGCAAATAAAAACCTGCTTGTTGTTTGGTGAGTGTCGACGCTTTGCTGCCTGCTTTTACGGCTTCTTGCGCAAACGATAAAATACTTTTCCCCGCGCTTTTAGCTTTGCGTGTTAAAGCTCCCGGTCGTTTGATTGCTTTCTGAATGAACTTTTTATCAATTGCCATGGTTTACTCTCCTTTTGCAATTTTTAACTCTGCTTCTAAACGCTCGATAATCTCTCGCAATTCCGTGTTTTCTTCAATTTTGACCATCTGCGCCAGCATTGCCACGTGTTTGCCCCCTTCCTCAATGGGAATTTTTGCATTTCCGATAAGATCAATAATTAAACTCATAAGTTCTTTAATGCTTTTATCATTCGTAAAGCCCTCGATCTCACGTGCTTTTGCGTATTTTGAATAAGAATCCGGGTCAGCACTTTCGAGAATCCGCATTGCAGCTTGCCAGCTTTCTGTTTTTTCGCCAGCTTTTATAACATTTCGTACTTGACTGTGCAAAAATTCTGCACGGGCTTTATTCATCGCTGAAAACATGCGTGAATAGACCGTATCTTCGTCAGCTTCGTCATGCTTTCTGCCTTGAGTGCGCCAATACTCGCCCACTTTGTCGGTAAAACCGCTCAAAAAGAATGCGTTTTTGAAAGGGGCGCCTTCGCGCACGAACATGCAAAGCACTGGAATAACTTTATCTGTGAGCCCCGTTGGCCTAGTCATTTTATGTACAATCTCCCTAACCACACTAAAAAAGCCTTATTAATCATAGATTTAGGAAAGGTTAATCTTTTTCTCAGAAAAATCAAGAGAAAAAACAAAAAATGATAATTACAAATACGACTCTTTAAGCAGCACAATTTCAACAAACATTAAAATATCTGTCAAGAAACCTTGACAACTTCTAAAACTAAGCTATACTTAAGTTGTAGATAAATTAACTTAAGGAGAACGACATGACATTTATAACTAAAAAAGAAGCAATAAAATATTTAGACAGCATATCAAGTATCGTAGAACAAGAAATTGAAGACGAAGAAAACTTCGACAAAAATCTTTTGAAAGATATTCAAACCGTTTTAAACAATCCAGAAAAATATTTTTATGCATACTGGCAAGGAGCGGAAAATAATCCAGAGCTGATATTTGCAGATAGTATTAAAATTTTGATAAAAGAGAGAATGGACGGAATAATTTAATTAAGGAAAACGACATGGAAACAGTAGCAAAGTGCGCCTTATGCAGCAATAGAATAAACATCCAAAATGAAATTCACTATACATTTGATGATGAATATTTATGTAAAGCTCACGGCGAGTATATGCTTGCCGAATTATCAAAGCTAGAAAGAATTGTACCCACCAAAGGAGAGCAACATGAAAATTGATTATAAAAACTTTGACCCAAAAAAACTTGACGCAATAGAAATCGAAGGTATAGATGGAAATGATTATCCAGATTTTAGTGATGCGTATATAACAACTGCGAATTATGACGGAGTAGAATTAAGCGCCGATGAATTGATAGAGCTTTTCGAAGAATTTCCTGGTTACGAAAGTGAGCTTATTCTTGATCGCATGTATTAATCAAGAAAAACCAAACTGACGACGCTAGGCTGGACTCGAACCAGCGACCTGGAAAGTGATCAGTGTTACCCGCTCTAACCAACTGAACTACTAGCGTCATTATTTTTTGATATCTTCCCAAAATGGCATTTTATCAAGTTTTTGTATTCTATGGCAATTAAGACACTTACGATAAATATTGCTATTAGTCACAGCTTCCCAAGCATGTTCAAAGCGAATGTCTTCGCAGCTCTCAAAATTTATACTATCATCAGTTTCACCAAAGCCTTCTGTTTTATATTCATGAAGAAGAAAAACTTTTTCACCATCAATTTTAATTTTCACTTTATAATTCCTTCCGTCGTTCAAACCAATCTGATTCTTTGCCGGATCAGAAAGTGTTTCTAAATATTTCTTATACTCTAACAATAAGGGGTAAAACATAATTCTCCTGTGTTATTTCATTAAACCTATCAAAACTTCCTCGTACAGCAATAATATCTTATAGCCCACTCACATGTGCTCTTTGACAATTTAAGCCGACAGAGGAAAGATTTGAACGCCTCATGGCGTTTTATACGTAACTTTAACTCACTCACTTCTTCACCTTCAAATTCAGCTCTTGATTAACATACTGCAGCGCAAGCTTAGATAGTTTGGGTGGTAATTGCTGTATGTCTTTGTTCGAGGCGATCTTTGGTATGAGATAGATTGCAGCCATTTGTTTTGTAGATGGAGTTAATCCCAATAAAATTAACAACAAGAAAAACGCTGGTGCAAATATTTTAAGCAAAGTCTTTGAAAATTTAATAAGCTTAGATGTGGCCTCAACGTTACCAATCAGGCTACAAATCCCAGCCATTAAAATTATGAAGATTGAGATATTCATTAATACACCTAGAACTATCCGAATATTATCCAACATCAAAACCCAATACACTAACCAATGACTCATTTTAAATTCTCCTCTGTGATTTATATAAATTTTCGATTTCATCTATTCGTTCTTCTAAGTTTTCTAGACTAGCTGATAATGCCTCACCCAATTCTTTCAGTATATTTACTTGGCCTATAACAACGCATAATTGTTCAGTAAATTGTTCAGTAAACTTTTCAGCAAATTCTTTATAAGAATCATCGACGCCCTTAATAATTTGTGCTGATAACTTTTCAATATCTCCCTTCATTTTTTCTTCTCCTCTGTTGTTGAAAACTCAACATATTGTTGAGGCCTCTTTCTCTCATAATCTAAATACTGAAATGATTCTTTGTTAAACCACAATGGTATTGAACCCTCCCACTCACCATTGCGCTGTTTCGTGCAATTAAAAAAACAATCAGGTCGGCCAATATGATTTTCAGGATTTAGTTCTTTTTTCTTATTGCGCCAGATACTAAAACAACTATCCGCTAGATCGGTAATTGTGCCCGTTCCTTTGATGTCTAATTTGCCAGGTGACATTGATTCATCCTGAGCTTTCCTGGGATGAGCAATCAAGTGAATATGGCAATTGAAATAGCTCTTGAAGTTACAGAGCATATCAACAAAGTCTTTTTGCTCGTTGTAATCATCTTCACGCATACCACACTTCATCAGAGAATCAATCAGAAAATATTTAACGCCATACATTTCAACCGCTGTTTGCATAATCGATTGCAGGTAATCTTTTTTGATAGATCCCACATGATCAAGCAGAAAAAGCTTGCCGGTGTAAAAATTAGCAATCGCCTTGATATATTCTTCCGTGGGTTGTGACATACCCGAAATCTGTCGAAACAAACGATTTAATACGCGATCAAGTCGCATCTCTAGCGAGATAATCATAAACTTCTGGTCTTGGTCGATCGTATTTAACGCAATCTGGCCAAGAAACTGTGATTTACCATGGCCGTTTATACCAGACCATATCGATAATTCATCCGGCCTGAAATATATTTTGTTATTAGCTCTTGAGAACCCAGGAGATACGCCTATTTCTGCGATATCTTTCGGGTAGAACGAGTTAATGATTGGCTTTATTAATTCATCAGGCGATACAATCTCTTCTCTACGCTCCTGTCCGAGCGTTCCATCGATGGCCATCTTTGTAAAATATTCAACACTTACACCAAGGTCTATGGCCAATGCTCGCGCTTTTTCTATTCCTTGTTCACTCATCATTTACCTCCAAAACTTCCCCGCACAGATATAATATCTTACAGCCCACTCACGTGTGCTCTTTGACAATTTAAGCCGACAGAGGAAAGATTTGAACGCCTCATGGCGTTTCATACGTAACTTTAACTCACTCATTATTTATCTCCTTATAAATTTGATATTCTCATTTGTTCGTCAACATAAGCAATCGACTTATCCTCTTCTTCCATACTCTTAGTTTTTTTAGGTGGATCAAACTTTATCGCATTTCTGCACCACGTTCTGAATGCTCTGTCAAAATCCAGGAAGAGTGTACCTTTCGAGATATGAAAATCTTTGAACGCTTGTATTTCATTTCCTATCTTTAAGCTTGGGTATTTATTGGCCACTTCAACAATTAAATTATTATTTGGCTCAAAGTCTTCTGGCACCTGAGACTTACGTTTTCTTTTTTTTGGAGCCGAAGGCGGTAATAAATCAGGATCAGGATCAGGATCAGGAACACGATAAGGATCACGATCACTATCAGGAGGGTTACCAGAATAACCATCTGGGTTTTCTGGGTTATCTTGGGAACCCAAAGAACCCACTGGGTTATTAGGAGGTCTTCCTCCTTGACTCCCGTTAAGCTTGTTTCTATCACATATCTTTTGATATTTTTCAATATTTCGTTCAATTGATTGTCGGATAGGAATAAATGCCATGTTCAATAATCTATCATCAAATGAGATTTTTTCTCCTCGAACCATGTCATACAACCCTTTAAGTAATTTTCCTGCTTGCTCATCTGACAGCAGGTCAACGGTTTGCTCTTGTTCTAAAAAAAGGATAAAACTATCTTTCACTAAAAATCTCCGACTTCTGTTTGACAAGTAATAAAACGTAGTATATAGTTACCAACTATGAAATACAAGCCTTTTAGATTAATCAGAACACAAGTTCTTCTTGATCCAAAAACAATCAAGAAGAGTAAAAAACAAGCAAAGAAAGCAAACCTTTCCTTGAGCGCTTACTTGCGCATATTGATTGAAAATAGGCTGGCGAATAATAAATGACAAAATTAACCCTACAAATGAAAAAAGAAATTTCTTTACAACCAACAATTTCTGACGTAATGCGTGCTGGTTATAATTTCCTTCAAGATAAATTATACGATCATGACGCACAATT
>LAZR01000409.1_pt1 | contig 37232 bp, 30 predicted proteins | sample 329461 | NCBI WGS metagenome assembly LAZR01 (sample SAMN03002196, study PRJNA259156) | marine sediment metagenome | biome: sea floor; feature: Hydrothermal impacted sediments; material: marine sediment; isolation source: Loki non-amplified sample from Loki's castle hydrothermal vent sediment ...
CCAATCATACCTTTGCGTACAACCATGTAAAATCGGCCATTATCCTCATGCATGTAATAACCATAACGCTGATACGATAAAGTTACCAAGCCAGAAAATACCACCAAAACACCAAGGCTTATCAAAGTATTAATATCAGCAATAAAACAAAAGCCAAACACTAATGCACTGGGTAACAGTGAATAAAAGCCTAAATTTTTATACAAAAGCGCTCGCTCTGCGCGCTTAAAAGCGAGTTTTTTACTATTAAACCAAGGGTAAATCCATTGGCATACACTATCAACTTGTTCGCTATTTAATACAGGTAATACTAAGGTTTGTTTATTTTTTTTAGCCGCAACACCGGCTGCTATTCCGCCGCTACTTGCTTGTAAACACTCAACGGTAAATCGCTTTAATAATCGCCCCATTAGATTTTGCTTAATAACAATAGATTGCACTTTATCCATGCTCATCGAAAGCTGATGGCGCTCTAACAAGCCAGCAATACGTTTAAACTTTTTACCTTTAAAATAAAGCTCAAAGTTGTAAAAACGAATAAGCGACATAGTCACCGATAGCATCACAGCAGCCAAAACTAACAAAATAATTAAGGTGATCATTGCAAAGGTAGCAGCACTGGCCAGCATACCCAGCTCTTGCTGATAAAAGCCTTCTACTTTGGTAATAATTTGCTTCTCTAAAAAATCAACAATCAGGTTTATAAAAGGGGCAAGAGCAGCGATTGCTAAAATAGCCATATTCGACATTAAACCAAATTTAGCTATTTCTTTATTGCTAATGCTTAGCTTGTTTTCGATAGTGTCTGTTTCGCTTTGTTCAGTATTTTGTATTTCTTCTTGTTGCTGCGCTTTAAAATCAAATATTTGTTTACGCATTTGCTGTGCGTAATCTTTGGTGACGCCTGGTAAAACAACTTCTTGTGACACACTGCCAGCAGCATCAAAAATACAGTTAACTAAGTTTACGGGAGTAAAATAAAATGGCTCGGCAATATTAACGTTTTGCACACGGCCAAATTTCAGCGTAAGTCGCTCTTTTTTAAATACACCTTTGTTAAGCAATATTTCGTTGTCGCTACTAATACAAAACTTAAAATTTAAATAATATAAAAATGAGTAAACAAATAATAAAACTAGTGCAATACCGCCTGCCACCTGCGCCCAAAACAACTTATTTTCCACTTGAGTAACAAACACTACAAACATAGGTAGTAAGTTTAAAAGGCCATCTTTTACAAAGCGCACACTAAAGTGCACAACAAAATATAAAAGCGCCCAAGGCGATACTTTTTGCCAGTAAATAGGACTGACTTGATCTTCGATAGTTGTATTACTCATCGACTAAAGTTGCCTGAGGTGTTGTGTCGTCTTGGCGGTAGTTTTGTACAAATTGGCGCATATTTTTACAATCATCATGGGTTAATCCACTAATTTGTAAATCGGCACTTACACCGCCAGCGCTAAATAATTTAATGCTCGCAAGGCTGAGTTTTCGCTCTATTGGTCCTTGGTGTATTTCCATATGCTGTACACGTGCTAAAGGTAATACTGTCACTTGTTGCCAAATAACACCTTTTTTAAAAGCAATGTCATGATTTCGCACTGCGAAACCTCGCAACCTCACACTTATCATGTTGTACAGCATAGATACGGCCACTAAAATAGGCATACCAATTAGCAAATACGTTTGTGCATTATTAGCAAAGGCTTCATTAAAATAACAAACCGCAATCAGCGCACCAATTAGCGGTATATAAAACAGAAGCGAGCTAAGCTGTGCATGTAGTAAGGCTTTATCAGCCAATGGCTTAAAGCTAATATCACTATGCTTTGGTAAATCCATTATTTGTTGATTGTTAAACACTATTTATCCCTATTACTGCTTTTAATTAATTACCAACTAATGGTGGTTATTAAGGTGTGGCTTTGTTTTGGCTCAAGCGTTACTTTATCTGTCAATACGTTAGCAGCCTCTAAGCAGAGCATCGTTTTATACTCATCGTCAGCAAAGTTAGATAAGCGTTTTGATTTTTCTATCCATGGGTTCCACAGTACACACGAACTTGAATTTTCGCGGCTCACATTAATAACACCCTCTGGCGTATTAATAGTTTGAATTGTATTTGCTTGTGTATAAACCATGTCGGTTTCGCGCTCAAAACTTACAACATCATTTTGTACAAATGGCCCTTCACCAAACTCAATATATTGCGCGCCTTGCAAACCATCAACATGGGTATTTGTAATGTCTGATGTAGGAAAATAGGTATGCAGCGCTTGAGTAAAGCTAAACGGTGTACTCCCTAAGTTAGTCGTAGTTAAGCGAACCTGTAATTTATCGCTTAATACAAACTCAACTTTTAATGCTGACTGATGTGGCCAATACGTCGTATTAACAAGCTTCATGGGTAGCTTTAAACTAACTGTAATTTGCTCATCAGATTCGTGTACTTCATCAGCTTGCCACACGCTTGTGCGCGCAAAACCATGGGCAGGCCACCCATCATTAGCGTGTGTGCCAAACCACGGCCAACAAATAGGAATACCACCTCGAATACTTGCCCCTTCCTGATAGGTTTCGTCTTGTGATACCCATATAAGTGGCTTGTTATTTTTAGGGATATACTCGGTAATTTGCCCACCTTGCAAAAATATTTTTGCGTCGCACTTTGCACTAGCTATTTTAATAAACTCAAGACCGGTTTCGTTTTGCTCAATGCTAACTGATGGCGATAATTTCATACCTTCCCCTATAATACTGATACTAAAGATTTTTAATATTTGTACAGAAACAATAATGCATGCTTAAAGTATACGCTATTGATATTAAATATTGATTGCTGAATTTGTTCATTGCCGATTAATACATATACAGTAAACTCACAAACAATTACTTTGTACTAACAGCTGTAAATGAATAATACTAAAGTCTATACAATAAGACTTGCCAATTATTCACAACATACGTACTGTGCGCAACTTAATGCACACAAAATGCTAAGAAAATTTACTATAATTTAAACAACATAATTTTACATTAGTTACTGCTCTAACTATTAAAAACCAATAAAAGCGGCCTAATGTGCAATATATTGTTTGAATTCAATTTATTTGATGTGTAACATTTCGCGATTACGGCAAACTACCGCCCCATCGACGAGATAAGCAAATGCAAAAATATGACGAGTTATTGGTTTCTTTACGTAAAGTGATCCGCGCGATTGACTTACATTCTAAGCAGCTAAATAAAACTTCGGGTTTAACAGGCCCACAATTGCTTATAATGCAAGAAGTTAGAAAAACCGATGGAATAACGGCGAGCCGTATTGCTCAAAACGTAAATTTAAGCCCAGCAACGGTCACCAATATTCTCGACAGAATAGAAAGCAGAAACTTAGTAACACGCGTACGCAGTCAAATGGATAAACGCAGAGTGAGCTTATACCTCACCGAGAAAGGAAAAGAGTTACTTGATAAAGCACCTCAGCCATTGCAAGAACACTTTATTGAAAAGTTTTCTGCGCTTGCTGAGTGGGAACAGAGCCTTTTACTCTCATCAATGCAGCGTGTAGCCGCGATGATGGATGCAGATAAATTAGATGCATCGCCCCTTCTAGAAGTTGGTGCACTTACTCAAGCTCCTAAAGAATAAACAATAAAAAAAATACATAGTTTTGTACTTACTCTAAACGTAAGGCGTCTTTTGACGTCTTGAATTTTTTATTTTTTAATCACAAGCAGAGCGGCTATTATGACTAAACTCTCAAAATTAACACTAGCACTAGTTTTAGGTGGTGTTACAAGCACTTCTTATGCGTCTGATGATCTAGACACACTACAAAGCCAACTTAAACAGCTTAAGCAACAAATGCAGTTGCTTGAGAATAAGCTAGCTGATGAAAAAACAAAACAGCAACAAATTAACAAGCAACACGAACAACAAGTTGCAAACATCAGTAAAAAATCTGATCAAAAAGTGGTTGAAGTTGCCGCAGCAGAGCCTGAGAAAAAAGATGAAGGCATTAAAGTAGGTGGAGCAATACGCTTTAACTACAGCACCAACACATACGATGAAGATACCCAAGATCGCGGTGGCGATTTTGATTTTGATATTTTCCGTATAAATGTATCTGGTGAAATTAACGATATTTCACTTAACGGTGAAGTACGTTTTTACGATTACATGACCGTTGTTAAGTATGCTTACTTAGGTTACGAGTTTGCAGATGGCTGGGAAGGACAAGCAGGTATTGCACCCGTGCCTTTTGGTAATGGCCCATACAACTCACACAGCTACTTTTTCAGTACTAACTATTACGTAGGCCTAGAAGACGATTTTGATTTAGGTGTAGTAGTAAAACGTAAACTTAAAGATAACTGGAAACTAGACCTAGGCTTTTTCAAAAATGACGAACGTGGCGGAGTAGAAAGCTCAACAGATATTAACCATCGTTACTCTTACGACATTATTGGTAGTCGCTCAGCAGAAGAAGGTACATACGATGCACCTGGCTCTCGCATAGGCGAATACAATACCTTTGCAGGCCGTGCAACATATCAAATTGAGCACAGCAAAAACGTAACTACCGATGTGGGCGTATCACTGTTAAGTGGTGGCTTACATGACGGTAACGATCGTGCAGGTAACTACGGTGCATGGGCACTTCATGTTGATAGCACAATTAACAACTGGAATATCCAATTTCAACACGGTGAATACGACTACGACCTAGACGACAGTAACGACCGCTTTGTTGTTGGCGCATATAATTATTACGATACCGTATCTAGCGAAGCTACTATGACTAACTTTAACGTTGCTTATAATTACTCGCTTGATTGGGGCCCAGTTACCGACATTCAATTTTACAACGATTACGGCATTATTTATGACAAGTCTGACGACAGCGCAGATACTTGGATGAACGTAACGGGTATGAGTGTTGCTGCAGGTGGCTTCTTTAGCTACTTTGACTTTATTCAAGCACGTAACCAGCCATTTATTGGCGGAACAATTATTGGTGAGGGCGATACAGAGCGTCGCTTTAACATTAACGTAGGTTACTACTTCTAAACTGTTAACCGCATTTATTTTTTAAAAGGGCAAACTTAGTTTGCCCTTTTTTATTGATTTTAAGCTTCGAATTAATAGCTATTTAGCCTACAATTAGAGATACCATAACACGCCTAAAAAGAGCCTAAGTGAATATAAAAGCGGTGTTTATTTGTTATAAAAACTTATGGTTTAAAGCGCTTGGCTTAATACTTGTAGCCTTGGGTATTATTGGCATTGTGTTACCGGTCATGCCTACCACTATATTTTTTATTTTAGCGCTCACCTGCTTTACTCGCTCATCACCCGCGCTTGAACAATGGCTGTTAAACCACCCTCGTTACGGTGTAACTCTAAAGCAGTGGCAAGCCCATAAAGTAGTGCCTGTAAAAGCCAAATGCTACGCCGCCATTGGCATGTTAATTGGATTTATATTTTTACTGTACTCAGCCGCCCCTATTTGGGTTATTTGCCTCGTTGCAGTAGTAGAAGTATCGGTAATGATTTATCTTATTTTAAGACCTTCCTGCCCTCCTAAGCATTAAATGTTCATTTTTACCTGCATACACCTTTGTTTTAAAGTTTTTATGTAAAGATAAGTAAGTAAATTTGTAATAGCTAATGCAAATCATTATCATGTTGTAAATTTAATTTATTAACTGTTTTTATGTCGTTTATTAATAAGCGGGCTTTGTATAGTACAAGCCGTGCTCTACATATTTATATTTCTACAGCTTTGTTTTTTTTGCTTATTTTATTTTGCGTTAGCGGCATTGTGCTTAACCATGTTGACTGGCTTAAAAACGATAAAAATAACGGCCAAGTAACTGCAACAATTCCAGCAGAGCTAGTTACTAAAGCAAATGAACAGCTAAATACGCTACCAACGCTTTATCCAGAAATAGAAGCTTACTTAGCCGAGCAATATGCACTTACAAAAGTAAAAAGCATTGAGTGGGAAAAAGAAGACGCGCTCGTCATGCTCGACTACCCATTGCCTGCAGGATTTGCCTACGCAGAGCTCGACTTTACAACCGGCGAGTTAAACCTAGATTACCAAACAGGCGGCTTTTTAAGCCTTATTGGCGACTTACATAAAGGTCGCTACACCGGTGAAGTATGGAGCTGGGTAATCGATATATCTGCCGTACTAATGATTTTATTTGCCATCACCGGCATGATTATTTTGTTTCAAAATAGAAAAAAACGCTTAGCAGGAATATGGATAACCGTACTGGGAGTCGCAACTCCACTGGTTATTTATTTATGTTGGGTTCCACAAATAAAAGGAGTGTCTTAATGGTTAAATTTAAATTATTTATAAGCGCCGCATTACTGCTCGTAGCTGCGTTTTTTCAAACATCAGCGCATGCGCAAACACCACAGTTAGAGGTTGAATTAACGCTTCCCGACTTAGAAATACAACCGTACCACCGTCCGTACGTTGCAGTTTGGCTTGAAACACCAGAGCGCAAACACGTAACTACGCTTGCACTTTGGGTGCAAAAAGCAGAATGGTTTAAAGACTTACGCCAATGGTGGCGTAAAGCCGGTAAAAGCGATGCCAACTTTGACGGCATTAGCGGCGCAACAAAGCGCGCGGGTACTTACACTATAAATTGGCAAGGTAATGATTTAGACGGTAAACCAGTAAAACCAGGTAAATACTTACTAAATATTGAAGTTGTACGCGAAGAAGGCGGCAGAGATTACACCCGCATTGAGCTCGATTTAACTAAATCAGGCAAGCTGACAATTGATGGTAAAAACGAGTTTTCTAAAAGCTTCGTCACTGTAAGCACTAAGTAGCTGCTACTTAATCATTTGAATTTAAGGAAATACAATGAAAATTAATTTATTAAAAACGGCATTAATCGGCGCATTGAGCTTATCTGCTTTAGTGTCAACTTCAGCAAGTGCACACGGACGTTGGTTACTACCTTCGCATACATCTTTATCAGGCGATAAAGCGCATTACGTAATGATTGACGCCAGTATTTCAAACGAAATTTTTGCACCAGACAAAGCCTTTAAACCTAAAGAAAAAGGCGCAGAGTACGACGATACGTTATTAATGGCACTTGCGCCTAATGGTGAGCCAGTATCTGAAACCATTCGTGCTTATTACTTAAAACGTAAAAGCTCAGCTGCGGTAAGCTTAACAGAGCAAGGCACTTACCACATTGCAATGACCCAAAAGCCAATGTACATGACCTTCTACAAAAATGAAGAAGGTCAGCGTAAGCGTGTATTTGGTAAAAAAACAGACGCTAAGTTACCTAGTAACGCTAAAGATGTAACTACAACAAAGGTTGTTTCAACAGTAGATACATTTGTAAGCCGAAATGGCACCACAAAGCCAGCACAGTTAGGTTTAGGCTTAGAGCTTAGTGGCCCAACGCATCCAAACGATTTATTTGTAGGTGAACAAGCACGTTTTCAATTACTACAAGATGGTAAATCTGCTGGTGAAGGCATTGAAGTAAGCATTTTAAAAGGCGACACACGCTACCGTAACAACCGTGGCGAAGTAAAAGTAACGACCGATAAAGAAGGTATGTTTACAATTACATGGAAAGAACCAGGCCTATACCTAATCGAAACCTCTAACAAAGTTACAGTAAATGAAGAAGGCGTAGATGCAGGACGTTATGCATTATTTACAACGCTTGAAGTTGCCCCTGAATAATTTAAATCACTAAATTTAAAAAATTGAAAGGCCAAGCATTTGCTTGGCCTTTTTACGTATTACTAACTTTTATCTAAAATTCCCTTGAATTCGCAACCATTCGACACAAGATTGCAACTACAACGATCCAAACGCCTATATCGCGCGTAAACAGTGACCTTATATGTTAACAACTTAGAATATCTTAGATAGTTTTTATCTTTGCACTAGGGTAGTCGCTTCTATATGATGCGCTCCTTTTCGACTAGCAGCTCTTGGGGAACAATTAATGACTTTTAAGCGTTTATCTGCAAATAAACTAGCACTTAGCTTGGCCGTTACCACTGCACTTAGCACACCTTACTCTATGGCCGTTGTCGCAGAGCAAGATAATCAAGCAGAAAAGAATATCGAAGTAATTTCGGTTACCGGTACTCGCAGAAGCTTACGCAGTATTGCCGAAAGTACGGTACCCGTAGACATTATTACCAGCGGTGATATGCAAAGTACGGGTCAGCTAGAAATAAGCCAAATACTAGCAAACCAAGTACCTAGCTTTAACTACCCAAGTGCCACTATGGGTGATGGTACTGACCATGCAAAACCAGCTGTTTTACGTGGATTAGCACCCGATCACACATTAGTACTTATAAACGGTAAGCGCCGCCATGCCGGTGCGCTATTAAACTTAGCGGGTGTTGTTGGTCGAGGCTCTACAGCTGTTGATTTGAACATGATTCCAACCTCTGCAATTAAACGTGTTGAAGTGCTACGTGACGGCGCAGCCGCACAGTACGGTTCTGATGCAATTGCTGGGGTAATTAACATTGTACTTAAAGATGCCTCAGAAGGCGGTAGCGTAAGCGTAACGTACGGTAAATACGATACTCAAATGGCTGGTGTATCTCAGCTAGAAAGTACCTATGCAGATGCAAACGGCGACTTAGCCTTTAATACCGGTAGCGACAGAGAAGTAAACGACGGTGCAACACGCACTGTTAGCGCAAACTCTGGTTTTGCGTTATCTGATAACGGCTTTGTAAACGTATCAATTGAATACCGTGATAATGACTCAACGCAGCGCTCTGGCTTTGACCCACGCGAACAATACAGCCGTCTTGATGATGGCAGCCTAGACCCACGCGAATTTACTATCGATCGTTACAACCACCGTTTTGGTAAAGCCGACCTTGAAGATTACGCGTTGTTTTACAACATGGGTTACGATTTAGATAACGGCTTAAACCTTTATTCATTTGGTAGCTACTCAAAGCGTGAAGGTAATTCAGGTGGTTTTTACCGCCGAGCAAAAGACAGCCGTAACGTTTTAGAAGTGTACCCAGATGGCTTTTTGCCGCAAATTGAAACAGACGTACAAGACTACTCATTTGCACTGGGCTTACAAGGCGAAACTAACGACTGGACATGGGATGTAAGTACCAACTACGGCCGCAACGACTTTGGTTTCGGTGTTGTAAATAGTATTAACACATCACTAGGTGCCGACAGCCCAACCGAATTTGACAACGGTGCACTGGTTTACGATCAGTTTTTAGTAAACGCAACGGCCAATACCACACTTGATTTAGGTTTACCTGATGACGTATTTTTTACCGTAGGTACTGAATACCGCCACGAAAGCTACAAAATTGAAGAAGGCGAAGAAGCGTCTTACATCACAGCCCTTGATAGCGACGGTAACCCAATTGCAGCCGGTGGCGCCCAAGTACTTGCTGGCTTTGGACCAGAAAGTGCGACTGACGAAAGCCGTCATAACATCGCTTTATTTGTTGAGTTTGATACCTACTTAACAGAAAAATGGAACGTAGTTTTAGCGGGTCGTTATGAAGATTACAGCGACTTTGGTGACACGTTTACCTCTAAACTTGCCTCGCGTTACAGCATTACTGAAAACCTATCACTGCGCGGAGCAATTAGCACAGGTTTCCGCGCACCATCTTTAGCGCAAAGCTCGTACCGCCAAATATCAACAGTACTTGAAAACAACCAACCATTTGAAGTGGGTTTATTCCCGACCGATTCAGCCGCAGCGCAAGCACTTGGTGCTCAGCCGTTAGATGCTGAGGAGTCAGTAAACGTTACAGCGGGCTTTATGTACACGCAAGGCAGCTTTAGCTTAACGGTTGATGCATACCGTATTGATATTGATGACCGTATTGTATTGTCTGAAAACTTAGAGGGCGATGCCGTAGTAGAAATACTACAAAATGCAGGTGAGCTAAATACCGAAAGCGTACGTTACTTTACCAACGCTATCGACTCACGCACGCAAGGTGTAGATATAGTTGCCACTTATAACCTAGATTTAGACAACTTAGGTGATTTACGTTTAAACGTAGCAGCTAACTTTAACGACACCGAAGTAACGCACGTAAACGACAACCCAAGCGAGCTAAACTCACTAGGTGACGACTACGTAGTGTTTGCACGTCGTGAAGTAGGTCGCTTTGAAGAAGGCACGCCAGATAGCAAATGGAACCTATCAGCAGTGTGGAACTTTAACGAATGGCAAACTACCCTGCGTGCCACACGTTATGGTGAAGTCGCTGATATTTCAACTACAAGCGATCGCGATGAATACCTAGACCCTAAGTGGATCACCGACCTAGAAGTGGCATACCGTCCAGACGAATATTGGAAGTTTGCCGTTGGTGCAAACAACTTATTCGATCAGTACCCACAAGCAACCGTGGATAACATTGATTACTCTGACTTTGGCCAAATATTCCCGTACACGCCATATGCACCGTACGGATTAGACGGGCGTTTCCTATACGGTAACATTACTTACAGCTTTTAATAAATAACCTAAAAGCAAACACTTAAAAAGGATGCCATGTGCATCCTTTTTGCTAACTTTTAGTGTTTTTAACCAATCATTAGTAAACCGGCTTTTTAAACACACCCATCAAATCAATAAAATCAACAACTTACAGTTGGTCTCGTTTTTGCTCTACTATGCTTATACAAAACAAGCATAAATAACAAACACAAAGGACTAAACATGAGCTCATCAACTGTATCTAGCATTACAAAACCACTTTCGCTTATTGGCGGCATTTTATTATTAAGTGGCTGTGTATTTCATATATCGCCAAGCGTTGCCTCAGTAAAGCAAACTCAACAGCTATCACTGCCAAGCAATAATCTTGAATATTTAAACGTATTAAGCGGTGCGGGTAGCCTTGAAATAAAAGGCTCAAAAACAGCCACCAGCATTAGTGTTGATGCCACCATTTACACAGCCGATATTGAAGACGAATACGAGCTAACGCTCGAGCAAGACGGTAAGCAGGCAAAGCTTGTTGCCCAAAATAAAAGCCGTAATGGTATTAGCTTTTACAATGGTCAGTCTCCACATATTGATTTAGTTGTTACTGTGCCAAGTAATCTAAATTTAGATATTGATGATGGCTCAGGCGACATTTTAATAAATGCTATGCAAAGCAATATTGATGTAAAAGACGGCTCAGGAGATTTAACGATAAGCGGTGCTAAAAACCTAACTGTTGACGATGGATCAGGTGAAGTAAACTTTGAAAACATCGCGGGTAATTTAGAATTAACCGACGGCTCTGGCAGCATTCATGTAAATAACGTAAGCGGCAATGCAACTATTGACGATGGTTCGGGTGAAATGCACGTAAGCAACATAAGCGGTTCACTAAACGTTGAAGATGGATCGGGTGATATAGTAATAAGCCATATAAGCGGTGCAGTTAATGTTGATGATAACTCTGGCGACCTGCTTATTGAGCATATTGGCTCAAACGTAACAATTGAAGACGGTTCGGGTAATATTCGCGTTAACCATGCAAAGGGGCTGACTATTACTGAGTCGGGCTCGGGCGATGTAAGTATCGATAATATTAGCGGTTCAGTAAAAGTAGCTGACTAACTCTATTTAACCGTTATTCAACTGCCCTTTAATGTACTTTATGCCCTATCAATCAGGGCATAAAACACTCCTCTCAAAGTATAAATGATTCAAAAGTAGCACTGTTTCGCGTTAACTACTTCCCAAAATAATACAAAAGTACTTATTTGATTTATTTTTTTGCTTAATAGCTAATTTGGGTACATATTAATATTCAACTTTTTAAAAGGATATTGATATTATGAAATGGAAGTTATTAATTTTAATTACTGCTTTATTCACCCTCGTAGCATGTGGCTCTGGAGGATCAGACTCTAAAACAGTAGCTAAACCGGTCAGCACTAACACAAAACCTATTGCGGTTATTACCACCGAACAATCGGGGTTTAAAGTAAATACCACCCTCGTTTTTAGCGCTGCACAAAGTAGCGACCCCGATGGCGATGCACTCACCTATCAATGGCAATTAACCAGCAAAAACGAACAAGTAGAAATACCGATTACGGTTAATAACGAAAGTACCGTTGAGTTTTCAGTATCTGAAGCACAAGAGTACCAATTAGTATTAACCGTGAGTGACGGTAAGCTTTCAAGCACACCGGCACAAAAACAACTCACCGTTACTGAAAATACCCAATTAATTGCTAACGCAGGTAGCACACAAACCGTTAAGCAAGGTGATGTTGTGCTTTTAAACGCCGCGCAAAGTAGCACAACCAGCGGCGCCATTAATCAATACAAATGGCAATTTATTACCAAGCCCGTAGCAAGTAATACAACGCTTGAAAATGCGACTCAAGTTAAAAGCCAGTTTGTTGCCGACGAAATAGGCGATTTTAAAGTTGAGCTTACCGTTACTGATTCACAAGGTGATACAGCAAGCACTGTCGTACTCATAAAAAGTGAATCGCTTAATTCTAACTCATCGCCACAAGCGGTTATAAACGTAGAAAATAATACAATTGCCCCAAATGAAGTTGTTACGCTTTATGGTAACCAAAGTACTGATCCCGATAAAAACGATACGCTTAGTTATGCTTGGGCAATTACATCAAAGCCCCAGGGCAGCACGCCAGCTCTTTCAAACATGCAAAATCATACCGCTGGGTTTTCAGCGTCAACAGCTGGAGATTACACGCTTTCACTCACCGTTACCGATCAACAAAACGAAAGTGATACCGCATCAGTTACTTTAACTGTTACCACAAGTAATAAAGCCCCAATAGCAACACTTGAATCCGAACGTGATATTACGTTAAACGAATCAACCACTTTGCAGTGCCAACAATGTAGCGACCCAGACGGAGATACGCTGAGTTATAACTGGCAGTTACAAGCCAAGCCTGTAAATAGTGCATCGCAACTCACTAACAACAGATCAGCAACGCCCTCTATTGTTGCCGATAAAGAAGGCGACTACGTTGTAGTACTTACAGTGTCTGATGGCCAATTAAGCTCAAACCAAGCAACCTCAGCACTGCATGCCAGTAGCAATAAAAAGCCTATCACTTTGGTAACTTATGAAACCTCTATAACGGTTGATGAACAAGTTTTACTTGATGCTTCCAATAGTTACGATCCAGAAGGCCAACCACTAAGCTACCAATGGGAAATCATTTCGTCGCAAGGCCAAGCAACGCTTAGCAGTAATACAATATCAAAACCAACGTTTAGCGCATCAGTCGAGGGGCAAGTGGTTATTTCGTTACGCACTAACGATGGCGTGCAGTACTCCGACACAAAAACCCTAACAATTGATGTAATACAAAACGCATTGCCAGTAATTAGCTTCACAGGGGAGCAATCACGCTACGATGTAGTGGGCAATGCAGTTAAATTTGATGTAAGCCAAAGTTACGACCCAGAGGGAACCACTCTCGATTACGCCTGGACACTATCAGCCCCTTCAGGCTCGAGCACCAGTTTAAGCAATACAAACCAAAGTATGACCGAATTTATCGCCGATATGACAGGTAGTTACACGTTAACCGTTGTCGCAACTGATGCTGATGGATTTTCAAAAAGTGTGCAATTTTCAATTACAGTAACCAACTCTGCACAACTTACCGGTCGCATTAAAGGGCTACTCACTAATGTGCAAAAAGCGGCTATAAGTAATGCACAGCTAACAATTAATGGACTGCAGTACACTACCAACACAAACGGCTTTTTTGATGAAGAGGTTAATTTAGCACAAGGTGAAAAAATAACGATAACCACCGCAGACGAAAGACTCGCAACCGGGGTATATAACTCTGTAGCAATTACGCAAAGCAACTTTACTGTGGATATAGGCCAAAATAGCATGCCCGTTTTACAAGCTGTTGAGGTTTCGGTATTTGTGTGTGCTGAGTTTTCAGGCCCCGACACCGTTAACTTACGCTTTAACATGGTAGATACACTTTTAGCGTCAGATAGCTTTCAATTTAGCTTTGATCAAACAAAACCGCTTACTTTACAAAAAAGCGGAAGTACTTATCTCGATAGCGAATTAGATATCGACCTACCTGCATCAGCAGAGTTTGAAGTAACAGTAATTGAAACAAACGTTGAAAATACAATCAGCTCAAACATTACTATTTACCATTCTGATTCAGGCCAACCAAGCTCAGCAATTATAAGTATTTGTAATATTTAACCCCCCAAATAAGCCCTTCAACATAAAGTGCTATTTTTAGCCCAGTAGTTATAACCATTAGTGTTATAACTACTGATAAATAAGCAACTTTGAGCCATATAATCCATTGTATTTTATAAGCAGCTAAGCCATTCTAAAAGCCTTGATGTTATTAGGATAAACGCGTGTTAGAAATTGCTTTAATTTACTTAGCAGCAGCCATTGTAGCTGTCCCTATTGCAAAACGAGTCGGACTGGGCTCAGTATTAGGTTATTTAATTGCCGGTATACTCATTGGCCCTTATGCGCTGGGTGTTGTGGGCGATCAAACCGATGTAATGCACTTCGCCGAATTTGGCGTAGTAATGATGCTGTTTTTAGTGGGCCTTGAGCTACAACCTTCGCGTTTATGGACATTGCGCCACTCTATTTTAGGGCTTGGCGGCTTACAGGTCGTGCTATCGGCAGCGGCTATTTTTGCGTTTTGTTATTGGTTTTTTGCTATGCATTGGCAAACCGCACTCGCCATTGGTTTAATGCTCGCGCTCTCCTCTACCGCTATTGTGCTGCAAAGCCTTGAAGAAAAAGGCTGGCTAAAGCAAGAAGCCGGACAAAACGCGTTTTCGGTATTGCTGTTTCAAGACATCGCAATTATTCCTATTTTAGCCCTATTGCCACTGCTTGCATTTGCCCCGCAAACTAGCACAAAAGAAATCAGCGACTCGATTATTGCAAGCTGGCCTGTATGGCAACAAGTATGTGTATCGGTTGCGGTTATTGCCGCTATTATTGCCGGCGGTAAATATGTATCGGCGCCGTTATTTAGATACATTGCCCAAACACACATGCGTGAAATATTTACTATTTTTGCACTGTTTTTAGTGGTCGCTATTGCGCTGGTTATGCAAAGCATTGGTTTATCGCCTGCTTTGGGTACTTTTTTAGCGGGTGTGGTACTTGCCGAGAGTGAGTTTAGACACGAATTAGAAGCCGATATAGAACCCTTTAAAGGCTTACTTTTAGGATTGTTTTTTATAACTGTTGGCGCATCAATTAACTTTGAACTGCTATTTAACGAGTTTAGTACTGTTATAGGCTTAGTGGTTTTACTCATTGTGGTTAAAGCCTGCATTTTATTTGCCCTTGCCGTTACCTTTAAAATTAACAGTAAACAGCAATTATTATTTGCCTTAGCGCTTGCCCAAGGCGGCGAATTTGCCTTTGTACTGTTAAGCGTAACCACCACCTTAAGTATTTTAACGCCCGAACAAACCAGCCTTGTTACCTTAGTTGTGGCGGTATCAATGCTAATAGCGCCGTTACTACTTATGGTTTATGAGCAAATACAAAAACGCAGCAGCAGTGCTCTGCCTGAGTTTGATAAGCCAGAGCAAATTAGCACCGCTAAGCACGTAATTATTGCGGGCTACGGGCGTTTTGGTCAAATTATGGGACGTTTACTGCACGCGCAAGGCTACGAAATAACTGTACTTGATCACAGCCCTAGCCAAATAGAATTACTACGCCGTTTTGGCAATACCGTATTTTATGGCGATGCCGCACGCCAAGAACTCCTTGAAGCCGCAGGCGCGCACACCGCGCAAATGCTGGTAATTGCAATTGATAACCCCGATAAAACCATTGAGATAATTAAGCTCGCGCATAAAAACTACCCGCAGCTTAAAATAGTTGCTCGCGCAATCGACCGCCGCCATGCGTATCAGTTACTTAATTTAAAAGTAGATGCGTTTAACCGAGAAACAGTCGACTCGGCCATTAACCTTGCCGTAGAAGCTCTGGAGTTACTAGGTAACACTAAGCAAGATGCAGAACGTGCTGGTAAACTATTTAGAGACCACGACCGCGCTGCAGTACTGCAACTTGCTGCGTTATGGGGAGACGACGCTAGCTACGGCGTAGCCGTGCGCCAACGCATGGAAGATTTAAAACAAGTTCTGCAACAAGATAAACAAGCACAAAGCGATTTAAATACCTGCGACAGCGGCGATTGCGAAGACGGCCTAACAGAGCTAGCTGATAGACCCAAAAAGCCTGATGATGCTCATTTGGAGTAGTGTCTAAAAACTGATATGTGCTATTAGCGTGAGTTAATAGCACTGTAAATAAGTGCCATAATCAAATAAGTTATCTGAAAGCATAGCTATACTTTTTAGTTAGTGTTCAAAGCGCTTATATGTTCCACGCCAATTTGAGTGTTCAGGATATTTAATCTTATAAGCATTTATTTCAGCCTTAGAAGCGTACTGAAAATAGATAGAGAAATAGTCACTTATGTAGCTTTCGCCGTCACCCATTCTCCAAAATATATCGCTCGGATGATAATTTGGAAATTTAATCCAAGGCGGTTTTGGCGGAGTATGCTTTAACTTATTTTCATAACGCTCTTTAAGCATTTTATTCCAAGCAGCTCTATGCTCTAGATACTTACCCCATTGTTCATCGGTAGTGTTAGCTGGTTTTTCACTTCCCATTGATGAAATAGGTATAAGCATTAAAATAAACACTAAGACGGTGTAAATATTTATAAAATGACGCATGACTAAATATGAGCTTTAATAAATGCTTTTAGTTCTTCTTTTTCGGCTTCGTTTGTAAATGTGCTAGCTGGGATTATTAAAGCCAATAACTTGTCTACAAATATATATAAATCGCCTTTATTTTCTTCAATCGCTTCAACGGCCTGCCATTTATAAAAGCAGCTTCCTAGATGATTAGTCTCACATATGCCATTAGCCTGAAACTCCGTTGTTTTATCGCCAATCATTACGCCATTTTTATTGGGGATTGACTGCTTTTTTAACTTATTAATATTGTATAAAAATACAATAATAAATATTAAAAATGGCACAGCTACAATTAACCCACTTGGCCAATGAAAGTCAGAAAGGCGAATAGGCTCGACCTGAAAGATAGTCATAAAAACAACAGTTATTACAAACCAAACAATCACATTTTTTATAACTCCTGAGTCTTTTTTACCTTGAGGCGTACAAAGCCTTTTTATTGCAAAATCAGCATAGTCGGTGTAATTTTTTTTAGTAACAGTGATAGATTTGATCATAAAAAATGAATCCTAACTTTGTTTAAACATAGCGAACTACTTAAGCTATATAAATATAAGACCAAACAAAACCCGAACAAACTATTTCAAGCGCTTTGATCGACGTTTAAAAATAATTTAATAATTCGATCTATTTTAGTGGTGGTGGGGGCGCGATGATCATTTCTGGTTGATTTGCTCTGAGTAACTCTTTTAAATTTAACTGTATTCTTTCACCACACATTACAATTCCTTTTTTGTCTTTTGTTGTTGAATAACCAAGTACTATATTTAATGAATCTAATCTCTCAGGATTAACTTGAAAAAATACCTTGTAATAACCTTCATAACTATTAGCTTCAGTAAAATCCAAGTCTGCTAATAAAGTATCTTTTATCACTACTGTAAATGACGTTAAATAATAGTCTTTAAATATCTCAGGTACGTAGACATCATAGCCAGCAAAGTTACCTACGCTATAGTCTTCATTTATTTTTGCAAAAGAGGCTGATTGGCCTAGTTCATCATTGCCGCAGGCAAATAATAAGCTAGTCCATAAAAAACATATAACTAAAAGTACTCGCATTTAAGTTCCAATATAACAGCTTTGCTAATAAGTACTTTTTCAAGCGTCCCTATTGCGTGGACTTCTATTAGTATCAAATAGCGTAAGTTATTGCGAACTATAAATAATTAGCAGCATGCGGTGCTTATTTATAAGATGAGGCGATTATTCGAAGTATTGTTTAGGCGGAAGTATTTTAAATTCACTTTATTTTAGAGGGCGGTTGGTAGCTCACCACAGCTTGCTGATTGAAGTATAAATTTACCCCCAACACAGCAAGCTTGTCCTACGCCACATTTAAACTCAACTAAAACCTAGTGGTGATGCCCGCCTTGAATAGCCTCGCCCTGCTGGTTGTAAAAACCTGTGGCGCTGTGTTCAATAAAACCAAGGTTTATCATTTTAGCTAAAAATGGGTCGCCTTCGTTATCGCCAATGTCGGCGTAATCGGTGGTTTGAAAGCGATCCCACTGTGCAAATTGAGCAGTAATTAATGACACATCAGTGCTTACATTATTAAGGCTAAGTAAGGTAGTTGTTTGGCTTTTTTTGTTACTAATACTAAATGTTTTAACTAATTTTGAATGCGTAAAAAAGGCGAGGTTAAAGTCGTTGCCATTTTCGCTCAGTGTATAATTTTTTACTTCATCACAGCCGCTGCCTTGGGTGTTAACTAGGGTCATTTTTTCGATTAAATGTGTATCCACCAGCTGACTTTTAGCACTCCAATTTTGTACGCCGCGTACCTCAGATGGTTGGTATTCAATACCGCGTTGCTGAGCATTAAAATAACGAATTGGGCGAATTTGATTATTGGCTAAGTGCTGCCAAAGCTCGGTTATTACTTCACTTTGATGTGCTACTTGCTGATTGTTTCGCCAAAGGGTAAGTGACTCGCTACTTTGCTGCGCTTTATGGCTGTTGGTAATTTTATAATCCGCTTTTAAATGCTTGGCATCAATATCACATTGCGAGGCAAAGCTACTTGTACTTACAAGCGTGGCAATTATTAATAACGCTTTTTTCATTTAGCTATCTCTTATTTATATTTCAAGTTTATGGCAATAACATAACGATTATAAATGTCAGTTTAATGACAAAAACCCCGCAAAGTATGCGGGGTTTTTTATTTAGATATATTTAACTAAATTTATAACTAGCCGGTATTTATTGCGCTAGTTTTTCGTCTGCTGTTTTTACAAAGTCAGCTGCAAAGTCCATTACATGGAATAAAAAGCTTTGCTCGTTTGTGCCTGTTACCAAGTGTGCACCTGGGCCCATTGCATAAACGCCAACATCTTCACCGGCATGTGTTTCTGAGCCAAGTGGTACTAACGACTCTTGGTGAAAACCCGGTGTTGTTGTATCAACATCGCTTAAATCAACACGCCCTGTTACCGGTGCGGCTAAGTAAGATGCATCGGCATTGGTTTCATCGCCTAAATCTCTGTAACCTAAACCATTAGTGTAGCCAACAGTTGTATAAGGCATATCATCGGCGGCGAGGCTTGGCTCAGTTTCGCCCACGGCAACCACTTTACCTAAAATTGGGTTACCGCGTTTAGGGTAACCGGCAATGGTAAATACATGGCTGTGATCGGCTGTTACAACTATTAATGTTTCTTCTGGGTTGGTGTTTTCCATCGCCACTTTAACGGCTTTAGCAAGCTCAATAGTGTCGTTTAACGCGTTATAAGCGTTACCCGCATGGTGCGCGTGGTCAATTCGACCCGACTCAACCGTTAAGAAAAAACCTTGCTCGTTGTTATCAAGCACGTTTATTGCTTTTTCGGTCATTTGTGAAAGCGAAGGTTCGCCTGCAACATCGTTTACACGGTCAGCTTCGTATTGCATGTGGGACTCGTTAAATAAGCCAAACACTTTAGTGGCGTCGTCACTTATTGCATCAAAACCGGTTTGATCCATTACGTAAGTACCATTTGGATATTGCGTTTTCCACTCTGCAGTTAAGTCGCGGTTATCGGTTCTATCCCCTTCAACAGCACTTACTGCATCGGCTGAGTTAAACGTGGCATCTTTTGGTAAAAAGTGACGACGACCGCCGCCCATTACTACGTCAATACCGTCTACATCAACACCACTAAAGCGTGCTTCTAGGTTGGCTTCAAAGTTAACTAGTTGCGATGCAATGTCTTCACACGTTGCGGCACTTTCTGGCATATCGGAGATATCTTCCCAGTTGCGCTCTGCCGATTTAGCATACGTTGCAGCTGGTGTTGCGTGAGTAATACGCGCTGTAGAAATAATCCCTGTTGCTTTGCCTGCAATTTCAGCAAGCTCTAACGAGGTAACAAGTTCGTGCCCTTTGCCTGATGTACAATTACCGCGTTCAACCGCTTCATCTATACCTAAAACGCCCGCGTCGGTTTTAACACCCGATGCCATTGCGGTCATAGTGCCTGCCGAATCTGGCGTTTGCGCATCTACGTTGTATGTTTTTACAAAGCCCGAAAAAGGCATAGTTTCAAAGCTTAACTGGTGATCTTCACCCATTTCGCCCTCTAACTGACCCGCTAAAATACGTGCTGCGGTTATGGTAGAAATACCCATACCATCGCCCACAAATAAAATAACGTTTTTAGCTTTGCCTGATTCAGTAACAATGTTGCTACTGGCTGTTTGTGCAGCACCCAATTTTGTTTGTGCTTCACTAAACCAAGTATTGCTAGTGAGTGAGGCTAACTGCTCGCTTGTGAGCGACGTTGCAGGTGCATTACACACTAAATTAGTTGAGTTAACTTCGTCGCTGTCTAGCACGTCGTTATTATTGGTATCTGCGCCTACTTGAGTCTCTACACCGCCATTAATGCACTGATCAGAGCCCACTGCAATAGCGTTATCTACTGCGATAATATTGTTTTCATTTTTGTTATCGTCACTCGAGCAACCTGCTAGCGCGACCATTACTGCTAAAGAAAGTACTGTTAATTTGTTCATGTTAGCCGCCATTATTGCTGAGTTAGTTCAAGAGCTTGATTAATTAGATGAAACACTACGTTTTGTTCAATTACGCCTTGTGCTAGCTGAGCACCTGGACCTTTTGCATGCAGTGAAATATCTTCACCCGCGTGTGTTTCTGAGCCCATTGGTACAGTTGCTTCTTGGTGAAAACCTGGGGTTGTTGTATCAACGCCATTTAGCTCAACACGCCCTGCAACAGCAGCACTTGTGTAACTTGCATCCGCATCAGTCTCACTGCCCAAGTTTCTAAAACCTAAACCATTTGCGTAACCTACTGTGGTGTACGGCATATCGTCGGCAGCTAGGCTTGGTGTAGTTTCGCCTACTGCAACTACTTGACCCAAAATTGGATTGCCACGCTTAGGGTAGCCTGCAATAGTAAATACATGGCTGTGATCGGCGGTTACTAAAATAAGGGTTTCTTCTGGGTTGGTGTTATCTACCGCAGCTTGCACTGCTTTAGCAAACTCAATGGTGTCGTTAAGCGCGTTGTATGCATTACCCGCGTGGTGCGCGTGGTCAATTCGACCCGACTCAACCGTTAAGAAAAATCCGTTATCGTTTTTACCAAGCACTTCAATTGCTTTAGTAGTCATATCGGTAAGCGAAGGCTCGCCCGCTACATCGTTTGCGCGGTCAGCTTCGTATTGCATGTGGGATTCGTTAAATAAACCAAATACTTTAGTTGCGTCGTCTGCTATTGAATCAAAGCCCGTTTGATCCATTACGAACGTGGCATCTGGGTATTGTGCTTGCCACTCAGTTACTAAGTTGCGCTCGTCAGTACGGTCGCCTTCTATAGCGCTTACAGCATCTGTTGAGTTAGCTGTTTCGTCTTTTGGTAAAAAGTGACGACGACCGCCACCCATTACAAAATCCAGACCGTCTACGTCGGTACCTACAAATCGTGCTTCTAGGTTTTTTTCAAAGTTAACCAGTTGCGATGCAATGTCTTCACAGCCACCCGTTACGGCATCTTCTGGCATATCTGATACGTCTTCCCAGTTACGGTCAGCCGATTTAGCATACGTTGCAGCAGGAGTTGCATGAGTAATACGTGCTGTAGAAATAATACCGGTAGATAGCCCTTTAATTTCAGCTAATTCGGTCGCGGTAATTAGCTCATTACCTGCTACTGTTGAACACACGCCGCGTTCAATATCTTCATCTACACCAATAACGCCCACATCGGTTTTTACACCCGAAATAATAGCCGTCATCGTGCCTGCTGAATCGGGCGTTTGAGCATCTACGTTATACGTTTTAACTTGTGCAGAGTATGGGAACTCTTCAAAGCTTAAATAACCTTCTTCGCCAGATTGGTTATTACGCTGCCCTTGCAAAATACGCGCGGCAGTAAGAGTAGAAATACCCATGCCATCGCCCACAAATAAAATGACGTTTTTAGCTTTAGTGGCTTGTGTAGCCTGCGCTTGTGCTGTTTTTATTGTTAATTTAGTTTGCGCAGCGCTATACCAGCTGCTGTCTGTTTGGCTTTGCGGTAGTACATCAGCATGGCTCACTGCGCTAAACGTTAACGTTAGCGCGATTGCCGCAGCGACTTTTTTAATTTTCATCCGTAATTCCCATTGTTTAGTGGTTATTTTTTTGAAATGTGTAAACACAAAAAAGATCAACCGCTGCACTATAGAAAACAGATGTGACTGATAAAGGTAATTTTGATGAAAGTAAAATGACTAAACTATTACAAAGATAAGTCACAAAAAAAGCGCAACGTGTAAAACGTTGCGCTTATTCATTCAATAAACGTTATTATTTTTATTAACGACCATCTTCAAACGAAGCTGTTGCAGAAACTTTGCTCCAACGCCCATCAGTGTATAAGATCGTTGCCTCAGCTTTATTGATTCTAAAAGATCTTATCTTAAAAGAACAAGATGTTCCTGATGTACCACATGAAGACGCTGCATTAGACCAAATCACACTGTCAATATCAGAACCATCACCTACCACTCTAAATACTGCAGTTGCCTCTCTTTTACCATAAATAAGAGCTGTACAATGATTCGCTGTAAATTGATCGTATGCTTGAGTGTCAACATAGCATTCCATTTGGTCCGCACTTGCTTGCACAGAATACATAGACGCTAAAGCAATACCTGTTGAAATTAATATAGTTTTCATTTTTTGTCCTTAATAATTGAACCTAAATAGGTACAAAAAAGATAGAACAGCAACACCTAATTGTACAATTAATTTACAAAAAAACCTAAAAAGCATACAAAAGGATTGTTTTAATCAAAAAAAACGCAACGTGTAAAACGTTGCGCTTGTAGGGAAATTATTAAGAGAATTATTTAAATATTAAAAACGTGCTTTAAACGATACTCCAAAGTAGCGCTCTGCATCACGTGGGATTTGGTAACGGAAGTTATCGCCACTGTAGGTAGTTACGTAGCTTTCGTCGGTTAAGTTTTTAGCAATAAGCGACACTCTAAACGCGTCATCTTTAAACGATAAACCCACACTTGCATTTAAAATACCGTAATCTGGTAACAAAGCGGCTGGGTTAAATTCGCCTACGTTGTCTGGTAGGTCTGAGTATTGCTCGTCGGTGTAAATATAAGAGCCATTTATATGTACGTTAAAGCCATGGTCGGTTTCAATAAAGTAGTCAGCCGTTAGTGAGTATTTTAAATCTGGCGAAAATGGTACATCTAAACCTGAACGGTCAGTACATGAACCTGCGGCTACCTCTGCCGGACAATTAAACTCGTCAATTTCAGCTTTAATGTAAGCAACACCACCGGTAAGCGTTAGCGACTCTGTTGCAGCCCACATAAAGTCAACTTCAACACCTTGCGTACTTACATCACCCGCATTGGTTAAGCGCGTAATACAAGTGCCGTCTGAACAGTCAAAGTTGTTAGCTTGAAAGCCTTCAATTTCGGTTCTGAAAAGCGCCATGTTAAATACAAATTCGCGGCTTGCGTATTTGTAGCCTATTTCATAAGCGTCAGACTCTTCAGGTGCTATTTCGCGACTATCGGTGTCTGGGTTAAAGTTATAATAAATATTAAAACCAGGGCCTTTGTAACCTTGCGAGTAAGTACCGTATATCATTTGGCCATCGCCTAAATCGTATTGCATACCTAAACGACCCGATACGTTGGTTTCTTCGGCTTTGCCTTCATCATCTGTATTAAGTGTTGCTGGGCGTACGCCTACACCGGTGCGGCCATATACATCATTACTTACACGACGATGCGTGTACGACACTTCATCGTCGGTGTAACGAATACCAAATAATACGCGTAAATCTTCAGATAAATCGTAAGTACCGTCGGCAAAAGCGGCCCAGTTGTTAAATTCTGTGCTCATAAAAGCAGTGGCCGATACAATATCGTTTGCGTTACAGCTAACACCTAGACCTTGTGTGTAACCATCTAGGTCATTAAGTGCTGCATCAAGTTCAGCGCCCGATAAGTTATTTTGCGCGTAAAAAGCCATTGCGCTATCAAGCTGGCCACCATTATTTTGACAACTAGCATCGCGAGTAAAGTTACGTTGTGAATCCATGTTCCAATAAAATAAGCCAGCAACATAGTTAAATGGCCCGGCTTGGTTTGATGTAACTCTAAATTCTTGCGAAAACTGATCCCATTGCTGTGCACCTAAATCGTGTAATTGAAACGGCGCGTCAAATACCGGCTCGCTGCTGTCGCCTGCAATAGAGGTAAAGTCGCCTTCACGGTACTCTGTGTTATCCCACGAACGCTGCGCTGTAATTGAAGTATATGTATAGTCGCCAATTGTTTTATCAACCTGTACCGAAAACGCGCTATGTTCGTCAATTGTGCGCGACTCGTAATCGTGATCAACGCTGCGTTGGTCTAAATCAATATCGGCTACGCCATCAACTATACCGTTACTGTTTGGTACTGATTTTGAATCTGGATTACGGCCACTTGGTAGTGCTTCTAAGTCGGCACAACAATCATCGTCAGCGTTATAAAATTCAGCAATAAATTTTACGCTTAAGTCATCCTCTGGCTCGTATTTAAATACAGCACGTGCACCTTCACGGTCGTAACCGTTTACTTTTTCGTTGTTGTAAACGTTATCAATGTAACCGTCAAATTTACCTTTAAATACCGTTAGGCTTGCCGCTAGGTCGTCGGTTAAACCGCCGCTTATAACGCCTTTAAAACGGTATTCGTTATCTTGATAAAACGAGGTTTCTACGCTGCCTGTTGTGTCGTACGAGGGATCTTTTGTTGTTATGTTTACCACACCTGCTGAGGCGTTTTTACCAAACAATGTACCTTGTGGCCCGCGTAATACTTCAATGCGGTCTACGTCGTATAAATCGGCAAATGCTTGACCCGAGCGCCCAAGCACCACGCCATCAACAACAGTTGCTACACTTGGCTCGGCAGCAATACTAAATGAAATAGTACCAATACCGCGCACTGTTAGCGCTGAGTTACGGGTTGTGGTGCCTTTTCTAAAGCTAACCGAAGGAACAAGTGACTGTAAGCCTTCCATGTTATTAGCAAAAGCTGAATTAATTTGATCGCTATTAAGTACCGATACCGCAACAGGTACTTCGTTTAAACTTTGCGTTCTTTTTTGTGAAGTAACGACTATTTTTTCAAACGTATCGTTTTTAGCTGTTTCTGTTTTTTGTTGTTCTTGTTCGGTTTGCTCTTGCTGCGCATGTACCTGCGCGCTAAGCGCTAAACCGGTTGTCATTGCTAACGTGACTGCCAAGCTTAAGACGGACTTTTTAGCTCTCATGTCATTCTCCATATTGTGCGTGTGTGCTGTGTGGTACCGCGCTAGCAATTGTGTGTGTTGCTAATAAAGCGGTGTCAGTGTGTGATACTTTCCTTAAAGCTCTTATATCTTATATAAGAGCTTTAAATTTAAACAAACTATCTTACTAATGCAAACATTATGTGAATTAAATGTGATTTAAGTTTGGAATACAGAATATAGCCGCAGGTTATGCGGCGTTTTTAGCACCAATACGCGCTAAGCTATTTTCGTAACGAACCTGCCAACGACGTACACTCCACCAGCTAAGCACTAAGGCTGTAGACCATACAGCAGCTAAACTTGGTACAAAGTACACACTGGTTCCACCAACCAATCCGAGTGGCGAAAATAATATATATAAGCTAACAATCAAGCTTACTAATACAATTGCGCAAGGTAATGCGTATTTCCAAGGATTAAGGTCTACCTCAGCTTTACGAGTAAATTGCCATGGTGTTTTAAGTGGCTTGTAGTAACCAATACCCAGCATTATCGCCAATTCAATTAAGAACAAAATGGCGTAAATATGAATAAAGTTTATGTCTACATCCCACACAAATTTAAGCAAGGTGTAGGCAATAATATGGAATATAATCGCGACTTTAGCGCCTAGTGCAGGCACTTTTCGAGTAAACAAACCTACCAATACAATTGTGATGACCGGAATGTTGTAAAAGCCTGTAAACACACGAATTATGTGCCATAAACCTTCAGGTGCGAACATCAATAATGGCGCAGTTATAAACGACAATATGGCAATAACAATACTAGTAATTTTGGCTACTTTTATAAGTTGGCTGTCTGTTACCTTATTTTTTTTCATTGGCTTATAAACGTCTAAGCAAAATAAGGTTGCCGCGCTATTGAGCAGTGAATTAAATGAGCTAAATACAGCACCTAGCAATACGGCCAAAAAGAACCCAGATAAATACTGTGGAAGCACTTCTTTCACTAAATGTGGGTAAGCTAAATCGATAGTGGGTAGGCTTTCGTGTTTATAAAGATGGTAAGCAATAACGCCTGGGATCATCATCATAAACGGTACTAACACTTTAAAGTACCCTGAAAACAACACGCCTTTTTGCCCTTCTACTAAGTTTTTAGCGCCCAGCGTACGCTGGATCACGTACTGATTAGTACCCCAATAAAACAAATTAGCGAGGATCATACCTGTAAAAATAGTGCCAAATGGCACGGGATCATCCTCGCTACCAATAGCGTTGAGTTTTTCTGTATCGGTGTTTACAAGGGTGCTTAACCCTTCTGAAAAACTACCGTCGCCTAGTGCTATCAAACCCAGTGTGGGCACTAGAATACCAATAATTAATAACCCAACACCGTTAATGGTATCTGATACCGCAACCGCCTTTAAACCGCCAAAAACAGCGTATATAGCGCCAACTGAGCCCACTGTAATAATGGTCACAATCAGGCTTGCTTCGTAACTCATATTTAATAAGGTAGGAACATCAAACAGCCTAAGTACGGCTATTGATCCTGAGTACAAAACCGAAGGGATCGTTATAAAACAATACCCTACCATAAATAAGATCACCGTCATGCGGCGTACGGTATCGTCAAAACGATCTCGTAAAAATTCAGGCAAGGTAGAAAACGCACCCGCTAAATAACGAGGCAAAAAGATCAACGCCATAATGATGGTTGATACTCCTGCGGTTACTTCCCAAGCCATTGAGCTTAGGTTGTAACCATAGGCTGATCCATTGAGGCCAATTAGTTGCTCTGCTGATAAATTTGTGAGGATCATCGACCCTGCTATAAACGTACCCGTTAACCCACGACCCGCTAAAAAGTAGCCATCTTGGGTGTTAACTTCCCCTTTGGTTTTTTGGTACGAGATATATCCCACCAGCGTCATAAACGCCAAGCACGATAGCAGTGTCATGGTAATGTTCATACCTTCCATCTTGCGCCCCTTTTAGCTTACTTTACTCGGTAAAAAGTAAGCTAATATCTTTATTATTGTGTGTTGTATGTGTGTAGTGTGTGTTTTTTATTAAGCCGAGATTTATTTAGGCCATGCTGTTAATTGGCTCATGTCTTGTTCTGTGTGTTGAACCTCTGGGCCAAGCATTAGGCTGTCGCCTTCGCGTACAAATACTGCCATTTCTTCAAGTGCGAGTGTGTGCTCGTAGTACTTACCACCTTCGTAAGATTGTTTATCAGGAAAGCGAATCCAGTTGCCTTGTGGTAAATAAAACTTCACTTTACCGTTTGGTACGACACACGGCACTACTAACAATTTTTCACCGCACATAAATTGCTGATCAAAACTATGCGCTAGCACATCATCAGGAAATGCTAAAACCATTGCACGCTGAATTGGCAAGCCAGTTTGCTGTGCTTGTATGGCACTTTGCTCTAAATAAGGAATAAGTTGGTAGCGCAATTTAAGTGCTGCAAATACCGCATCACTTGCTTGCTCTGTGTAAGACCAAGGTTCGCGAGGACCAATACCATGTAAGCGCATATGTGCGCTAAATACCGAGGCTTGTGCCCAGCGCACGTAAAGTTCTGCATCGCGAGTGTCTTTGTAAAAACCGCCAATGTCGGTCGCAAAAAATGGCCCACCCGACATACCCCACGCTAAACTGCCACGAATGCTTGCCGCTAATCCCTGCCAATCGGCCTGTGGGTCGCCGCCCCATTGTGCAGGAAAACGTTGGCTGCCAGTCCATGCTGAACGGCTAAACAAAAATGGCCCTGTTTTACAGTACTTTTCTGCGGCTTCGTAAACGCAGCGGTTATACAACATGCTGTAAACGTTGTGTAATCTTATGCCGCTGTCGCCACTGTGCGATACCATATTTTCGTCTTCTAGCTGTTCGCCAAAGTCTGCTTTTATCATATCTACGCCCAGCTCAAACAATGGCTTGTGCGATTCGAGCCAGTATTCGTAGGCGTCGGGGTGCGTAAAATCTAAAATACCCGACTCTGGTAGTGGTGTAAGTACTTCGCCAAATGGGCTTAAATCCCACTCGTATTGATACGCTTTACCGGTGCGTTTATCTTTTATAAGCCAGCCATTTTCGGCCGCTTTAGCAAATAATGGGTTATTTACCGAGATCATCGGGTATTCCCATACGCAAATTTTAAAATCCATCGCTTTTAGTTCATCAAGCACTGGTTTTGGGTCGGCGTAGCGTGTTGGATCCCATTCAAATGCAAAGCGGGTGTCGGTGTCTTGCCATGCGCGGCCATCAAGAGTAATTACGTCGCACGGCATATTTTTAGCACGCACTTCGCGGGCAACACTCAGTAATTCGTCAGCATCTTTGTAATACGCTTTTGATAAAATAACACCAAAGCTCCACTGTGGTGGCACCGGTGAAAAACCTGTTAGCTCACAGTAACGGTTAATGCTTTGAGCAGGTGTTTGTTCTTGATATAAAAATACATCTAGCGCGTCATCTTCAACTAAACATACATATGCGCGTTGCGACCACAGTGCGTAACCTACGCCATGAGTTACCGGTGCAGGTGTATGTACAAATAAGTTCCAGCCTTCTGGGCTCCATGCATACGGTGTGTTTTTATAAGACTTTTCGGCGTTAACACCTAGCGCATCGTGGTTGTATGAACGAATAAGCTGGCCGCGTTTATCAAGCTTGCCCCATTTTTCGCCAAGACCATACACGGCCTCATCGTAGTTAAGCTCTAAGCTTAATATCCAGCCGTTATCAGTTTTAGCCAGTGGCGGTAAACGATGCTGGCGTACAAAGTGTCCATCGGTTGCTGATTGCTGCACTAGCTCATCGTTTTTATAAAGTTTGAAATGAAAAGGGTCGCAGTAAAACTCTAGGCGATATTCGCCACCACTTACACTGTAATCATTATTGTTTTTGCTAAGTGTGAGGGGGTATTCTGATGGGGTTGTGGTTAATATTTTAAACTGCTCGTCATGCGTGGTGCCTACATTTAAACGTAAACCAAACTGGCTTATCGTTACGCTAATATCACCAAACTGAGTGGGCAAAACCAACACATTACCTTGTAACTTTGGCTGTGCGGTTAAGCGTGCTGGTTCTATTGCGTTCCAGTCTGGCTCACGTAATTCAAATGCATTCATGGGAGTTCCTTAACCAATTATTAGTCTTGTATAAGACACAAGTTAAATAATTGTAATCCCCATGTCAACGTAAATAAACTCAAGATGAATTATTTACATCGCAATTTTTAAAAAATGCCAGGTGCCGATGTAGCCACCAGCGATACGCCGCTCAGTCCTAGTAACGTAATAGCTATAATGCGTATCCATTTAGCGTCAACGTAAGGCGTTAATTTGCGAGCAAAATGCGTAACTAACAACACTAAGGGAATAGCCGCTGCAATTAAAAACATAATGTCGAGCCCCGGCAAAGTACCAAATAAGGCGATACCTACACGTACTAGCCCGCCAATAGTAAATACCGCTAATAACGTACTGCGAATAGCTTCAATAGACCAACTTTGCTTATAACACTGAAACACAAGCGGCGGCCCTGAGGTTGAAAACAACCCACCAAGTAATCCACTCACCCCTCCAGCTATTAAAAACGAACGAGGGCGGCTTTGTTTATTAGCACGATCGCGGCCAATCAGCATTAAAGCGCAGCACAGCAGAATACTTACACCTAAAATAAAGTTTAAATAGTGCGTTAAATGCGACGACATAAACTCAAGCAGCACAAAACCTATCAGCATTAACGGTATACCGGTATACAACATAAGTTTTAGCTCGGGTACTTTTACCGAACTGCGATTTTTAACGACCACGGTTGTTGAATTAACTAACCCTAGCAAACTCACTAAAAATGTAGTTGCCGTAAGTGGCAATACATCAAGCAACGTAAAGCTTGCAACCACCAGCAACCCAAAGCCAAACCCGCTAAGGGTTTGCATTACAGTGGCAAGGCTTAGGCACAACGCCATAAGCAAAATGAGTTCAAAAGAAATACTGAGCACTTTTAATTTCCTAAGGGTGAGCTATTGTAGTGTAACGATTTGTTTTTAGGCATAATGTATATTTTGCGCCTATAAAACATTACAGCAGTAGTTCACGTTTAATTGAGCTAGCGCAAATATGCGTAAAAGGTTTCACCTATGATATAACTACAGGTGGATTAAATTTAATGGTAAATAATAATGAGTAATTCTATGTTTGATCACAAATTAAGTGGCCCAAGCTTGGCTTTTCAACCGCTTTACTTACAAGTGGCTGATTATATTAAACAGCTCATTGTTGAAAGACGCTGGGTACCTGGCGAAGCACTACCAAGCGAATTTCGCCTTGCTGAAGAATTTAACGTAAGCCAAGGTACGGTTCGTAAAGCACTTAATTTATTAACCGACAATAAAATAGTGACTCGTCGCCAAGGCGTTGGTACGTTTGTATCAGAGCATACCGCGCAAGATGCCTTATTTAGGTTTTTTCCGTTACAAGCCGACGGTAAAGGCGCTGATTTGCCAAAGGCTGAACTGCTATCGGTTGAGCTTTGTGCAGCGCCAATTGAAGTAACAGAAGCGTTACAACTCAATAAAAAAGACAAAGTTACCAAGCTTGTTCGTAGACGTATTCTTGATAACGAATTTTGCATGAGCGAAACTATATACCTACCGCAAAGCTACTTTCCTGATATACATCAAAGTAGTGATATTCCGCATACATTGTACCATTACTATCAAACCAAATTTAACCAAACTGTACACAAAACCCAAGACAGTATTAAAGCTGTACTTGCTACAGCTGATGATGCCAAAATGCTTGCTATTAAAGCTGGCGACCCACTGCTGTTGGTATCACGAATTACCGAATCAATCGAAGGTAAGCTAATTGAATACCGCCAAAGCAAATGCCGTAGCGATCATTACCACTATCAAATTGAACTTGATTAATTAAAAGCGTGTTTAGTGCTAAAAACTCACTTTAGCGCATAATAATTAAATATTTTTTAAAGGCAGCAAACGCTGCCTTTTTGCTGCCTGTAGGTTTTTTAACCCACCCATTTACTACTTTGCTGTTAACACAGTATTGACACTGTTTGATTCGTATAATAACTTATGTCTTATACAAGACCTAAGTCATTATGCATTTTTAACAGGAATTCCCAATGAGTTCATTAAATAATATCCCTCCAGTAGGGTTCGGTTTATGGAAAGTAGCACAAGAAGATTGTGCGCAAACGGTATACCAAGCCATTAAGGCAGGTTACCGCCATCTTGATTGCGCATCAGACTACGGTAACGAAGAACAAGTAGGCGATGGCATAGCCCAAGCAATAAACGATGGTTTATGTACTCGCGAAGAATTATGGGTAACATCAAAACTGTGGAATACCTTTCATGCACCAGAGCATGTTGGCCTCGCGATTGATAAAACACTGAGTGATTTAAAGCTAGATTACCTAGACTTATACCTAATTCATTTTCCGATTGCGCAAACATTTGTGCCAATAGAAACCCGCTATCCACCAGAGTGGTTTGTTGACCCAGACGCGCAAAATCCACAAATGGAGCTGGCAAAAGTGCCGCTATATTTAACGTGGCAAGCAATGGAAGAGCAAGTACATAACAACAAAGCTAAACGCATTGGAGTATGTAATTACTCAAGCGCGCTGCTTCACGATTTAATGACCTACGCAAATATCAAACCCGCTATGTTGCAAATTGAGTCGCACCCTTATTTAACGCAAGAGCGATTAGTAAGATTAGCTAAGCAGTACGATATTCCGGTTACTGCGTTTTCACCACTGGGTGCGCTTTCATACCTTGAGCTAGAAATGGCTGATAAAACTGAATCAGTTCTTGAGCAAAGCGTTGTTAAAGCGGCTGCACACAATCATGGCAAAACGCCAGCACAAGTAGTTCTTCGTTGGGGCGTGCAACGCGGCACAGCCATTATTCCAAAAACTTCAAAACTTGAACGCATGAAAGAAAACCTCGCACTGTTTGATTTTGAATTAACAGAGCAAGAAATGGCGCAAATTTCTGCGCTTAACAGTAATCGCCGATTTAACGACCCTGGGCACTTTTGTGAAGCTGCCTTTAACCGTTTTCACCCAATTTACGATTAGGAACATACAATGTCAGCTACCGAAATTAACTACGCCTCAGTGCCAACTCAATTAACATTCGATGATTCGGTTTTTCCGTGCATTGTGGTTAATAACAATAACGCCAGCACCGTTGAAGAAGCGGTAGCTTTCATTCGCGCGAATAAAAGTGAACTGGCTACAAAGCTTCGCAGCTCAGGTGCTGTGCTGTTTCGTGGCTTCCCTGTAAATAGCGCCGAAACCTTTGATACTTTTTCAGCAGGGTTTGATTACGACAATTTTACTTATAAAGAGTCACTGTCTAACGCGGTACGTATTAATTTTACCGAGCGTGTATTTACAGCCAACGAAGCGCCAAAAGATGTAGAAATATACTTACATCACGAAATGGCGCAAACGCCTATTTCGCCCAGTAAGTTATTCTTCTTTTGTAAATCGGCCGCAGAAGAAGGTGGTGCAACACCTCTTTGCCGATCAGATAAGTTATTTAGCGCATTAAAAGAATACGACAGTAAACTTGCCCATGATTTTGAACACAAAGGCCTAAAATATACCACCTATATGCCAGCCGCTGACGATGCAACATCAGGCCAAGGTCGCAGCTGGAAAAGTACGCTAAGTGTAGAAACCAAAGACGAAGCACATAATAAATTAACCGAACTTGGTTACGAGTGGGAATGGCTTAAAGACGGCTCACTAAAGGCCGTTACACCGGTACTGCCTGCTGTAGTAACTCTTGAAAACAATGTACAGGTTTTTTATAACCAACTGATTGCCGCTTACATGGGCTGGAAAGGTGTACGCGATAACCCATCAATTGCCATTACCTTTGGTGATGGTAGTGCCATTCCTAAAGCAGGGCTTGATAAAATTGTTGAGCTTTCTAAAGTATTTACCTTTGATCTTGCATGGCAAGACGGTGACGTTGCTTTAGTTGATAACGAAATGGCTATGCATGGTCGTCGACCTTTTACAGGTGAACGTAAACGCCAAGTGTTAGTAGCACTTACCGCAGCAAAAGCGTAATGCAGCGCTTAAGTGGTAAAATATCACCTTTATGGCAAGGCGCCAGCATTGCTGCAATGACTGGCCTTGCCGCTTTATTTTTGAGTGAGCATTACGGCGCGCCAGCCATGCTGTTTGCTTTGTTACTGGGTATGGCAGTCTCATTTTTGTATCAAAGCGATAGCCCTTGCGCCAAAGGTATCGACTTTACTGGCACCACGGTTTTGCGCGTCGGTATAGTACTGCTAGGCACACGCATAGCACTGGGAGATTTAGTAACACTGGGTTGGCAAACCGCACTTATGCTAGCGGGCGCTATATTTACTACTATTATTTTAGGCGTAGTACTAGCACGCGCATTTGGCTTGCAAAAGCGCTTTGGTGCACTTACAGGTGGTTCGGTTGCTATTTGTGGAGCGTCTGCTGCGCTGGCTATCTCGTCTATTATGCCAAACAGCGAACATAAAGAACGCGACACCTTATTAACCGTTATTGGCGTAACAGCCATGTCGACTCTAGCTATGATCCTCTACCCTATTGTGGTTAATTACCTTGAATTTGACGCGCATAATGCAGGCGTATTTTTAGGCGGCACAATACACGATGTAGCGCAGGTAGTGGGTGCTGGTTATTCGGTATCACCTGAGACAGGCGATATAGCAACTCTAACTAAGCTTGTGCGTGTTGCTATGCTACTACCCGTTGTGCTTATTATGATGGTTGTTATTAACCGCTCAAATAAAGAAAAACACGGAGAATTACCTAAAGTACCTGGTTTTTTAATTGGCTTTGTCATACTTATGATAATAAATAGCTGCTTTTCTCTTCCTACAATAGTGCTTGAAACCGCTAACGAACTTTCACAGTTCTTTTTAATTTCGGCTATTTCAGCCATAGGTATGAAAACTAATTTAGGAAAACTTACCGAAGTAGGCATGAAACCTATTGTTTTAATTGTTGCTGAAACACTTTGGATTGCATTATTAATACTTGGATTTGTAATTTGGAGCTAATGAATCAGATTATTTCAGATATATATTAAAATATTTAGTAGGTAATTAGGTCATGTTTTAACCAATTAAAACCTGTATTTCACCTACTCTAAAACCGTGTACAAAAATAAGCATAAAGCGTTGATTAGAATAGATTTACCTTTAATTAAGAAGTAAAAAAGATCATCTCAATCATAACTAATTAGTTAAAAAACAAACAAACAAATAAAGCACTTACTCTAAAATAAATTTACAATAGGGCTTGGTATATAACTTAATTTACTGTTATCCTGATTGCCATCGGGTTGACAGAAAACCCTATTTATTTGTAAGTACCACGTTGTTTTAGTAATAATCCTTCGCGTTATCCTCAGTTAAATGTATGTTTTCTTCCTGTTAAATTGCCTAATTTAAGGCGCACTTTTATTAATCCTTAGGATACTATTATGTCTACAACTACAACTGGTACAGTTAAATTTTTCAACGAAGCAAAAGGTTTTGGTTTCATCGAGCAAGAATCTGGTCCTGATGTTTTCGCACATTTCAGCGCAATCTCTGGCGACGGTTTCAAAACTCTAGCTGAAGGCCAACGTGTACAGTTTACTGTTACACAAGGTCAAAAAGGTCCACAAGCTGAAAACATTGTTAGCATCTAATTGCTTTCGTTAAAATGGGTTAGCAATAACCCATTTTGAATACTAGTTTGAAAGAAGTTTTGTTTTATTTGTTAGTACCCCGTTGTTTTAGTAATAATCCCACGCGATATCCTCAAGTTAACTATTTTTTCCGGCTCAATCGCCTCTTTTCAGGCACACTTATATTAATTTTTTAGGATACATATTATGTCTAATACAACTACTGGTTCAGTAAAATGGTTTAACGAAGCAAAAGGTTTTGGTTTTATCGAGCAAGAATCTGGCGCAGATGTTTTTGCACATTTCAGCGCAATCTCTGGCGACGGTTTCAAAACTTTAGCTGAAGGCCAACGTGTACAGTTTACTGTTACTCAAGGTCAAAAAGGCCCACAAGCCGAGAACATTGTTAGCATCTAATTGTTAAACAATTGAATGGGTTAGAGATAACCCATTAATATATTTACCTTTATAATTATTTAGTCGAATATCTTCAAAACCTCCTCTGTAAATATTTTCCAAGCGCAATCTCATTTGTATACACAACTCATTAATTAGTACATTTTTAAACACATTTACTACTATCTCTCTTGAGCGAAAGCGTTGTATTGCCTACAATAGCGCATACTTCATTCAATATAGAATATGACCATGAACGACACTACCGCAAAACCTGCTTTACCAGATCGCCTTTCTATCAACCCACGTAGCCCACATCATGTGGAAGAAGTTTTTGAACACGATATTGGTATCACGTTCAACGGCAAAGAGCGTTTTGATGTTGAAGAATACTGCATCAGTGAAGGTTGGATAAAATTTGCATCTCCAAAAGGGCTTGATCGTCGCGGGCAACCACTTTTACTTACAAGAAAAGGCACTGTTGAAGCCTTTTACAAGTAAGCTAATAATGCTTACTAAAAAAGCGACACCTTATTAGGTAGTCGCTTTTTTTGTGCATTTTTATAACTCATTTAATAGGTTTAGCTTTATTCATGCTCAACCTGATGAAGTTTCATTATAATTATTTAAAAAGTATGTTTGAATAGCGCCATATAGTTTAGATATACAGAAACCCACAATGAATAAAGTAACTATTTTAGATGGCGGCATGGGACGTGAACTTAAGCGCATTGGCGCACCGTTCTCACAGCCACTTTGGAGCGCACAAGCACTAATAGAAGCCCCGCATTTTGTAACCCAAGCACACCAAGGTTTTATAGATGCCGGTGCTGAAATAATTACAGCTAACAGCTACGCCTGTGTGCCCTTTCATTTAGGTGAAGAGCTATATCAAGCTCAAGGCGCAGCCCTTGCACAGCAAGCTGCCGTTATTGCAAAAGAAGTAGCTCATAATGCTAAACAAAATGTATTAGTAGCAGGTTCATTACCACCAGCATTTGGCTCTTACCGCCCTGAACTATTTGAAAGCGAACGCGCATTTACTATTTTAGATACGCTATACAAGGCGCAAGACGAGCACGTAGATTTATGGATTGGCGAAACTATATCGAGTATTGAAGAAGCGCACGTTATGGCAAGCGTCCTTAAAGGCTCAAACAAGCCATGTTATTACGCATTTACTTTAACTGATGCGATAATCGAGCAAGCGACACTTCGCTCTGGTGAGCTGGTAAGTGACGCAGTAACGGCTTTGCTTCAACAAAATGTTGCTGGTATTTTCTTTAACTGTTCAATACCTGAAGTTATAGAGCAAGCCTTTAGCGATACCAACGCAGTATTAGCCAAGCAAAATAAAAGTGTTGTTTTAGGGGCGTTTGCTAATGGCTTTACACCTATAGCACGCGATTACAAAGCCAACGAAGGCTCACAAGCGTATCGCGATATTTCACCTTCAGAATATCTAGACTTTGCTAAAAAATGGCACAGCCAGGGCGCAAGCATTATTGGTGGCTGCTGTGGTAT
>LAZR01000410.1_pt1 | contig 36961 bp, 33 predicted proteins | sample 329461 | NCBI WGS metagenome assembly LAZR01 (sample SAMN03002196, study PRJNA259156) | marine sediment metagenome | biome: sea floor; feature: Hydrothermal impacted sediments; material: marine sediment; isolation source: Loki non-amplified sample from Loki's castle hydrothermal vent sediment ...
TTTCAGGGCCGGAGTGTAGGTGCGCGCGACCCCGCACTGCACATAGCTCGGACGTTGTAGCCAATTTAAAAAAACATCTATTCATATTGATATATTTAGGAATATAAATATATTTACATTATGAATTTGAAATTAGCCACAGAAATAGGTAAGTGTTTATCTAACCAAACCAGAGTTCAGATTATGGATTGGCTAAAAAATCCTGAAAAGAATTTCAAACAACACGAATCCTTAAGAAACTTTGATGATGGAGTTTGTGTAACGGATATTAAAGATAAATCAGGCCTTTCGCAATCGACGATTTCGACATACTTAATAAACATGGAAAAATGTGGTTTACTGATTATGACAAGGCACGGAAAGTATTCTTACCTAAAGAGAAATGAAACACTTATTCAGGAATACATCCTTTTTTTAAGTTAAAAAAAAATTAATCTAACAAATCTATATATTTCGGTATAACGATTCAGTATAACTAATATCAGACCAATGAAAAAAATTCTAATTACAGGTGGTTTTGGAAAAATCGCTAAATATTTTGTTCAACATTTCAACCATAAATACGAAATAACAGTTGCGGATATCATAACGGACAACGTGACTTTTACCGACAATGTACGAATCGAAAAAGCAGATTTGATGGACTTTTCAGTTTGTACGAAACTGTGCGAGGGAATCGACATCGTAATCCATTTGGCGGGAATAGTCGACCCGATTTCGGAATCGGACAAAATTTTGGAGACGAATATAAAAACAACCCAAAACATTTTTAAAGCAGCTGTAAAATCAAAATGCAAAAGGCTGATTTTTGCCAGTAGTGCACAGACAATTGAAAGTTATCCGACCGAAATCCAAGTGAACAAGAATATGCTAGTAAAACCGAAAAACATTTATGGAGGTTCAAAATGTTTCGGAGAGGCCTTAGCTGCATATCACGCACATAATAATGGAATTTCGGCGGTTTGCTTGAGAATTGGGGCTTACGAATTCCCAAAGGATTATACCGAAATGAATGCACGGGATTTAAGTGCATTTTTACATCCCGATGATTTTAACCAGCTTTTGATTGGGTGTATCGAAACAGATAATATCCAATACGAAGTTCTGAACGCTATTTCGAATAATAGATACAAACGTCTGGACATAACAGAATCGAAAGAAAAAGTTGGATACAACCCGAAAGCAGATGGATTTGAATTATTCAAACTGTTAGTGGAATAAAAACTGGCTACAACACAGCCTAAACGTAATGCGGGCTTTGGGTAAAATCGATAGGTCTGTGTATATTTACTAAGTCGCTAAATCTTATGGATTTAGCTTTGGAACAAGAAAAAATAAAACTAAACAATAAGCTTTAGCTTCGTGCTAAGGCGGAAACGAAGAGTTTACTTACTTCCGCACTACGCTTAGCCCAAACGTTACCCTTTATTATAAAAAAACCAATAATTGTTCTATATTAGAGAACTTTTTGTATATTTGTTCTTTTTTTGAACAAATGAAAAGAATAATTGCAAAAAGTACGCTTCGGGAATATTGGGAAAGGCACGCAGATTCCGAACAGTATCTGAAGACTTGGTACGACACGGCAAAAAGTGCCAAATGGCTCTCGCCGAACGATGTCAAACAAACTTACATCAACGCAAGCATTCTTAAGAACGGTCGGGCAGTCTTCAACATCAAGGGAAATTCTTATCGGCTGATAGTCAAGTTCAACTATGAAAAACAATGGGCATTTATTCGTTTTAAAGGCACACACGCCGAATATGACAAAATAGATGCGGACACGATTTAAATAAAACATTATGGAACTAAAGCCAATTAAATCCGAAAAGGACTACCGAAATGGACTTGAACGCTTGGACGTAATTTTCGATGCGCCGATCGACACAAAAGAAGGGGACGAAGCGGAAATACTCTCATTGCTCATAGAAAACTATGAAAACGAGCATTATCCGATCGAATCGCCTGACCCTATCGAAGCGATAAAAATAAGGATGGAGGAGCTGAATATGCGCCAGAAGGACTTGGTCGGAATCATCGGAGGAAAAAGCCGTGTTTCCGAAATACTCAACCGAAAGAAGAGATTGACCGTCGATATGATAAGGGAACTTGAGCGAATACTTCAGATTTCCGCATCGGTACTTGTCAATAATTATCAACTTACCGGGAAATAACAAAGGGTAACAAAACCTATACTCAATGCGGGCGTAAGTGCCTAAAACATTGGCCTGGGCGTGCCGACGAGCACCGCAAAATCTTTTGGATTTTGCTTTTACGCGGGACAAGATAAAACCAAAACAAAAGATTTTTGCTATTGCGTGGCGGAAAGGTAGTTTCGCGTCCGCCCCGCACTGAGCCGAGTCGTTAGCCCTCATTAAAACAAACCTTTATCTTGACAAATAAAAAGAAAGAAAAAAAGGAAAAGAGAAACCTTTTTGATAAAATCATTGATTTCGGGTTTCGTACCAATGAATCTGCATTAGTAGAAATGACCGATAGAGAATATATAAAAACTTTTATTGAAGGAAAAACAGATGGACAAATTGAAAAAGCTTACAATCAATCTTGGGCGGCAAAGAATTTTGAAATTGAAAATTATTGGAAAAGAGCAAATTACTTTTGGGCATTTCAAGTAGCATCTTTTGCTGGTTATTTTAGCGTATTGAGCTCCGAAAAGCTTGAACAAAGTCCACAAATTAGTTTTGTAACGGTTTGTATTGGTTTAGTTACCGCATTCGCATGGAGTTTTACAAATCGTGGGAGTAAGACTTGGCAGAGACATTGGGAAATACACGTTGATATGCTTGAAGAAAAAATAACAGGACCGCTATATAAAACGGTTACATCAAATAAGACTTTTTCAGTATCAAAAATCAATGACATTGTAAGTCGTTTCTTTATAATGATTTGGTTTATACTTGGAGTAAAATATTTCATCGAGAACATAACATTTGACCCAAAACACATCAACCAAATAGATTATGTCGTAATACTCGCAACAATTGCAACAGGTTACTTTATATGCGCAATGTGTTTTGGATACGGACGCGGATTGTTCGGAAAAAGAAAAGTCAAGTTTTACAAACGCCATTTTGATGTAAAGTAAGGGATTCTACGAAGCAAACTAATAGCTCTATGGCAGGAATGACGAAAGAAGAAGGAATTACCCAAGTTTATGGCGGTGGTGGACACGTCGTAATCTTAGGAGCGGGCGCAAGTATAGCTTCTACAATTCGAAACCCTGAGAAAAGCGGAAAGAAGCTTCCTTCAATGGACAATTTTATTGAAGTTGTGGGACTGAAAGATTTAATTGATACCATTCCCGAAAATTTACGAGCATCAAATTTTGAAACGCTTTACACAAATCTTCACAACGATAATCCGAATTCGGAATTGATTACAGAAATAGAAAAAAGAATTCAAATCTATTTTGGAGACATGCAATTACCTGATGAGCCTACTATTTATGATTATTTGGTCCTATCATTAAGAAAAAAAGACCTAATTGCCACATTTAATTGGGATCCATTTTTATATCAAGCTTGGTCTAGAAATAGAAAATTTACAAAAGATTTACCAAATCTTTCATTTCTTCATGGAAACGTGGCAATTGGCTATAGCGAAGAAGACAAAAGATGTGGACCAGCCGGAATGTATATGCGCCATGATGGTGGTTATTTTGAGCCAACAAAACTTTTATATCCCATAGAACAAAAAAATTATACAGATGATGAATTTATCAATATTGAATGGGAACGAACTAAATCTTGGTTGACTAAACAATCAGGAACAGTTCGAGCCACTATTTTTGGATATGGAGCGCCTGTTTCGGATGTAGAAGCTGTGTCTCTACTAAATAATGCATGGGGTACCCCCGATGACCGAGCAATGGAACAATTTGAGATAATCGACATTACACCCGAAGATGAATTGGTAGCAAGATGGGAGGGCTTTATACATTCCCATCATTACAATACTGCAAACGACTACTTTAATTCAGTTCTAGGATTAAATCCAAGAAGAACAAGCGAAAGTTACTTCAGTCACTATTTACCAATAACGCCTAGCGAAGCATTTAGGAATAATAATCCAGTTCCACAAGATTTCAAAACCCTCAAAGAACTATGGGAATGGCACAAACCTTTAACTGATGCCGAGCAAAAAAAAGAAGCTGAAAGAAAAGCGAAATGAACTAGCTTAGTGAATAATGCCTAAGTTTAATGGAACAACCACGGACGGCACGGAACATCTTCAAATTATTTCAAGTACCCTACATCAAATTTTTTTTGTGGATGATTTTTTGACCTTTTTCACCAATTTGCAAAGCAAAAAATATGTTGAAAAATTGGCGGAATTCTTGTTATCAACAAGAATTATGACCGTTTTGAAACCTTTTAAACTTTAAATTATATATTTAAATTAAAAAAGAGTAATTAAGGGAATTATAAGAGTAAATTAAGGTTTCCCTAGATTTCAACAATAGCAACACTTTCCAAAGGTTTATTGGAACAACTGCGGATGACTATTGGAACAACCACGGACAGTTAATGGAACAGTGACGGATTTAATGGAACAACTGCGGACGGGGTATTGGAACAACCACGGATAAAAATCTGGCATTCAGACTTCATGTTATCAACAATTTATATTAACATTATAGTCGTTTTATTGGAACACTCACGGATAATGCTATATTTGTTAATGGAACAACTGCGGTCAAAGGTATAATGAAAAATCAAATAGAGCGTGTAGACGTAAACAAACTGCCTAAGAGCGTATCACAGCCCTACCTGCTGACCAAGAATTTCGACTTCAACATCCATGAATCGCGTATCGTCATACGTGTATTGCAACAGATAAAACAACACCAGTTCATCAAATTAGGCTCCCAGGTAGACCTGGACAATAACGTCGTCATGCGCTTTCGTCCGAAGGACCTGACAGTGGGCAACGATTTGAATTTAGTTTATAAGGCGCTCTCCTCGATACGGAACAAGGAAATCATACTTAATGGAACGGCCACGGACGAAGGGGAAGAGATTGAGACACGTACCATTACCGGTTTTATAAACGAGGCCACCTATGCGGTGAACAATAGTTTCGTCGATATAAAGATCAATGCGGACTGGTTCAATATGCTCGTTGACCTTTCCAAGGGATATACACCATACCTGTCCAACGTAGGCTTCCAGACGGGCAACAGACATCATCTAACTATCTACCAGTACATATGCCATTGGTTCAAAAAGGGTTCGTTAGAGGGCATGGAACTAAGCGAAAAACAGATACGCGAAAATTTCCAGATCCATGACAAGTACGATGATCTCAGGAAAATTGTCACACGGATAATCGAGCCTTGCAAAAAAGAGCTCGACACCTTTTCCGATAAGAGCTTCAATTTTACCTTGAACCGGGTCACTCCCGGAGCGACCAGGGGACGTGGTGCGAAAATTAATAGCATAACCTTCAAATTCTATGAGACCAACAAGGTTTCCAAAAACGTTGCCTACGAACCCAAGCGCACGGCCATAAAGATTTCGGAGTTCACCCGTATGTACGGACTGAGTTCGAAGGACGAGGCCATGCTCGGCGGGTTGGCCAAAAAATATGACCTGTCATATATGTCCGCCATAGAGTATGAGAACCGCCGATACCTTCTCAAACAGGAAAATTTTATAGAGGCCTTTCATAAGCTCATTCTCAACCGAAGCAACTAAGCGTCCGCAGCTGTTCCATTATGGCCGGATGAATAAAGGTCAAAAAACCAAAGAAGTTTGATCTGGAATTTGTATTTTTATCTCGAAGAAATCAAACGCAAGTTTGTTTTAAAAAAGCGAGATGACCTTTGTGTTGTTTCGCTTTTTATATGGCCCTGGTCGCAGGCTCGTTCTTTCCCCGTTGAAAACTCCGGAGCAACCCTCCGTTTTCTCCCTTCTTATACTCGTAAATATTGAACCAGATCCAATTGGGGAACTCCTTGGTAATAAAAGAGGTAAAGGTCAAAAGATTATTGACATTATTGTATTTTTTATAATCGCAGCTGCGGCACTTTACATCGATACGCTTGTTCGTGGACACGTTCAACTGGCACTCCTCGCAGAGTACTTTGATTATCGCCCTATATCTTGGTTGTGCCATTGGTGGTAGAACTATCGTTTATTTCGGGTTCTTTGGCTCCATTATTCTTGGAGCATGGGTACATAGCCATATCCTCTTATAACATCCACAACTTTATCCATGTGGCTAAAAGGCAAGCTCCTTCTCTCATTGATAAAGTGTCGAATCGTGGCCCTTGGAACTTTTGCGATATCCTCTAGTTTACGGATATTGATAAGAGGCTTTTTTAATAACCAATCCCTGATATGCTGCTGTTCGTAATTAAGGGTTTCCATACTGTATGATTTAAAATTAAACTATTACAAATGTACGCATTTGAGTACTCAATTCAAAATAGAAAACGTGAATAAAAAAAGGGCTATAAAAGCCCTTCATCTCTCATTGATCTATAGGATTCCCTAGTTAGTATCATACTATCCAAAAACCTTATATCAAAGTAGCTACAGGCGGTTTCAACCTTTTTGCTAATGTCGATGTCGGCCTTTGAAAACCTGGTCTGGCCACTAGGATGATTATGCACCAGGATAATCCCTGTGGTCTTAATGAGTATCGCATCCCTGATTATGGTCTTGACCGGTATCAAAGTTGCGGTATCGGTTCCCGAGCTGACATGATGCACGTTCACAATCATATTCTCATGGTTGACATGTATGACCTTGGCCTCCTCATGGTCGTCCATTACATAATCGAAATATGGCCTTATAAAATCGGCCGCGACCTTTGAGTGTGTTATTTGTACGGTCGGTCTTGTGGTTCGTCTGTAGTTAGCCGTAAGTTCTCCTACGAAATCCTTGTAAGTGGTCATTTTTCTCATTTTAAATGATTTTAGATTGAACAATATTTGCGCAATCCCAAGTGGTAGGAAAATTTCAGCTCAAATAGGAAACGGAATAAATAGGGAGGCACGACCGGTTTATGCCGTAGTCTTTTGATGGGAATATTTTACGTGCTTAACTTTGTGTAGATGTTGTTATGATAGTATTCTATCCTTTTTCTCGAAAATTAAGAGTTGACTTTCATAATAGGGTAATTTCAAATAGCCACGCAATAGCTTTGAATTGAAAAACGATTATGTGTATTTTGAGTAAAAATTCCAATGGCAAGAAAAATAGGATCAATTAAAACCGAACTTCTTACGAAGTCTAGAGAGGCAATGCTAACTGCTGTTCAAATTTTTAACAACCCGAATATTCAGTTCAAATCTGAAAGTTTTATTGTTCTTTCAAATATTGCTTGGACATATTTATTACACGCATATTATAGGGCCAATAAAATAGAATATAGGTATCACGACCAGGGGATTAATAGAAAAAAATTTCATAGAACAAAAAAGGGGGCTTATAAACATTGGGAGTTGGAAACTTGCTTAAACAATGATAAATGTCCCATTGATAAAGTAGCTAAATCAAACTTAAAATTCCTCATTGGTCTGAGGCATGAAATAGAACATCAAATGACAACAAAAATTGATGATTATTTAAGCGCTAGATTTCAAGCTTGTTGTTTAAATTATAATGAATTTATTAAAAGCCTTTTTGACGAAAAACTAGGTATTGATAAGCATCTATCCTTTTCCTTGCAATTCTCATCAATTGACGAAGCCCATGCAAATCAATTAAAAGAATTCAAGGATTTACCTAAAAATATTGCGAGCTTCATCAACAATTTCGATGAGAGCATTTCTGAAGTTGAATATAACGATATGAGATACTCCTACAGAGTCTTATATGTTCCAAAATCTGTAAACCATAAAGGGCAAGCTGATAAAGTAATAGAATTTCTTCCAGCGAATTCACCTGAAGCCGAGAAGCTTAATAAAGAATACATACTCATAAAGGAACAAGAAAAACCAAAATTTATACCAAGTGAAATTGTAAAATTGATGAAAAAGGATTATCCAAAATTTGGTATGCACCAGCATACACAACTATGGAAATCTAAAAATATCAATTTTAAGGAACAGGGATATGGAACACAGGTGGCAAAAGCTTGGTATTGGTCATTTTTACCCATCCCCCGATATTGTTCAAAGTTAGATTTCCATCCTTCCTCCTTCACTAAAGGGGATTTTCTGCAAATCGAGTAGGAAGTGGTTTGGAATTTATGTTTTGCAACACAAATATCCGCAACCCTTTCCTTTCGATCAAAAAAAACTCAAGATGACCTCATTACCTAGAATAAGACTAAAAAATTAACGAGGTTTTCTTTGTGTTAGGGTAAAGTTATGAGTAGTAAAAATTATCTTAGTTTTTATTTTGCTTAAAAGGCGAAGTTGAAGTTTTTGACCCCAGTTGAATATATGTAGCCAATGAAAAGCGAATTACGAGTAAATCTGAACAACATCCAAACTGGGAAACATGGGACTGAGAAAAGATGGTAGCATCCAATTCAAGCGAAAAATATTATCTAATGTATCGTCGCAAATAGCCATTAATACTAATGTATTTATGGCCATATTAAAGAAAATTTGCAATTATGGTTTTTAGAATTTTCATGAATGCTATTGTTGTCATTTATCTCTTTTTGTTTGTGCAAAATGGTCATTCACAAAATCCTTTGGAACAAGAAGCGGAGGTGTTTTCAAACGCTGCAGATGCTGAAAAAATATACTTACAACTTTCCGGAAAGTCCTTTAATACCTCGGAAACTATTTGGTTCAAAGCCGTAGTTACAGATGTGCTCTACCATAGACCTACAAAAAAAAGTGGTGTACTCCATGTAGAGCTGATCGACCCATTGAACAACTGGATAGTTGACAAAACCCTTCTAAAGATAAGTGGTGGTATCTCAAGCGGGTTTTTCCAATTGCATTCAAATTACCGAGAAGGAAATTATATGGTCAGGGCATACACGGAATGGAACGAAAATTTTGGTCCTGATTTTATTACTTCGATACCGATTAGTCTATATCGACTTCAAAAAAATGGCAACAGACCTGATCCAATTAGGGATGTAACCGTTACAAAAAACCTTGGTTTCAATAAGTTTTCTTTATCGTCTACCATTGCCGTTGAGGAATTGGACAGTCTTAATAAGGGTGATGCCATGTTGTATATGCAATGGGAAGGCACTAAAGATTCTATTTTAATAAATCAAAGCAAAAATAAACCTATTATCAATGTAAAACATATGGTTCCGATGAACGTACCTATAATAAATTACCAATTAAAGACCGATAATGAGGTATTTACAAAGTCGATAGTACTTGATGATGAATACGGTTCATTACAGTTTTTTCCCGAGGGAGGTTCCCTGGTAGAGGGTTTGCAAAGTATAGTAGGGTTCAAGTATTTGAACTACAGGGGAAAAGGCACTGAAATCCTTGGAACGATAGAAGATGGGAATAAAACTAAAGTTGCCGAATTCAAAAGCAATACTTTGGGGATGGGTAAGGTAATTTTAATACCGGAGGCAGGACAAACCTATTATGGTGTATTGACCAACAAAGATGGGATTTCCCATAAGTATCAATTGCCCAAAGCAAAAGAGAGAGGTCAGGTCTTGAGTTTAGTTCAGAATGGGCTGGACAAGGAATTGAGAATTTGGAATAAGGAAAAAAATAATGATAGTCTCTATATAAAGTTCTTTCACAGGGGCAAGAACCTTTTCTTTCTTAAAGGGAGATTCAAAAAAGGTTTGTTTTCATTTAGAATCCAATCTAAAAACCTGCCCCATGGTATCATCGGGTCAACGATCTATGATAAAGATTTCAAACCGGTAGCAGAGCGTCATTTTTTTAATGAACCAAAAGAAAAAAATCTAAACATTAAAATTGAAACTGATAGGGATCAGTATTTCATACGAGATAGCGTTCAAGTTTCAATATCGACAAAACTGAATGGACACGCTGCACCTGCATCGGTCTCTGTTATTGCTATAGACTCCAGCTATTTTTATGGGACAAATCTGGAAAGAAACACCATTGTCTCCTACTTTTTGTTGCAATCCGATATAAGGGGAACGGTCGAAAACCCATCATACTATTTCAAAAACAACAATAACTTGGCCGAAATAGATTTTTTGATGTTGACCCAGGGCTGGACCAATTATAAATACAAAGAGAAGAAAAAGCCAAGACGTTTTAATGCTGAACAAGGTTTGGAAATCAAAGGTACTGTTGATGATGTTCAGCGAGCAAACAAAAAGGACGGATTAAAGAAAGGCAAATATGAGTTAAATATGCTCCTAATGGGCGAACCTATGGAAGTCTATATACAAGAGACCGACAGTTCAGGGCATTTTAAGTTTGCGTTAAACGATAGCTATGGACTTGGCAGAAAGTTTGTGATACAGCCAACTGATTCAAGCAACAATAGCGGCGAATTAAAGATCAATATCAATGAGTACGAAGTACCTGAAATATCCTATGAAATGGAAAAAGTCATTGTCCCTGTAGATAGTTTCGTCCAAAAGCAAATGATTCAAAAAATAGAAGAAGATATAAGGCTAGATCCTTTACTATTGCCAAACACCATAGCTCTAAATGAAGTGGTAGTGAGCGATTATAGAGTTACACCAGAACGTGCTGGAATGGTAGAGCTTCATGGGATACCGGATGTGGTCATCGACAACAAGGAGTTGTTAAAAAAACAAAAGAAATGGACAAACAACCTGTACAGATGGTTACTTTTCAATTACCCAAACGAAATACGTGTTAAACGGGTCGGCAACGGGGCAGGATTCGAAGTGGCCTATGTTCATGGTGCCGATTGGACCTACGTGGTTATCGATGGTATTCCTGTACATGAGCGAGATTATAACCTTATCGGCAATGTTCCGGTAAAAGCGGTTAAAAGTGTAGAAATCATTCGAAATACAAGTACGGCCAATACATACCACAATGAGGTTTTCGATTGTGCGCCAGTATGTCCTCCTCCTCCATTTCCAGCCATACTTGCCATTTACACCTATTCGGGAGATGGTCTATCTGGTGCTTTCCCCAAGAGTGAAAAAACAAATCTTATAAATGATACAGCTCCCCAATATTCCCCAATAAGAGAATATTATGTTCCCGAATATCATGATCCGTCACAGATAGATTGGAGTGTTCCTGACAGGCGTACACTGCTGTATTGGCATCCGACTATTGTTACTGATAGCAACGGTCAAGCAAAGACGACTTTTTTCAATAGTGATATTTCAGGAAAAATGGTACTTATCTGTGAAGGTATCACGTTAAGTGGCAAAATTGGGTATTCAGAAGTATTTTACGAGGTGGATACTCCCTAGTCATATCAAAGTATAATTGCCCATGTTATCCTAAAACCATTTGAAACATTCTTTGATTTATGCGGTCTAAAGACTAAACCTAAGAATATTGGTCATTTTTAGCCCCATCCCCCGATATTGTTCAAAACAAAGCATCTTTCAAGGATTCAGAACCCGTTCGGCATGTTCCCTAAGTTCCCCATCAGGGCCAATATATTTATAAAGTGCCTGTCTGCTGATCCCAAGTTCCCTGCACAGCTCGGAAACGCTACAATCCCTATTTTTCATGGAGGCCTGTGCCAGACGGACCTGTGATCTGGTCAATTTAAACGATCGCCCGCCTTTTCGGCCCCTCGCCCTTGCGGCGGCAAGCCCCGCCCTTGTACGTTCACTGATAAGTTCCCTCTCGAATTCCGCAAGTGCCGCAAATATTCCGAACACCAGTTTTCCGCTAGAGGTGGCCGTGTCTATCTCCGCACCCTGGCCCGTCAACACTTTGAATCCGATATTCCGGTCGGCCAGATCATGTACCGTATTGACCAAATGTCTTAAGTTCCGGCCCAGCCTATCGAGCTTCCATACAATCAGTACATCTCCGGGACGGAGTGCCTTCAGGCAAGAATCCAGCCCCGGGCGATTATCGGACCTGCCCGATATTTCATCCTCATATATACTTTCCTTGCCGCCCCCCGCCGCAAGCAACGCGTCAAGCTGTAGATCCAGCAATTGGGTCCCATCGGACTTTGAGATCCGTGCATATCCTATGCGCATATTCGGTTCGCTTTAATTTCCCCTGCCTATCGATAGTATTGTTCTATAACGTTCGAGGTGTCAACCAAACGTTCGTTTGGTCGACACCTTAGTTTTTGTCGGTCCAAGGATAGAAAGGTGTAATATAATATGTATATTAATCTATGTTCATCAAAGGTATCGAATAAAAGATAAAGTTACACTATATTGCAACAAAGCGGTAGATAGTAATGAATACCCGACAAAAACGTTTATCCATACTTACCGGGTCCGAGATCCAAGACTATTTTGGGGCGCCCAGGTTCACTCTACGGGAGAGGGAACATTTTTTCGCCCTATCCGGTAAGGATGCCAAGGTGATCGGGCAAAGCTGGTCGATACACACCAAGGTCAATTTCATCCTAATGCTCGGACATTTCAAATCCAGGCGAATGTTCTTTAGGTATCGACGGGAAGATCTCGGTCCGGATCTTTCCTATATCCTGGCCAATAATTTTTCCGGGCATTCCGTTACCGACATTAAAATCCCGGGCAGGACGACCCGGGCGCGACTGCAAAAGCTTATTTGTCGCCATTTGGGCTATCGGCGCTATGACGGGGCAACGGCCGCACAATTGAGCGGGTATGCCTCCCGTATCGTGAGAAGATCCGCAAAACCTGTCTTTATTCTAAGATCGTTATTGGACCGTTTGAACAAAGAACAGGTCATAACCCCGGCATATAGCACGTTCCAAGATCTGATAGGACAATGTCTGTCCGACGAAAGGACGCGGATCGCCGAACAATTGGGGTCCGCCCTCGGGCCCGCCACGAAAGAGGTTCTGAAGAACCTATTGTCCGAGGAACCGGACGGCATGCACTGGATAACCCAGATAAAAAAGGCCCCGAAGGATTTCAGTTATACCGAGATCTTAAGGGAGACCGATAGGGCAAAAAAACTTTTGCCGCTCTATGGGTTCGCTTCCGAATGGCTGCCCTCGATCCGTATATCGAACGAAAGCATTCGTTATTATGCGGCCCTGACCGAGTATTATTCGGTATACAAACTTCGACGGTTCGAACCTTTGATCGCCTACTTTTACCTTCTTTGTTATGCCTATCACCGTACACATGTGATAAACGATAATTTGATAGAGGCCTTTATCTGCAATGTCCGTCAATATGAGGGATCCGCCAAACAGTTCGCCAAGGACGCCGTATATAAAAGGAAATCCCAAGCAAATGGGGATATCAAGGCAACAGGCGAGATCCTAAAATTTTTCTTGAACCCCGATATTGCCGACAATGTATCCTTTGGTGAGATCCGGGCCAAAGCGTTCCGATTGTTGGATCGGGACAAAATGCGGACCGTAAGCACATTTATCGGTGGGTCGGGGTTCGATGAAGAGGAGTTTCAATGGCAGCATCTGGATAATCTGTCCGTTTCCTTCAAGAAAACCCTTCGTCAAATAGTCCGGGTGCTGGACCTGAACGGCCATAGGGACGGAACGGACCTCCTTGAAGCGGTCGCATTCGTACAGGATTGTTTCGGGAGCGGAAAAATTTTACGCCGTATGCCGGACGCGGCCTTTCCTGTCGGGTTTTTGACCAAATCACTGCAAAAACACCTTTACATTGGCACAGTACCACAAAAACTGATCCCCGACCGATATGAATTCGCGCTGTACAAAATGCTTAGAAAAGCATTTGAATCCGGGGATGTCTTTAACCGGAGCACTACCAAATATCGCAGTTTCACCGATTACCTTCTACCGGCGGACAGGTGGAGCACCGATAAACGGACGATCTTGGAAGAACTGGACCTGCCCGTACTGCAAAGACCGATACGCCGAACATTAAGGGAGCTCAAAGATGAACTTGAAAGCAAGATCGAACAGGTAAACCATCGGATCAACAGCCGGGAGAACAAGGATATCAAATTCAACAATAGGGCGAACAGTGTCAATTGGACATTGCCCTATAAGAAGGGGGAAGACGGGGAAAACCATCGTTTCTACCAAACCGTGCCCACGATCGGTATCGCCGGCCTGTTAAGCTATGTGCATAAAAAAACAGGTTTCCTGGACGGCTTTGCCCATGTTCTGGACAGGTATATAAAAGGCAATAAAAACGAAAGGTCGCTAACGGCCTGCATTATCGCACTGGGAACGAACATGAGCCTGGGAAGGATGGGGGAAATTTCCGATATCGATCATCGGGAACTAAAAAGTGCCTATCAGAACTTTTTCCGGTTGGAAACACTTAAGGAATCCAACGATCTTATTGCCGATGCGACCGCCAAACTTTCAATTTTTCGACATTATGACATAGAAACGGACGTAATGCACTCCAGCAGCGATGGGCAACGGTTCGAAACACACAGAAATACGGTAAATGCCCGGCATGCATCGAAATATTTCGGACTTAAAAAAGGTATTTCGGCCTTAACGCTCGTAAGCAACCATGTGCCGATCAATGCCAAGGTTATAGGAACCCACGAACACGAAAGTTATTTTGTCTTCGACCTGCTGTACAACAACACTACCGACATCGATCCAGATCGCCATTCCGTGGATACCCATGGTACCAATCAGGTAAACTTTTGGATATTATACGCATTCGGCTACCAGTTCGCCCCACGTTACAGGAACTTCCCGATGAAGACCGAGAGTATCGTCGGGTTCGGGAACCCGGGAAGCTATGACGATGGATTCATCATCAGACCGGTCCGAAAGGCCAAAGAGGAACTGATCGTCGACCAATGGCCCGATATCCAGCATATAATGGCCTCACTGGGACAGAAAGAAACAACACAGTCGTCCATTGTGCGAAAATTGAGTTCGTACGCAAGGCAGAATAAAACAAAAAAGGCCCTATGGGAGCTTGATAATATAATCAGGAGCATTTATATGTTGGACTATATCGATGACAGGTCGTTACGCCGATACGTCACCAAAGCCCTTAACCGAGGGGAAGCATACCACCGATTGAAAAAGGCCATTGCCCATGTCAACGGGGGCAAATTGAACGTAAAAACAGAAAAGGAACAACATATCATCCACGAATGTACAAGACTCATTGCCAATGCGATCATCTATTTTAACGCCGAGCTACTTTCCCGATTGCTTGAACACGGTGACCCCAACGGTCCGTTTGAAATGGGCCGGTTAGGAAATATCTCCCCGGTCGCATGGCAACATATCAACTTCTACGGCCGATTTGAGTTTGACAATATTACCACAACGTTCGATTTTGACGAATTCATCAGATCTGTCGACTTGGAGGCAGTCTTCAATGAAAAAGGCCAAGGGGAAGAAGGAAGGATGGAAATCTAACTTTGAACAATATCGGGGGATGGGCAAAAATGACCGTATTGGTATGAAAAATGGGTCAAAGTCGTAGAAGACCATTGTAAAGAACGAGGTGATTTATACAAAAAGAAACCCTAATTACCCCTAATTTATTTTGCAACTGCTAAGTTCAATAACATTTAGAAAATCTCTGCTAATCCTTGGAATTTTTTGATTCTATTCAAAAGGCTCAATATGTCTCTACTTTACATAATAACGCTTATGGTTCCAAGCCAATCCCCTACCCTACAGCCGTTTACGTTTTTTTCGCCCCTCACAGCGGCTTAAAACGGCCCGTTTGCTTACGGTTTTTAACGAAAACGAGCTGATATCGGTTTCAATCTGTAAGCGGATTTCTTCCGGAAGGATTACGGATTTTCAATCCTCAAGTTTCTTTATTTTCTCCCATTCCTCGGATATAATCCTTTTGGATACTTCAAAAATTTTAATTCTTGCGTCTTGGACTTTCTCTCTGTACTTTTTCTTCTCGTCCGGGGTATCGGCTTGGTTATTGACCATTATCAACTCCGTCATTTCGGCCATATGGTCCAGCATCATATCAGTATGCCCGCTTTTTTCGTCCATTAGTAGACTCAGTTTATTTACTATTAAGTACTGTTTCCTGACGATGTTCCTCTTTTCCTCCTCACCGCCCCCAAAATCGTTTACCATGTCCGCGGCGTCCATGGCCGTCAAAAATTCGGCAACGTCGGAACGGAACTCCTTCAGCCAGTCGTGCCTTTTGTCGGCAATATGGACCTTGCGGTCCCGGTTGGAGCTGCGCCAATTTACGATTGCCAAAACTATGGCCAATGTAAAGGTGCCTATTCCTATGGCCAAGTTTCCAAAATCTATCCAATGACAGGGCGGGGTACTCATCAGGTCTTACGCTTTACTTTTTTTTATAACCTTCTGGTGCTTTCTCTGCCTTCAATTTATTGGCCAATAATTCAAGTCCTTCCTTGATGGCATCGCCCTGGGTATATGAATAGTTTCCGGACTGCTCTTTTGTATATGTGATATCATCAAGTAAATTCACGGAATCTTGAAACATATACAACCTCCTATAAACCTTCACAGGGGTCTTCTCAATAGGAGGTTCAATAAAAGCAGTTTTGGTTTTACCGTTTTTCTTTTTCCCTCCAGTCACTAAATCGTCCATGCTCATGATTTCTGATCTTTTTTGATTTTGCGTTGCACTTCCTTACCCAAGTTCATATAGTCGATGGTGCCGTAGGATTTTTTGTCGAACTCGAATATGGTCTTTTTCTCGAACTGTGAATTCTCGATGGCCGTGTTGTTCCTGATCCTTGTCTTGAATAAGGCCACGTCCCACCCCTTTTCCTTTATCTCCTTTTCAATGTTCTTGCTTATCCTGAGCCGTTCATCGAAATGGGTCAACAACAGTCCCAAAATGGAAATATCGGGGTTCAGGGCGGACTTGATCTTTCGGACGAAATCCAACATCAAGCTGATGCCGTCCATGCTGAAACGCGCTGCCTTTATAGGGATAATAACATAATCAGAAGCGGTCAGCGCATTGACCGTTACCAAACTGATATCGGGCGGACAATCGATGAATATATACTCGTAGTCCCCCTTTAATTTTGCCAAGGCCTTAGAAAGAATGAATTCACGGGAGTACTCCCCCTGTATCTCCAAATCTATTCCCGCAAAATCGATGGTGCACGGTAACAAATCTAAATTTTTACGCACATTGACCACCTCGAACTGCTTTCCCCGGAACAGTTCCAAAATAGAGCTCTTGGGTTTGTACTGCTCGAAATTCTGCGATAGACTGGATTGTTTGTCGGCATCTATGATAAGGGTCTTCGCCCCTAAAGCTGCTTGCGCTGCAAGATTTATGCAAGTAGTGGTCTTACCTACCCCACCCTTTTGGTTCATTATCGATGTCACGCTCATATATTGGTCATAATATAGTACAAATATAGTATATTAAGCATACTGTATATATTTACCTAGTTAAATATTTTCTAGCATAGTGGCCTCACATCGATTGCAACTGATATCCAGATTGGGAGAACCCCATACATTGGAGCAACCACATGAATATTTGGATTTTATTGGTACTTTCGGTTTTGCTGCAACGTGCGTAGAAATCAAGTCCTTGATTTGGTCGAATATTGGGGAATCATCGTTAAGCAATCCTACTATTTCAGGATTGACCTCTAAATAAAGTCCTGCGAATATTTCGTTGTTCATCAGTTCCTCGCTGACCTCCAAAAATTTTCCCCCTTCCATGGGATAATCATTCATATTCTGTCCTACGGTCTTACCGCCCGGTTTTCCGGTCCTGCTCGGCATCAATCCTATTTGCTGCATTTTCGCCGCCCATTCCTTATTATGGTAGCTTGGCTGCGGCGGCCTACCAAAGTGGTATTGCCAACCATGGCACATTTCATGGACGATGGTCTGACAAATCTCGATAAGCGGGAACTTGACGAACATGGCCGGATTGAGTGCAAGCTCGTCCGTTTCATAATCCTGTGCGCTGAACCATCTTTTAGGGGAGTAGTGCCCGAACACGTTTTTGCGTCGGGTCACCACGATAACGCAATCCTTGATCTGGCCATCGAACAGATGTTCGTTGTAATGGTCGAATACATATTGGAAGAGTCCATAGAATTTAGAGGTGGGTTTATCGGAATGAGTCATAGCTTAAAGTTTCGAATAAATATATAGTACTATATATTTTTATATATATTAAATATACTACACATATATGGTATATACAGTATATTTAATATCTAAAAAGCTCGAATGATGTCCAATATCCGACTTTAGGGCATATAGCCGCCTTTTAAGGTTGTGCCCTATGGATTGGAAGTTAGCCGCTCCGTCGATGCTCTTTACAATGGAGGGCAGGGGAGGGGTAAAGGCTTTTGGGAGTTTACGACCGAATTGAAAATTGTATTCCTCTTTGGGGAGGAATCCATTTTCAAAAAAGCATTGTACCCCTCACATGACTGCCCTCCTAAATTTGCCGTCGATGGACCGTACGAAAATCCATGGACAGGGCACAATTAAATACGTGGAGCTTCTTTTTCGATTGGTCCTTGCCGTAGAGGGCAAGGATTGCCTTTTGGCGTGTGTTCTTGGAACAGGAACCATGACAAAGGCAACACGGGAAGTGCGATCGGACAAGAGGCGACTTCCAATTAAATTTTCATTACTGACTATACTGTACATGTTTAATATAAATAGTATATTTACTATCAGTGAATGCGGCATTCAACCGTCCTAAACTTTCAAAAGATAGATTATGTACAGGATTATAATTGCAGGGGGTCGTGATTTCAATGATTATGAACTCCTAAAAAAAGAAGTCTCCGGATTTCTAAAGACACTTGATATCGATAATGGTCTGGAAATCGTTTCCGGTGGCGCAAAGGGCGTGGATGCAATGGGTGAGCGCTTCGCTAACGAAAATGACGTTGCGGTAAAACTATTCCCTGCGGAATGGTCTAAATATGGACGTGGCGCAGGGCCGAAAAGAAACAGGCAAATGTCCGAATACGCTACGCATCTAATTGCGTTTTGGAACGGAGAGAGCAAAGGCACCAGATCGATAATAACGCTTGCTAAGAAGTACGATTTAAACGTTACGGTCATAAGCGTATAAGAATGATGAAATACTACGGATTATGGCTTTAGATGACGTAAAAGATTCGAAAATTAGTAAAGGCAGTTGGCTTTTTAAAGGCTGCTTGATTACCGTAATATTAATATTTCTGTTAGTATTTGGATTTTCTATTATCGGTTTTATCCTCAACGCAATCGGTTATCAGGCAGAATAGCTACAATTAAAAATTTACTGAAATGAAGCAAGGAAAGATTTAAGATTGTAGCCTTTTTTTCAAGGTGACAAGCGTAATTTTCCGCAGTTGAATGAAGTAAGATTTTAAAGTTTTAAGTTATATCCTTATAGTGTGAGATTGTAGGGTAGGGAATCACTGAAAAGTATAATTAAACGTGGGATTAATAGTACTATGCTAATATCGGCACGGTATACTGGTCATACAAATCAAACAAATACTCAATACGTGCATTTTCATTAGTAAATGCTTGCGGGCGGTAGCACAAATCAACGGCTTTGTCTAATTCTTGATGGGCTCTTACCAATTTTGGTGGCATGGTAAGCGGGTCGTACAAATCTGCCAGACTACTATCTTTGAATTCGTCACGTACATCAAGTACTTTTTGAGCTTTGGCTTCTACTCTTTCTTGATTTTTTGGATTCGGTTCTTTAGGGAATGGATAAGTATTATATACCATTGAAGCAGAGTATCTATAATCACTTTTCAATTTTCCTCCAACATATTTAACCCATGTCATATGCATAGTTGAACAAAGTTGTCCAAACGAAAACAAACTGGCATTCGGAATGAGATACAATGAGTTACTCGCAATTGTATCTTTGTCCATATATCCAAAAGGTATATATTTCCTTCGAATTGAAGAAGTCTCAGGTATCACTAAATAATTCTGGTTCGTGTGTGAAATATAAAAAAATAAAGATGGGTTTTGAGCTGATTTAATAGTAGGTTTCGCCGAACTTTTCAGTCTAAAAGATCTTACATTTTCAACCCTTTCAATCACTTTGGGCAGTTGTTTTAAATCCGAAGGAGAAATATTTTTTAGCCATAAACACCACCTGGGTATGCTATTAATAAATTCTCTTGAACCTATAAATTTCTTAAAATATAGTCTTGCATTAGGTTCAAATTTAAGAAATTCATCTTTTTCTTCATTTGTAAAAAGAAAGTTACCATTATCAGTTGGTTTATTTCCATATTTCATTACAGGGACATTACAAATAGGTTTACTTCTTTTTTCAACCCATATCAATGGGCCTTCGGTTAGATATTGATTAATTCTACTAACCTTTATTTCTAAAGGCTCTCCATTAATATTTTCGTAATCGAATATATATTTATCACTGATATCAAAACTAGCAAAACCAATTATGACACAATGAACAGCAGCTTTTCCTTTTGCTTCATTCGTCCAGTTAAATGTTCTATGAGCGAAGTGAATGTAAATATCAAAATTATTTATAATTTGTTTCCATAATATTGCAACTTGCTCTCCTTGAGTAATTGAATTAGTTGAAACGAAACCAACTTTAATATTTGAGTTTTGAACGTAAATAACGGCCTTATAATACCAAGCGGAAACGTAATCTAAATCAGAAAAACTTTTTAAATTATTAAAGACTAATTTCAAGTCTTCCTTTTGAGTAGAATTTTGATTTGATTTACCCAAAAAAGGCGGATTTCCAATGATATAAGACAACGCTGTTTTTGGCACAACTTCTTCCCAATCAATTCGTAAGGAGTTGCCATGTACAATTTTAGCGGCTTTCCTTAAAGGTAGGCGAGCAAAATACTGTCCGAATTCTTCGGAGATGCGCATATTCAGTTGGTGGTCAATGAGCCACATGGCGACTTCAGCTATTTTTGAGGCAAATTCGTCGTATTCTATACCATAAAATTGGTCAACATCTAACCATAGAATAGCAGAAACATCGAGTACTTGTTCCCCTTTTTTAAAAAGTTCACGAAGAATATCGATTTCCAACAATCGCAACTCTCGATAGGTAATAATCAAGAAATTGCCGCTACCACAGGCTGGGTCTAAAAATTTTAGGGTGGAAAGTTTATGGTGAAACTGTTTGAGTTTTTTTGAGTTTGATTTTACTTTTTTGAATTCCGCTTGTAATTCATCAAGAAATAGGGGTTTTATGAGCTTGAATATATTCTTTTCAGACGTGTAATGTGCGCCAAGATTTCGCCGCTCATCAGGGTTCATAACACTTTGAAAAAGCGAACCGAAGATGGCGGGTGATATTTTACCCCAATCTAAAGCGGAAGCTTCAAGAATGATACTCCGCATCGTAGCATTGAAAGAAGCAATGGGTAAGGTTTCTTCAAAAAGTCTCCCGTTCACATACGGAAACTGATTCAGGTGTTCATCAAGATTTGTTTGACGTTTTTCTTTTGGTGTATTGAGTATTTGGAAAAATTGAGCCATCAAAGCACCCAAATCGCTGCCGTCTTCATTAGTTTTTTGGTCAACGAACTCTTTGAAAATGTCTTTTTCAAAAATACTGGTATCATCAGCAAAAAGAATAAAAAGCAAGCGCACCAGATATACTTCTAAATGATGCCCTTCGTAGCCGAATGCCTCTAGTTGGTCGTGGAGTTTTCCCATTAACTCCGCCGCTTTTATATTTACAGGGTCTTCTTCTTTAAAAGTCCGTTTTTGATAGCCGGCAATAAATCCGAAGAGTTTTACATTTTTATATAGTTCAGAAACATGAAATTCATAATCGGTTCGTTCGTCAAGATCAAAGAGTTTTATTTTATCAAAATCGGAAACCAGAATATATTTGGGTAGTTCATGTTCTTTTAACCCGGGAAAATAATCCGTCGCTTGTTCAAAGGCTTTATCTAGGTTCTTACCTTTTGATTTGTGTTCTACAAGTAACGTGCCTTTCCAAAAAAGGTCTATAAAACCTTGGTTTCCACTCAGTTTTTTTACAGGTTCTTCAAAAGTGGCAACACGCCTGCGTGAAATACCGAAAACATTAAAAAAGTCATTCCAAAAACTATCTTTTTCGGCGCGCTCTTTGGTTTCGTCTGCCCATTCGTTGGAAAACTTTAATGCGCGGTCTTTGATTTCGTTCCAGCTTAAAGCCATTGAGTTTGATTGTTATTTATTTTGTCCAAATTAAACATTCTCTTACAAATCATATTATAAACTAGAAATATGACATTTAAATTGAAGCGGCTTAAAAGGTCGTTGTTTGTAACAGTAATTCAGTTTATTGAACAGTATAAATAAACTTACCAATTCAAGGCACCGATGGCCATCGCCGTGCGGAAGTCGCAAAAAAGTTCACAGTCCGGAAGAAGACCGGCCGTCTCCATTTTTCACGACACCCTCGGTACCGGCAAGAGCAAAAAGTTTCTCCACGCTTCTTTCCGGCACGTCCGTTTCCCCAACGCACCATCCATCACCGAAACGGAAGTGCACGGAAAGCACTCCGAAATTTATGCACTTGCCCCGCCTTTGCGCTTTACCATAAAGTACATTTAAACCGCCCTCAAACGTAAACGAATGCCTGTTTACCAAAGTCTAAATTAAGGTGGAAATATGTAAACCGAAGCTCTGTAGACAGAAATAGGTTTATTTAAATTGTGGGCAGAGTTCAGTGCCGAAAATCGTCCGTTTTACGATACTATTTACGAAAGCGAACAGAATCCTTTGATTAGATAAGAGACCCGGATTTTTTTCAAAAGTGTTTTATTCTTGATTCCAGGCGATCGTATAAACTATTGTTATTTGCTCCAGTTTCGTCAATATTCTGACTTTGGAAAATTGGGACTTCAACACCCTTGGCCATACTCAACTTGATGGCCTCCGTTGAAAGAATATTAACTATGATTATGCCTAAAACAGATGAAGCAGGGCCGTATAGTTTGCCCTTAGCGTTCAATATACCGTCTCCGGGAGGAACTTGGTTATCTATTACAATATCGGCAATCTCGTATAGCTTTTTCCCACTTTCATGTTTGGAAGCATATTTTTTGGACTGTTCAAGCGAGGTGATCGCAATAACCTTCAGCCCTTCTTTTTTTGCTTTTATGGCCATTTCTATCGGTATCGCGTTTCTTCCCGAATTCGAGATGATGATAATTACATCCGATTCGTCAAATAAGTAATTTTTCCAAATAATTTCTGCTAGGCCACTTACCTGTTCGATTTCCGCTGATTTTCTTGCCCCGCCGGCAAGAAGTACTAAATCGTCCATTATAGTGTTCACATTTGCAATGTTAGAAGCTCTTCCGAACATTTCCATAGCGACCATCTGAGAATGACCTGTTCCGATGGTGTGAACTATCCTATCATTTTTTATAGTGTCGGCTACCAATTTCGAAGCTTGGATGAGTGCTTCCTCTTGGGTCGAGACTAGCCTACTTACCAACGAATTTATCTTCTCTACGTATTCGAACATTTTTGCGCTATCGGGTTATTCTGCTCAAAGTTGACCTATTCCCAAGCATATCCTATAACCTAAATTGTCCTATTTATTACGTAAATTGCCTTAAATATCAAGATAATCGATAATGACGAGATACAGGAAACCTCTTTTTGAATCTCTTACCCCGGATATCGAGTCTTCTATTTATATTTCTCATCAATTTGAAAAGGATGTATCAAGAAAGGATTATTGGCACTTTCATAATGCTTATGAACTCGTCTTTGTGACCTCCGGTAAGGGTAAAAGGTTTATCGACCAAAAAGTAAGTGAATATCGAAACGGAGATTTGCTCCTTCTTTCGCCAAATACTCCTCACAATACGCTGTTCAAGGAGCATACTGGTAAAACATTCGAACAATATGTAATCTTGTTCGACCTCTCTATCTTCAAAAGATTTTTTGCGGCCTGTAAGGAGTTCAACCATATCGGCAGGCTATTCCATAATATGGGGGGAGCTATTGCATTCGAAGGTAATACTAAAAAAAAGTTGGCGAACAGATTAAAAAGATGAAAGCGGCCGATGGCTTTCATAGGATTATCCAATTTTTTGAGATTATGAACCTGATGGGACAATCAAAGGACAATAAGCTTTTAGTGCCGATCAGTCCAATAGGATTACCGGCTCTGCAGGGAAACAGGATTCTATTCATCAACGATTACATAAACCTGAATTTTCATGAAAAGCTTTCCTCCTCCGCAATGGCCTCAAAAATGGGGATGACCAACTCTTCGTTTTGCCGTTTTCATAAGAGGTCAACTGGAAAGACCTTCAAAAATGCCCTGAACGAAGTTCGAATCCAAAACTCATGTTTTTTATTAAAGGATACCATGATGCCAATTGAAAGTGTGGCATTGGATAGTGGTTTCACTTCGATACCTCTATTCTATAAGCTCTTTAAAAGAACAATGAAAAAAACTCCATCCGAGTATAGGGCAAAAATCTAGTGCCTTAAAACGGCCCTCAAATGTAAACGAATGACGCTTTCCGGAAAGTCTAGATTAAGGTGGGAATAAATCTACTCGTTCAATTCAATGGAAAATGTGTTAATTTAAACTTTGTAACGGCCTCGAAGTCGAGTAGACAAGGGGAATTTCACCCCGAGCCTCTCACAGAACCGTACGTGATAGTCTCCCATCATACGGCTCTTGTTATACAAATCTAAATTAACGTTATCAATGAATATATCCCATTTTCCAATGATAGAATAGGTCGGGGAACTGTTCCCTGACCCTAAAGAACCATTGGTAAGCACGTTTTATACTTGTTTTGTAACGCTTATACCTTTTTCTTGCCCATTTCACTAAACGGTTGTTCAATAGTTTGAAGACCCCGTGGAGCATGGATTTCCTGAACTTCCCGTAGTAGTTTACCCATCCCCTGATCATTGGATTGAGGATCTTGGCAATGCCTACGATACTGTCCGAAGTCATTCTATGAACTTTGAGTTCTCCCAGCTTATCGGCTATCCGTTTTCTCGAACCTATACTTATACCACAATCGAATCCAAGGAACAGCCCGCTTCGTCCTTTAGATCTGGAAGTCCTAGGTTGAAAAGAGTAGCCTAGGAAATCAAACTTGACGTTTTGGTATTTCCCTTTTCTCCGATAATCCTTACAGTACACGATTTTGGTCTTTTGCGGATGTAGCTCAAGACCAATTCGGTGCATTCTGTTCTCGATGGTTTTCAGTATTTGTTCTGCGTGTTGTTGACTTTTGCAGTTCACGATCACATCATCGGCATAACGAGTGAAGTTTACTGTATTGTCGGTTTGTTCCAACCATTTGTCAAAACCGTAATGTAGGAAAAGGTTCGACATCAGCGGGCTTATTACGCCCCCTTGGGGAGTTCCCTTTCCCTGTTTTGTGATCAGTTTTCCCGACTTGGTCAGTACCGGGCATGCGAGCCACCGTGCTAAATAGAGTTTTACCCAATTTTCGGGTACGTGTCTCTCTACGGCGAGCATCAGTTTGCCGTGGTCGATGTTGTCGAAGAACCCTTTAATGTCCAGATCGATTACCCAGTCCGTTTTCCAGCAGCTCTTTCTGACCTGTTCGAGTGCTTGATGTGCACTCTTATTAGGTCTGTAGCCGAAGGAATTTGGACTGAACAGTTTTTCCAGACGTGGTTCCAAGTACATTTTGACCACCGTTTGCCCTATTCGGTCGCCAATGGTGGGTATTCCCAGTTTACGGACTTTACCGTCCTTTTTCGGGATCTCCACTTCTTTGACCGGGGGCGGAAAATAGCTTCCCGATGCCATACGGTTCCAAAGTTTGTACAGGTTTTTGGACAGGTCGGCATCGAATTGCTCCATACTGACCGCATCTACCCCTGCGCTTCCTTTGTTGGCGCGCACTCTTTTATAAGCATGCCATATCATGGCCTTGCTTACAGGTATCGATTTTGTTTCATTGCATAAAATCATCCTCAAAGATCTTGAGTTGTTAGATGTAATGTAACCGTATAACCCGATCCCTTCGCTCCGCTTCCATTACAGAAACTTCAATGCTACTACGGATCGGTCCGTCCCTGAAAATAACGTTGGTATTCTGCCTCTAGGTCGATCCTATTGTGCATTTCCCTTTGTATTTATAGTCAGGTTCCCGAGTTCCGTAACCAAGCCTGGATAAGATTCATGCCCCCTGAATGACGCCTGCCGCATAGCCGATAAATAGGTGATCGCTATACTTTTTAACTCCGTGTCATACTTCGTAGCTTTTGACAGGGTGTACCTACTTCTCGACACCTCGAAAGGGGTTCACTTCCGTTCATCTCTCTTATCCGTACCTGACCAATTCTTGACTGGTCGTTTCCTAAACGCTCGATACCATTGCTCTTTACAACAGCACCTTTAGGTGGTTTAACGCCTTCCCCTATAGGACGACATTGGTGGGTCGGTTCCACCATCTCAATTACAGTTCACAACGAGTATTTTGCCGCTCGTTGCTTGCTCGGCACACTATGAAAAGTAGCGTGTATCGGTTGCGCCGGTTCTTGGTATTCTGATGTAGCCGGATTTTCGAATCTGCTTTTTACCTTGATTTTCCCAAAAAGCCGAATCCGAAAATTTGGCGGTCCTTTCGAGCTTAAAAGTCTCTCGGAAGCCCTATAGTAGCTATGTTTTATATTCGTTGTTGGCAATAGTTTCTTCATGCTTATTCAAAATTCGAAGGCATTCAATTTGCCATTCTGCAGCTGAGCCATCTAAATATTCTCGAGATTCAATTAGGTCTTTTCTAGATTCTTTAATACCATTCAAATAACAAATTAGATAGTATTGAGCTATTCCTTCTTGAAAGTTGTTTTCTTGTTTTGGGAATATTCCCTGTTTGAATTTCTTAGTCAATGACTTTGTTCGCATGTATAATTCTTCAATTTCATTTTTATCAAAGCTCGGTGGTTCGAAGATTATCTGCTTTGCTATTGTATACGTTCCGTTTTCTTGAAAATTAATGGATGTTTCTTGTAATGGATATAGATTATAGTTTTCGTCATAGCCCAGAGGAACTAATTCTATAATTTTAAATTGTTTCTCAGTTATTTCTATATCAGCATATTGAACGGCTGAAATAAAAATTTTCTTATTTTCATTAATAAGCTGTACGTCAATTTCGGAATAATATTCCTTGCTTCCATACTTGTCGCGCCAAGCTGACCAACAAAGCACAAATTGGTCTAAAAAAACTATGTTTTCAGGTAAATATTCAGGATGGGAAAACGAATTGAATTCCTGAACTCCGTCAATAAGTCCTTTTAGGTTGTTGATTGAGTATTTTTTTATTGAATTAACGGTTTGTTTATTGTTTTCATTAATGTGGAATTGATCATCTATGAGAATGGAAGTACTCCCATATCGATAGTAGGAGTTGTCTCTTTTTATTTTCCAAATATTCAACCTACCGTTTTATAATACTTAGTTTCAGGAAATTGTATGTTTTCATAGGATACAATCGGTGGATTAATTAAAGAAGATTTCACTAAATTTTGAATCATACTGTCATCAAAATTGATTGCTCCTACGATAGAATTATCATTGTCCGATATTCCGAAGATGATATATGAATCATTTTCTGGATTTGAGTTGCTTAATGCACAGATATGCTTTAATAGCTTAGCTTTTTCTGAATCTGTTTTTAGGCTAATACCTCTTTTTTTATCAAAAAAGGTTCCTTCATCATAGTGGGCCAGAATATTTTTGATTAAAAGCCTTTTGTTTATCATTCTGAAATTATTGCCAACAATTGTATAAAGTAACAAGTTACTTTATTTCCATTTTAGGAACACTAATCTAAGAGATATCTAGTGAAATCGTTTTCCTATAAGTTGAAAGCTGTCTAAAACCGGTTATATGATTAAATAATGCTTATCATTAAAATCCATCATGTCAATTAAATCAAATTGAACATTGGAATGTTGATCTTTCAGTCCCATAAAACGGCTGTATTACGGACTAAGTATGTAGAGGCAGACTTTCTTTTGCAAAACTGTCCCATTGTTGGTCCTTTTTAATATTTTCGATAATTAACCTTTTACGGGTTACTTTGAGTTCATTTAAAACGGCTCTCTACCGTAAACGAACCCCTATTCTGGAAAGTCTAAATTAAGGTGGGTTTTTTTACACTTAATTTCCAGATAGATTTATATTTATTTCACCTCAGTTCTTTATGGTGTGTTGCTTTTTTACCAAGGGCTTATTTCGCTATCTTTTATATCGTTACTGAAGAACTGCCCTGTAGGTGCGTTCTCTTCTGTTAGCGTATGTTTTACAATGAAGGTTGCTGCATTTTCTACCGTTCCTGGTCCACTATGGTGATTAAAATCTGTTGCTGTAAAGCCTGGGTCAATTACATTAACTTTAAAAGGCAAATCTTTTAATTCGTATGCTAATACAATGGTATAAGCATTTAAGGCAGTTTTTGAAGGTCCGTAAATTGCTGATTTAACGCTGTAATATTGCCAATTTGGGTCATTATGTAATGTCAAAGAACCAAGCCCTGAAGTAATATTGCTAATTCTAGGGGTTTCTGACTTTTTAAGTAAGTCTAAAAATATTTGTGTTACCCGGATAACTCCAAAAAAGTTAGTGTCAAATACTTCTTGAAAATCTTCTATAGATGAATCTTCTGAATTTTGAGGAAATGCTCCGCTTATTCCTGCATTGTTTATTAAAATATCCAATTTTCCTTGCTCTTTTTCTACAATTTTTTTGGCCTCTAATATTGTTTCGGGCTTTGTAACATCAATTTGAATAGCTTGGATGTTCTGAAATCCTTTTTCCAATAAGTCTTTTTCAACTTCTTGTCCTTTTATAAGATCGCGTGTTCCTAAATATACAAATAAACCCTTTTTTGAGAGTTGTTTTGCAGTTTCTAAACCAATACTTCTGTTTGCTCCTGTAATCAATACTGTTTTCATTTTTCCTTGTTTTAAATTATTGATACAAAAATCCATCATATAAAAATGAAAACATTTGCCATTTGGCAAAAAGCAATCTATCGTATGTTTTTTCTGATTCTACTCAAAGAAGATTGAGTAATGCCGAGATATGAAGCTAAATAGGAAAGAGGAATTCGGTTTGCAAGATTTGGATATTTTTCTAGAAAAGTCAAATAACTTGTGGTGGCATCTTGTGCAACTATTGAACTGATTCTGTCTACTTTTTGAAGCAATGCTTTTGAGATAATTTTATGCGTAATAGTATCCCATCCAACGATAGTGTTTAACAATTCTTGCCAATCCTTTTTTGAAAACACAACAATTTTGCAATCTGTAATAGCCTGCACATAAGCAATGGATGGGATTTGATTGTCAAAACTTTCTAAATCTACCAAAATATTGTTTTCTTCAATAAAATATTTTGTGATTTCCTCACTTTTATTGTTGTAGTAAGAAACCCGCGCAATGCCTTCTATGATAAAGCCAAATTGTCGGGAAACGTTTCCTGCTTCCAGATAATAGTCGTTTTTGGATAGCTCTAATATATTCCCTTTTTTTGTTATCAAATCAATTTGCTGTCGGTTTAAACTTCCAAACTGCAAGACATAAGTGATAAATTCCTTCATCTATGCAAGTTAGTAAATGGGTTTTTTGTGTCACTTGTCATTTGTCAAAAAATTGGTTGTTCTTTGTCTTTATCAACATCTATATATTAGTTCATTTAAAGGAATGTCTGAAATCCTAAAATAAACTCCCTGCTGGAAATCTTGAAATGTTTAATAATAGGTATGGGAAAATGAACTTTATATAAGTCTTAAGGAAATTCACTAAAAGTAGAGGCATTATGCTTTTAGTGGAAAACGATCAAAAAATCTTAAATAAAAAGAAAGCATAAGTTATATGCATTTCAGCTGGATTTTTCCATTTCGATATGATTTACCATTTCCGAAGTTTTTTCAAATCCGAGATTTTTATAAAATTTTTGAGCCTTAAGATTTATTTTAAAAACTTGCAGTCAAATCGGCTTTTTTTCGGAATTGGCTCTTTCAATAATTTTTTCCATAACCACTTTTCCAATCCCTAAATTCTGAAATTCTTTTTCTAGTAATAGATTCTCTATATAGATTTCTTCGGGTTTATCCTTCATAACTAAATATCCAATTTCTTTCCCATTTTGTTCAATTATCTTCGTGTCCGAAATAATAAAATTCGCTTCATGTGCTTTCTTTTGAAACTGTTCATTCCAGCTCCATATTTTTTCCACATATGGTTTAATCGAATTGCTTTTAATTCGATATGTTATCTCTAAATCCGTGTTTTGAGCTTCTCTTAAATTCAATTTCACATTCGGTTTTCTTAAATTGGCTACAACGTTCTATATTTTAATCATGCGCGGCATTGCAAAGACGTGCGCCAGCCTTTATCCTATTGATTTTTGTCCATTAAATGTAGTGAATTTGTTTTTTTTTCGCCATATAGGTAGGCTTAAGGGTACGCATTTGAACTTTACGTCCTGTAAGTTCATTAAAAATAATGGCTGAAATCCTAAAATGACCCACTCCCGGAAATCTTGAAATATTCAATAATTGGTATGGGGATACAAACTTTGGGTAGTTAGTCAGATCATCTTCTAAAAGTAGAAGCGAAATACTTTTGGAGGGAAACGATCAAAAAAAACCTCTTTTGGGATTAATGTGTAGTTCAAACAAACCTGGGTTTTTATTGCCTTCTAGATATTTCGAAAAAACGGTATTTAGACGAAAATCGAACAGTTTAGCTTAAAGGAAGGGTAGCTTTCACCAACCGCCGTTTATATCTATCCGAAATAGGGAAGCCACGAGAACAAGTCAGTAATGCCCTTTTAAGGAGTGAATTTCAATACCCTTTTTCTCTTCGTAAACCTTATAAACGATACGGTGCTCCTTGTTAATGCGCCTTGACCAAAAACCGGACAGGTCATATTTTAGGGCTTCCGGTTTCCCAATACCGGCAAAAGGATCATCCTCTATGCCCGTAATAAGTTTTGTTATTCTTTTTTGAACGGACCGATCTCCTTTCTTTTTCCAATACGAAAGGTCCTTCAGGGCTTTCTTGGTATAGGTTACTTCCACAGATCTTCCGTCTTGATGGTCTTTACCTTCCCCTCCTTTGCCTGGCGTTCGCTTTCCTTGATTTTGGCGACGAATTCGGGGTCGTAGGGACTTTCCCCGGAAGCCTCGAAAGGAACTTTTAAAGCCTTGAGAATGGCCTTTACGGTTTTTAGTTGCTCCTTGTCCTCTGTATGGATCTTAAGTGTTTCCATTATCCTGTTTTTATTTAATATCTCCCGGCCGTTCTTTAATCCCAATTGGGCCTAGGTCCCAAAGTGCCATCCAATGGTTAAAACACTAAGTTACTGAAAATATTGTTGAAGTTTTGAATTACGGCAGTTTTAATAATCCGATTATCCGAGCGATAAAAGGACAGAAAGCACATTAAATAAATCCATCTATTATCAGAATTTCCCCGCACCGATTAAAAGTTCAAATAAAGGTGGGTTTTTATTGCCTTCTGGATATTCCGAAAAACTAGTATTTAGAGGATAATCGAACAGTTTAGCTCGATGGAATGGTAGCTGTCACCAAGGGCCATGTAACCATATATTTCCGGTCTATAGCGTACCCCATCTTTAGGTCCAAAAAAACATTATCCGGGTTTTTGATAAATTTCCATCCTTAGCTTACGTTTTCGCACCGTTGGGCTTCATACCCCGTAATGGATTCTCGACCGTTGCCCAAGGACATTTTTTTCATGTCGGCATAGGCCGAAAGCGGTAAAGATATCAGCCTAGGACGGAAGGGTGACTATATTACTCGAGGCTCTCCATGTCCGGGTCCTTTTTTTGCACATCGTCATTTTGCTCATCGTCCTTTCCGTAGTCCGCGAGCGGATGGTCCCTCATCCCCAAGCCGACGATCTTTATGATGTTTACCACCGTGTTGTAAAGCATAAGCACGACCACTATCAGCGCGGCGCTTAGAACGCTGGATATTCCCAACGATATATAGTACACTGTGGCGAACCAGTTCTCTGGAACGGAATCCGATTCCGTAATCGGCAGGTTCAGGAGAAGGAACGCCATGACGGAGGCTATAAAGACACCCGTATCTATCCTTGCAATTTGCATGACGTGGATGTAGTGTTCCTTCTTGAGTTTGGACTGTGTACTCGAACTTAGGCTCAAAAGGGTCAATAATAGGGCAAGTATAGTCGCCGATGCCAACGCGATGGTGTTGCATAAGGTATTGAGCCCATCGAGGGAATTCTTGATGAGCACCTTGGCTTCGTAGCCGCTCAGGTGTCCTAATAGATAGCTGCCCGCCGCTATGACCAATAGTGATATACTACCGCCGACAAGGGCACGTTTCGTGAATCCACTTATTTTCATATCAAACAAATTTAGATTGGATGCGAATAACGCAAAAGACCCGGTATTTTCCCTGGTTTTCCCTAATAATCTTGCAGTCCCAGCAAAATTTTTAGCCGTACCAACGTATTGTCCTACGTATATTGGAAGACGGGATTACTTGTCGGTGATCGAAATGCCTAAAATCGGCATTGTTAGAAAAATAGGACAGGATGTTCCATCCGTGCCCTAAAAGATTAATAGGGCACAGTTCAGATGTAGGGCTGGGAGACAAAATTGCCCACCAACTGCCCGATCACGACGCCGATCATCACATATCCTACCAAGGCACCACTTCCCGGGAAAGGCCATCTCCATATGGCTGGTTAACGTCAAAAGCGCCATCAGGAACGCCCCGATCAAAGGCCCACATACGGTACGATGTTGAAAAGCGGTCAAAAAACGCCACTATAAATGCATTTTCAGTACCCAAGGATAAAACGGGGGTGGTATATATTACGAAAAGTACCAAGGTCTGGGTCAGGAGCCCTAGGAAATATCGGGACAACAGGTCATTGACCTTGTCCTACGATTTCATGGTCCTCTAGCGGTGTGTCGGGGTTACCATTGCCAGAAAGAAGCGACGGAGCGAGACTACGGTCCTTGAGCATGAAGAAGGCCATAAAGAGCACCGAGATCGGTCCTATGCTGAGTTGGGTCATTATTCCCGAGCAAAGTATCCAACAGGGTAGTGACGGCGCTATCCTTGGCTTTCTCCGTAACTTCCTTCTCAATCTCGCTGTCCATCACGGCCTCCTCGACCACCTCACGCGAGGTGCCGAAAAATTCGGAAATCCTATCATAGATTTTGTCCAGCTCCCCCTGCATCCCCTCAAAATCAAATAGCGCCCGATCCTTGCCCTGTTCCGACAGCACCGGCACGAACATTACGGTAAATCCGGCAATAAACCCCAAGATCACCAGCATGGTTATGATGGCCCCATACGTTTTGCCGATATCGGCCCTTTGTCCGAGAAAAGATACTATAGGCCTGCCCAGCAGGTCCAGAACAATGGCTATGGCAAGATATGCTATCAATGCCCGTATCCGGTATCCGCCATACAACAACAGGGCGACGACAAGAAAGAAGGAGATGGCCTATGATGCCTTTGGCGACAGTGGAGGATTTCATATCAAGTTTAATGGTGTGTTACGGTTATTTTAAAATTGTAGAACCGGGTTCGGGCCCGTTATGGTCGGGATTAGAGTTTTCCCTCTTTGGGGCCGGCCTTCTTGATTTTTTCCCTTGCCCAATGCTCTTCCTCCCCGCTCGCTTTCGGCCCCTCCTGTTTCCATTTGGCCCTCGGGCTATAGTTGAGCCTGGTATACATCGGAAAATGATCGGAGCCGATATTCTTTTCCCTCGCCAGTTCTATCAATGTAAAGTCCTTGCTATGGAAGACATGATCCAAGGGCCATCTCAACAACCAATATTCGGCGTTGTAGGTGTTGAATAACCCCCTTCCCCTTCTCGGATCGAGCAGCCCACTCATTTTCTGGAAGAGCCGGGTCGTCCGCGACCAGGCGACATCGTTGAGATCTCCAAATACCAATACTAGCTCGTCCTCCTCCTCGATCTCCCGACCTACCAATAACAGTTCGGCATCCCTGTTGGTGGATGTTTTGCTCTCGCCCGGGCTGGGCGGTCTGGGATGAAGACAATGGATACTCGCTTTCTTTCCGTTGGGCAACATCACTTCCCCATGGATTGATGGTATATCGTCCTTTACTAGATACCTTACTTCCATATTTTCCAAGGGAAGTCTCGAATATAGGTGCATTCCGTAAAGGTTGTCCAACGGGGCCTTTACCGAATATACGTATTCCGCTTCCAAGGGGGCAAGGGCATCCTCCCAGTTTTTGTCCGATTCCAGGGTCAGCAGAATGTCCGGATTCCTGACATGTGTAAGGGATACCAGTTTGTCATAGTCCCTGTTGCTGGTTAATACATTGCTGACCAAAATCGAGATATTGTCCCTGTTGTCGCTTCCCCCGTATGCCATAACCTGTTTCGGTGCCAATAATGTATAGGGGAAAATCTGGACAAGCTGGTATACAAGCGCAAAAAAGAGAAGGGCCAGGATTATAAAATTCCAGGCGGAATGAAAATCATATACAAATACGGCCAATACAATATTGGCGGAGATCAATATCGATATCTGCACCCGGGGGAAGTCGAAGCCCCGAATCCACCAATAATCGAACTTTGTCATCGAGGCCGCACTTGGTATGCAAAACAGGATGTTCAGTAAAAAGGTGATAATTTCGGTACAGGTCATTTCTATGGGGACAAAGTATCTGCAAATGTATCGAATAGGAAGGAAATTTGGGTTTGCCGCGGCTGGTAACTTTCCATCAAGAAATTCCTTCGCTTTATCCGATGAAGAACCTTTGGATCAAAACGCCAGAAACTACGAAAAAGCATAGGGAAACCTTACCCCCTTAACAAATCTCCGCTCCCGAACATCAGCTAAAGCGCGTGGAGAAGCACCACCAAAATCTGAGGGACAGTCCGGTACCCCTGGTCGGCGCGTTCCACAAGAAAGTGCGTCTACCGAGTAACAAGACGCACTACGGCCGCCGTGATCCGGATGGCCTTATTTCGGTTAAGCCGGGCATGGCCAGAAAGCCGGAATACCATTGCAGCATGGGGGTGCATGCCGCGGAAGGGGTCATCTCGCATATCCTGGCCGACTTTGCTAACAGTAAGAACAGCCAGTACCTGACCGATATCGGCACCGTTAGGGGAAGAACGAGCTTGTAATGCCGGATTTGCTGGTGGACGCACGCTGTTCCAACCGGTTCAATTACGATTTTTCCGAAAGGAGGAAGAAAGCCCCTTATTCATATTTTAACAACAATCATGCATGCATTTCAAAGGCTGCCTGACCTTTTTTTGTCTGTACGTCCGATTAAAACCGATTCTCAAGGCTTGGTAAAACAGCTTACTCGGGTCGATATCTTGCGCTATGACCAATTCTGCAACAGCCACGATAGCTTAATGAAACTGCTATTGCAAACTTTAAGTATTTGGTTAATTGTTAACAATCATTTTAAGGGTCATCGATTCTCCCTGATTCATCGAAATCTCGAAAAAGTAGAGTCCCGCTTTGAGTATGTGCACCGGAACCTGATAAGTGGCCGAACCTTCGATGTTGATATCCTCCGGTCCGTAGCTGTTCAACAATCGTCCCTGGATGTCGTGTATCTTGATGCCCAGCACTTTAAAATTCTCCGGTTGGTTCATCACCCTTATTCGAGCGATACCGTCCTTCGGTGGATTTTGTTCCAAGAAAACGCCCATCATGTCCCCGTCCACGGTTTCGCCTACCACTATTGTTATCGAGGTGGTATCGGTCATGCCACCGGGGCCGGTCACCGTGAGCTCCACCTCGTAGGTGCCTTCCGCCAAAAAGGTATTGGTCGGATCGGCCTCGGTCGAAGTATTGCCGTCCATAAAGTTCCACAGATAACCTGTGATGGTCCCTACGGAGTTGCTACCGGTAAAGGATACCTCCAGAGGGGCATCGCCCTCGGTCGGTGCCGCCTCCGCAACGGCCAAGATGCCACTTTCCGGCAATACAGATACCCTTGCCTCGTCGAAGCCAGTGTCCCCCTCGTCGTCGGTAGCGCTCAAACGAAAGACATAGAGGCCCGGAACGGTGTTGTTCACCGTGAGTTCCGGGGTATCGGCACCTGTCAGGGTCGCGGCGTCTCCCCCGGGCCCGCTCTGTAGGGTCCATAGAAAGGACTCGATATCGCCGCCATCGGGGTCGTTGGCCGTACCGGTCAAGATGAAAGGGGCACCTATATCGACCGTCCGGTCCTCGCCGGCATCGACGATAGGCCCCTCATTTTCAACTGGCACCGTCGTATTTTCATATATTCTGGGGATGCGGTCGTTGAGCCATCCGTTCGATATGACGTCGAGGTCGCCGTCGTTATCGATATCGGTAACCCTGGTACCGTCGTGATGTTCGAGTCCAAGGCTGCCGTCATCTATGACGCGCAGTTCGAACCCGCCCGAACCGCAGAGGTCGTTTTCAAAGGCGATGAGGCGTTGCTCACCGCGCCACTCCCCTACTACGATGTCCTTGTCACCGTCGAAATCGATGTCGACCGCAAAGACACTAAGGCTTCCGTTGATATCGGTGTCCAGTACGTTCCGGATCCAGGGCTGGGTCGGGTCGGCGGGAGCGGCGAACCATGCGAATTCGGTATTGTTGCCCGTACCGCCGAGGCTCAACTGTCCGACCACTGCATCAAGGTCGCCGTCGCGGTCAAAATCCGCCAACTGGGCCCTGTCGGGCGTACTGGCATAGGTAATGCCGGTACCGAAGGTCTCAAAGTCGTTGTTGCCATTGTTTCGCAGCCAGTTGATGCCCTGAAACAGGTCGAGGTCACCGTCCCGGTCGATGTCGCCGGCCTGGCCGAGGGGCGGCAGCGCTACGGGCTGTTTACCAACGACGATGGCGGGATTCTCGACGACCTGATGATCGATCGTTTCGTCGTCGGCGATGATGCCGCCTACGACACGATTCGTAACCGCGTCCGCGATCTGGGCTGGTAGCTGCGACAACAGGCAACGCGTGGGCACGGTTTTCAC
>LAZR01000411.1_pt1 | contig 36877 bp, 56 predicted proteins | sample 329461 | NCBI WGS metagenome assembly LAZR01 (sample SAMN03002196, study PRJNA259156) | marine sediment metagenome | biome: sea floor; feature: Hydrothermal impacted sediments; material: marine sediment; isolation source: Loki non-amplified sample from Loki's castle hydrothermal vent sediment ...
CCTTTAATGAGTTCACCAAGGACAAGCTTGCCGATGTCAAAGCTGAAGTTGACAAGCTGAAACAGATGATAATCAGCGGTGAAATAACCGTACCGGATCACGACTCCCAGCTGCCAGATTGGATGGCTAAGACCTTTTAACTTAGCATAAAAACTTAAGGCGGGGCCGGCTTTGACTGGCCCCGCCTTTTATTGAAACCCTTATTGGAAGGAACAGTTATGGCAAAAAGAAAACCAAGACCAAGAAAATCAGTTTGTTATTTGTACCTTGACCATGAGAACTACGGAATCTTTTGCAAAGAAAAGACGAAAGAACTCAAAAGAAATGGCAGACCATTCGCAGGGAAAAACATAATTACACCGGCTTGTTCGTATTACATTGGAGAGAGCTTCAGGGCAATGGTGGGTTACCCGTCAAAAGCGCGGGACCGGTACAAAATAACGATAGAACGTATATACCAGAAACCGAAAAAGGCGAAAAGGAAATAAGTCAAGGTACTAACAGGGCGTGTCCCTGCTTTTTGGAAGGAATTGTTATGGGTGTTCAATATAAAGATATTAGCTACAACGAAAAAACCTTTTGAAAGGATAAGCCATGAGTGAAACAATAACCATTAAAACATCAAGCAATGACTGTTTGAATCAAATATCAGTACAAGAGGTAGTCGAATACTACCTAAAAGCACAACAGTACGAACTACTCGACGAGCTAATCGATGCATTGGAAATGCCGGGCAGAAAGTACATACTTAATGCTTTAATCAATGAACGACTAATGAACGAGGAGGCAATCAAAGCCCTCGGCGGCATTGACCAGATACTTGAGGACCACCCAGGGGCCGTCCAGGACCATGTTGCCAACACTAACGCAAGCCAAGAAGAAAGTGCAAGGGAGTATTGATATGAGAAAGATAAAGTTTCGCGGACAACGAAAAGATAACGGCGAATGGGTATATGGTTATTTTATGCAGCACCCATTCTCTGACGATCCAAACTTAGACAAATCTGTCATTGTCCAAGATCAACGGCCCTATGAAGTTGACCCTGATACAGTTGGTCAACTCACCGGCCTCTGCGATAAGGACGGCAAAGACTTGGATTGGTGGGAAGGGGACGTCTTTGATGATGCGGGTACATTGAAAGTTATCATTAAAGATAAAGGCTGTTTTTGGTTTGAAAACGTAAAAAGCAAACGGCGGTTTCTTTGCTACCGGATCGCTGAATCCTCAGACGATTGGGCGCACCATATTAAAAAAGTCGGCAACATCCACAAATTACTGGAGCAATCGACATGAGGAGAACAATCTATATGTTACTCGTAGGCGTCGGCTTATTCTTCGCAGGGGCTGGCTGGGAGTACAAGAAGCACACTTGCGTAGTCCCTGAGACGGCAATCAATTATGACAGTAACGACTGGCCCGTTCCATCGCTTGAACAAATACAGCAGCGATGTGGCGTTAAGCCAGACGGTATTTACGGGGACATAACAAAAATTGGCTGGAATTATGTTTTATTTAACCAGTCGGCGGCTAAGTATTTTAAGGATTGAACAATGGAAAAATTAAAACCATGTCCGTTTTGTGGCGGCGAAGGCAAAATCAAAGGAACAATAGTGGGAGAGCTTCGATATTTCATATCTTGCAAGATATGTGATTTAGAAACAGCGCTGTTTGATACCAAAATAGTCTTAACGCGTTATTGGAACAAGAGGATTAAGCCATGACAATCCAGCAACTACTTGATATGAAATTGTACGAAGAGGCCAATGGCTTTAGGCTAACAGTTAAACACACGCACAAGATAACTAAAGTACAAGGCGGCTATACTCAGGAGCTTACCTTTACGGATGATACCGGTGATATACTGGCTGATATGGCAATGGAGACCTATAGTCCGTTTGTCCGCCGACAAGAAATTATTATTTTAGATTGTGAAATACAGCCATCCACCAAAGGCAAAAAACTACTTGTGAAAAAATGGGAGAAAGTTACCTGCACTGCCGACGAACTACCCCAGAGAGACCCGCTTCGCCAAAATGGCCCTGACTGGGAAGCTATTGGCAGGGGTAAGGTCAAGCATGGATTGCTTTGTGCATATATTCAGGCCCGAATTAGCAAGATTGATGACGAGCTTTTGCGCAATATAGCCAAACTCGCTGATTGGGTAATGGACCCAGAGGATAAATGGACATGAAAGCACAAACCCCAATAGACTTTATAGCATCAATGGTAACACCTGAGCAACGGGCCGAAGCCCATGCTTGGATAAACGAACACATAGCTAAGTTAGAAGCTAACCGCCAACGCCAGCGCCGGCAGGCAACGGCACAAAACGAACTTGAATTTACTGGAGAAAACCATGAATATTGAAGGTACAATCACAAACACAGCGCCATCGGCAGCGCCAGACGCAAACCAATGCTGTAGGCAGAAGATACAAATAACAAATGCCAGCGGCACGGAATTTGTAGGCTTCATAAACTGGAAAAAGCAAGCCTATGCAGTAGGTATGCCAATACTTGTCGAAGCCACTGCGAACCAGGATGGTTCATTTTACTTCAAAAAGATAAATCCAAGATTTGCGCAAGGTGGCAACCAGCAGCAAGGCGATCAGCAATGGCAACAGCCACCGCAGCAAGCTCAACAACAGGCATACAGGTATCCAGACGCCAAAGACATCGGCATTATTCGTCAATGCTGTATCAAGGCTGCTGCGCGACTTAGTTTAAATGAACCCGAAGAGGTTATACTTTATGCCAGAAAGTTTGAGGCATATTGTTTAGGCAGAGAGGCAACGTCACAGCCGTCAGGCTCTAACCCAAGTTATGAGGCTAACCCCGACTACAATCCTAACCCTCAACCGACAGCGGACGGCGATGGCATCCCTTTTTAGAGGTAAGCGTGATGAGGCAAATAATAAATTCTTATCATGTTCAATTCGGGGCAGCAATGAGGGCAACGAGCTTGGGGCTGTGTAAGCGCTGCATTAAACATGCTTTAGAAGACGAACAAAAACTGAGATAAACCATGAAATTCCAATTTACAAAACGAACCGCCTCGACATTCTTCATGCAGCTTGGAGGCTTGACGCCTTACAAGATGCAGGCATATCTGGACACTATTCCAGAAGGCGAAGAAATGGAATTGATATTCCGCAAGAAAATCAGGTGGGATATAGGCCGAATGCGCAAGTTTTTCGAGGGGCCGGTGGTTGATTTCGTTAAAAATCAATATACTGAGTTGGGTCATACTTATGGCAAGCCGGAAGTACGGCAATTCCTCAAAGCGAAGTTTCTCGGTACGGTCGTAGATGATCCTATATGGACACCTATAAGTACAACCACGCTGGATTTCGAGAAATGGAAAACCTTTTTAAGAGATATTGGTGACTTTTGCATGGATACCTTCGGCTGTGGCTTGCCAGAGCCCGAAAATGTTGACGAAGGCGATTAGAATATTAACCATTAGTAGGAGTACGAAGATGTGCTTGAATGAAATATGTTCTTCAAAGGAAAAGAAACAGTATTTGAAAAGACGGGGCGATATGTTCAAAGTTTATAAAGTTGTCCGGAGGGGAAAATGGGGGATGCGCCATTATTTGCCTGAACTATATGGTGCCTTTTCCTTTAGATTTAGATTTAGACTGGGACTGAATATCGATGAAACAACACGAAAGTTTATTTATTTGGATCAGAATTACAATACAAGGTATCCTGCCGGTTTCCATGCTTTTACTACAAAAAAAGGTGCACAGCGCTGGGTGGGAAACTACGGAAGAGTAGTGGCCTGTTATGTCAAAAGTTCATGGATTCATACGCTCGGAAGGCAAAGTTGTGGACAAGTCATTGTCACAAAAAAAATCATTATGCCAGGATTCGGTAAATTAGAGCCTTCAAAGAGCCTGTTAAAGAAAGCTCTGGCCAAAGCAAAACGAAGTGGCAGCCAACTATGACATTCAATATATACCAAATATGTAAACATTAACCATTAGTAGGAGTACAGGATATGGGATGTGACAGAGAAGGCCGCGAAAGCGAAAGGTGTTTTGATAAAGTGTGGATGCAAATGAAGAACCTTGCAAATTGCGTCTGGCATGGCAGGGGTTTATTAGAGGCAGCAAAAGAGGAAGCGGAATGTATCAAAAAAGGCTTAGATGAAACAATTCGCCTTATGGAAACTGAAGAAGAATCCTAAAGCATGGATGCGCCCGGACGAACCAATATTAACACTTAGTAAAGGAGTACGAAGCATGAGTATTGAAAAAATTGCAGAAGTAGCACACGAAGCAAATAGGGCCTATTGTTATACTTTGGACGATAACAGTCAGGTCGGTTGGAATATTGCTCCTGGTTGGCAACGAACAAGTGCTATCAATGGCGTAAAGTTCCACATAGACAATCCAGATGCAAATTGTTCGGCGTCACATGAGAATTGGTTAAAAGAAAAGTACGCCGAAGGCTGGAAATACGGCAAGACAAAAGACATAGAGAAAAAAGAGCATCCTTGTTGCGTACCTTATGACGAACTTCCAATAGAACAAAGAGTAAAAGATGCGTTATTCGTGGGCGTAGTAAGAGCCATGAAGAAATTACTTTAATCACGGACGACCCGGCGGCGAAGTGCCAAGGATGGGAAATACGGTTGGCTGTTAGTTACCGGTTGTTAAACGATCTTCGCCGCTATTATTGGAGTAGTAATGATTCTTGATGAACTTATAAAGATAACGCCGCAACGCGAATTATTATCAGTCGCTATGGAATGCGGTATTGTCTTCGCAGACCATTGCAACCCGCAGAAGATTTCCGATGTGCAGTATGTTTTAGATCCTCTTCGATCGGCCCTGGATCATGTTAAGGAAAATAGAAACGATACTGCTTTGGTTATACAGGATTCCTGGTTTACGAAAGTGAGTTGGGGTCCGAATTGGATGCGAGGATTGCAACTATGGAATGAAATTCAGACCGAACGGGCAAGAAAACAATGAGTAAAGAAACCGACTACAAAGAAGCCTTAGAAGGCATGTGTTACCAATTCGCAGGCTGGGCGCGTGGTGGACTTATGACCAATGGCCTTTCGGCCCTTGAGGGCGCTTTTGAGGTTTTGGGCTGGAAAGAGCCTCATGTAGTTAAAGAGATGCAATGCGACGAGTCCGGCTGCAATAAGCAGATAGTTTGCGGTTGGCCGTCCGATGCAAGCTACCGGTCAACATGCAGCGAGCACCATAAAGGCAACAGATAAGTAAAGGAGTAAATATGCTTGTTATAGGCAGACGCGAAGGCGAAGAAATTCGCATCGGCGATGATATAGTAATTAAATTCATCGGTTTTTACCGAGGGAGAAAGGCTATTCAAGTAGGCATAACTGCCCCCAGAGAGATTCCCGTACACCGTCAGGAAGTCTGGGAAGCTATACAGGCTGAAAAAAAGGCAAGCAATGAGCAAAGGAGTTGACGCATGAATAGTGAAGAAATGGAATTATTGTTATCGCTCAAATTAAGGTGGCGCAGATGGCTTGGCCAAATGACCCGAAACGACAAACCCAACTGGACCAAATTGCTTAATAATGAGTGGTTTGGGTGGCCAAGCAATGTATTAGGAGATGATTATGCCAATCCATTGCTTTGGGGCCGGGAAAAAGTCAAGGCGTACTATTCCAAGGCCATAGACAAGTCAACAATTAGAGACTTTTTGAAGCTGGATAATATATATTGTGCCGAAGTTCTTGTGAAAAAGGCAACAGATGAGCAAGGAATTTGACAAAGTAATTTTAGATCTGTGTGCCGGGACTGGCGCATGGTCAAAGCCCTATGCCGACGCTGGTTACGATGTGAGGCTTATTACATTGCCGGAATGGGATGTAAACAATTACGACACGAGACTATTGCTTGCCGCGACGAAACCATACGGGATACTGGCAGCCCCACCTTGCACTATGTTCAGCCTTGCCAGGCAAAACGCAAAGACGCCCCGTGATTTACGGTCAGCTATGTATGTTGTCAGGTCTTGTATGGAAATAATTTGGGAATGTCGATGCGAACACCAGCTTATATTCTGGGCTCTCGAAAACCCAACAGGGTACTTACGACAGTTTTTGGGAAAGCCGGCATTTACTTTCAAGCCTTGTGACTTCGGCGACCCAATGGCAAAAAGAACCGACTTGTGGGGTTATTATAATTTTCCAAAAAAACAGAAAAGCCCTGCGGTAGTTCCAATCGGCCATCATCGCAATTCGGCCAACTATCCACGAAATCCCGTTAAGCGTGCTATAACCCCACCGGGCTTCGCCAAGGCTTTTTTTGAGGCTAACAGATGAGCAAGGAATTTGACAGCCAGGTGAATACTATCATCTGCGGTGACTGTCTGGAAGTAATGAAGGATTGGCCAGATGGGGTTATCGACTGTTGTGTAACAAGCCCACCTTACTGGGGCTTGCGTGATTACGGCGTAGCCGGTCAACTTGGCCTTGAGAAGTCGCTGGAAGAATATGTTGTTAAAATGATCGAGGTTTTCCGTGAGGTCAGGCGGGTACTCAAGCCGGAAGGTACGCTGTTTTTGAACCTCGGAGACTCTTATTTTGGAGGAGGGCGTGGCGGTGGCGGCTCTTTTTCCTCTGAGCGACCCGGCTGGCGTGAAATCCCTTGTGGCACTTCCGGCAAAGAACCTGCAAATTCTCAAGGTCGTGATTGTCTTTGCGAAAATCTTTGTGATGCGTGTCGGCTGGTTTATCAGAGCCACAGACTTCGCAATGATGGTTTGCTCGTTGCCATGCTATCTGCTTCACTTTCCTTGCCCATCCCGGAGCGTAAGGAATCTGGGAACGGCCATTCTCCCACATTGGATTTTTCTGTCCTGGAGAACCACATTTTAGCCGCCATTCAGCATTTTGGGAATTATCAATCCCTCGCTGACGAGCAGCTTCTCTCATTGCGGGAGTCCATGCCTGACGAATTTTCTCGGCAACTTCTGGACGGTTGCTGGCAGAGGGGTAGTGTTTCTTCTTGCCTTTTGTGCGGTCGCTCATCAGCTTCTTATGCTCCGGCGTCCGAACATAAGACGGTTTGCACCTGCGGCACTGAAGAGAACGGCCATCCATCAGGCTATTACAAGTCGGACATTGCTTCTTTGCGTAAGGCATACCCACATTATACCATAACGCACCCTGCGAGTCAAACATTAAAACCTAAAGACCTATGCGGCATACCATGGCGCGTAGCCTTCGCTCTGCAAGCCGACGGCTGGTGGCTAAGGCAGGACATTATCTGGCACAAGCCAAACCCCATGCCGGAAAGCGTTACCGACCGATGCACTAAGGCGCACGAATATCTTTTCCTGCTGACCAAGAGTCCTCGTTATTTTTATGATGCTGATGCGATAAGAGAGCCAATACAATTATCACCCGAAGCGTATAAACGTAAATATAAGATGAAGAATCCAACAGCGAAGGGTAGTGCATTAGAATCTGGTGCGGGGTCAAAGAAAGATGGGTTCAATAAATATCTTGTGGGTAAGGAAATATATGTACCCAGTGGCCGCAACAAGCGCTCCGTCTGGACGGTAGCCACAGCCCCCTACTCCGACGCCCACTTCGCCACGTTCCCGCCTAAGCTGATTGAGCCTTGTATTAAGGTGGGCTGTCCGAAGCAGATATGTAAAAAGTGCGGGGAGCCGAGGCGGAGGATTATCGAGAACCAAAGCAGTAAGCGGTATGCCACAGGCAAGTCTGAAACTAAAAACAAAGCGGGGCTTGTTACTGCGTTTTCTGGTTACGAAGACGGGTCATCATGCCCTGTTCATATTACTACCGGCTGGACCGACTGTGGCTGTGGTGAAGGCTTTAGTCCGGGCATAGTGCTTGATCCCTTTGGTGGCGTTGCTACGACCGCCCTTGTAGCCTATAAGAACCTGTGTGACTATGTAATGATCGAATTAAGCCCCGAATATGCAAAGATGGGCAAATTACGACTTAAAAAGGAAAAAGACAATTTTGGTTTATTTGAAAATAATACTTGTCAAGCTGGCACTATTTGAGATTAACAGATGAGCAATCCAGTTTACATAAAATGCCCTAAATGCGGCAGCATACGAGCTAAAAAACGTGGCCATGACAGGTTTGTCTGTAAAAGGTGTGGGCATATTCGGGCGAGACGGGGCTCTAAATTAGCAAGGATGCAATAGATGGCAAAAAGATTCGTACCACCGACACTTGAGCAATGCGAGGCTTATGTAGCCGAGAAGGGCTATAAGTATGTTGACGCTGCGACTTTTTGGTATTGGTATGATGCAATAAACTGGGTAGTCGGCAAATCTGGGACAAAAATGGTACGTTGGCGCTCTTCTATAGCAGGCTGGGAAGCAAGAAAAGCAAAGGAAATGAAATGCGAAAAAGAGTCCCAAGCTAAAACATGCCTTGTTTGCAAGCAGCCGGGCAAAAAGTTTCAAACTAACGACAAAGGCCAGGAAGTGTGGTTGTGTGAGATTTGTTTAAAGTGCATCAAGGCAACGGGGAGAACAGCATGGGGTTATCTGCCTGTAAGTATAATTGAAAGAGAAGTGCAAAACGGCAAGGCTAAACTGAGACATTGAAAAGGGTATGAGTTATGGGTTACAGAAAAAGATATAAAAAGCAGTTGGCTCTTTGGGTTGAAGGAAAATCGATACACGTTCATAATGGTATTTGCTGTCCAGATTTTTCGTGTTGTGTGCCAGAACTAAAGGCCACTAAAGAAGAACGGGAGTTGTTCCAAGAATTGTACTTAGCTAAGAAACACAATGAATATGAATGTATGTTAATGATGTTTTTGGGTAAGGCCATACCTTTTATGACAGACAAGAAAGTTTATATAGCTGGCGGCAAACCTTGAAAGGCATATGAATATGGTTTATAACGAAGATTGCTCAGATGTAATAATACATACTGAATATGGACCGGGAACAGGCGATGAAACACATAAAACTGCTGATGGTCGATGGTGGAAAATATGGGACGGTATTGACCGAACAGGCCAAGAATTGAAAGTATTGCGGTGGCCACAAGACACGAGAAATTAAAAGGAGTATGAGTATGGATTGTACAAATTGCAGTGAAGGATTAATCGGGGTTTGCTTCGAATGCGTTACGCAATTGCGGACCGAGAATAGACGGCTGAGGGAAGCAATAGAGAAAATCCAACAATGGCAACAGGCTTACCCTCTTGACATATTTCCCGAACCGGACCTCAAGAAAGCACACAAAGTATTAAAGGTCGCTGGAATGACCCTTGATGCTATTTCGGCATCCAATACACGGCACGTTATAAACGGGGTAAGGGATATAGTCGAGCAAGCCCTGAAAGGAGATGTCAAGGATGGCAAAGGATAAAATGGGCTTTGGTCTGGCCGAAGATAAGTTACGTAAATTATAAAAAAAGACTTGACAGATCAGGGACAATAGGATATTTTGAGATTATGGACAGTGAGTTATACAATGTGATAGAATTTCAAACTAACCGCCCAAAGCAGAGCATTTCATCTTGTATGGCTTGCTGTCCAACTGCTTCGGGCGGTATTATTTCGGGTGCTATCATGTCTAAGAAAATATCTTTAACTCAAGGCAAATTTGCGATTGTCGATGATGGGGACTACGAAGAATTATCAAAACACAAATGGTGTGCTACGAAGGGCAGAAGTACATATTATGCGAGAAGGGCTGAATATCGCGAATATATATATATGCACCGACAGATACTCTCACAGCCAGATGGAATTTTGACAGATCATAGAGACGGCAACGGTCTTAATAACACAAGAGACAATTTGCGAATATGCACAAAAGGGCAGAACTCAATGAACCAAAGACCGCAAAAAGGCGGTTCAAGCTGCTACAAGGGCGTCAGTTGGCATAAAGCCAGAGGAAAATGGCACGCACGGATAGAATTAAATCAGAAAACGAAACACCTCGGAATTTATGACAATGAGATAGAAGCAGCAAAAGCATACGATAATGCAGCAAGCGAGTTGTTCGGTGAATTTGCATATACGAATTTTTAGGAAATTGATTATGGAAAAACTTGGTTTCGGCAAAGATAAATTATTCAGAATGAAATATCGCAACGAGCCGCGCCATGTAATGATCGGCGAGCGTGAATTTCGTTTCAAGAGCAAGCTGGAATACAGATATGCTCAATATTTGGAGATACTGCGAGGGCAGGGGCATTATACAAGTTGGGATTACGAACCAGATGTATTTACATTTGAGGACGAAGTGAGGGGAGCGAAGGTATATACACCAGATTTTCGCATTATTACAGCCAAAGGCAACACCGAATACCATGAGTGCAAAGGCTTGTTGACGGGAAGCGACGTCACTAAGTTCAAGAGAATGGCTAAGTATTACCCTATGGTTGATATTACCCTGGTCTTTATGAAAAGTAATAAGCGACAAGCAAACAGGATCAGGACGGCAATGAAATATGTTCGAGATGTTAAATATATCGGGCCCACGCTAAGAAAGCTTGCGGGCCTAATTGATATGAGTTGAAGGAGATTAGCGAAATGAGCGAAGCAAAGACAGCAAGAGAACTGATTGAAGAAGTAATTGTAATTATAAGCCCGCCGATAGACCAAATAGGAGTAAGCTCAGTAGGTCTGCTCAAAGAAGCCCTTACCGCCCTCGACGCCGAGCAGAAGATTGTTATATGCACTGGTTGTGGGCGAACGGCAAACTGGTTTGACGAGGATGACTTCGGTTCGCTTGGCTCAGAGAGCGGTATATGCTGTCATGACTGCGGCAAGGAGGAGTTTCTGACTATTAAGGAGTTGCGCACAAAGTTATTAATAGCTGAGCAGACTACAATAAGATATGCGAGTGATGGCATACAGGCATTGACGATGAACTGGGACGATAAAGAGAAAATTAAAGATATACAAGCAGTCAAGAAGGTGCTTGACGAAGCCCTTAGTGCTGAGCAGACCCTCGCCGCCCTCAGCATTGAGCAGAAGATTGTAGAAGAAACGGCAGCTAATCTCTTGTGTTATATGATAGATAACCATGAAGGAGAACCCTTGTTTGAGCAACAATTACAAGATATTGGTATAAGATTTTTGAAGTCTAAGTACAATCAAGCCCTCAAGAAAGGAAGTGAATGAAGATGACAGGAATACGATCAGCTATATCATCAAGTACCAAATGGGTTTGTGCAACTTGCGAACGGCCAGAGAAAGAATGTTGGTGCAAAAAAGATAAGCAGAAAGCCCTTGCAGATAAGGAGCGAAAAATGCAAATAGCAGTTGAATACATAAGCTGGCTACAGGAAGAACGAGCGAAGATAAACCGTACCGAACTAGAAGACATTGAGTTTTTCAAGGACGGAATGAAGTTGGACATACGAAAAGAAGCAATGGAGGCGTGGGATTTAACCGGCCTGAACAATGTAGATTTTATTACATCGGGTGAGTATAAGAGGAAGTAAATATGACTACGCAAGTATGGCAATGTAAGTATTGCAGTTTAACTTATGAATGCGAGAAGTGCGCAATGGAACATGAAAATTATTGTCCGAGGAAACCGGGAAATCAAGGCGGCGTAGTTTGGGTTTATATCGGGAGAGGCAAGTGTCCGCATGATGAGTTTTACATATCAACATTATTAACTTTTTAAGGAACAGTAAGATGAAGATCAAAATTGCGATTGTAGTAATATTGTTATCGAGTCAGGTATTTTCGGCCAAATTTTTTGTTGGTGAAGGTCCGGTTATAGGGGATTACGGCCCTGTCCATCAATGGGAGGTGGGCGAAAAGGTATTTGACTGGTGGATACCCGTTACGGATCCTAACGGGAATTATGTTTTGGTCGATGTCAATGGAATATCTATTCCAAACAGGATAACCTGCGCAGTCAATCCTGATCGAACGACTGGCGGCTTTGAAATCATTGACGTAAACGAAGTCCCGCGAACTGAATATATTGTTGATCCGAACATATATATTACAGTCAGGGTAGGCGCCGAGTTTGTTCGATACGGAAGCTACAGGTTTGGCCTTGACAGCAGCGACTTAAAAGGAAATATTGGAATGGGCGATTTTACTGTGGAATATATCGACAAAGAACCACCCGTTTACGAAGGTGGATGCCGTAAGGCTGGTGAGTAACTGTGACGAGACAAGATTATTTTTTATGAAAGGGTAAGACTATGAAGAAGGTAATTGAAGCACTAAAGGGCAGGAAAACTTATATAGTGGTTATCGCCGTGATAGCATTGGGGGCATTGCAGGGGCTTGGCATATTCACAATGCCTGAATTTGCCTGGCCCATCATTGCCGCACTTGGACTTGGCGCAGTGCGTGCCGGTGTCGATAAGGTGGCCAAAACTGTGAAGGAAAGCAAAAATGGGTGAGTGGGCAGTAGCGATAACGGCAGTGTTTGGTGTCATATTTATTGTGCTGAAATGGCTTGGTGGGAAAGAACGTATTAAAAAACAGCAGCAGAACGATGCCAGGCAGAAACTAAAGGATTCGCAAAAGACAGGAGATTCACAGGATGTATTGGATGCGTTCGATAATATCGATTAGTTTATTATTTATCACTGGGTGCGGGACGACTATCAACGTAATGACACCCGACCATATTTTTCGCGTCTGGGCTCCGGCTGTTATTATGGACTGCAACAATGTTACAACTGAGGTTATACATAATGGCTGGTATATTTCAGACCGAACAATGGAAAAGGTTATGAAAGCGAAAGCTAAGTGAGCAATGAAAGGAGTAACATATGAAGTACAAAAGGATTTGTAGATGGAAAAGAAAACCTGTTGGCGCTCCAGATGCTGATGTTGCGATTAAGTACATTGAGGGCATCAAGAGAAAACGTGGTGGTATTACGCCCAAATTGCTTGTTATGGAGGCAAAGACCAAAAAATCCCCTCTGCATGATTGTTTCGAGTGGAACAATAACAAGGCAGCCAAAGAATACCGCGAGATACAGGCCCGCAGGATTCTCCGGTTTTTGGTAATCTCTGAGATAGAGGACGACGAAGAACCGGAAAGTTTTGTTCGGGCTTTTGTTGCTGCGAGTGAAATTACGGAAAATGAAAAAAGTAGCCGCTATTTGACAATTAAAGAAATAAGGGACGACGAAGATTTGGATAAGCAGTACAAAGAACAATTGTTATCCGAGTTGTATGAGATTAACCACAGGATAAAGGCTTATGATGAGTTTAGCTTGGTTGTCCATGCGATCGAACGAGTGAAGATTTGACAAGTCAGGTCAAGTCCAGTCGTGTCTTGTCTTGTCGAGTCATGTCTTGTCAGTCGCGTCAGGTCCGGTCGAGTCGAGTCAAGTCGTGTCAAGTCGTGTCGAGTCGTGTCAGTCATGTCATGTAAGTTAAATAAATTTTTAAGAAAAGGAGCAAAAAATGGCAAAGAAAACAGAAGTAAAAGAAGGTAAGGTAATTGTAATACCGGCAATAGAAAAAAAGATCGCTCGTGTTCGTATTATTGGGGAAACTCCCATAATAATGCACCGTTTTTCAGAGAAGATACAAAAGGAGATATTAAAAGGAATGACAGGGAGCGCAAAGAAAAAGAAACCGCCCAAAGATCCCGAACAGGAATACAGGGACAGTATGTACTGGTTGGATAAAGAAGGTTTTATGATGTTACCTAATGGTGATCCATTAAAGCATAAAACTGGTTTTGGTATGCCGTCGAGGGCATTCAAGAAGGCAATGGTTTCTGCGTGTCGGAGTATTGACGGCGTCGATATGACCTTAGCTCGCAACGCTTTTTTTATTATGAGTGAGTTTACTCCTCTACTTAACCATAATTTCAAGACTTTTGCAAAACCTCGCAGGCGAACTGAGCCGTTACGATTGCCGAACAGGAATACTATGGATATTCGCAGTCGTGGTGAGTTTCTTAGTTGGGCGGCGATACTGGTAATTGAATATAACGCCAACATCATTAGTCTTGAGCAGATAGTGAATTTAGTAAATGTCGCAGGTTTTGGTGTCGGTGTAGGAGAAGACAGACCGGACAAGACCGGTGGAATACAAGGTAGGTTTGAGGTAGCTGGAATCAGCAAAGTAGCTTAAAAACTAAATCTCGGTTTTGGGGCAGACAAGAGGTCAAGAGGGCGTTTCCGGCAAAGGTGTCGGTTCGCTCTCTTGATCTTCTTCCAACTGAGCCACTATCTCTGTTACTGCCTTGTGGTTAGCAAGAATATCAAAATCCAAAACTATCAATTTTCGTAATATATCTTGTTTATCCATCATTTGTCCAGCTTGGTTTCTATACGATCAAGGGTTTCCTTGATATGTGATACATCTTTCCGCTGTTCGATTACAGCCGTCTCAACAGCCCTTATTCTTATTTCATGGTCAGTGAGTTCCTTATAGTTATCTTCAATTTCCTCACTGTTTGTAACGAATCCAGCAACAATCGTTGCAAATAACGCTAATAATCCCACAATGGATACGATGGTCTTTATCTTGGTTGCTGTGTTGTTCTTCGCCATGTTGATTTCCTTATTTAGATGTTGCAGTTCTTGTGCCTATAGTGTCGGATTCGATATGGATGCCGATCTCGGTAAGAAACGGGTCAGCCGAAGGCTCCGAACCCGTCGATGCTATTCGTCTTATTCTACCCTTAATTATAGCTCCCTGGACAAAGCTACCCGATGTGTCATCGCCCATATCTACGCTAAATGCCGTAAGGTCTGTAGTCGATGCGGATATTGTCAATTCGGCGGTAATGGTAGTCGTGGCAGGATAAACATCACCAAAACCACTTTCAGCCGGAAGGTCTGCGATTGTATATTCTATTTCAAACTTAACAGTCCTGTCGTCCACGTCAACGCCGTTTACTGCGCCGTGAACGTGAAACTCTATAGTAGCGGCATCTTTATAGGAGTGCATCAACTCGGTGGAAAACTCTTGAAAATCATTCACTGCGTAAGTATAGGCATTTAAGTTGCCAATGAAGCTGTCCCACGAAGGAGCATTGACTGCCGGAACTTTCGCACTTGATAATGGAACGACTATATCATTAAAAACAGTAGCCGCGCCGTTAAACTCTATGGTCCCGTCGGCTTCTATTTTAAGAAAATTGGTCGCGCCACCTATCCACCCACCACCTTGTACTTCAAGTGCATCGGCGATAAGAAGATTGTTCCCCGAATCAGGAACGTGATTAGGACTAACATTGCCTGTGCTAAGTATATGTATAGCTGTTGTCGTTACGCCTGGAGTTGCCGGAGCTATTCCGGCGTAAAGACCTGTGATATGTTCGCGGTCAACGGCGCCAATAGTCCCGTCCGCAAGCGGAGGCATGGTCAGGAACATCAATCCCATGCCCAAAACAGAACGTCTTTTTGTCTCAGTATCTATTGCCATTTATGCTCCCGATACCATTTCGCCCTTTGTAAAAATTGACCCATCATCACTTATCGTTGACTTAGAAAGTGCTGTGCTTCCGTCGTCTTTCAGTAAGGTAAATAACGTTGCCGTCGTCGTAGATTTATTCCTGAACGCCTCGTACATCCAGTTTATGGCGTCAAGAACGGAGGCCGTTGCGCTTGGCGCACCTTGTGCAAGGTCTTTCATAGCCTTCGCCCAAATTTCAGTCACAGCGTCAGCTTTCAGGGCATCGGCATCTACAGCATCGGTGTCTATAAGCACACCAGTTGCGCCGGTAATAGTATCGAGGTCGGATTGAGCGGTTGCTATAAGTGCCGGAATATCCGTAGTGGTATCGGCGGCAATGATGTCGAGGATTAAATCTAACCGCCCCCCATTTATCCAGTCTGTTAATGCGCCTGCTCTTGCTGCTGTTAATCTCGCCGCGTCTGTGGCAATTGTGTTCAGCGTACCATCATCATCAGCACCATCAGACGAACCCATAAATTTATTTGTTGGCAATTTTCCTTGAATTTCGTTCGTATCTATTAGTATGGCATTTATGTCTGCCCCATTATCATTGGCGGTTTGGGCAGTGCCGTTGACCTCTTTTGTGTTGACATGGAAACCTGTAGGATCAGCCTGAGACTGTGTCTCAAACTCGTCTATGATCTCTGTCGCCGTAGGCGCTACACCGGCTGCGTCGGGAACCGTAGTATTGGCTCCATCTGTACCTCTCATAGACCTATTTTCAATACTAAAGGTTCCTACCCACGCATTGATCGTGCCAGCATCGACAGTTGTGCCATTTATGCGTACTTGGTAATCTGCCCCGGTTACATAAAACCCGCCGTCTGTCGTATTGCTTGTGTCAATAGCTATCAAGTGCGATCCGTTATTAGCTCCAAGGTTAAGTGATAGTGTAACACCCGCTCCGGGAGTTGTTTGTATAACACCGTCCTTGAATATTTGCACATCGCCAGCGACAAGGTCGGTTATCGTGACCGAGGCACTTGGATCGTTAGAATCAAAAGTATTAAATGTTACATAAACAATCGCATTTTCTACAAAATCGCCTACGTAATTCATTGTATTAGGCTCCTAAAATACTGGTCCTGATAAAGGCCCCCAGAGAGGACCTGCTAAATGTGCTGTGGGTACATTGGCTGCCGGAGGTGCCCCAGTCACCCACAATTCAACAGGGTCACGCTCAAACATTGCAAACGGATTACGGTAGAGTTGGGCAATTTCAGATGCTGAGAGGGCACGGTTGTAAATCATTACGTGGTCGATTAAGCCATTAAAAGGCCTTCGGTCGGCAGTTCCTAATTCTCCGATTAAACCCGTTGTAGCTGTAATCCCGTCCCCAAGTGGCCCTACAGTTCTTCCTACAGTTAAATCTTTTATTCCGTTGACATACCCGATAAAGGACAGGTCATCTACGGTCGCAACTACCTGCTGCCATACATTTCCTACGATTTTATTTAATGATACCGAAACATTTTGAGAGGAACCTGAATTACTGACTATTAAATTGAGGTCATTACTAGACAAGCCAAGATAATAGATAATGCTGGTAGTGGAATTTATGCCTCTCGTTATAATACCCTCAAGCCCTGTTGCATCTGTTGGTTTTACCCAAGCAATAATAGTGAGATTATTCATACCTAAAGAGCTACCCGCTCCGATACTAACATAATCCCCAGATGCCGCTCCACCAAAACTCAAGGCAGAACCAAACTTTCCAACATCAAAATTAGTACCTGCTGAGAGAGTGCCTATATTCCCATTCCTGCTCAAATCCTGAACGATATTACCACTACCCTCGTTCATCAGCCATAGGCCGACGAGACCCTTGGCGAATGGGTGGGCAGAGTTTAGAGGAACTCCCAACCAGGGTTTATTATGATGAATCCAATTCATTAAGCGTCAGCACCTACTTCTGTTTGATAAATGATTTCACTATCGGCTACAACGGTATTCTCGACGAACTTGAACTTGCCGACGTTGTCAAGATTGTTAGCGACAGGATTGGCTATTGCTATAACTGTTTCACCTGCTGGTTCGGTGGCCGCAAATGCGTTTGATATTGCCGTTCCTGTTGGGCCAATAAACCTCGCTACGTCCGTCCAGGAGCCATCGACGCCCGCTTCAGAAGAAATCTGAACTATAATCTCCGTTCCCGTATGAGCAGTTGTACTCGACAAAGCACAATCAATATGCAATGTTGTTTCAAAAGAAGCGCTAACATCGATAGAGCCTGTCTCTTTGAACATCGTGTCATCACCTGCGTTACCGGCAATTTCAAACCATGCCAAAGGTTCGGTGTTTTCCGTCTTGGTTGGAGTTGTGTTAGATGTTACTTTTGTTAATCTAACTCTTACATGAACCGAAGAACCGTTAGGGTCGTAATTGTTATTAAACAAAACCCTTACCTGTTTTGCCGTTACAGGAATGGCAACTGCATACGTTCCCACCGCCTCGGCAGTTGCACTATCTATGTCGTATATTATAGAAGTGGTTATATCCTGTTCGTGGTCTAAGCCATCCAAAATTTCAATCGTATCTATAGCAGCCATTTTACTCGCGAGCCTCCAAATTTGTTTTTGCCTGCGTCTCAAGAGTTCCTATAAAAGCCGAGATAACCGTTTCGGCATTTAATTCCGCTTGATATTTTTCCCATATCTCATCCATTATCGCCAGTTTTTGTTCGGTTGTTTCTACCGGCGCTCTTGGTACTGTATATGTTTTAACCTCGCCGGAAACATCGTCCGTTCTGGTAGCAATCACAGAAACTTCTTTCGTTGGAATCGATATGATTGTTATTTCTACTTCCCATGTAATTGCCATAATTTAACCCCTTATTCTGTAATACCACCTGCCAATAATCTTTTCACGGTAACAGTTCCATTTACATCTAACGTACTTGTGGGCACGGCCTGATTTATACCCATTTTTTCATTTAAAAAGACTAATTCAGAAGTTTCGGTATGCACCCACTTATTCAGGGTAGCATCCCAAAACTTCATCTGCCCCTGAGCCGTACCATGCTCAGAATGACTCGGTGTATATCGCCCTCTAACCGTCATTACCAATATCCAAAATATACAGATATATCGCCGGCCTCGGTTCCCGTTGAACCATCAGCATCGGTAATCTCTATTTTCCAAAACCTGTAGCCCGCATCGTCAACCCATATACTTGATACCGAATTATTACCCACAGAATCAGTTGACTCTATGCCCTTGGGCCAATTCCTTGCAGTCACAACTAATGTATCGGCCCAAAACTTGTTCGTTGCTAGCGCCGTTCCACCACCGGGAATAAGCGGATATGTTACTACCGCCTGAGTACCGAGTATGCCGGTTCCAACGGCTATAAGTCGCGCAGGACCATTTGCCGTTTTCCACGCCAATACTCGCCAGCCAAAGGTCTTATCGGCGGCAGAACCACCGGAGAACATGAACTCAATGCCATTGACTATCATCTCAGTGGCGCCGTCATATTTGTCCTTCAAGAGGTCAATTACACCTACTCCAGTATTGCCGAGAACGGACGGTATGCTTGCGTAGTCACCTTCGGTAGTCAGGTCAAGCAGCGAAACGTCCTCATCGGCCTCGTTACGAGCTATTAACAAACCATGAGCTAATGTAGTGAGGTTATTCATTTGGCGATCTCTCTTTTCAACTCTTCAAGATAACCTTCCTCGATTAGTTCTTGCCCTGCTTCTTTTAGAGCAGCATTGTAATTCTTCTCCCACTTTTTCAACAAAGCCACTATCTCAAGTTGGTTTTCCTTTGAATAACTGGAAATGAATTTTATAGCATCTTCGTTTGACATATTGCCAATTGGAGAACGGTTCCTTGCTGATTGCCTGAATACCTGCGATAAGTTTTTCAAGTCTTCAGGCGGTGTATCTCTGACAATTCCCTTTATATATTCGGCAGCATCGTCAATATCCCCTACAAGAACCTGCCTTGCTATCAATTCGAGGCTTAAAGACCTTGGGCCCGGAATGCCTTTAGTAAATCCTAATAATGACCGGCTTATAGTTTGCTTGACTACCCCAACTTGTTTACGATCCTTCTCTTGTTGGAAACGATATGCCCTGTCTCTCCATTTCACATAATGCTCGGTTAAATTATTTTCCTCAAAAAATGTTCGATCTATTTTGTCTAATATGCCTTGTGCTTGTTTTGCTGCTGGTACATCTTTTAAGAGAAATTTCTTTGTCGCATCCCTTAGCGTAGCAGGATCATTCATGGCTTCTATGCCGCCAACTGTTATATTTTTCAGTGAACCTATAGTTGGTCCAAATGCCCAATTAGTAATTCCATAAGTCAAATCCCATACGAGGCCGACTATGCCACCGTCTATTAAAGAATTTGCAATAGACCTTGATATATCTTTTGCATTTCTGCCATCAGGATCTCTCAGTGTTGATAATAAGGATTCGTCTTTATCTGTAATAAAATCGCGGGCGATATTGTAAATCTCACCGGCAAGCCAAGTGGCTATTATAAATCTTGCCAATCTGGAAGCATCGCCCGTAGCCAAAGTATATTTCAATACATCTTTATATATGAATCTTAGTTGATCTGCCGACCATACCTTAAACTGTGCAGCAACTTGCACAAAAGGCCTGTTGCCCCACCACATGCGTTTACTCGCCAAAGTCAATGGGAAAGCAGAATCAACGACTGTGCGATGCAAAACCTCAGACATAATTTCATCTGATATTTCTCCGGTTTCGGTAAATTTATCCACCAACTTTTCATTAGATATATCTTGCAAAACCCTGTTCCGCGTGGCAGATTGCGACTTACCAATAATGGTCAATAGCCGATTATATACTTTACCAACTGTGCCAGATTCTCCTCCCATCCGATGTAATATCCTAATATCGGCTTCGAGTTGCATTTGTTTGACCAAGGCAATATATGTTTGATTTCCTCTTTCACTTGCTATAAATGGTTTGCCAACAATTTGTATTACAGTCCCACCTTGACCTATACTTTCAGATAATTGACCATGTCCCATTACAGCGCCACGCCTTATCATCTCATCTTGTATTTTGCGAGATGTTTTCATCCACTTATTCAAAAAAGGCGGAAACTTGATAGTGGCCCTTATATTAGTCCCTATTGTACCCTGAGAACTCTTTGTATATCTATCGAGCATATTGCGAGTAATAGTAAGCATAGATAGCGGAAGTTTTTCAATAAACTGTATCGCCCTCGCTCTTTTACTCCATTTTCTCGCTACTAACGAAGCTCTTGATTGTCCGTATTGAGCCTTAATATAATCTTCAAGTATATTGGCCTGATCTGGTCCTACTTCTTCCCTGAGACGTTCGATTGTTGTCTTTATACTCTTAAAATTACCATCTTTCGTTACACCCCATTGCCTTGCTCCCTCAATAGCTTCCCATCCACCTTCAATTACACCGGGAAGCACTTTATCGGGATTCCACTCTCTCATGTCATTATCGAGAAATATCGTTCTCTCGCCCTCAAGATATGCTTCCGTATTGCGAAGTCGCTTTCTCCTGTATTCTTGCAAGGCCGCCACTGCCGCATCTACGTTCTTGAACCTTCCCCTGCTAACTTGTTCTTGTGCCCAAGCAAATACACGTTGCGATTTCAAACCTTGTGTTTCAGCCTCCTCTAAAAACTTAATACCCTTTTTATTTGCAACCTGCGGAAATGCCCTTCCTGTCAATTCTCCCTTGCGCAATCCAACATCAATAGCCTCGTTCTGCATAATATCAAGTTGTTCTTTAATTGATTCCGCTCTTTTAATAAGCCTATCAGGTATGGCGGTTCGATCTATTGCCCCATCAATAAGTTGAGCAACAATAACTTTATCTTTCCCATTTAACCCTTTGAGAGATGACTTTATATTTTGAGTAGTTGTTCCAACATTCGTAGCCGTGCGAAACGAAATCTCGTCAAACTCTCTTGCAATCTTTTTACCGACACTGCCCCAATGCAACACAGCGTCTTTTACCCTTAAAACATTACGACGAATAGCATCTACCGTACTTGTAGGTTCGACAGTAGAAGATTTTTGCACTCCATCTATTGCTTTAGATTTAGTATCAGCAGTACGTTGACTTACCGGATCAGCTTCTACTTGTTTTAATGTAGGTTCTGCCGGAACTAATGGCTCTTCTAATGCCGCCTCAAATTCAACATCTGACACTTTCCCTAAATCACGCTCTATTTTTGGCCTTGGACCATCTATGCGAAATATCTTGTTAGCAGCAAGACTGGTAACTCCTGGTACAGAAAATATACCAGCCTCAACAAGCAAATCTTCCATGCTTGGCAATATTTTATTAAAATCCTGTAATCCAGTCGCAGATCGAATAATTCTACCAAGTTGTTCTTCCCCCATTTCCTGAAGAATACCATCATAACCAACTTTAGAAGCACTTGCTTTCAGGAAATCCCCCATAGTTCTTGTTAATCCCTTGGCCTTGCCGCTTGTTATCCATTTCTGGGCTAATTCTTGTGCATATTTCGTCAATACAGGAAACTGTTTCGCAAGTTTCCCTCCAGTAAATTTCACCACTTTACTCGTTCCCGTGCCTATCGCTTTACCAGAAATTTCTGTCAAGTTTTCAATATATAAATCTACAAAACTTCGACCAAGGGCGGTAAATGGTCTGTCTGCATCGGCAAAAACAATAGCACCATCATCCGTTATTTGAATACCCTCTGCCATTTGAGAAACAGCACCTTCCATAACCCTTGGTATATTCACTGCTGTTCTTGCTAATGTCCCAAATCCAGCGGCAGCAACTCTCGTTGCAAACTTACCAACGCCATGATCCGCAAATCTACCAAGTATTTTAGTTGCTACCCTTTTCGTTACAGCACTTCCCGTTCTAAATATTGGGCCTGTTAGAAGAAACTCTATCATAAATGCAGGCAACTCAACAACGCCTTCGGCTATTCTACCACCAACCGATATTCCCCTCTCTTGCCGTTCATTAAGTTCCTGTATCCATTCTTCAACAATTTCCATGTCTTTCTTTCTGAACTTCTCTACTGCCACTTTATCATAAATAAGCGAACCACCCAAAGCTAAAGGAGTACCAACGGGAACAGCACGCCCTGTTCTTTCATCATCTACCATTGTTCCATCAGGTTGGTTAAGTCGCCATGCAGAATCGAAAACTTCCGTTATACGTTCAATCTTAAATATTGGACCAACAAACGGCAATAGTTCTAATGGCCTTGTATTCTTGATCGTTTCAACAAAACCAATTTTATTGGCCTCTCTATTTTCCGGTATATAACCACCCCATATTGTATTGTCACCTTTGAATTTTTCGTAGTCCATGTATATATCATGGAATGGTACATTATTGGCCAATCCCCACGATAAATACATATCGGAAACGCCTTTATCTCTATCAAATTCATCTTGCGGTCTAAGGCCGGTAGGAATTGACGGTTCTTGTGGAGGCGATTCTGTGCCAATTTCATCCAGTCGATCAAGCAATTGTTGCTCTCTCATATCCAATCCGGCAGGAGATAAATCATTAACGCCTGAAACCCCAAGAAGTTGCGATTCACGCTCTTCAAGTTCAGCAATTGATAATGAATTTAGTTGTTCATCCGTAATTGGCATTACTCTTTCAACCTCAATTGCTCTTTCCTTTTTCTTATGCGTTTCAGTTCTGCTCTTGCATCTTCTGCTGACAAATTATCGACCGGTGGCAAAGTAGGAATTGGTACTGTAGTTGGTGTAAGTATAACACGAGCCTGTTCCTCTTTTACAGTTTGCTCAAGTTCGTCGAGAGTCAGTTTTAAGCGTCTTTGGTATTGTAATAATATTGCAAGTGATTCTTTCGCTATATCATTAGCCGAGACATCCTTTTTGGCCCTCATCTCACGTACGCGTTCATCGACTGCTCGTTCATATAAATCTCTATTGTTTACTTCGGCCATAAATTGCCTATTGATATTTCTCTTGTCTTCTTCTGATAATCCAGATGCTCTAAGAAAATCAAGCAAATCTTCTTCACTCCGTACACCAACAAATCTCCTACTCATTAAACTCCGCCCATCCGCATAAGCATTTTTTACTGCTGTTGCTATAGATTTACTGTAAGCCTCTTCTATACCTACGATAGCTGATTCTCTGTCTTCCAAATCTAACTTTGAGTATTCCCTAAGAAGAACTTGATCCGCTTGTTGACGATCAATGGCCCCTGCTGCCAAATCAAGGGTTTGCCTGCGAACTTTTCCAACAGAAAATGGATCAGATTTCTCCGGGGCTACTCTTTGTAAATCTTTCATCATACTCTTAAAATCTGTATCTCTTATAAGACCAGCATCATGTTGCCTTTGCAGTTCTGTTAGACTTAAAGTTCCTTTGAAAAAATCTCCTATTGCCTTGCTGGTAGTTGTATTTATCAAATCACGCTTAACTTCTTTTGCCCTTGCCTTGCCTATTTCAGCTACCGTATTGGCATGAGAGATAATATCAGTTATATCTTCATTTGACAAAGCCTCTTCGCTAATGACACCCCTGTCATCTTTTCTATCAGCACGCTCATCTTCAAGAACGCTTATGGTCAATTCTGGATTAGCCGAAGCAAGGTTTCTGAAATGTTCAACATTAGCATTATTAAACTGCCTCTTGCCCCTTGCTACTGCGTCGTCATGGGCTTCTTTGGCCAATACTTTATTTGGGAATAGCTCCGGCCACATTAAATTCCACGCATCTTCGGCTATTGCCTGGTCACTCTTACTGCCCGTACTATAAGCCATTTCAAGACCGGCAAGGATTGTCTTTTGTCCTGTATCGACAATAGTTCGCGCCTGTTGCAAGTTAAGTTGAGAAATCCATTCTGTATTCTTAGCTTCCAAACGAGCCATTGAAAGACTTTTCTCTTTGTCTGACATCAAATTATTGCCAGATATACTATTCTGCAAAGCCTTAAATTCTTCTTCTCTAAAACCGTCCCATTTTGTGTAATCCGGTTCGGTCTCTATTTTGGTCTGAATATTTCTGCCAGAAGCGTTCATCAAAGAAGTTGCGTTTATCCTCTCTGTCATATCCGCAATATCCTGGCGTTTTTGTGCTGCTTGTTTCAGGGTTATACCTATATTAGTTACACCTGCACCAAGCCGCTGCAATCCCTGCCCTATGGCCTCTGCCCCTGTATCGGCAATATCCAAAGGCAAAGGTGCCTGGCCAACTGTAGCCGGTTTAGTTACTTGTCGTCTGTGTCGTGGTATCGGAGGCATAATTTATCTTGATGCTCCTGCCGCTCCTGTTAATAACGAACCACCGGCAGCAAGGAATGAACCTTTTTCTGCCGCCTTTCCTCTTGCCCTTGCCGCCGCTCCCTGGAATCTTAGACCGAAAGCCTCGGACTCTCTAAAGTCGCCACGAAGGAAACCTTCCCTTAGAATATTAAGCCTGTCCTCTTCGAGGTCCTTGATAGTTTCGGCCATAACCAATAGCGGAGTACCCTCTGTCGCAAGGACTCCGCCTCTGGCAAAAGCTACTCTTTGGGCGCCTGTTATTCGCTTACCCTCTTTTTCAAATACTCTCGCTGCGTCTGTGGCGGCGTCCCTTTCGGCCTTGGCCCGTCGCTCGGCAAGAAGGGCGTTCTGCTCAAGTATTTCCTGCTGGAGCTTTGCCTGCTGCGCAGCGGCTGCGCCCTGCTGTATAGCACCAGCAGCGGATATGGCCGCGCCTGCTATCAATAATGCTGCTCCACCCATATCAACCTCCAAGCAAAGAAGAACCTGTTTGACCTGGCCCACCCAGAACCGAGCCACCCGTTAAAATAGTACCCTGCCTGCCAGCGGCGTTTATTCTCTGTCTGCGTCTTGCCCGTTCTTTTTGTAAAGTAGCTTGATCTAATGGCGTTGGCGCTGGCGCAGGGGCAGGCAAAGGTGGTATTTTAACTTCCGGTGGCGCAGTTATATCGGCTAAAAAATCAGCACCCAGAACTTCGGCAGATGCCCCTATTTTAGAAAAGCCAACAACATCTTTGCCTAATCCTACGCTTTTTTGTATTTTTTTGGCTCTTGGTAATCCACCTGTCATAATATTTTCCCATAAATATATACATCTGTTCCATCTCTTGAGTGTTTTCTCTTACAACCTTCGTATTCAAAACCTAAATGCTCAAGCATATTCTGGCCCGGAAGGAAATCAGCCCTTGACGATGCCTCTACCCGGCGCAATTGTTTTTCTTTAATTAGAACATCAAACATTTCATGCAGACATCTATAAGACTCGATTAAATTATCGCGCACGTCTTCGGTCATAAATGCCCATACTTCGCCGACACCTTCCCACTTCATCATTACACCGCCGACCATTAGTATTTTGCCGTCGAGCAGGGCGGTATATCCGTCAATCAAATCATAATTAAAATCTTCCATCTTCGGCTCGTTCTCAATAGCGCGCTCCATAGCGTATTCCAAATCGCCTTCCTGTATTTTTCTTATCTCAATCATGCCAACTTTCTTTTTTTAGATATTACTTTTCCATAATTAGAAATAATATAATCTGGGTGGCAAACTACATCTTTCCATTGTTCTTGTAATTTTCTCATAATATATCCCTTAATCGTTTCTGACGCCTAAATCAAAGGTGAAAGAAAGAACCGTCATTGGCTGTGGGTCGGTCTGTTTCACCATGACATCGCCACTTCTTCCATATCCGCCGGGCAGAGTTTGTTCGACATCTCCGGTAAAGTAAGGAAATTCGTCGCCCGTTCCGCCCGCATCCCGGTATTTGATATTGTCGAGGTGTTGAGCATCAGTGCCAATTTGACCTCCTACCGTTTTATTCAGACTCGCAATTACTTTGGCCACCTTTTTGGTTGTTGCCAGACCCAGTCCTGATATATCCAGTTTCATGGGTTGCAATGTCGATTCGTACGCCAAACCGACGGAATAACTAAATACCTCCGAAAGAACGGTAACACTGCCACCGGATACGGTATGCAATCCCAAAGATACCCCATTGGACAATACATAAACCTGCTCTCCCTCAAGATGGTCTAAGCCGGTTATGGTTGTAACCGCACTTTCGGTCTCTTCTCTAACAGAACCGCTTATAATTGATTCGGAAAATTGAATGTAAGTAGCGCCACCCGATGTTGTAGTCAATTTGAAAGAATTGGCTGTCTTGTCCGATACGTAATGATTCGCATCGAGCCACGATATATACAGAAAATCCGTATTGGAGTATCCATGATCCGGTATGTAAACGATCAAATCGGGCATTTACTCGTGTCCTATCTTTTTCATTATATTATTCCTTTTAATATCCCCAAACCCACCAGTATATGCTTCTTGTACTTACCGAATCACTATTCGTAACTCGAAGTATAGATGTTTCTGAACCTGATTTTGGTGATACATTTGCTGGCTGGTCTATATTAGTAGCAGCGGTGGAATAACTTACTTGTGCGGTTTTAACTCCAGTAGGAAAAGCTACGCCATAAGTAACTTCGACAGTTGTGTTCGTTCCCACACTAACAGTTCCTTGTTTTAATATAAGTCCATTTGGAAATGTAACACTTTCTCCTCCCGTGTAAGAAGCAGGGGTCCAATCCTCTTGGTTATGTGTACCGTTCGCGCTATGCCCCACTAAAAGAAAAGCATTGTATAAAGTAGCCCAAACGCCTTCACTTCCGCCATCAGTTGGTAAACTTGCCATAACTAACTCCTATCCTGCGTAATTGCCGCCGCAAAACGACGAGCCACAGATGCCTGCGCCGCATGTGACCGTATCGCTTGCTAAATTTATATTTCCAGACGGTGCTGTTGACAATACAATTTTAGCACTGTCAACCATCATTGTCTCATCTAACTGTTCGTAATTTTGATTCGCAAATCGCTCCACATACCTTACCGTCGAACCGTTTATTACTCTCTTTACCGTTACCCACACTTCGTCTTCGCTTGCAGAACCGCCATACATGACGGCAACGGATTCATATTCCCCGTCTGTAACGAACCTGCACCAGCTAAAGACATTTTGAGATCGCTCGTAAACCATAACCGCTATCTGGCCGTCCGACCTGATACACCACAGCATAGGCGTAGGAGTCCGCTGGAAGGCCATAGTGGTAATATTGCCGCCGTCACCCGCTATATGCTCAGAGAATACGGTAAGGTCGTCTGCGCGCCACGAGGACATGTCGTTTGTATTTAGTGTATTTAGATTGCTTAATTCTCTTATCTGCCTGCCGCCACGTTGCAGGAATATGATGGCCTGGTTTATTAGAAAAGCCGCAGGTATTTCACTACCATAAGTCGTTTTGAGCTTTGCAGTTACGTTAGTCGGCGTAAGGGCCTCTTCCAGATTGGAACCACCGAGTAAGTGTTCGCCGCCTAATGCTCCTATCATCATCGAGGCGTTAGGGACCATCCATTGTATCGTATTTTGCTGACCGGAACCTATAAGAGTGAAAATAATAGCGTCATCGTCCAAAGTACCTGTTTTCATACTGGTAAAATCACCGACAATACTACCCCATACTGTTAGGGGTTTTGAGGCAGAACCGGCAAATGTAAGTCTTTCTTCCGGCGATATACCGACTGTTTTCGGCCAGCCCCTGTAATTAGACCATGCACCTTCGGACCAGCGATGAGTCTTGTCGGTCGAACCAAGAGTTGTCAATACTGTGGCCGTCGCACTTGTCGTCGATGCTACAGCAGTTATTTTGACTATACCTATATGCGAAGTGTCCCTAATAGAAATCTGAATACTGGCAGTACCGGTCCCGGCTCCATCAGTCACCCTTGCCCGAATTTTCGCATCGGCAAATTCTTCCGTCCCCGAAGTTACACGATTATAATTCGCCAAAGAGGTAACGGTAACTAATGTCTCTTTGGTCGTAAAATTATCGTAGCTTCTTTCTAAAACAATAGTAGAAGGACCACCTGTCCCCCATGTTCCCGTTGTCGTGAAATCCCATGTTACCCCTTTGGGTACGACAAGGGCAGTAGTAGTAGCATCAACCATCGTAGAATCAAGCGACTCACCTACGCTTGGAGTTCCAGTAGCATGAATCAGCTTAAACAAAGCTCCTGTCTGGCTCTTGGAAGTTGCTACAGACCCGCTCGGTGAATGACCAGCCGTTGTACCCAAAACGAATGGCGTGTGCCCAACCGCTGTTAATGTTACCGAACCGGTTGTTCCATTTGCCACAATCGTTGCCGCTATAGTCGTATTCTCCGTCCTGAATGGACCATCCGCAAACGCCGATACTACGAGAGTCCAACTCGTATCGCCAGTTCTCGATAGCTTACGCCCCTCGTAGCTGCCGTGAGTTATAAACATCACATCGGCACTTTGCTTAATATCGAGACTAAGTAGATCTGCCGTCAAATAAGGCGTGACAATCTCGTATATGAAATTGGCTATTACGAAATCGTCGGCCTTGGAATCCGGGTCCGCCCCATCTGTCAGTCTTACATAAACAGTATCATAGCCAAGTGAATCGTTATCGCCATAACCATATTCTGTAACAGAAAGTGAGCCAAGCGTACCGGAAGTCATATCCGAACCATCTTCTGTAACGACCTGTACTGTCCCTATGGAAGGATCGCCGCCCCCGGTAAGTTCTACGTAAAACTCAGCCGTACCGGAACCAGAGGCCGTCCATTTATAAGTAGAATTAACAAGACTCAGCGTATCGACGGAACCAGATGTTCTTACCCTGTCGCCGCTCTTGAAGAACCTCAACACCTGGTTCTCGAAGCATAGCATATATACATCATCGACCGAATGTTCAAAAGCAACGACCATACCTTTTGCAGATGACGACTTTTGCGTCGCAATATATTCGGTTCCCGGCCTGCGTTTTGCCGCTCCAAAAATAAGAGGATAAAAATTCTCCATTATTCGGCAGCCGAATTTGTACTTATCCTGATCGATTCGAGAATCCATTAAGGGACTCAACTCGCCGGCATTGAACGACTGGACTATCTTATTAACTTTGGGCACTTTTTATATTCCGAGCTAATGTATTCATTCTATTATTCCTGTTCTGGCTGCGTCCTGCCAGGAACTACTGGATTCCTGAACATATTGCTCTTTCTCGTCACGCGCAATCGCGCGAGGCAACTGTATTCTCTCTACTTCGTTTATCAGCCTCTCAAGGAATGTCGCGCTTTGGATAATACTGTAGGCTAATTCAAGCGCAAGAGATAGATACAAGACCTTTGTGAAATACGGCGGGAACCTTGTAGTCGTAGTTACCGAAACGACGTACTTCATATCGACTGTAGTATCTTCGAGATTAGTCAGGACATAATCATCTTCCCGCACCCAATCCGATAATTCAAAACCGCCTACCTGAACAGATACGAGTTTAAGATTAGTCGGCATAGAATAGCGATACGCATATTGCAATGAAGTCCATCTTACCGTTCCTGTTCCGGTGGCAGACCAAGTGGCCGTGAAATAGAAAGTATTATCGTCAATTACCGTTACCACATAATCGTCATCGTAACCCGTATCGCCGGACAAATTAGCTCTTTCGCCCGAATCAAGATTATGTCCCGCCGCGGTGCAACTTACCGTACCGGATACCGTCTCTGAATAATCAGCAAAGGCGGTTATATCGGTTTCGCTAACATCGACCGCTGTCCTTGTAGTTGCGAACTTCCAGCCCTGCTGCGGCCCCTGCGCAGTCAATTCCTCAAGTATCTGGGGGTACATAGTATCCAACTTGCGCCTGTCATCGGAATCCTCGGTTATACTATCGAGTCTGTTTGCGCCCAGCCTTGTTAAAGTAAAATTGTATATCTGCAACTTGTCTGTGGCCATATATCACCTGTAATAGTAAAAAATTTAATAGCGCCGTCCATATACGGCCGTAGAATTTGCCTCACCAGCCTGAGCGCCTAACGAGTCATAGACAACAAATTGAATCCATTCGAGACCTGTAGTATCTACAACTATCGTAGCTACCTCATTGTCGCCTGAGTTATAGACAGCAATAGATGGCCATTTTGTTGTTTCATCGAGAGTGATAGTGTCAGCCCACAAACCATCGGTAACTGCTGATCCACGTGGATAGATGACAATATCTTGAGTACCTAAGATGCCATTACCTTCACAGATAATCTGAGCCATGCCGTTAGTCTTTCCCCATCCTACGAGGTTGAACGAGAAGGTATCGTCGGCCAGACCTACTCCACCAATAGTAAACATCCAGGCCCCGCCAGCCGAGTAACCTTCAGAGCGACTACTGATAGTAGAACGCGAGGCTATGTGATAAGGACCGCCATTAGCTACCGTAGAAGTATCTTTACTTGCAAAGTCACCTCCATTAGTGGCAAGGGCAATAACTGCTGCAAAGTTTGCTCCATCTTCGGCTGCTGCTTCTCTGATTACATGCCAGCTTGAGTGATAAGTATCAACCGGTTCGGCAGTAACATAATTGACCAGCATTACTCCGACAATAATACCAACTAATACCGCTACACTTGCTGCGATTGTTCTTCCATACTTTTTAACCATTTCTTTGTCTCCTTATCAAGTTACGGATTGTTGTCGCCGTTTATTATGACAAAATTGGTTCCGTCATAACACAAAAGAGTTATACCTGCTGCATCGATGTGAGCAGTGGGAGGATCGCCCCCCAAACCATCTTTTATGTTCTTTGCTCCAAGTGAGTTAATATTAAGCGTACAAGCAGTTGTGTTATCTGTTACAGGATTAAGGAATATCAACAACCCGGTATTGTAAGCAGTTATTCCTGGCACTGCCGCAAGATATGTGTCGTTTGAGGCAGTATCAATGGCGTAATTGAATCCTGCGCCAGCCAGGATTGACCCTTGGTCATAAGCAATGCCACCTGACACCTGCTTCCAAAATACAGGGGCATATCTACCTCTTGAACCTAAAACAAGAATAAGAATATTTAATAATACTATTATAGAAAGCAACTTTTTCATCATATTTACTCCTTATCAACCGGCGATTGAGGAAGAGACTGAGGCATAAGCTGTTTTAACCTTTTCAATTCAGCATTCTGGGTAATTATTGCAATTTCCACCTGCTGGCGATTGGCAAAATTAACCAGCAACTCGAATTGAGCTTTGGCTTGACGCTCATCCTTCGTAGCAACGAACCACCAGATACCAAGACTGGCGCATACTAAAACTACTGCAATAATTGCTTCAGTTTTCCACTTCTTCACAATCTATTCCTTAAAAAAATATAGGGCGAGCAACGCGCCCGCCCTTTATATTAATCAGAGAAGGTAACGCCTGTGTTAGTGGCAGATATTACCGTACCAGTTAAATACCAGTTAGTACCATCACACCACATTTCAATAACCGTACCCGCTTGTGGCGTTAGAACTCCAAGAGTGTCGTTACTGTTGCCGTCAGGGTAGTAAGTTACCGTGAGTTCGCCGTCTTCGTCGTGCTGAACTACGCCGCCAATAAAGTAATTGGCGCCGGCACTGCCAGAAGTAATAATCCAGTCTTGAACGTCAGTCGCATTACTAATAAAGAGAAACTTATAATGCAAACCATCGGCCTCGGCAGGCAGATTAAACGTAGTGTCCGCGGTCATGTCTCCTACCATATGCACCTGACCGGAATTGTTGGCAAGAACGGTGTACGGAGAAGAATCCGGCACAATAACAATATCCAGTTCGAACGCGTTGATTATCGCTACCGGCTTTGCGGCGGTCAAAAGAATACCGCCGTCGTCAGATAGTATATCAATAGAATCAGTCCCGGTGCCTTGATCGTTATGAATCAGGATGTCATTAGTAACTCCGCCATCAGCCCGTAAGACGATAACATCACCGTCGATAGCAGCATCAGACTGAATTTGAATACCGCCAGCAGTAGCGGTCAACTGCAAAGCAGCGGCATTTTCGGTTACAGATGTACCCGTTGTCGCAATCAAACGCATCGTAGTAGAATTTACACCGTCAGTCTGTATGAGTATTGCATCAGTAGCGTCCTCTTCGGCTTTAATAAGGATACTACCGAGTACCGACTGAATATTAACATTGCCCGCTGCCGCATTAGCCTTGATAGTGATAGCGTCAGCGCCAGTTCCCTGGAGGTTGTTGATTGTGATAAACTCATCGACACCGCCGTTAGTCTCAATCCTTACTGCATCTGCAACATTACCTGTCGTGTAAAGACCAATACCACCGGCGTCAGAGTGCAACTGAATAGAAGCATCATGCTGTGTGGTTGCAGAAGCACCTTCTCCCTGATTGGCATATAGGTTAATACCACCGGCAGAACCACCGTTTTCCTCGATGTGAATCGTGTTACCGGCGTTCTCGGTAGCGGTCAAAAGTATCTTGCCACCGACAGCGTCAACGTCAATATCGAATGTTGCGGCAGTATCGATGTTAATTCCACCAGCGGAAGCGGCAAGGCTAATAGCATCTGCTCCCGTACCTGCTGCCTGCAACAAAATACTGGAATTGTTTGCGCCAACCTGTGCTATAACGAGGTCGTCGGCTGCAATCGTGGAAGTAACCTGTAACAGGACATCGTCAACAGCCGTTATACTAACTCCACCGGCAGAGGCAGCGAGACTAATAGCATCTGAACCGGTTCCGGCAGCAGCGAGTAAAATACTCGAATTGTTTGCGCCGGTTTGAGTAATTGTAAGGTCGTCCGCAGTTGTGGTAGAGGCCACCGACAGAATAAGGTCATCAAGTGCGGAAATAGTTACTCCGCCTGTAGATGAAGTATCGAGCAGGATTGCCGCAGCAGATGTACCCGATGACAATATCTGAACTTGATTGTCACCAGTGCCTGCCTGTTGAAGAATTAAATCCTCGCCGGTCGAATTACCCGTCGTTGAAATTGTAAAGTCTTCGGCAAGCCCGGTAATGGTACTCATGTTCTGCAATGTTACAAAATCACCGAAGTCCCATATCGTTCCGCCTGTACTGTTAGATGTAAACGTCAACTTGTTAGTGCCGGTAGTAAAATCAATCTTCAAATCCTCGTCGCCGGTATCGAACAAAATCGTATCGTTGGTTGCGTTACTGATAATGTCGTCGTTTGCCATAATAATAGTACCGGTAGTGTCAATGCCGACACAGACAAATAATCCGGTATTTGCAAGACTGAAATTGTCACCTAACAAGTCAACTGTGCCGGTTGTACCATTGACATACAAACCGGCGCCTGTGTTACTTGCAGCAACCACAACCTCAATACCATTGGCATTGTTCGTGGCGTCATTTGCATTGATAATGAGCGCGGCGTTATTGTCGCCGAGACTTACGGTCAATGTAACTGCCGTACCATCGACATCTATAGCGAAACCGCTATTGTAAGCGTCATCCAAAGAACCCGACTCACCGGGCGCTATGCCGGCAAGCGATACCCACACAGACGAACCATTGCGATACTTAATAGTATCAGAGGTGGAATCATAGTACATCCTGCCTTCGGTGGCGGTGGGTGCGGAACCAGGAGTAAAGTAAAAACTCTGATTACCCGTTGTCCCGTCTAATCTGTCTTCGACTTCTTTTGCCCATGTAAGTAACCCGTCTTTTGGTTTTCCTGTCCAGCGATAACTGTTTTTGTACGTCTTTTTGGTGTCTATACTTTTCGTGAATGTATTTATCGCAGCAAAACAGGGTTGAACCACAAGAACAATAAAGATTAAAATTAAAAGTAATCTTTTCATCTTATTTTCCTTTCATAATATAAGTTTTTGCAATGCCCAGCAAACCAACGCTTTTAATGTGTTCACACTTAACTTTCGGGTCAACCCATAAATCGAATCCGGCATCTCTTGCTTTCATGCAGAAATGTACATCCGCACCGAGTATTTCGTAACCACCGGGTTTCCACTTGGATTCCCAATAAGGCCACTCCAATTTGTCAAACACCTCGGTTTTCACAAGCATCATTCCATTGCATATTGTTTTCGCCTTAAAGATATTATTCGGAATGTCATTGATCGACATGGCCGCAAAAGGTTCTTCTGTCGATAAACACCATACTATCTTCCTGTTTTTGTATATGGGGTAAACACCGGAAATAATATCCTTATCGTGCGAAAGAAGTCTTTTCAAAGTATTTGGCCTTGGAATAACATCATAATCCAGAAACAAAATATGGGTTGCCCTTGGCTTGGCATACAATGCAAAATGAACTATCTTGTGTTGTCCACTTTCGGCGGATCGAGTTGTTGGATAATACGATTCAACTCCATCACCGGCAGCATGCCAAGCCTCGACTTGCGCTACGACCCTTGCATCCGCCATGAAATTAGGCGGAATGGGAACGCCACATAAAATTCGTTTTTCGTCAGGCATAATCGGACCTTAAATGTTAGAATCTGCTACCTGTGTATCGTGGCTCGACTGAGGACCGTGATCTAACCAGGTATCTATTTTGCCGACAGCAGACGTATCTCCGGCGATGGTATATAAAACACCCAGATACTGTTGATTATCAATATCTACCGGAAGGGGTATTCTTACGAGCCACGCCTTCTCGGTCATTTCGTCCTCGGTAAATGTCCTTGATCGATACATTATCTCCGAGCCACTGTCTATAGTTGTATTGGCTTCGCTTACGAGGTCAACAACGAGGGTACACGCGCCAGCGGTAGAACCATCGGTAGCAGCGATGGCCTCGGTTCCGATTCGAACATTGAACCAAATAGGTTCACCCTGGCCCATTTCAAGGTCTTCGTCTTTCCAATTAAAAGTATTGGTAGCAGCGTATGTGGCTGCCGATTGTGCCATTTCCTGGTTGTCACTAAATTCAAGTAATGCGTCAAATAAAGCCATGATGGCCTCCTTTCTTAATTAAGTTGTAACTAAAGCTTCGTCCGTAGCAATAGCGTCCATTCGTCTTACCGGCATATCCTGGAACATCAGTTGATGGTCGCCCCACGGACTTGACGGTTGATAATAGACATTGGTTTTGTCTTTAGCGAGAATATCGAGTTGAGTTCCGAGAGTCTCGTTTACATACATATAAATCGTCCCCATGCCACGCGTACGATAATTGTTACGAATCTGGATGACCTTGTCCTCGTCGAGAGTAGCTGGATCAGTACCGGAAACGGTGGAGATGTTACACAGGCGCTTGACAGTTCTCGTATCTTCGATAGCCAAACCTACTGTCCATTCAAATTCAGTAATAAAGGCCCACAGTTGCTTGTTTCTCTGGCTCGCAGTTCCTGAAGAACTATCAGATAGCGTATAAACAAGACCCTTATCCTCTTTCCCTATCCCGGTTCCATTACCAAACCGCGGTGTAATCAAATAACAGCCGTCTTCACGCCACTGGATAAACCAGATGGAAGTCAACGACGAACCACCACCGCTTGAAGCGCCATTGCTCAGGACGTAACCAGTATTGTCGGTTGATAACGTGTTATACCTCGCCTGCAAACCGTCAAACTCTTCCGGCGCTCCGCCTTTTGTACTGCCATTGATGAATTTGTTGGAAAATTCCTGCGACATACCCTCTATGTGGGCGCGTTCCTGGTTCGATCTATATTTAGCGGGATTAGGCTGTATGTCCATCATCTTCTGCGGGGCCAGGAAACGAGAGTGCATATTACCCATCGTTTCCCTTACCTGCTGGACAGTACCAGTAGTAGCATCCCAGCCTGCGCCTATTTTTACCCATTCAGGAGCGGGTAATCTCGTCCTTCTGGATACCATGTGAGATGTTATATCTGTCGATCTCTGAACAGGAGCGTCGGCAATAACATCATTCGTTTCGTTCAAGACCTCGGCAACGCGCATAATCTCGTTGTTGTTGGTCATTCTTGCCGCGATTACCATATTTTCGCGGTCTGTAATTGTTCTATTGGCCATATCATAACTCCTTGTAATAAAAATTTATTAAGTTTTTATCGTAGGAGTTATCCGTTCTTGTCGGGCCACTACTGACTTTTAATACCTGCTAAGGCAACGTGACTTTCACGTTAGCACTGGGCCTTTCGGTTATCCAGAAAGTACCACCTGTTATCCATTTGGGCAGATTAGTATTTATGACCTCTTGCTTCAAAATATCTTCTTGCTTTTTGGCACTCTTCACTATCACCATGTGCATACATTTCCGGCGAGTTGGGCGATGTGGGTTGATAGTCCTTGTCTTCATCTCCGCCGGGCGATACGCCTTTAATCAGCGTATCGCTGAGCATCTTCAAGCCTATGTTGTGCAAGTCCTTGACTATTGAGGGACTATTTCCGATACCTGTCGCGTTAAAAATAGCCTTAGTTTCATCGCTGAATAATTCATTGACGGCCCTTGTCATTATTTCGATATTGGCATCGTATTGGCCCGGTTTCGACCATTCCTCTTTTAGCAACGCTTCGCCTTCTGTCTTAGATGCTATCAGATCGTCGCTCTGTCTTTGGTAAAACGTCTTTACCATCGCTTCAAATGTTGCTTTCGGGCAATTACCATTAAAAGCAACGCCCTTGAGTGCCAATTCGGCGTCCTCGTCTCTCATTACGTTACCGGGAACGTCCTTGATCTCGTAACCT
>LAZR01000412.1_pt1 | contig 36806 bp, 63 predicted proteins | sample 329461 | NCBI WGS metagenome assembly LAZR01 (sample SAMN03002196, study PRJNA259156) | marine sediment metagenome | biome: sea floor; feature: Hydrothermal impacted sediments; material: marine sediment; isolation source: Loki non-amplified sample from Loki's castle hydrothermal vent sediment ...
GGTCTCCTTTAATTTAGAGGTATGTAATGAGTATTTTTACTAAAAAGCATAGATTTATAAAAAACACTTATAAGGGAAAGGGTCGCCCTAAAAAAACTGACTATGAATATAAAAATATGTTAGAAATACAACGAGAGATAGATGCAGTGTTTAACAAAATGATAGACTCTCGAATTATAGCGAGGATATAATGGCACGTCTTAGCAGAGAGTTTGTAAAGTTAGAAACAAGGATAATAAATGACTATAGATTTTTCACAATGAGTGAATTTGAACAGCTTGTTTATATTAAATTATTGGGTATTTCTCGCTCAAACAATAACCAAATACCAAAAGATTTTAATGTAATTAAGCAACTTTTGAGGCTCAAAAAAGAGGAAACCTGTTTTTATTTATCGCAAATCGGTTTTTCAAAACAGGAAATCAGCACTAAATCAGAGACAGAGCTGTATCAAAGCGCCCTCAAATCGGCAATCAAGCGGATAAAAGGTAATTTCCCTAAGTTCAAGGAAAACAAGTACTTCTGGTTTTTCGATGGGTACGAATTAAGGTTAAGTAATTCTGCACCTAAAGAGGCAATTAATTCACAACGAGATGAAGATGAAGACTTAGATGTAGATAAAGATTTAGATAAAGACTTTACTACAATAGGTAAAGTTTCTAAAAATCTCACTAAAGACCAAGAAACTCAACTCCAAAAATACGCTGAATGGATGGCAAGAGATATACACAAGACAGGACAGACTAGAGACCAAATATATAAGATGTTTTTCAACACCGCGCGAAAACACGGATTTAATATAGTAAGTAATGCAGTAGAAAGCATATGGAACGGGACTAACCCGCACCCAAAGGATATATGGAACAAAATAAAATCAGACATAGCAAAAGCATAGCAAATGTATACACTTGCATAAAGGAGATATGATGAAATGTCCAATATGTAAAGGAAAAGGAATAATAGATAAACCCAATGGTATAAATGCCAATGTAGCATTAAAACACGAAGCTGTGGCTATTTTATATAAAGAGGGTTATGGCATAAGGCAAATTCAAAGGTTATTGAACTATAAATCGCCTCGTTCGGTACAGGTGATTTTAATGCAAGCGGAATAAAAGGGAGGTAATCTATGAAAACCAATATTGATAAGAAACTCGATAAATTCATTGAAGGTGCGGTCAAGAAGGAATTAGAGAAGATAGATTTTGATGTGTTATTAGAAAAAGTAATGTTGAAACTGGCAACTAAATTTAAGAAAGTCCGCCGAGGGTTAACGAAGGAATATTTTAAGAGGAAATAAAATGGTATATCATAAATATTCAAAAATGCCTTTGCCAGAATGTATGCAACAATCAATGTTTAAACAAATTTTAGTTATTTGCCCTAAATGCAAAATCAAAAAATATATCTTTGAAAGATATTTTAATAGGTCAAGGTGTGTTTGTGGAAGTAAGTTTAAAAAGTTTAAGGCAAGTCGGTTTGGAAATTCAGGAGTTAGATACGGGTTAAAATTTATATGAAATATCACACGAAAATCTGCACATTTAAAGAAGCTCTTAAGTTTTTAATGTGGTGTCGTCGTATCCATAGAGATTATGCAAAACACCCTAAATGGTGCAGAGGATATAAGGGAAGCGTAGAACATCATAAACATTGTGTCCAGAGATATACTGAGATTATTAACCTTATTAAATTGGTTATGCCGATAAAGGAGAAGACAAAATATGGGATACTCTAAGAAAAAAATTATAGAAGTAGTAGAGGGATACTGGACACCAAATATAGATGGCGTAACAAAGATAATAAAATTCGGGCATGATGCTTGGCATATTTCTGATGTATGGCTATTGAAACGCAATGATGATGAACGAAAGGTAAGAATAATAATAAAGGAAATAAAATGAACAAAGAATTAGACAACCTTATAAACAAAGTAAATAAGTCCTTCCCTATCTACCAGCTCTTAGGCAAGATGAAAAAGTCAATCGGCTGGCTCCCGGATGAAGTAGTAAATCGGATCTGCCAGTGCTACCTTAAAAACAGCCATAAGATAACTAAGCCCTGGCCTTGGTTCGTAAAAGCTACTAATGAAAGCTGGCGGGCTTATAATGCGGAGAAAAATATATCAGAAGGCGCGGCTCTAAAGAAAATGCCTGTGCCTAAAGAGCTTTTGGAGCTTATAAGGGGGGTAAAGATATGAGCAAATACCCAGAACGATAAAGGAGAGGGATGAAAGACACAGCAGTATTCTTAGACCAAGAACTCATATCTAAGAGTGGAAGCGTAGAGGATTATACTATCTCTTTGGAGGAATACAATAAACTACTTAATAACTTCTTTGATATGTTAGAGAAAAAGACTAGCCTGGAGGTAGTCATCGCATTGCACCCAAGAAACAAGGAAAACTTATTTTTAAAAAGGAAATGCTATCAGAACAAGACTTGCGAATTGGTAAGAAAAAGTAACATAGTAATAGCCCATTACTCCACCGCTATCAGCTTTGCTGTGTTATTCTACAAACCTATTCTCTTTTTGACCTGCGATGGTTTTAAGGGGACGTGGACACAGAAATACATAGAGACGTTAGCTGTTTTGCTCAATAGAAAGATTATATTGTTGGATCACTAAAGGAGGGGATGATGAGTCTTAAAACTTCAAAAGGAAATATGTATGATTGGGTAACACATATGCACTCTCATTTGGGCGGTGAATGTCCGCATAAATGTAGTTATTGCTATGTGCAGCGTAATAGGTTTGGAGTAAACCTGAGGTACCAGGGGCCGCATAGATTTTTATCACACGAGTTAAAAGTAGATTATGGCTATGGCAAAACTATTTTTATAGAACATATGAACGATATGTTTGCGCAAGGGATTCCGGGAATTGTGATACAACGTATTTTAGAACATTGTACTTTATATCCAGGCAATAAATATATCTTTCAAACTAAAAATCCAATTCGAGCTTATAGGCATACACACGAATTTCCAAAAAACTATATGCTAGGAACTACGATTGAAAGCAATAGATATTATTCGGGATTATCACAAGCACCAGATCCAGTACAGAGATATGAAGCTATGCTAAAGTTTCCTGACGTAGATAAGTTTATTACTATCGAACCTATATTAGATTTTGATGTAGATGAGTTAGTAAAATGGATTGTAAATATAAAACCTTCTTTTGTCAATATCGGAGCAGATAGCAAAAATTGTAAATTACCGGAGCCGTCAAGTGCAAAGGTGTGGGCTTTAATAACAGCATTACAGTATAGAAAAATTACTATTAAAAAGAAAGTGAACTTAGGCAGAATGTTAAATTAAGGAGGCCTTATGAACGATAAACATTTAGAGGAATATGAAAGATTGAACGCAATAAAGATATTTAAGTTAATGATTAAAAGTTATGAAGAAAGAGGTGGTGGACACTCACAAAAAGAAGCCCTCACCTACGCCATTACTCAGTTAGAGAAGCCTGTGCTTGAGAGGTTGGATAAGGAGAAGGTAATAGAAAGTATACAGCATTTATTCCCAAAAGAAATGACACAATCATTTTTAAGAAAAGTAGCCCAAGCCATCTGTGCTAAATTTGGGAGGTGCAAATGCCAAACTTAAAAGGAAAGAAGAACACTAACTATAAGCACGGAAAAAGCGGAACACAGTTATATAAGATTTGGGGATATATGATGACAAGATGTTGTAATAAGAATAGCTCTAATTATAAACACTATGGTGGAAGGGGTATAGAGGTTTGTAAAAGGTGGCTTAAATTTGAGAATTTTTATAAAGATATGCACAATAGTTATGAGGTTTCTCATTCTAACTTTGGAAAGGTGACTATAGACAGAGTTGATAATAATAAAAGATACTCTCTTTCTAATTGTAGATGGACAACCCAAAGAGAACAAAACAGGAATAAACGAAGTAATCTATGGCATACTTACAATGGTGTTTCTCTGATTCTCGCAGATTGGGCAAAAATATTCAAGATACCACTATCTACTCTATGGGAAAGAATATACAAAATAAGTATGCCTTTTGAAGAAGCTATAGTTTATTAGAAATTCGGTAAGGTAAAAGGAGAATAGGATGATGAACTGTTTAGAGTGTAATATCAATAAACTCGTATCAAAAGATAAGGGTAAGGCATATTTATGTAGAAATTGCGATAGAGTAAAAGAACCTGATGTGGTGAAAGGAGAATAGATATGTGGCAAGAATTTTTAACTATGATAAGACATCCATTTTTTTGGGGAGATTTTATAACTGTTGGTTATATAATGGTTAGACTTATACACGCAAGAATGTGAGGGATAAATGTCTAAGAACCTAAGAAATCGTAAAGTAGTTGGGGAAGAAACCCATTATCAATGTAGTAAGTGCAAAGAATATAAGCCTATTACAGACTTTTTTAAGAGTAAAATATTGATAGATGGTATTAGATATTGGTGTAAGAAATGCGATATGAAGATTATGACCAAGACTAAAGACAACCCAAATACAGCAAAATATATGAGGACATATTGGAAAAAGAAAAGGAAAAAAGAACCCTGGTATGCTTATTGGGACTCAAGCAAAAGAAGATGTATAGACAAATCAAGCAAGTATTTTAAGAAAGGTATTAAGCATTATCTAACAGTTGACCAAGCACGCAAACTATGGGAAAGAGATAAAGCGTTTCTATTAAAAAGACCGAGCATTCACCGCATAAACAACAAGGGCGATTATACTTTTGAAAATTGTGCATTTATAGAACTGTCTGAAAACTCACGATTAGGAAGAAAGGGGTAAATAGATATGGATATCAAAGAGGCGGTAAAATGGTCAAGGTTTGAGATAAGTCAATTACAATGGGTTATGGATTTACTCCCCAAGGATAAATTAAAAGGAGAGGCTCAAAAGAGATTAACAGAGGACTATGAACGAGCCGATAAAAGAATAGAGGCACAGAAAATTCTCAATTCCCTCGCAGAAAAAGTAGAGAGTGCAGAGATGCCGAAGAAAAAATCTCGCTTAAATATTCGCCCAAAAGTAGCCAATGATTTAATAATAGACAAAGAAAATGGTATCTACAATCAAGCCATAGACGACTGTAAACTATACATAGCGAAGATACTTGATGAGGGGAGGATAGAGAATATTATAGGAACTTTTGTTTTAGAGCAACAATCGGTTCGACAAGCAGGAAAGAATACAAAATATGCAAAAGATTTAGCCAAAGCAATAGTTAAAGAACTTGGAGGTGAAAAGTGAGATTAAAAAATATATTAAGTCCACAGACAATAGATAAAAATACTTGGGTATATTTAAAGGGTAGAAAAATTACACTTGTTCACGAAGTCAGAGATAAAGATGGCACATATCATAGAACGGTTCAAATAAATATATCAGAAGCCAAAATAAAAAAATGGTTTAAATAAGAGAAGAGGGAGGAATAGAAAGGGGTCATATTGTTGGAGATAGTGATTATTGTGGCGGAGATATGATAAATATAAATTGTAAACGGTGTAATTATTACTATCAAATTCCTATATCAGAAATGCCCTCAAAGAATTTTTTAAGAGATATTTATAACCAAGGAGGATTGAAATGATGCCATTACAGAAAGCGAGGCGAATAATAAATATATTGATTTCATCTTGCAAGTGTTCTCTTGAGCATAGCTCCTTAAAATCAACTTCCCATATAGCCATTGATGAAGAATATGTTGAAGCCCTACAAACCCTTATAGATAGCACAAAGAAGATAGAGAAGATAAGGCAAGAATATGCCACGCAAGACAATAGAGCAACAGCATATCCTATTTATGTAAGTGTTCAAGAGTTATTTTGTGTAGGAGTGATGGCTGAAGGATATAGTGTTAATTGTCCTTATGGAGATGCAGAAACGATAAAGCATTATAGATTATCCGAAGGAGACAGCCAAAGCCCTGACTGTGAAAGCAAGGAAGAGTTGTTTAAACAGATGGAAGAACAAGGTTGGGAAAATCCCGCAAAAGAAGAAATTACAGAATATTATCTTGGCTATATTTGGATTCCAAGAGAGTTTTTTCTTACCATAAAAGGGGCAGAAGAATATATGAAAGCCAATAAACATAATCACGGACAGCTAAGAACCTATGTGCATCACTTTGAGAGAAGAAACTTTGAGATGAGAGAGTTATTAGAAGCTATTGGATTTAGCCAAAGCCGAAGTTAAAGAACTTACTGGAGGTGAGTGATGACATTTGAAAGTTCATATTTTAACGCAAAGCAAAGATGTAAAAGTAATTTTAAAAACTATGGTAGCAGGGGAATCAAACTCTTAATGACCAAAGATGACTTTGAATATCTGTGGTACAGAGACAAGGCTCATTTAATGGATAGACCTACCATAGATAGAATAGATAATGATGGAGATTATGCTCTGCAAAATTGTCGCTTTATAGAATTGAGAGAAAATTGTTGCAGAAATCACGACCTAAGAAAAAAAGTAACTCAACATACTATCGAAGGAAAATTTATAAAAGAGTGGATTGGTATAGTTGATTTGAGCAAAACTTTAAATATAAGTAGAACTGCTATACAAAATTGCTTGAAAGGATTATCCAAAAGTGCTGGTGGCTACAGATGGGGGTATACCAATGTCTGATTTTGATGAACGGATACAAGAGGTGTTGGAAAAGCATGCTTGTCATTTTAAGACAACAGGAATGGGATTTAACACAACAATAAGTAAAGAAGATTATAGCCTTCAATCCCTCTCCGCCATAAAGACTATCATAAAAGAGAGTTTGCCGAAGAAGATGCCTAAAAGCAATGAAGTGGCTCATTATGTAAGAGGCAGAAACGAAACTATTGACGAAATACATAAGAGGTTAGGGATATGAGACGTATAGAACGAACCCATAAACAGCTATTAAAGCGTGCTTGGGATGCCTTCTCCTTATTCATTCGATTAAGAGACTGTTTAAAGACAACTGGAACGATTGATCAGGGGAAATGTTATACTTGTGGAAGAATATATCATTTTAAAGACCTTCAAGCAGGACATTTTGTAAGAGGTCGTGGCGGTGCGGTCTTATTTGACGAACTTGGAGTTAAGGCTCAAGACGAGGGATGTAATATCTTTAGAGATGGAGAAGTCCTTATATTCCGCAAGAACTTGGTGAAAGAAGTCGGAGAAGAAGTCGTGGAGATACTGGAGAGCAAGCGTTGGAAGATTAAGAAGCGTTCAAAAGTGGAATTAGAGGCACTATGTCTTTACTATAGACAGGAACACAAGAAACTATTAGATAAACTATGAGAACCATATTATTTATCCTAATCTCAATCGCCATAATAATCCTCTCAATAATAGCAGTCTTTATATACTGTGTGTTTGGATTAAGGAAAATGGGAAAATTATAAATTATGACAGGCAAATGCGATTGCTGTAAAAGGAAAAGAGAATTATTCCCTGATATAAGATGGGAAAAAGGAAAGGCGGTGGAATTTGCCTGCTGTAAGATTTGTCTGAATAGAAGCAATAAGAGTTTCTGGGAGAGGAAATGAAAATACTTAAACAATTATGTAGACTTATCGGCTGGTCAATGCTTGGTACTTTTATCTTCAGTAGGCTTGATAATTTTAGTTGTCTCTACGATCTATGAATGGTTTGCCTTTCGGAGTATGAAAAAGTGGGTAGAAGAGAAGGGTAAAATCTTTTATGGCAATGCGGATGAATAGACTGATATTGTTTGTATTATGTGTGGTGTTATGTGGATGTACACAAGAGATAAACTTATATGAACCGTTAAAGGAAAGGTATAATGTGGAAGATTTGGTTAATGATATGCGTGTGTATTATCCTGAATAGTTGTATCTTTAAAGTACAGCAAATCCCAAATGAAGACTCCCAAGAAGGCGGGAAAGAAGAAAAGATATATGTGTTAGAGTTTAAAATCGAAAATAAAGAGGAAAAGTATGATAATGATGTGAATAAGAAACTTAATGAATATAATTTATTGATGAAAATATTTAATAAAAAAGAACAACTAATAATAAAGGCATTTGAGAAGAATGGTCAAGACCCATTTATAATTGCAAGACTATTAAAAGAAAGTAAAGTCAAGACATTGGAAGAATTTATAGAATGGTTAAAAAATGAATTATATAAAGAATATGCCACTAATAGCGAAATATTAGATAGAGAAATTTTTAATGAGATACATATGAATTATAATTTACTGGAAGAAATGGAGGATTTATGAACCTAGTTTTACTTATAATCTGTATATGTGGAGCGATATATTCCGAAGATAGTCTTTTCTCTGGATGGGTAGTAGGGAAAAAACCTGAAGGAATACATAACGAAAGTGTAGGTTTTAAATGTAGTAAGTGTGGAAGGTTTATCGGCCATTCTGAAAATGATTGCCCGATGCAAAACCATACACATAGGGATGAAGGATGAAACTATGGAAAAAGATTTTAATGCTTTTTGTGATTTGGGCTATAACTTACCCTCTGGGTGTAGTAATATATCCTACTTATTTGGGTAGGGATTTTGCGGTTATAATGGGATACGAAAAATGGGAGTATTATTCAGAAGTAGCTCGCCACGCTTTCGGCTATTCCGTTATAGGATTTTTCTTTGGGTGGTTCGCTCCTGTTATGGGAATAATAGATGAGGTATCACAGATATTTTTAAAGGGTCGCAGGGTTTTCCAATGGATAGATATGTTTGCAAATATAATAGGTGCGTTGATAGGGATGGGAATAGCAAGGTTTATTAAAATAAGCTGGAGGGAGAGATGAGCAAGGAGGTTTTATGAAACAATGGATATTAAGAATACTAATCTGTTTCTTCGACTCAATATGGTTTTATGCACTTAAACGGGGATGGGTTTATGTCGAAGGCTACCCATACAATATGGAGGATTTTCCTTATTCAACTGTGGTATTGTTGGCTTTCATCGCAATAGACTCAATCAAACTCCTATTTGTTTTAAAATGGACAACTGATTTATTCGAGAAACCGCGCTATAGGAGAGAGTTTTGAAATCAGGCGAAGTCCTACGGGGAGATAAATGGATAAAAATTACAATAGATACACTTATACAAGGATTGATAAGGATGATGGACAATCCTAATGTAGAGTATCAGGAATACCGTATTATATACTCACGCAGGGATAAGGTTGGGAAAAAGGGTATACAGATAAAATATCCGGGTCCTGACGGTGTAGAAAGTATATTAAAAACATTGAGCGAGTAATGGATTGGCAAAAGGTAGGGGGATATTTAATTATAGCGATAGTAATTTTAGTTATATGGTGGAAGAATAGATGAAAGCCAAGACCAGAGAAATCCAAACAAGAATACCTTGTTTAAAATGCAAGAAGAAGTTTCTCATCTTTGAGACAAGGATTTATTATGAGGGACGATTGATTAAGAAAAGAGTTGGTGCTAGGTTATGCCATATTTGTAAACAATCGAATAAAATAATCAAGACTTTGCCAAGTCAGCAGACAGAGCAGACTAAGCCGCTTAGTCGGTATATATATTAGCTATTGACAACAGATATTCAAGTAGTATACTTAAAGGGTAGGATAATTAAATAAATCAAAATCTTCGCTTGTTTGGAGATTGGACTAACCCTATAAGTCGAGATTTTAGTAGTGTATTTTGCTACTAAAGTTATCGGCTTTTTTGTTGTTTAGAGTGAGATAAAATAATGTCTTCAGGAATATATAATAATAAGGGTAAAGATAATCATTTTTATGGTAAGAAACATACCTTAGAAACCCGTCTTAAAATGTGTAAAAGTCATAAATCAGTTGTTCCTAAAATACTTCCCCAAGAATGGAAAGATAAAATTTCAAAAGCAATGGTGGGACATATTAAAAGACTGATAATTATAGAGGGCGTAAGAAAAGGAGCAATAAATGTGTGCTAAAGGAATAAATCCCATAAAGAAGCATAAGGTGAAACAAGCAATATTAAGAGGAGAGAGCTATAAGCAGGCTCTTAAGACAGCAGGATACTCAGAAGCAACAGCAAAGCATTCAAGTGGAATGAGTGTAGTAAAGTGTAGTAAGGCGGAAATTATACAAGAACTAAGGGAAAGTGATATAACAGTAGATTTTATCATAAAGAGATTGAATGAAGATAGGAGATTAGCTATAGAGAGTAAGGATAATTCAGTAGTTGTAAGGGTAGATGAGCTATTGGGGAAGATAATAGGGGTGTTTAAGGATAGAATAGAAGGCTCGCTTGAGGTTAATTTCATAAACGAAGCCCTTAACCTGAGAAGGCAATACCAACTAAACTAAGTAACTCCGTTATGTTATGAGTAAGACAATTAGCCCTATGCAAACAGTCCCTATTGTGTAGTTAACATAATATGCATTATAAGACAGAAGGGGTAAAGGGTAGACTTAGCAGAGATAACCTCTCATATTCAATATTTGAAGGGCAGAATGGTATCTATAGAGCAGTTAAGGCAGGAAATCCAGGTAATGACAAGACGAACCCTATTATATAAGGCTCTTAAAGAGGAACTAAGCACATTAGGATATTGGCGTAATAGAGCAAGAGGGAAGAATATAGCTGATGTTATGGCTAATAAGGAGTGTTAACGAGTGTTAAAGGTATATGGGAGGACTGGATGTGTTCGACATGGTGCCCGGCATGACCCTACCCCCCTCTGTATATACCCTAACAAACAGTCACTCTACTAAAATATGAAACTTCCTAAACCATCTTTAAAAACCCCCAATAATTATATATATAAAAAAGGTAAATACAGCTTAGAACAAAAAGTAAGTATATTACAAGATTTATTGAAGGAACTGATAAATGTCCGAATGGTCTGGTGCAGCAAGGAGAATGATTATATTGGGGTTTTAAGAAAAGTATGCAGGGATTTTGACAGACGATTTAATGACAAGATACAGAAAAGGATAATAAATAGAATTATCAAGAGAAGAAATTATATATAAAATATGAAAACTGAAACCCTATGACCTGTACCTTCTGCAACAAAGAGATAAGAGAGATACCATTTCACGAAGAAGGTAAACATTATCACACTCTCTGTAAACTATTACTCGATTTCGCTAAAGACAACCCTCAAAAGATAAGGGATTTATATGCTACGATTACGCCAATCAATTAACGATAAAATAGCTAAGTACGAGAAAGTCATAAAACAATGCCTTGTAGATGGAAAAGACAGGGATGCTGTTCTTTTAGACCGGGATATGAAGCGCTGGAGATGTCGGAATGACTTATATTACCTTGCTAAAATAACAGGAGAGAATAGCGATAAAATTACCAAATACAAATCATTTTATGAGCCATTCTGTGATAAAGTAAGTTTACAGACTTGGCAGGTAATTAGATTGGAGTTGCATAAAAACAACGAGGATTTGCTTCCGATTGACAAAGTTGCGGATGAAAGGGATTTTAAATATATTCAGAGATTGTTTCTTTGCTATAGAACTTATTATAAGACAACTATTATAACTAAATTCCATTCTTTACAATTACTTTTAAATTTTAATAACATCCATATAGTCTTATGTCACGATGTAGAAAATATTGCTTCTGATAATTTAGTGGCTATTAAGAATTACTTTCTTACCACAGAAGTAGGTAAACTCTTTCCTGAATGTATCCCCAAAGGCAAGGAATGGGGCAATATGTCAGGTTTTAGTTTAGCTAATAGAACTGATTGGGGAATAAGTGAGGAAAATATAGAAGCAAGGGGAAAGGCCTCAAATATAACTGGAGGGCATTGGCAAATAGCAAAAAAGAATGATTTGGAGAATGAAAATAGCGTAAATACTAAAGAACAATTAGAAAAAACTAAAAAGTGGGACGACCAATTTAATCTAGGAAACTTTCACGACCCCAAAACGCCCTTGCAGGATTATGAAGGAACAATATATCATTTTTCGGATTTGTATATGAATAAAAAAGGTAATCCCGATATTGAGGTTATAGAAATTCCGCTTTTGAAAGACCAAAATCCCAATAATATTACAGTTGAAAACATTACGCACCCTGAAAGGTTTAGTGTAGAGGATATTGAATTTATAAAAAGGGATAAGGGTATTTGGAGATTTATGTGCCAGATGCTTTTAAAACCTGAAGACCCTGCGAGGATGCAGTTTAAGATAGATATGCTTTCCTACTATTCGTCAATCCCTAAAGGAAGTATCTTTTATGAATTGGTAGATCCTGCATCCGCAAGAAAGAAGAAATCAGATTATACTGTAATGCTGATCGTGGGATTGGGATATTTTGATGGGATCTTAAAAAAGTTTATCGCTGATGGGGTGAGGGATAAGTTAAACCCGAAACAGAGGATAGATCTATCGATTGACTTAGCAAAGAAATGGTCTATAAGGGGTTGCGGATGGGAAGCGATAGCGTTTCAGGAGACGGATTGCTATTACCTTGAGGAGGCAAGACGGAAGGCAAGGTTATATTATACGATTACTGAGATAAAATCCCATAAGGCAAGCAAAGAGGATAGGATACGAGGGCTTGTCCCTGAATACTCAAATCACGAATGGCTCTGGCCAGAGAAGGGAAAGATAGTTAAAACTTCAATCTTTGATGGAAAGAGTTACGACTTGACCGAAGAATTAGAATATGAATTACGGCAATTCCCTTTAGCTGAACATGATGATTTAATGGATACACAAACATTTTTTAATCGTATATCCACTATAAAGCCAGAACAGGTCAAACAGGATAATGAGTCTCAAGGTATGACCTTCGGGGACTATGCTAAGTTAAAAGAGGACAGGATAGCGGAAGAGAATAAAGACCCGTGGGCTAGGTTTACAGTAGGGAGCCGGATATGAAGAAGATAATCTTTATTTTACTTATACTATCTATAGCGAAACTATCTTTTGCCGAAATCCCAATCTACTGCCCTAATGAAAAGATACATTTATACGATTATCAAAAAGATGAGATAGCAATAGGGGAAGAATTATATGCCAAGGATTTTAAACCAGTAGGGGATATTCCGCAGCCGAATGAAAGCGATGAAATGGTATGCCCTATCTGCGAAGCCCCTCTTAACTGGTATGAATATCAGGCGTGGGAGAAAGGTCAATCTCCTCCAATATTTTATGTGTGGGCGATTACATTATTAACTAAAAACGAAGAAGGATTTTACTGGATCCCGTACGATATATAAAACTCTAGGTCGCTCCTAGAGATAACCAATAAAATAATTAAACCTATGGATGTGCACATACGTTCATAGGTTTTTTTATTGGTAATAATTTGGAGAAAATATGCCAAACCTAACAAGAGAAGAAATCAGAATATGGCAGGCGAGGATTGAACGGGCTGAAAGTTATCAATCCGAGAGACATCCTGAATGGAGAAACTCAATCAAGTTATACACAGGGACTTTCCTAGGACCTGTCCTTTCACAATCAGGGGATTTAAGCGAAGTGAATTTTGTATATGAATTTATGAAGATTTTAGTCGGTTCGACATATTCCCGCAATCCGTTTATATTCGTAAAGGCTCGTTCTCCCAAGTGGACTAACTTCGCCTTTACTATGCAGACTGTCATTAACTATTACTGGAGAGAGAAGCACGTTAAACAGAAAATGAAGTCTGTCATTATGGATGCAGTCCTTCAACCCCCAGGGTGGATAGAGATAGGTTATTTATTATTCGTTTTAAAAAACCAAGTCTTGAGGCAATTCGAGACTGATTTTCCTGAACTTAAAGAGACTAACCAAAAGGTCGAGGAAGAACAAGGCGAACTTGACGAAACAATAAAAAACGATGATTGTTTTATAAATCATCGTTCAAGTTGGAAGATGTTATTTCCTGATGGATACCATGATCCTCGTACATCCCCATATATGATTAGAATTCAGGACATACCTTTATTGGATATTCTAAATAACTCTATGTTCAAACCGATTAAAAATAGGCTTCGCAATCTTCCTACTTCCCGTAGGTCGGATAAGAGACCGCCTAAACTTTTGACTTTTAAATCTCCTCCTCCTCTGATAGAGGGAATAGAGGGAGGTCAGATAGATTTAGAGACCCTTCCGATAAGACTATATCATATCCACGATAGACGTTCAAGAAGACGCTTTACCCTAGCACAGAACTTTATGGAAGGGGATTTGTTTAATACCGAGTGGAATTATTTTATAGATGGGTTTACATTTTATCCGTTAATTTTTAATGAAATCCCCGCAACAGATGATAGGGCTAACGGATACCCACTCTCAGATATAATTCCTATGTTCCCGCAACTAAAAAATCTATCCCTTACATACTCTATGATGAATAGGCACAGAAAACGCTCAGGGACAGTAGTATTAGTTAAAAAAGGAGTAATGACACCGACTCAGATTAGTAATGCTCAAAACGCTCAAGATTTAACTATAGTCGAAGTAGATGAGATTACAGACCAAGTATTAAAAGCCCTTACTCCACCGGCTCTCCCAAATGATGTCTACCGTATGTATGATATAGAACTTCAGAACTTATTAAGAATATCAGGCTTTAATCAACTCTTGCAAACAGCAAGAGGGATAGAGACAGCAACTGAATCTGAAAATGTCCGTATGGGTGCACAGATACGTCAAGGAGAAAAAGTAGATGTGATTGAAGATTTCACAGTAGATGTGGCAAGAGGCCTTTCAGGTCTGATATGGCAGTTTATTCAAGATAAAAAACGGATAGCTAAAATAATAGGAGAGGATGAAGTTACAGAAGAGATGTGGCCATCTTTACCTGATGATGAGGATGAAGCACGCAGGATGATACAAGAAGAATTGGAATTTAGAATAGACGCTGGTTCAACCCGTCCTCCAAAGGACACCGCAGTGGAACAGAAATTATTTGTTCAAGCAGTAGATACTATTGAAGCACGCTTCCCAGGCATTCTTCCTAAATCAGAAACAGTTAAGGCGATTATTAAGAAATTTCCTCATATGAAAGAATTAGAAGAACTTGTCAAGGGCTTTGACGAACAGGAAATTCAAGTAGCGCAAGAAGAAAATCAGCTTTTAATGCAGGGAATAAGACAACTCGTTTCACCTAATGAGAACCATAAACTTCATCTGCAAGTCCATTCACAGATCTATCAAACCCCAGGATTAGAACCAACTAAAGAGATGGATGAACATTTATTAAAACATAGTGAATTTGACCAAATGCAATCTCCTCAAACTGCACAACGAAGAGTAGAGACTAAAGCAGGCAGGGCACAAAAGGGTGGGGGAGTAGGGAGTTTCTCTGATTTAGTAGGGGCGGTTCGTAGTCAAAGAGGAGTGGGGGGAGAGAGCACTAAATGACCTATTTATATGAATGTTTAATCTGTGGAAAAGAATTTGAAATAGATATGCCTATGAACGCTAAACACGAAGCATATCACTGTGGCATAGAAGCTCGCAGGGTTTTTACGGTTCCATATACTAACAAAGACCAAATGTATAACTTTACAGACAATCATTCTTTTAAACAGGGATACGACATTCATTCTAAACGTCAGTATTTAAGGATATGCAAAAAAGAAGGTTCAATACTTTTATCTCCTAGTGAACGGAAATCCTTAAAACCAAAGATGGATAAAGACTATGCACCAGCGAGAAAAAAATGCGCTGAAAACATAATGAAGAAGGTAGCCAAAGACGGTCTTATGAGTAAGTTTAAAAAATTACAGGATGCGTTACCTACAAAAAAGGAGAGTTGATATGAGCAATGATAATGGAAAGGAAATAAAAGAACAGGAAGTATTTGTTAAGATTTCTCGTGTAGGAACATAGGTTAAATTCGAGACCAATGTGCCAGATGTGATAACTGGATATGGATTATGCGAGTACGGTAAAACTGGGATAGATGCCTATATGATTGCATTAGCACAGAAAAAGAAACCCTTGATTCAAGTCGCTAAGGGCGCATTTGGGAGGAGATAATGGGGCTATTTAATCTAAAAGAAATAAATAGTATGAAAATCGAACATCAGGGTATACCGCATAATGCGGGGATTACAGTCGAGAAAGCAAAGACTATTTTAAGAGAAGGTGAAATAGGCGGTAAAGCTATTAGTAAAAAACAAAAGAGATTTTTTGGATTTGTCGCAGGAGGCGGTAAACCCACACGAGTATAGTAGGTCAAAAATTACGAAAGGAGGATTGATATGCCAGATCAGGTAATGAAACCAAAGCAGAAAAGTAACACACCTGGAATAGTAAAGCAGGTAAATCGTGGCCCGATACAAGGTCCGACAGGTTCAGCACAAACATTAACTCCATTTAACAGAAGCGGAAAAAAGAAATAACAAGACCAAGTCGAAAGACAGTCTAACGATAAGGAGCAGAAATGGCACACCAAGCGAAAGCAGTTGCCGAAACCTTTTATAGGAAATATGGTGTTTATCCTATAGGCGGTGGAGAGGAAAAACCAAAAGACCAAGTGAAAGAGAAAATCACAGTCGACGGTAAAGAAATAGAAGTAACAAAAGAGGAGCTTATAGAACTAGCTCAAAAAGGCAAAGACTATACCAAAAAATCGCAGGCTCTGGCAGAGGATAAAAAGTCACTCGAAGTCCGTGAAAAAGAAGTAGAAGGTTTAAAGGTCATTGTAGATGAGATGGCAACAAATCCTATACTTAAACGGGAATTGAACAAGACTTACGATGATGTCAAAGCTGGTAAGATTTCTGAGAAAGAAGGAGAAAAAAAATCTCAGAAAATAATCGATGAATGGATAGGTGATACTGTAGACAAAGACGACCGTAAGGCATATGGGGATTTAAGGATAGCCATCAAAGAAGAGACCAAGGAAGCGATAAGACTAGCTGTAGAGGAAGCCACAAAGCCTTTAAAAGAAGAAGTATCACTTTTAAGGAACACTTCCACTATTAGTCTCTCCAATAAGGTAGAGCAAGATTTACAGAAGTTAGAAGATGAACTTGGCAAGGAATTTATCGATAAGCACCACAAGGAAATTAAATCCCTTGCTATAAAGTATCCTAACCAATCTGTAAAAAAACTTCTCTATCATATGGCTGATGATACTGCCTTAGAAGATGCCCTTGTAGCAAGAGCGGAAAAACGCAAACAAAAAGAATTAGAGAGAAAGAAAAGGGGTTCTTCCACTGGAGGCGAGGAAATTGTAACGCCAAAATCCAAGTACATTTATAACAAGGCTGGAGGAGTAACACCTGAAAGCATTGTCCAACGTGTCAAGGAAAGAGCGGGAATGGCCTAACTCTAATTCTTAGAAAGGGTAATGATGGCAGGTAATCTAAGTCTCACCAGAGAATATCAGCGTATATTCACTATAGTGAGAGATGAGACAGAACCTGTCTTATGGGATAACGTATCAGCGAGGACTAAACTCTTATTTCGTATGAAAGAAATGGGAGCGATACTGAAGGTAGGCGGTAAACCTCATTTAAGGTTTAACATCTTAAAGGAGTTACCAAATACATCAGCGTATACAGATCTTGATACGTTAACACCAGTTCGTCCAGATCCATTTACGAGTGTAGTGTTTGAGTGGAAACAGTTAAACACTCCCGTACAGGTCTCTGGATTAGATATGGTTAAGACAGGGGATGCAGGAATAATCAACCTCTTAGTAGCGTTCTTACAGGTAGCGGAAACTTCTATGAGAGATGCTATTGGAGGAAGTAGTGTAGGTATATTTTCATCCGCAGGTGAAAGCGATTTAACATCTTTGACAGGTTTACAGAACTTTTTTACATCATCTAAAAGCACTGGTTCTGTAGGTCAGCTTTCCCGTGCAAGTCAAATAGCATGGAGACATCAGTTTCAGAATATCTCCAGTGACTTTTCATCTAACGGAATAAACAGGCTTCGTACAATCTTTAGGGAGGCGTCATTTTTTGATGACACTCCTGACACGATAGTTGCAACAGGTGCTTTCGTAGAAAACTACGAGAAGAACCTTACTCAGACTTTTCGTGTGAACTTCCCATTACCAACAGGAAGTTTAGGGATGGCTGAGGCGGGGTTCTCAAAACGAGCCCCTTTAGCAATGTGGAAATATTGGGAGTTAAACTAATGTATTGTGAATGTGGTTGTGGAAACATAACGAAGATAGCAAAAAGAAGTGATAAAAGAAAAGGTTGGATTAAAGGACAATCTTTTCGCTGTCTTTATGGTCATAGTCCTCTAAAGAAGTCAATCAATTATAAAGGAGTTGATAAGTGGATTATGACTAATCAGAATAAACACCTTTGTAATTGTGGTTGCGGTGAATATATTAAGATCGCAACACATCATTATAGCGTAGGTATTCCACGATACATTCTTGGTCATTATATGACTACCCCAGAAATGAAGGCAAAATCCAGAGAAATGTGTTGTAAGAGAATAGGCGAATTAAGCCCTCGATGGAAAGAAAATAGGGATGAGGTGAGGGGTAGAATTCGCTGTAAGGTAGATTTCACAAAACTACAAAAAAGAGATATTTTTATTAGAGATAAAGGTATCTGTCAGGATTGTGGAATTTTAACTCTTATCGATGCTCATACTGACTATCCAGAAAAGACTAATATCGACCACATAATAGCAGTAGAAGATGGTGGAATGAATATAATAGTCAATGGTCAAGTTCTCTGTTTAAAGTGCCACAAGAAAAAACACAGTGCTATCGAAAATCGGATGAATTCAGGGAAACCCAGAACGGGCAATCCTGAGCCAAGCGTGCAGAGCACGAAGGTGCAGAGACTACTGGAGTGTAGCGATACACTTAATAACCAGATTAGCGTCCGACTCGAAAGAGATGATATAGTCCAAGCCCTATAGGAATATAGGATAACTTGTCGAGAATCTGAAATATAAAGGCGCTGTAATGTTCGATGACGATGGATGTCCAGCTAATCAAGCGTATATGTTAAATCTTCGCAAGTACATCCGTTTAATCGTTCGTGAAGGCAGAGACGCAGAGATAGGGGATTTCGTAAAATCCCAGACCAAGGACGACTTGGTTACATATGTATTAACCGCAGCTAATATGGTAACCACTGGTTTAAGGTATGGTGGGCTAGTAGCTAATGGAGACATAGACTAAGGGAGGGTAAGATGAAGAAATTACTATCTATTTTACTAATCCCGTTACTTGTGTTTGCATTTAGCGGGATAGCATTTGGTTGGGGTTCAACAGGTGGAGATGGCGAGAGATATACCCAAATCCAGGAAACAGCAGTCTTTTTTAATAACACTGCTAGTGCAGCGTATAGCGATTTCACAGTTTATCACGGACAAGCTGTGATACTAGACCTTGATGGTTCAGATGTATCAAGTGGCACGACTTTAGGTGCTTATGTAGAAAAACCTGGCGAGAATGGTTCTGATGCAGATAGTATCTTAGTAGTCGGTGTTGCTCAAGGTGGAACGACATCAGGTTGGTTAGTATCAAGACCAATAGTTGTTATTACGAAAGGCGCGGCTTTAACTCAAGTATCAGATTTAACTGATGCCATTACAAGTGGCTCTGCTGTAGGCACTGCTGTAACAGGCGGAGGAAACGTAGGTGGTGGAACAAATCTTGGTATAGCGTTAGAAGCAGGGGACGGAACAGATGCTGATGAAATAATCATCTGGGTAGCCCCAGCAGGTTCAGGAGATTAAGACAAGGGCTTGGAGGGAGGCTTTGGCTTCCCTCCTTTGCTTTATCTTATGTGGTATTTACTATACGCACTTATATTATTGACTTCAGTAATGTTCTTGCCGATACCAGACGCATTCGGATTGCCGAAACAGGTAATCTTCATAGTGTTGGGATTTATGATGATAGCGGTAAGCCTGATGAATAAGAATACAAAAACCTTAACTTTAAGGAACAAGTGGCTTAGTCTCACTTTTATCTATGTAATTCTATCTTCTCTTGGATATTATATGCCTCTTTTATTCTCCCAAAAAAAGTACATAGGGTTCAGCATAAATAGTATCTTGGCAATATTGACTATAATTTTATCGATTTTAATTATTCAATGTTTAGTCGAATGGACGGATGATTTGAACAGATGGGTAAAGGTAGGTAAGTTTTTATCTTGGCTTGGATTTGGATTTAGTTTATATGCGCTAATTCAATTTTGTGGATTAGACCAGATATTTTCTTCTAATTTAGAGTGGGCGCATAATCCATATAATCTGACTCAGGGAAACTTTTTTGATAATCACAGGATGATTACATTTTTAGGGAACAAGCGTGAGACAGCGTGTTTTCTGGCGATACTTTCTCCAATGTGCCTTATGTTTAAAGGTTTAAAATATAAAATTATATATGCGGTGATAGCCCTGACCATACTGATTACATCCAGTTTTATTGGTATGCTTAGTTTAACAGCAGGGTTCTTTTTATATCTTCTTTTATCTGGAAAATGGAAGTTAGCCTTAACTGGTATTTTAAGCACTCCTTTAATCGGATGGGGGCTTTTAAAGATAAATACTGATTTCTTTAATTTCTATGGGAAAGGGGAAATATGGAAAAATGTATTTTTAGGGACTATTCCTAAGTTTTTATTCGGTCACGGATTAGGCAGTTTTCCTCTTTTAGGATATAAAAAAGGAGATGATTTGGTAATAAATGCAGATTTTGAATTATTGCAACTTCTATCAGACGGTGGTCTGGTGCTGGTAATTCTGGTTATAGGTTATGTAATCACGTTATATAGACGGATATTTTTGGAGTTTCTATCATCGAATTCAATGCTTTTAATCGGATACATAGTGGGGTTGACTACGTTTCTAATAATTATGGTAGGTGCAAGTCCGCTACATTTTCCAGCACTTTTACTTATAGGATTATGTTATGTAGCCTGTTTGGAGGCACAAACACAAGGGGGAAATTATGCCTGAAGAAAAAATTATGATTGATATTCACACAGCCAACGAGACTGTGAAGGGACTGAATGAGACTATTAAAGTTAAGAGTGAGCAAGTGAAAGCATTGGAGACAAGGGAACAGAACATACAAGACAGTATCCACAGGGCTGATGTAAAGAAAGTCCAAGATAACCGAAACGAAGAGACCAAAATTAGCGTTAAATTGATAGAAGGTAGACAGAAATTAGAGGGTGAACGAGCAGTCTTTGAGTCAGGCAAGCGTGCGGATGATATAAAGAAAGGTGAACTCGCTCGCAGGTTTCACGATTTAGAAACCAGAGAAAAAGAGATAGTCGATATAGACAAGGCTCATAAAAAACTCAATGAGGAGCGTCAGAGGTTTGACCATTACAAGTTTAATATTGAGCGGGAACTTGAACAGGCAAATATTACTATTACGGAAGCAGGGGTGCAGGAGGATAAACTGGAAGCTATCCGTTCAGAGATTGAAGGAATGAGGATAACTTTAAAAGAAGAGTCGTTGAAAATAGATACTGAAAGGGGAGAATTAACCGAGCAAAGGAAAGATGTCCAATCTGAAATCGAACATTTAGAGGGACTTAAAAAATGGCACGAACATAAAAAGGAGGAAAAAAATGGCGACCTTAGAAAAGTTATTGAACTTGCAGGCAAAAGTTAAGGATTTAGAAAGTTGTAGAAGTAACCTTGAGAAAGAGAACGAGAATATCACTAAAGATACATTGAAAAAGAAAAGCGATGCCAATAGAGAGATAACCAAACAGAAGGAAGATTTTGATATTTACAAAAGAGGGGTCGAACAAAACCATAAGAAAATAGAAACTTCTCTTACTAATAGAGAAAAGGAACGCTTACTAAAGGAAAAAGAGGGAAGGGATTTAGATGCAGACATCCAAGACTTCAACAAGAAAAAGAGAAGTTTTGCTCAAGAGAAGAAAGATATTGAAAAACTAAAGTCCGAATATATAGATAGAGAGTACAAGGCAAATCTTCTAATCGCTCAATATAATAAGATGACAGGAGAATTGCCACAGGAGAAGCCAAAGGTTGAAAAAATATCTAAAAAGAAGAAAAAGAGGTAACTATGCCACGCATGACTTTTAAGGACATCTATACTGATGTTCAGGATATTTCTGTCGTTAAGGTGAGCAGTAAGCTCGCTTTAATCAAACGAGGTATACAGGCAGGACTGGATATTTTAACTTCAAAAGACTTGCCCTATTTGATGACAGATGGGCTTTTTCCTACAGTAGCTATTCATAATACAGGGAACGTGGATGTAACCAATGGTTCTGCTACTGTATCAGGAGGCGCGACCTCGCCTGTTTTTACATTAAGTATGGTTGGTAGGAAATTCCGTGCGGCAGATGAGAATACTTGGTATAGGATTAAAGCCTTTGTCTCATCGACAGAAATTACCCTAGAGACTGAATATTTAGGTGATACTGATACTGACGCAAGTTACGAGATAATTAAAGACGAATATAGATTGGCTAGTGATATGGCGACCCATAAGGTAATGCGTCAAGTCCAGGATAAAGTTGCTATGGGAAGTATTGAGTCTACTGCATTTGATATTTTAGAACCTTCAGCCATATCTCAAGGTTCTCCACGATTCGATATTATAGTCGGTTCCAAACTCGATTTATATATTACCGGCACAGTTTCGGGGACAAGTGGTGCTGTTATAATCACGGGTTCATCAACTTTGTGGACAGGTGTGGAGGGATTAGGAAAAGGAACTCGGATAACTGTAGGTAGTAATGTCTATACGGTGAAGTCAGTAGACTTGGATACACAGATAACTATATATGAAACATTAGCCAGCACTATCTCAGCAGGCACAAGTTATGAAATGTTAATGGATAATATGAGACTAAAGGTATTCCCGATACCTGATGAAGCTGAAATAATAAAATACCGTTATCAGAGGTTGGCTTATCCATTAAGGGCTGACACAGATATAGCGGACTTACCGGATGAATGGCACCACATACTTATAACTGCTGGTTTAATAACAGCCTATCAGACCAAAGATAAGGAAGAGGCCAATAGGCAATTTCAGAGATTTTTTACTTTAACAAATGCTTTCTGGCGCAGGGTAGGTGCTATATCATCATCAAGGACATATCCTCGGGCAGACCAAGACGCATTGGCTTTACAGGCACTTTTTGGCAGAGGGGTTCGTATAGGCGCAGATTATGGAGTGCCTATTCCTTTAAATAGTTTAATATGAAAAAAATTCTTTCAATAATATTAGGTATTACCTTATTAGCTTCTTTTTCATTTGCGGCTGTAGATTGGCAACGCTTTGAATTTTTTGAAAATTCAGGGGGACTCAATGATCAATTCTCTCCCATCTTAATTGAGGATAATGAAGCCAGTAATCTCCAGAATGTAGTCTTTACCAAAGCAAAACACTGGAAAACAAGAGATGGGTTTAAGGCACTTAATACTGATATTATAGGTTCAGATATAACCTGCACAGGTGGTATATATTACAGGACTATAAAAGGAGTAAAGCATTTGGTAGCTATATTTAGCGATGGCACAATCCGAAAGATGGATTATAACGCTAACGGGCCAGATGGTACTTGGGATGATATTACTGGTTCAATAATATTTTTGGTTACACAAAATGATTTGGCAAGTTTTGCAATCGGGGAAGATACCTTAATCATAGAGGATGGAGTAACCGGTACTGCACCTTATAAGTGGACAGGTTCTGGGAATGCAACTGATTTAGGCGGCTCGCCTCCAAATGCCTCAATAGTAACATATCATAAACGCCACGCCTTTTTTGCGGGAGACAGAGACAATCCCTCCATATTATATTTCACGGATTTAGGGGATATTGAAAACTCGACAACTGGTTTAAGCGGTAATGTCGAGATTGAAACAAACGATGGCACTATTATAACAGCATTAGCCCCTGGGTTTGACGCTTTATATATCTGGAAAGGCGGTTCAGCAGGCAGGGGTTCTATATGGCGGCTTTCAGGAGACGATAAGGATACCTTCAAACTTCAAAGAATGGTATCAGACGTAGGGACATTGTCTCCGAGGTCAGTCGCTTTAATCGGAAATTCCTTTTTTTTTATAGATAGTCAGGGTGATACTTATATTTACGATGGGGCGATTGGGTTACGTCTTATCTCGACCAAGATAGAAGGGACAAGGGATAACCTTAATTTTGACAGGTTTCCATATATATCAACAGTTGCCTTTGATAAGGATTATTATATCTCTGTTTCAGATACTTCAGCAGCCTTCAATAATATGATTTTGGTTTTTGATACCTTTCCTTTAGCGTGGACGAAATTTAGCGGGTTTCACGCCAATGCCTTATGGGTGGCAGATAATGGCTCTGGCCAAGATATGCTCGTGTGGGGAGGTTATAAAGGGGTTGTATTCAAGTATCCTTCGGGAACGAATGATGACGATGTGGCAATAGATATGTTCTACCATACAAAGAAATATAGTTTTCCCGAACTACGGAACCCAGAGTCAAAGGCTAATAAGGCGTGGAGGGCATTAAGGGTATTCTGTAAGCAGAAGGGCAATAATGATTTAATCATAGAACCGAGGGTGGATTTTGGTTCATCAGGTACTTCTTCAGATATGAATTTAAAAGGCACTAAATCGCTCTTTGGGACTGCTAAATACGGGACTGCTATATATGGCGGGAAGAATATTATAATAGAAAGGTTTGAACCAGATTTGGAAGGGGATTATTTCCAGATACTCTATTCAAATAATACCAAAGACGAACCGATTGAAAATTTTGGTTGGCAGATTTCGATAGAGACAGTGGATTGAAAAGATTATTATTTATTCCATTAGTTTTGATAACGGTATATGCCTTTGCGAAGAATATATCAGCTCCCCCGCCTCTTAAAGAAGAACCAGTTGCCGAGCAACATTATTTTCGAGAACTTTATGACAACTGGAACAACTTGGAGGAAACAACCACGAACCCGAATGGGAATAGGATAGGGAAATCAGGAGATATGGTGTTATACAAAAATAATCTATTGGAATTTTTCATTACGGTAAATATAGACAGTGCTTTTCATTGGTGGGCTGTAAAATTAGAGGATTTATTATAGGAGGAGATTATGAAAAAAATTATTATAGCATTGTTTATTTTACTTTTTGCTTCTAATGTTTTATCTGCTCCAACCGATTTAATGACGGTTTCGCCTTCTGCGACTGATGATACAGTCATTGAGGCAACAGATGAAAATTCCCGTAATTCAACCATATCAACCCCGTATAATGTGCATTCACATAACGGTCTAATAGGTGCAGCTACATTATTCGTAGCTTCAAGTGGGGGAGAATTTACGACAATCACCGCAGCGATGAATGCCGCTTCAAGTGGGGATATTATCCTTGTGGCTGAAGGGACTTACACAGAGAGTGTTACATTTGCTGCTGATGACATTACTCTTGTCTCCATCGGTTCAATGGAGAACACTATTATTACTCAAACCGATGCAGATGTGGTAGATTTTTCTACAAGAGAAGGATGTGTATTAGATGGTTTTACGATTTCCTTAACAGCAGCGGATAACGCTACGGATGATGTCATATCAGGCGCAAGTGATACAACCGATGACACTTTTAACATTATACAAGATTGTAAAATTATAGCGACAACTGCGGATGTTATTTCGGGTTGGAATCCAGTTGGAACAAGTGACGGGAATTATAGATTTATACATTGTGAATTTGAAATTGACCAGAATAATATTGCTACTGCTGCGGTAGATGCTATGGTTTTTGTCGGCGGGAATGTTGATTTAATCGATTGTATTATTGATTTTCAATCTACCCAGACTGGAACTGGAAATCTAATCGTACTCAGTCTTGGTGGAGGTTCATTCACTGCAAATATTGAAGATTGCAGGATAACATTAGATTCGGCTACTACTACCTTATCACAAAACATAGGTCTTGTCGGCTCATCAAGCGGATTTACAGTCAATATCCGTGATACCTTTATTCATGCCTATACTACTGCCTCTGGTGATGCTATTGCACTTAGGGCGGAAGGGGCAGGTACATTTAATCTTTATAATGTCATTCTGGATGCAAATAACAGTGATGCTGATGAAGAAGCTATTGACGTTACAGCAGGGGATACTGTAAATGCTCATAATGTCAGCATTGTAGAGGGGACTATAACTAATAATGGAACACTCACCGAATGGGGTATAAGAGATGAAAACCAGAGGCCCCGTAATGTTGCTGGTATGTATATTGGAACGGTACAAGATAATAATCTTTTTGATGATACCACTACTGGCGGCGGAACTACTACAATGTATATAGGCAATGGTGCAATAAATGTAACCTGTTTTACTCAATATCATTCATATCAACTTGGAGATAAGGATTTAGAAACGGGTGAAGCAGTCAGGTTAGATAATGATGGACTTTTATATAGGACTACCTCTGAAAATGACCCGACATTTAGAGGTCTATTTTATAAAAAGACTGCGTGGAGGACTGCCTTTGGGGATGAGTTAATTCAAAAAGGGTATGAAAAAATAGACGCCGAAGGTAAGAAACGACAGAAAGACAAGAAAAAAGATTATAAATACAAAACTAAAAAGAAGGCTACCAAAAATGATTATGCTTATTATGTAGCAGTGATAGGCGATAGTTATGTCAAGGAAACAGGAGAAAGTGTATTTTTGGATGGTGCGTGGGTGTGCGATGAGGGTGGGTCGATAAATAATGGGGATTTTCTTACAACTGCCAATAGGGCTGGATATTTGAAAAAACAAACAGATGGTTTACACCATACATATACAGCAGGAAAGATGCGACAGGACATAATATTTGACATAGATGGAATAAATAAAACTGCTTATATGGATATTTATTAATGAATATGTTAGAACTTTGTAATCATATCTACGAGAATTATCCGAATATGAAAAAGATGTTTCCTCGCTGGAGGCTTTTAAGTCTTTTGGACAAGAACGAGGATAAAGTTTTCTATTTTAAAGAAAATGGTAAGTTTATCTGTGCTGCATTATATGTAAAACTTACTGATAAGACCTTTGCGAAATTAGATTTAGGTTTTGTGAATATGCGTAATTCCGAAGAAGTACAGGAACTTTTAAAGGAGAATGGAAAAAATATCCACGTGATATATGTTTTAGCCAATGGAATGAAATCAATAAGGAAAGGTATTCGTAAAGTCATAGAAAAGGAAAATCCAAAAACATTTAGTTGGTATGAACCAGATATGAGTAGATTACATATTTATAAAATAAAGGGGGAGTTATGCCACAAGTTATAGTACCACTTATAACAATAGGCGGAGGGTTTTTACTCCAACGCAAAGCTCGTAAACAACAGGAACAGGCTCAATCAAGAGCCGAGGAATTTGCAAGAGACCAAGCAGAAGAAGCCAAAGTAGAGCAAGTACGTTTAGAGGAAAAATTCGGTTTAACCCCAGGGGAACTCGAACGGGAAGAGAGAACATTTGCACTGGAACAAACTCGAATAACTGAGGCACAACGTCGTGCAGGTCTTACAGGTGAGGAACTCTTGCGTGAGGCTGGCCCAGAGACTCGTAGGCTTTTAGATAGCGTAGCTGAACGTTTCGGTATGACAGGGGAAGAACTTTTTAAGGCAGAGGGAGAGATACCTACTGCTTTAGCTGAACAGGTCTTAGCTGGGGTTCAGGAACCATCAAAGTTTTTTGAAGATACACTAAAAGAACAATTAGAACTAGCTCGTACTCAGATAAACGCAGAGGCACAAAGACGAGGCGTATTCGGTGGCAGACCTGAAGGCGGAATACGCTTTGAGATGTTAGGCAGAGCAGGGGTGGAGTTAGCCATAAAATCCGCAAGGGAAAAAGAGGCTGCCAGACAACAAGGTTTAAGCAACGCTTTTCAATTAGCACAGCAATTTGAGGAACTATCCTCTATTGCTAGAGGTGAGGCAGGAACAGTAGGGGAGCGTTCATTAAGCGAACAGGAACGTGCAAGAACAGAATTAGATACTCTTTTAGCTAATGTACAAGGATTATCAGAACGTGCAAGAGGTAGGGCTGCGGAGGTAGGAATACAAGCCAGGCAAGTTACTGAACCAGGCAGAGCATTTGAAAGAGAGACAATATCTGATATAGAAGGTATTAGAATAGGCGAGGCTCAGGCAAGAGAAAGAGCAGGATTGGAACTTATAGGACAAGGGGTAGGTGATATTTTTGGGGGTGCGGGATTACCAACTCCCGCTAAAGCAACTACCCCTCCTACACCAACAAATTTTGAATTTTTACAAAGAGAGCAGAGAAAAAAAAGATTAGGTGGTTTAACAGAACTTACAGGAGCAGCAAATTTAAGAATATCCTAGGAGGTTATTATGGCACTTTTAGAGGGAGTCCGTCAAGGACGTGAAGGAGGCGGTGGAACGCCTTTAACCGCACTAATAGGCGGTATAGTGACTGCCCGTAGACGCAGGGTAGAAGAGAACAAAGCCCGTCAAATAGAAGAAGAAGCATTAGAACGAGAACTTAAAATACTCAATGAAAAAGCCACACAGGATAGGATAACTGGATTACAGAAAGCTAAACAAGAAGGCCTAATAAAAAAGGGAGAACAAGAGCGGAAGTTTGGCTTCGAAAGAAGGCTAGGACGAGAAGAATCTAGACTTGAGTCAGAAGAAGAAAGACGTCAAGAAAAGGCTGGATTAAAAAAGTCTATAATATTAGAGAGGATTAAGGGTGGGGAGGCAAGGCGGACTTTAGAAAGAGAGATTAGTTTGGGATTAAAAGGCCCAGGCAAAAAAACTGCTGCACAAGAAAAAAGAGAGGTTGAAATAGGTGAATTAGAAGGTCAAGCAAAAAATTTAATAACCTTATTTAGATCTGCAAGAAAAGAAGCGGGAACAATACCCAAAATAGGAACACGAGGTATATTGGGTAGAGCTGCTGGACAGGTGGCTATAGGAAAAGGTAAATTAGGATTTTCCCCTGCCGTCAATGTATTTCAAGATAAAACAAAAGCGTTTGCTACTATCGTGGCAAAAGCAGCAGGAGAAGTAAGACCTACTGATAAGGATATTGAGAGATTTATGGGAACTCTTCCAACATTATCAAAAAATGATGCCGAAAATAAAATTATAATAGAACAACTTGTAGGAGATTTAAGAGCTAAAGGTGCAAAGGCAGTTTGGGCACAAAGAGGGAAAAATCAAGAAGTTAAAGAGGGACAAACTTCAAGTGGGATTAAATTTACAATAGAGGATTAATTATGACTAAGATAAGATTTGAGACAGGACAAGTTATAGATTTTGATGGAACTCCTACTCGACAAGATATAGATGAGGTAGCTCAACAATTAAATATCAAACCTGTAAGTCCTGTAACTGAAGAAGCTCCTAAGAGAACATCAATTCTTCCTCTTGTGGGTCAAATTGCTGGAGGTATAGCTGGGGGAGTAGCTGGGGCAACTGTAGGACGTCCATTTGTAGGTGCTGGAGTGGGTGGTGTATTGGGTAGGACTGGAGCAAGAGAATTTGAAAGACAGACTGAAGAACTAATAGAAAAACCAATTAGAACAATATTTGAAACTGCAAAGGAACCGGTATTTTCTCCCATAAGAAGTATTTTAAGAAGAACTCCTGAAGAAAGAGAAGAATTAGGTAGAGAAATAGGAATAACTGCTGGAACAGAAGCGGTATTTGCTCCAGTCGGAATAGGGTTTAGTAAAATTATTGGTGTTGTAGGAAAAGGTATATCAGGTGGATTATTGGGAAGAAGGGTTACTCAACGTGGGATTGAACGTGGGTGGAAGGCTCTATTAGACCCAAAACTATATCAAAATAGGATTTCAAAAGAAACAGCAGTTAAGACAAATAAATTTTTTACTAAGGTTTCAAATGTAACTGGCAAAAGAGTCAGTGATTTAGTAAATACCAAGTATAAAAATGTTAAATTAAATATGATAGATATAAAAAACAGAGTAAGGGCATTATTACCTAAGAGTGGAAAACCAGAAGATTTGTTAGAAAGATTTGCTCCAAAATCACAAAGAGAACTCGTAAAAGGTTTAACTGATGATATATTGGAGGCAGGTGACACAAAAAGTATATCTGAATTATGGAAATTTAGAAAAGATGAATTAGATAAGGCTATATTCGGAAAAAGTTGGACTGAAGATGCTCTAACTTATCTTAAAGGATTAAGGCGAGCTATAAATGACCCCATAAGAAATGTGGGAGATGATGTAGCAAGTGCCTTTGATAACTATGCTTTTGTAAAAAATGCGGAAGAAGAATTGGCTAAGAAGTTTACGGCAATCCAGAATAAAGCGACAGGTGAGATTTTTGCTCCTGATTTAGAAAAATTTATAACAAGTTTGCTATCGGAAAGTAAAGATGAAACTATAAGATTATTAAGAAGTATGGATGCATTTCTCGATGTGTCTGATAGGGTCATAGAACAAGCGTTAGATGCAGCAGCAGCCGAATCATTAGAAAAAGGAGTAGGTATAACTTTAGTCGGAAGGATTATTGCAGGTCTTTTTGGAGGTAGAAAAATTCTTCCACGAATAGGACGCGAAGTTCAGCGCCCTGTAACTCAAGCTGTAAAAACTGGATTAGGGAGATTATTGCCTTCACTCACTAGGGAAGGGATTGCCACGCAATAGAAACGATAAAAAATTACCTCGGATACTTTATGAACAAACAGCTAAACTGACATAAAAGTGCTACTACAATCAGGCTACCAATAATTTTTAACATACTACAACCATACCACACAATAGGAGACGAGTCAAATGCCATTATCAGGATTTAGCATAACACATATGATAGCAGGGTTGTATGAAGCGGGGGCTTTTGAGAAACTGATAGTATCTAGTTCTGTAAAAATACTCACAGCAAGTAAATATACCAAGGGGAATGCTCTTGCTAAAAGAGCTTTTATCACTGTAGAAAATGCCTCGTTAAGATATAAACATAATGGCGACAATCCCTCATCTTCAGAAGGTCATATAGCCAGACCGAACTCAATTATAACTATTCTAGGAACAGTTAATATAAAGAATTTTAAAGCGATAAGGATAAGTTCAAATGCGACTCTTCAAATTACTTACGGTTTTTAGTTTTATATTTTTTTTAGCTACTACTTCTTTCGCTCGCAATGGGTCGGGTAGCAGTCTGGAATATGGAGCAGTATCCTCGATCCGTGATGCCTCTACAGAGACATACCCTTGGGAAGTAACCTTTGTGCCTGATGGCGGAGTCCAAGATAATGGAGACGGTACAACTACGATAAATTTAGATACAGCGTTAGTAGGTACGTTTCTTCGGCTTGATACCTCAAACGACCCCCTTACAAACAATTTAACAATTCAAGGTGATTTAACCCTATCCACACCAAACGCCGCTATAAGACTAGAAGGCCCAACAGGGAGAAACTATCACTGGTATAGAGAACCAGATAATTTATGGGTTATTGCTGATACGGATACTGGATATATATTCGTACAAGGAATACAAAATGACCACTTAGCTTTAGTCCCTATATCTGGTACGGTTTCAATAGGCGCAGGATTAGGACAGGGAACAGGGGAATTACTATATGTTGGTGGCACAACGAAGATAACAGGAGATACTACATTAGGCGGAAACCTCACCTTTACAGGTTCTAGTGCTTCTATTTTAGCTTCCAGTGATTTAAAAATTCTACCTAACGCAGGAGGAAATATAATTTTATACGGTGATGTGGATGTCGGAGATGATGAAGACGGAAGAAGTTGGACTTTAAATAGAATGGCAGTTGAAGGAGATGATTTTATTAAAGTATTTATAGAACAATTGAGAAGAACCAGAATAGAAAGTAATAGAGCTATTGTTATAGATAGTGATGTAAATTTACAATTACAAAGAGAGGCCTCTGGCGATATTATATGTTTTGGTGCTGCCGTTTCTGGTGAAAATCCTTTTTTTCAGTTGAGGGGTTTTATTACTGCTGCTAGTGGAGTCAGACATACCTCCTCCCAAGTCTCCGACATCACCGACAGATTAGAGGAAACAAGACAAGATGCGAATATATTAGGAAAGACTGTGAATATGCCTTTCACCGTTGACGCTGATGATGACGGGGGAAGTGATTTGGTTGTTGTAGATACTGCTGTTGGACTCGGGACAAATGACCCATTATCGTATGATAATAAAGCAGACGCTTTAGTTATAAAAAGAACAGGGGGTGCAGGACTTTCGATAGTAAGTGGAACGGCTAATGATGGAACTATTCTATTCGCTGATGGTATTGCTGGAACTTCTGCTGCTTTTATGGGAGGTATACAATATTTTCATAACACAGATGAGATGTATTTGTGGAGCGGTGGAAGATTTAATGTTCCAGAGATAATTTTAGATAATGGCGATGTCGGCATTGGGACAACATCAGGTATAGATTCTATTCTCGAAGTAGATGGCCCAATAGGAACTGCCATAGAAACAGTAACAGGTGATACTACATTAGACAATACTCATTCAACGCTTTTAGTAAATGCAAGTGGGAACGTGGTTATAACTTTGCCAAGTGTAGCTTCATCTTACAATAATACCGATGGAATCGGAAGAACTTACAGAATTAAAAAGATTGATGCTGATGCAGATACCGTGACCATCGATGGGGATTCGGCTGAAGAAATCGATGGAGAATTAACGGCAGTATTGACGGCACAGTGGGAATCAATTGATATTCAGTCGAGTGGCGTTGCTTGGTTTGTATTATGAGGTTGTTCTATGTTTTCTAGAAATCTTATAACATTTTTTACAATAGGATTTATGTTTAAAGATATTAGTAGTATCTCTAAAAAATTGAGTATAGGGTTTTGTAATTCTGCATTTACTGCATTCTCTACTATGTTTGCCAATAAAACCTTTAGTGTGATGAAGACTTGTATGTTTAGACTTTGTAAGAATTTTCATATTTTTAATTCTATTATCAATTTTATTTCCGTTAATGTGGTGGGTTTCTTCGCTATCTGTAAGAGGTCTACCAAGATGTTGTTCCATAAGATAACGATGTTCTCTAACTTGATGTCCATTTATAGTGATAATTTTATAACCATAGACTTTACAAATATATCCAGAACCAGTAGAGGCTCTATGAGTAATATTGGGGCTTCCCCATCTATGCCATCTCATATAATGTTTCTCGCAAAGTTTTCTACGTGTAGCCAAGTTATTGCATTTATTCATTTTACATTTCATAAAGTAATTGTAACATATAAAACAAATTGTGTCAATTAAATTATAAGGAGAGATTATGAAAAAACTACTAATTTTAAGTTTTATATTAAGTTTTGTATTACTGGCTAATCCTTGTTTTGCTTCTCATCTTAAAGACGTAAATATAGCAACACAGGACTCCGAGGCATTAGACGCTTTTGGCAGGTTCAGGGTAAGTCAACCCTTCAATGTCTTTGATATGCAGTTTAACTATGACTTACAACCTCTATTTTTTGAAGAATCAGCCACAGGCGGTGGCGATGTAACTCACGTTCCAGCTTTGTCGTCAGCGAGATTGACTACGGGTGGGACTACTGATACTCATGGAGTCATCTTTCAGACAGGAGAATATTTCCGCTATCAACCGGGAAAAAGTCAATTCGTGGTATGGACTTGTATATTAGGTTCTAAGACTTCCAATGTCCGTAAACGCATAGGATATTTTGACTCCGAAAACGGGTTCTTTTTTGAACAGGATGGGACTAACTTAAAAATAATCCGCAGGACAAAGACTTCGGGTTCAATAGTAGATAACGCAGTAAATCAGTCCTCATGGAATTTAGATGTATTGGATGGCAGTGGAAAAAGCGGTGTTACTTTAGACGAAACTAAGGACAATATTTATGTCATAGATTTCCAATGGTTAGGAGCTGGAAGGATTCGTTTCGGTTTTGACTTTGGTGGTCAAATTACCTACGTTCATCAAATCAAATTCGCCAATACAGAAGCAGTGCCTTTTTCAGTAGCAGGCAACCTTCCTTTTAGGGCAGAGATATTTAACACCGCAACCGCAGCAGGAACAACCACATTTGATTTTACCTGTGTAGCCATAACGAGTGAAGGTGGGTTTAATCCATTAGGTATTCCCGGTTCGGTTAGTAATGGTGTAACCGAGAGAACAGTGTCTACCACGCCGTTGCCTATTCTGTCTATCAAAATGGCTGACACTTTCAATAGTATTACAAATAGATCCTTAATTGAGCCGTTAAGTTACGAAATATATTCTCTTGATGAAAACATATTTTATCAAATAATCTTAAACGGGAGCTTAACCAATGCTTCGTTTAATGCGGTAGACGCAACAAATAGCGCAGTAGTGTTTGATGTGGCAGCAACGGCGATAAGCGGGGGTTTTGTTATTGATAGCGGGTTTCTTACGGGGGCAAGGGATAAGAAAGAGGCAGGCATAGATAGGAGAGGTTTATTGGCAAAGTTATTTATGGCTCAAAACATAGCAGGAAATTCAGGGGATATTTTAAGTATTGTAATGACAAGAATGGCGGCAGCAGACGCAAGTTGTTCGGCCGCTTTTACATGGGAGGAATTTAGATAATGGTTAAAAAAGCGGATATAGAATTAAAGTTTTTATGTTTTGTGGTGGTATGTATATTCGTAATATCTTTTTCGGTAAATTGTTTCGCACAGGACACTTTTGACGAAGTTACTGAAAACCCTAAAAATCCCATAGTTGATACAATCTTGGACTTTGACAATATGGAGATACATCTTAAACATTCAGAGGTGCGTACTTATAAGGTACATCGGGATGCTAACGGGGATGAGGTAAGGAGAGAAGCAGGGCCGAATTTTATCTATAGAAACGAGGAGGAGAATAATCCTGATACTTCTTATGACGATACGCAAATGCACACTATCTTTATGCAGAAATTAGGATTGAATAAAGCGGTAATCAAGCAGGCGGTAAAAGAGATGGAGTTGTTGAAACGAGAATAGGGGAGGGGTGATGAAAATAAATGATTTGACTGTAGGAAAAAGAATAGTTATATCACTTATAGGTCCGATAATAATAGGTGTAATGGCTCTAGGTGGGTATAAGATTGTCTTGCAGGCAACTGCCGAGACTGTCAAGGGGCATACTACTAAGTTAGCACGACTTGAATTAGACAATGTCAAGGTTAAAGAGCAAATTCCTGCGATAAAGGAAGACATCTCGGAGATAAAAGATACTATTAAAGAACAGAGGATAGAATTTAGAGAATCCCTGCGAGAACAAAAGACAGATATGAACAGGAATATGGATATAATTTTAACGGAGATAAGAAATAGCAGATAACAAGGGAGGTGAGATATGACTAGATCTATTAAAATATTGAGAAAAATTGCCTTATATAATAATGTATGTTGTCTGCGTTGGCAATGTAAGAATATAAATATGGATAAATGTAAACCTCTTTCAAGAAGAGGTAAGGACTATATAGAATGCGGATATTTTGGATAACTAAGGGAGGTGTGGTATGAAGGTATTAAAGGTATTTTTGGTAGCTATGTTTGTAATGGGTACAAGCATAGTGTACGCAGGGAGTACATCTGAGTGGCTTAAAGGAAATGACACAGAAGATCCATTGATGGTATCTTTCTATGTAGCAAAGTACTTTGAGAATGAAGATGAGAAGATGCCTGATGCAAGGATTAAGTTTGAAAGGAAGACTAATATCGGCTCATTCGATGATGCGGAATATACATTGTCGGCTGGTTTGGAGTTCTAGCAATAGAGGCCGATAGGTATAGGCACTTCCACAACACAACCTATAATAAAAGGGGAGAAAACTTCCTATCGGTCTCTTAAATAATATGAAAATTATTATAATAATAGCATTATGCCTAAGTCTAAACGGTTGCGTCTGGTTCCTTGCCAATAATAAGGGTGCGTTCGGTCTGGGTAAATATACAGAGGAATATTACGCAGATGGAACTTTGAAGAAAAAGAGTATGGAAAGTAAATCAATACTTGATGGGATATTCGGATTTAAGATAAATACAAAAACAGGGGATTAAAATGAGCTCGTTTACTAAGCATCCGCCACTCCAACCATTATTAGATGGTATCCGTTGGCGTGTAATGGAGAGTTTTGAATATCATATCGGCTCAAAGGACTCAGGCGAAGTGGTTAAAATCCCTAAAGACTTTTTGACTGATTTCGCCAGTATTCCTAAAATCTTCTGGTCAATTATCGGTGGCCCTTGGGGAAAGTATGGCTATGCCGCAATTTTACACGACTACCTTTATACAGTAGGAATTTACTCTCGTAAACGAACAGACCAGATATTTCTGGAAGCTATGAAAGTATTAAAAGTAAGTTGGTGGAAACGGAAACTGATGTACTATGCCGTTCGAGTTGGGGCCTGGGGGCCTTGGAAGAGATACCGCAAGAAAGATAAACCTACCTGAAATATATAGATAATTATCTGCCTTCAAATAATCATTGACAATAATTATATAAAATAGTAAAATAATTTATGGCTCACCCTAAAGATTATCATGATTATGTCTTTAAGAATGGCAAATTCCTTGGTAAGTTTGATGAGATGTATAAATATTCAAAGGATATTCCATGGTATCAAGATAAAGCCCCTTTTAATTGGCATAATCAAATAGGGTTTATGATAATAAGGGATATTGTTAGAGAAAAAGGGAAATTTGAGAAAATCCTTGAGATGGGATGCGGATTGGGATATAATATTATGCAATTTAAAGATTATGGGAAGAAATTATATGGATGTGATATATCACAGGTGGCGATTGAAAAAGCAAAGATTTTACATAAAGGCATTGATTTTTTTACTACAGATATAAAGAATAAAATGAAAGGAAAATATAATCTTATAATTGTAGCTGAAGTTATGTGGTATGTATTAGATGGATTAGAAAATATAAATGATTCA
>LAZR01000413.1_pt1 | contig 36785 bp, 32 predicted proteins | sample 329461 | NCBI WGS metagenome assembly LAZR01 (sample SAMN03002196, study PRJNA259156) | marine sediment metagenome | biome: sea floor; feature: Hydrothermal impacted sediments; material: marine sediment; isolation source: Loki non-amplified sample from Loki's castle hydrothermal vent sediment ...
CAAAAAAACCAGCCCATCACCAAAACGCCCCTCGTGCCCACAAAGCCGAGGGGCGTTTTGCGTTTGAAAACTACGCTCCATCCAAGCACTGCCCGCCAAGCCACCCCGGTCACCGCTGAAACAAGCAACGGCCCAAACCGATGCCGCAAAAGTGCGCCCCGCCGCCAGCCTCAATCAGCCGGGCAGGGCCAAACGAGGTCACAATATCGACCTGAGGTGATCGTAAGTGGCCTTCCGGCGATATCGAGGAGGAGCACGTTTGACGATGCAATTCGGGTTGGACTGGAAAAAGCGACACGGTGGAACGCTTGTCGTGGGGGTCTTGCTGACCTGGCTGTTCTTGTTGTCCCGGCCGGAGTGGTCGCCGATGCATCAGTGGAACAGGGCGCTGGCTGACACCTCGCTGGTGATGGTCGCTTCGTCGATGGCCATCGGCCCGCTGTCCCGCCTATGGACCCCATTTCGCAAGGCCATCCCCTGGCGGCGTGAGTTCGGCATCTACGGAGTGCTTCTGGCTTTCGCCCATGCCGTGTTTATCCTGATCGGATGGGTGAATCTCGATCTCATGCGGCTGATCGGCTACGAGTTCCATCCGCAATTGCTGCGCTACGTGATGCTTCAACATGGCTTCGGCCTAGCGAATATCATCGGCATTGTCGCGCTGGTCTACGCTGCAATTCTTGCGGTGACCTCCAATAATGCCAGTCAGAGACTGCTGGGAGGGTCGGTGTGGAAGTTTGTCCAGCAGGGTACCTATGTGCTGTGGTGGCTTTCGGTCGCGCACACAGGATATTTTCTCTATCTCCATTTTCAGGACTTCCATCGCCCGACGCCCGAGCCCAATTGGGCGCAATGGCCATTCGCGATCCTCGTGCTTTCCGTGATGGCCTTGCAGACGGCGGCCTCGTTGCGGACATGGCGCGCCAAGAACAGACCGGCCCTGTCGCTGTCCTAGCGACGAGGTTTTCGGGCGTCGTTCGGACCATACGGGAGCGCTCGAGATAACGGAATGGGCGAAGACGACCCGCGACCATTGCCCTGCGCCATCCGGGGCCAATATGGGCTCGATCCGCGACCGATGCGCCGTTAGGCCATAAGCGGTATCAGGTGGCTCGTGCCGGTAAAGGTTATATGAACGAAACGATGACTGTCCTGCTCATTTTGGCTGGTGGCCTGCTGGTGGTGATCACCACTACAGACGCCATTGGCGGGTTCTTTCGGATCGGCGCCAGCGCGGGGATTCTCACCCGCCCCGTCGAAGATCTGGTCAGCAGAGTTGTCCTCTGGTGGGTGCGGCGGTCCGGCAATCGGAGCCAGCTGAATCTGTTGGGGGCCTATTGCGTGGTCACCCGCACCGTCGTGAGCGTGACGGGGCTGTGGATCGGCTGGAGTCTGATCTATATGTCCTCGCCGGAGGCGGTCGTCACCGCAACGTCAGAGATTGCCGCGGAGACGCTCGAACGCTTTTACTTCGCGGGGTATACGGTTTCGACGCTGGGCCTTGGCGATTTCAAGCCGGGCAACGATACGTGGCGTCTTGTTACGACCGTCACGTCGCTGTCCGGTTTCATGTTTCTGACCTTCATGGTCAGTTTTCTGGTGACGATCTCAAGCCAGATCTCGCAGCGGCGCTCGCTGGCCATGACCATCACGGCGGCGGGCGATGGCCCGCATGCGATCCTTGATCGTTATCGTCAGGACGACGCTGTCGATCTCAGTCCGCTGTTGAGCATGATCGCACTGCCGCTGATCAAGTCCGCCGAGGCCAGCACGAATTTGCCGCTGCTGCATCGATTTCATTCCGCTGACACGGTCGGATCCTATGCCGTGGCGATCGCGAGACTCGATGAGACGCTGACCATACTGGAGCATGGCTGCAAGGGCGGCGAGCACCCCCAGATCGCGCTGGCGCGACACGGCATCGACATGATCGTCGATACCCTTCCGGATGGGGGACGAAACCACGACGAGGCGGCGTCGCCTTCGTTGGCGCCATTGCGGAAGTCCGGCCTCGATTGCGCATCCGACGAAGAATTCGACCGCGCGACGTCGGAAGAGTCCGTGCGGTATCGTCGCAATCGGCTGAAGAACATGGTCGAGACACTCGGATTTTCCTGGCACCGGGATGTCTACCAGGGTCTGTAGCGCACCTCCGAGCCCGTTCCGGCGGCATGGCGGGGCCGCTATTGGGCCGGACGCCCGGCGCGGCCCAAACCGGGTGTCGACAGGCCCGCCCGTCAGCCTGACGGTTTCGCCGCTGGCGATCCATTTGTTCGACAAGGCCAACGAACAATGTATCAACTGACGATGGCCGCGCCGCCGCCGGGCGTCAGTCGCCTTTTTTCTTCGGCAGGTCGATGCCGGCGAAAGTCTTGATGACGGCGCTGTCGGCCTCCTTGCCATAGCCGGCATTGCTGGCATTGAGATACATCGCGTAGGCGGTCGAGGCGAGCGGCAGCGGGAATTGGAGCGACCGGCCGGTCTCTGTCACCAGCCCCATGTCCTTGACGAAGATGTCGACCGCCGACATCGGCGTGTAGTCCCCTTCGACCACCCCCTTCATGCGGTTCTCGAACATCCAGGAATTGCCGGCCGCGTTGGTGACGACGTCGTACATCAGATCGAGCGGGATGCCGGCGCGGGAGGCAAGCGCCATCGCCTCGGCGCCGGCCGCGATATGGACCCCGGCGAGAAGTTGATGGACGATCTTCACCGTCGCGCCGAGACCGATCGTCTCGCCGATATTGTAGACCTTGGCCGCGATCGCATCGAGCAGCGGCTCCAGCGTATCGAAGACGTCCTGCGGCCCGGCGGCCATGACCGTCATCTCGCCGGTCTCGGCCTTCGCTGCTCCGCCCGAGACCGGCGCGTCCAGCATTTTCAGGCCGGCGGCGCGCAAATCCTCATCGAAGCGGCGGGCATCGTCGGGGGAGATGGTCGCAGACACCACGACCGGCGTCCCGTGCCTCAGCAGCGGCGCGATGCCGTTCGCGCCGAACAGCGCGTCGCGGCATTGGGCGGCGTTGACCACCAGAAGCACGACCGCATCGAGATCGCCGGCAAAGGCCGAGGCGTCCTGGCCGACGCCGGCGGCTCCCGCCTGCTCGAGCCGCTCTAAGGCGGCGGGGGACAAATCGACGCCGTAGACCGTCAGGCCGGCCCGCAGGGCGGACAGGGCCGCTCCCATGCCCATCGAGCCGAGGCCGATGAAACCTACCTTCATTGCCGCCAAAGCGCCCTCCCATCATCTGTTTCAGGAGCCTCGGCGGACAACAGGTTCCGCTTTCGGCAATTCGTGACCGCCGCCTAACGCTCGCCAGACCCGCCGGCGCGAACCGACGTCATCCAGCCTATCCCGTCGTCGGTCGTGCCGCGCGGCCGGTATTCGGCACCGAAAAATCCCGCATAGCCGAGCGCCGCAATCGCCGGTAGCAGCCGCTCATAGGCAAGTTCGCCCTCGTCTGGCTCGGCGCGGGACGGCACGGCGGCGATCTGCACATGGCCGATCAGGGCCCGGTGGCGCTCGAAGCGGCGGATCAGATCGCCCTGCATGATCTGGGTATGGTAACAGTCGAACATGATCTTCAGTTCGGGCCGGCGAAGACGCGCGACGATCGCCGCCGCCTGCTCGATCTGGAAGAGAAAATAGCCCGGCGCGTCGCGGTGGTTGATCGGCTCGATGAGCACCATCATGTCGTGTTTGGCGGCGCGGTCGCAGGCATAGGCGAGGTTCTTGTCGAACGTTTCGCTCGCGCCTTCGACCCCTTGGGTTTTTCCGGCCATGACATGGATGGCCCTGGCGCCGATCTTGGCGCCGTAATCGAAGGCCTCGTCGATAGCCGCCCGGGCTTCCGTCTCCCGGCCGGGCACCGCGGCAAGGCCGAAATCGGTCGCGCCGCCCTTGCGGGTGTTGAGGCCGAGCATTGTCAGGCCGGTCTCCTCCAGCGCCCGCCAAACGGCCGCCGCGTCCTCGTCATAGGGCCAATGACATTCGACGGCGTCGAAGCCGGTCGCCTTCGCGCGGACGATCGCTTCGGGAAGCGACAGTTCGGTCCAGAGGAACCCGAGATTGGCGGACAGGCGGATCATCAGGACCACTCCACGTCGAAGGCGGTGACGACGCCGGCGATCTGTTCAGGTGTCAGCAGGCGGGGTTGCAAGCCGCGGGTCAAAAGCGCGAGACGCGCCGTCTCTTCCAGTTCCTCGACGGCATAGACGGCGGCTTCCAGATCCTTGCCGGCGACGACCGGACCGTGGTTCGCCAGCATCACCGCCGAGCGGCGCCCGGCGAGCCCGCGGATCGCGTTGCCCGTGGCGGCGTCGCCGGGCAGAAAATACGGCAGCAATTGTACCTTGCCGAGCCGCATGATCGAATAGGCGGTGAGCGGCGGCAGCATATTGTCCGGGTCGAGGTCCGGCAGCATCGAAAGGGCGACCGAATGGGTTGAATGGAGATGCACCACCGCGCCGGCGGTGGACCGGGTTTCGTAGAACGCCCGGTGCAGCGGCATTTCCTTGGTTGGCTTGTCGCCCTCGACGAGCGTCCCAGCCGCATCGAAGCGGCTGAGACGGGCCGGATCGAGCCGGCCGAAGGAGGAGCCGGTCGGCGTGACCAGCAGCCCGCCATCGGGCATCCGGACCGAGATGTTGCCCGAGGCGCCGTGGGTCAGGCCACGGTCGTAGATCGAGCGCGCCAGTTCGCAGACCGTCTCGCGAAGCTGTGCCTCAGACGTCATGATGCTCGCCTTTCAAGACACCCAGCGCGGTCTGGAAAAAATCCGCGTCGCCGAAATTGCCCGACTTCAGGGTCAGCCAGAGCGGTCGGTCCGACGCCTTCACCGCCGGAACGCCCGGCGCAATCTCAGGCCCGATGGCAAGGGCGGAGAGGCCGAGACCCTCGACCACCGCGCCCGACGTCTCGCCCCCCGCCACGACCAACCGCGTGACGCCGGCCGCGCATAATTGGCGGGCGGTTTCGGCGAAGAACTCTTCAAGGCGCGCGGCGAGCGCGTCCCGGCCGAAATGCCGCTGCGCCGCCTTGACCGCCCCCGGATCGGCCGAGGAGTAGATGAGCGGAACCCCTCCGGTCTGTTCGAGCGCCCAGTTGACCGCGCCGTCCGGCGACTGCTCGCCCGCCATCACCCGGTCCGGCACGATTTCGAGGGCAGGGGAGGTCTTGGCATAGCGCGCGACCTGCGTCCGCGTCATGGTCGAGCATGAGCCGGACAGGATCGCCGCTGGGCCGTCGGAGCCGGTCCATGTGGACGGCTCCGACGCCAACAGATCCTCGGCGCGGAAATTGTCCGGAAGGCCGAGAGCAATGCCCGAGCCGCCGGTCAAAAGCCGCAGGTCCTTCGCGGCGGCTCCGATGGCCAGGAGATCGGCGTCGCGGATCGCGTCGACCACCACCACGGGGCGGCCGGCGGCCACCTCGTCGGCCATCGCCTCTAGGATCGCCGGGCCACCTCGAAACACCGTTGTCGCGGCGACGTGCCCGACGCCCTGTTTCGTCTGCGGCGCCAGCCAGCGGCGAAGGTCGGCATCCGTCATCGGTGTCAGCGGATGGTGTTCCATGCCGCTCTCGCTGAGCAGCCGATCGCCGACGAAGAGGTGTCCTTGATAGATGCTGCGCCCTGTCGCCGGGAAGGCTGGACAGACGATCGTGCGGTCCGTCCCGAGGCGCTGCATCAGGGCATCGATCACCGGCCCGATATTGCCCTCGGGGGTCGAATCGAAAGTCGAACAGTATTTGAACAGGAACTGCCGGCAGCCCTGGTCGACAAGCCAGTCGAGCGCCGCAAGCGACAGCGCCACCGCCTCGGCCGGGGGAATCGTCCGCGACTTGAGGGCGACGATACCAGCCTCGACGTCGGGCTCGGCGGGGCCATTTGGCACACCGGAGAACTGCGTCACCCGCATGCCGCCCTTGGCGAGGGTGTTGGCAAGGTCGGACGAGCCGGTGAAGTCATCCCCTATGCAGCCGAGCAGCATCGTCCCTCTCCTCTGTCGCCAGCCTCGGCAATGTATACCGCGGCAAGGCTAAGTACCGCGTCTTTGCCGCAGGTGCCAAGCCTTGCCATGAAGGAAGTTGAGGCGCCAGGGATCGAAGCGACCCCTTAATGAAGGCGGGCGACGGATTCGTTACTCGTAGAAGACGTCGACCAGCGACAGCGAGACCGCCGGCACATAGGTGACGAGGATCAGGATCAGGACCAGAACGCCGATGAACGGCAGGTTCGTCTTGGTCGTCTTCCAGATGTCGGTGCGGGCGATCGAGCAGGCCGTGACCAGCACGCTGGCAACCGGCGGGGTTTGCTGGCCGAGCGCGATATTCAGCGTCAGCAGGATGCCGAACTGTATCGGGTCGATGCCGATTTCGTGGACCAGCGGCATGAAGATCGGCACGGTCAGGATGATCGCGGCGGCACCGTGCAGGACCATGCCGACGAACAGCAGGAAGACGTTGATGATCATCAGGACCAGGAACTTGTCGGTGGTCAGGGTGGTGATGCTGGCGGCGAGGCGCTGCGGCATCTCGGTCTCGGTCAGATAGAGGCCGAGCACGGCCGAGGTCGCGACCAGCAGCATCACCACGGCGGTCTGGATCACCCCGTCGACCAGCGAAAGATAGAGTTTGCGCAGATTGATCTCGCGATAGATGAAACCACCGATCAGCAGCGCGGCGACGACGGCAAGGCCCGCGCCTTCGGTGGCGGTGACGAAGCCGCCAAAAATGCCGCCGAGGATGATCACGGGGAGGATCAGGGCCCAGCCGGCGTCCTTGGTCGCGCGCCAGAGGCGGCAGAGGCTGAACGCCTCCTCGCGCGGCAGGTCGTAGCGAACGGCGAAATAATAGCAGAGCGCCATCATCGAAAAGCCGCCAAGCAGTCCCGGCACGATACCGGCAACGAACAGCCGCACGATCGAGGTGTCCGACAGCGCGCCGTAGAGGATCATCGGAATCGACGGCGGGATAATGATAGCCAGCGAGGCGGAGGACGAGGTGATGGCGGCGGCGAAGCGGGGCGAATAGCCCTTTTTCTTCATCGCCGGGATCAACACCGAGCCGATCGCCGCGACGTCGGCGACGGCCGAGCCGGAAATTTCGGCGAAGAACAGCGAGACGCCCACATTCACCATCGCCAGGCCACCACGCAGGAAGCCGATCAGGGCCGAGACGAAGGTGATCAGTCGCTGCGAGATGCCGCCGGTGTTCATCAGCGCGCCGGCCAGGATGAACAGTGGAATGGCAATCAGCGGGAAGCTGGTGGCACCGTCGAAGATCGACAACGCCGCGTTGAGAAAGCCGAGATAGCCGTTCAGCATGAATACGCCGACCAGGGCGCTGGCGAGGATCGCGACAGCGATCGGCAAGCCGATGGCGATCAGCACGAACATCAACAGGAGGATGAGCGCCTCGGTCATTTTGGCTCTCCGGCGCGCATGGCGTTGAGTTCGGTTTCGGCGCGGGCGATCTCGGTCTCGATCTCGCGCTGCTCCGGATCGAGGCCCTCCTCGACGTCCCGATAACGTTCGGGGAGGGTGAGAAGGCGCGCCAGGATGATCAGCCCGGCGCTGATCGGCAGGATGCTCTGCACGAAACTGCGGGGAACGAACCGGACGGAGATCAGCGTTTCATTGCCGAAGATGTCGAGAATCGCCCAACCGGCCCAGCCGATCACCGCGAAGACGACCAGGAAGATCAGTTCGACGACGACGAACAGAACCGTGCGGCTTGGCCGCGGCAGCGCGAACAAGAGCCCGCTGAAGCCCAGATGCGCGTTCCGCATCGTCGCCAGCGCCGCCCCGGAAAAGGTGATCCAGGCGAGCAGCACCGAGGCGATCTCGTCGTACCAGATCAGCGAATTACCGGAATAGCGAAACGTCACGCCCAAAAGAACGACCCCAGTGAGGACGATGAGCAGGAACAGCGTCACGGCTTGAAGGGCGATGTCGAGCCAGCGGGCGAGCCGGGACATGGGCGGTTTTCCAAGAAAGGCATGTGAGACGGTTGACGAGCGAAAAACGGGGGCCGACTTCGCCGGCCCCCGTATTGTGTGACGGTCCTAGGAGCCGTCGGTGAGCGACTGCGCCTTGTCGATCATCTCCTGGCCGCCTTCGACCTCTGAGGCGAACTTCTCATAGAGCGGCTTGGAGGCGTCGACGAAGGCCTGACGGTCGGCCTCGTTGACCTCCATGCCGCCGTCCTTCAGCTTCTGGAGAAGTTCGCCGTCGGCGCTGGCGCCCTGTTCACGCGCCCAGGTCGCGACCTCCTTGGCGGTCTCGGCGAGCACCGTCTGGACTTCAGGATCGAGCTTTTCGAACGTTGCGATGCCGACCGTCGGGTAGGCCGGCGAATAGACGTGCCCGGACATCGACAGATATTTCTGCACCTCGTCGAGCTTGCCCGCGGCGATGTTGGTCAGCGGGTTCTCCTGACCGTCGATGACGCCGGTCTGCAGCGCGACGAAGACTTCGGAGAACGACATCGGCGTCGGGTTTGCGCCATAGGCCTGGAACATCGCCACCCGCCAGGACGAGTTCGGCGTGCGGATCTTCAATCCTTCCAGATCGGCCGGCGTGTTGATCGGTCGCTCGTTGTTGGTGATCTGGCGGAAGCCGTTTTCCCAGATCGCCAGCGGGCGATAGCCTTGTGCCTCGGCGGCCGGCACCAGGACGTCCTTGAACAGGGTCTCGTCGATACGCGCCAGGTGGTCGCGATCCTTGACCATGAAGGGCAGGTCGAAGAGCGCGTATTCCGGCGCGATCTCCGGCATCGTCGAGGACGGCAGCGTCAAGTGCATGGTGCCGAGCTTGATCTTCTGCAGCATGTCCTTGTCCTTGCCGAGCTGCGAGGAGTCGAACACCTTGACCACGGCCTTGTCGCCGAGCTTTTCGTTGGCGCGCTTGGCGAATTCGCTGGCGGTCCGCTCCTGCAGCGAGCCGTTCGCAGCGCTGATGCCGAAAATGATCTCTTCCTGGGCCTTGGCGGCGGCACCGCCGGTCAAAAGGACTGCGCCCGCGAGAAGCGCCTTCAAAGTTGTGTGCATCATATCTTTCCTCCCATCTGCGTTGAAAAATCTGTTGTTGGTCTGGTCGTCTGGGGCGCGGCCTTTTCCGGCCGTTCTTTTGCGTGAATTTGGGCCGTTCGGGTCAGGCGGCGGCCGAGGATTCGAGGCCTTGGCGAAAAAGCGTGGCCAAGCTCTGGTCCGGAGGCGGTGTATTCCCGTCCGCCTCCTTCTTGCGGGCCGCGAGCATCAACCCGAGTTCGATGGCTTTTCGGCCGGCGCCGGCATTGGCGATGCCCTGGCCGGCGATGTCGTAGGCGGTCCCATGGGCCGGCGTGACGATCGGGAAGGGGTAGCCGGCGATCAGCGTGACACCGCGATCGAAGCCGATGAGCTTCATCGCGATCTGCCCCTGGTCGTGATACATCGTCAGCACCGCGTCGAACTCGCCCTTCAGGGCCCGCACGAAGACGGTGTCGGAGGGGATTGGTCCCGTCACGGCCATCTGGTGGGACAGAGCCCGCTCGACGGCCGGCAGGATGATCGCGTCGTCCTCGATGCCGAAATTGCCGCCGTCGCCGGCATGGGGATTGAGCGCCGCGACGCCGATCCGTGGTCGCGCGAATCCCGCCCCCTGCATGGTCTCGACGGTCAGGCGCAGGCTCTCGAAGACGCGCTCTTCGCTGAGCGCGCCGGCAACCTCGGATAGCGGGATATGCGAGGTGCAGCGGGCGTTCCAGACTTCATCGAGAACGTTGAACTCGCTACCGTTGCGCGTCGCGTGAATGGTGCGGTTCACGAAGCCGATCTCGTCGACATAGTCGGAGTCGGCCTGCCGCATGGCGTGCTTGTTGAACGGTGTGAAGAACACTGCGTCGGCATGGCCGCCATTGGCCGCCAGCAGGGCACAGCGGAAATTGGCCAGCGCTGAGCGACCGCCATCAGCGCTGGCGGTGCCGAGTTCGATGGTGGTGGCATCGCAGTTGCCAAGATCGACGAAACATGAGTGCTCGGGCCGCCGTGGACCCAACGCATCAAGCGAAACGGTCGGCAGATCGATGGCAACGTCGGCGTGTTCCGCTCCCATGTCCAGAACGCGGCGATCGCCGATGACCAGCATGACCGCCGGGGAAGCGATGTCGTCGGCGAGCAGCCGGGCAGCCAGTTCCGGGCTGATGCCCGCGGGGTCTCCGATCGCAAAGGCGATCACCAGATCGTTCCGCATTCGGCCTCCCGCCGGTTCTGGATATTGCATTTTGCATACGATATTTCTTTTGACGTGCGCAAGCGGTTTTTTTGCTATGAAGGCGCGTTGCCTCTTGCTGGAGCCCGCCGTGACTGAATTGCCGGTCGAAGACGATATCGCCTATCCGGACGCGCCCGTGATCCAGAGGCAGACGCTGCACGAGCAGGTCGCGGGCCGAATCCGGGACCTCATCATTGAAGGGCATCTGAAACCGGGCGCCCGGATCAACGAGGCCGGGCTGGTCGAAGCGCTCGGGGTTTCGCGGACGCCGCTCCGTGAAGCGCTCCGCACGCTCGCCGGCGAAGGTCTGATCGACATTCGGCCGGCGCGGGGCAGCATCGTGCGGCGGCTGACCCCCGAGGACGTGTTCTCGATGCTGGAAGTTCTGGCGGAACTGGAAAAGCTTGCCGGCCGGCTGGCGTGTCAGCGCGCCAGCGACAACGAGATCGCCGAGCTTCTCGCCATCCATGATGAGATGATGGGGTATTACGCGGCGCGGGATCGACTACCCTATTACAAGGCCAATCAGGAGATACACGCGCGGATCGCGCGGCTGTCGCGCAACAACATGCTGATCGATGTGCAGGCAAACATCCAGGCGCGACTGAAGCGCATCCGCTTCCTCGGCAATCAGGGACCCGAGGCTTGGGCGAACGCCGTGGCCGAGCACGAGGAGATGGCCGAGGCGCTCCGTGTTCGGGATGGCGCGCGCCTCGGCGACGTCCTCGCCAAGCATCTGATGAACACTTGGGACCGGGTCAAGGATGTCGTCTGAACGGCGCGCCCGCCGCAATTGAAGCGGGCGCGCAACGGTGACGGCAGCCGGCTACTCGGCGGCTTCCAGGTAATCCTCGACGGGCGGGCAGGAACAAACGAGGTGGCGATCGCCATAGACATTGTCGACGCGGTTGACCGGCGCCCAGTATTTGTCGACCCGGAACGCCCCCGGCGGATAACACGCCTGTTCCCGCGTATACGGCCGGTCCCATTCGCCGACGAGATCTTCGACCGTGTGCGGCGCGTTCTTCAGCGGATTGTTCTGCGGGTCGATGCGGCCTTCCTCGATGTCGCGGGCCTCTTCGCGGATCGCCAGCATGGCGTCGCAGAAGCGGTCGAGCTCGGCCTTGGTCTCCGATTCCGTCGGCTCGATCATCAAGGTTCCGGCCACCGGCCAGCTCATGGTCGGGGCGTGGAAGCCGCAGTCGATCAGCCGCTTGGCCACATCGTCGACGCTGACGCCTGCCGTTTCCTGCAGGATGCGGGTGTCGACGATGCATTCATGCGCCACCCGGCCATTCTTGGCCTTGTAGAGCACCGGATAGGCGTCCTCGAGCCGCTTGGCGATGTAGTTGGCGCTGAGGATCGCAACCTTGGTCGCCTGGGTGAGGCCCGCGCCGCCCATCATCAGGCAGTAGCTCCAGGAGATCGGCAGGATCGAGGGCGAGCCGAACGGCGCGGCGGAGACCGGCCCCTCGCTTCCACCGGTTGTTGGATGGCCCGGCAGATACGGCGTGAGATGCGCCTTCACGCCGATCGGCCCCATGCCCGGGCCGCCGCCGCCATGGGGGATGCAGAAGGTTTTGTGGAGGTTCAGATGGCTCACATCGGCGCCGAAGTCGCCCGGCCGTGCCAAGCCGACGAGGGCGTTCATGTTGGCGCCGTCGAGATAGACCTGGCCGCCATGCTCGTGGACGATGGCGCAGAGTTCGGCGACGCTCTCCTCGAAGACGCCGTGCGTCGAGGGATAAGTGATCATGCAGGCGGCGAGATTGTCGCTGTGCATCTCGGCCTTGGCGCGGAAGTCGTCGACATCGATGTCGCCGTTCTCGTCCGACCTCACCACCACCACCTTCATTCCCGCCATCTGCGCCGAAGCCGGATTGGTGCCGTGCGCCGAGGTCGGGATCAGGCAGATATCGCGGTGATCATCGCCATTGGTATGATGGTAAGCGCGGATGGTGAGGAGACCCGCATATTCGCCCTGCGCGCCGGAGTTCGGCTGCATCGAAACGGCGTCGTAACCGGTGATCTGGCACAGCTTGTCGGACAGATCCTCGATCAATGCCTTGTAGCCGAGCGCCTGATCCTGCGGCACGAAGGGATGCAGTTCGGCATATTCAGGCCAGGTGATCGGCAGCATCTCGGCCGTGGCGTTCAGCTTCATGGTGCAGGAGCCGAGCGGGATCATCGAACGGTCGAGGGCCAAATCCCGATCCGACAGCCGGCGGATGTAACGGGTCATCTCGCTTTCGGCGCGGTTCATGTGGAAGACCGGATGGGTGAGGTAATCGGTCTTGCGCCGCAGTGGTTCCGGCAGCCGGTTATCGCGGTCGAAATCGTCGACCGTGAATTCCCCGCCGAAGGCCCGCCAGACGGCTTCGATCACGGTCGGGCGCGTCCGCTCGTCGATGCTGATGCCGATCCGGTCGGTGCCGACCTTGCGCAGATTGACGCCCTCGGCGAGCGCCGATTTCAGGATCGCGCCCTGCAGACGACCGACCTCGACCGTCATGGTGTCGAAGAACGCCTCCGGCTCGACCGTGTAGCCGATCTTTTCCAGCCCCTTGGCCAGCAACACGGCGCGCTGGTGAACCCGCTGGGCGATGGCCTTGAGGCCTTCCGGCCCGTGGAACACCGCGTACATCGCCGCCATCACGGCGAGCAGCACCTGCGCGGTACAGATGTTCGACGTCGCCTTTTCGCGGCGAATGTGCTGCTCACGGGTCTGTAGTGCCAGACGGTAGGCGCGGTTGCCGCGTGTATCCACCGACACGCCGACGAGCCGGCCGGGCATTGAGCGCTTGTGCGCGTCCTTCACCGCCATATAGGCGGCGTGCGGGCCGCCATAGCCCATCGGCACGCCGAAGCGCTGGGTCGAGCCGACGGCGATGTCGGCGTTCATCTCGCCGGGCGTCTTCAAGAGCGCCAACGACAACGGATCGGCGGCCATCACAGCGATGGCGTTTTCGCCATGCAGCGCCGCGATCACCTCGGTGAAGTCGCGCACATGGCCGTAGGTGCCGGGATACTGGAAGATTGCGCCGAACACCGCATCCGGCTTCAGATCCTGGAAAGGATCGCCGGTTTCGACCTGCCAGCCGAGTGGCTCGGCGCGGGTGCGGATCACAGCGATCGTCTGGGCGTGGCAGTTCTCGTCGACGAAGAAAACGGTGCGTTTCGACTTCGACAGCCGTTGCGCCATCGCCATCGCTTCGGCCGCCGCGGTCGCCTCGTCGAGCAGTGAGGCATTGGCGACATCGAGGCCGGTGAGGTCCGAGACCATCGTCTGGAAGTTCAGCAGCGCTTCCAGCCGGCCCTGGCTGATCTCCGGCTGATAGGGCGTGTAGGCCGTGTACCAGGCGGGATTTTCCAGGATGTTGCGCTGGATGACCGGCGGCGTGATGGTCCCGTAATAACCTTGGCCTAGCAAAGAGACGAGGTTCTGATTGCGATTGGCGGTCTCGCGCAGCGCGTCCAGCGCCTGGCGCTCCGTCATCGCCGGCCCCCATTCGAGTGGCTTTTTCTGCCGGATCGCGGCGGGGACCGTCGCGTCGATGAACGCATCGAGGCTGTCGGCGCCGAGCAGCGCCAGCATCGCCTCCATCTCGGTCGGGGAGGGGCCGATATGTCGCCGGTTGGCGAAATCGTAGGGCTCGTAGTCGGTGAAGTCGAAGCTCATGCGTGACGCCTTATCCGACCAACGCCTTGTAGGCGTCCTCATCCATCAGAGCATCGGCCGCCGATGCATCCTTGAGCTTCATCTTGAAGAACCAGCCGGCATCCATCGGGTCGTTGTTGACGACAGACGGATCGTCGGCGATCGCCGGGTTCACCGCGGTGATCTCGCCGTCGAGCGGAGCATAGATTTCCGACGCGGCCTTGACCGATTCCACCACGGCGACGTCGTCGCCCTTGGCAAAGCTCGCGCCGACATCCGGCAATTCGACGAAGACGAGGTCGCCGAGCTGGATCGAGGCGTGGGTGGTGATCCCGACCGTGGCGATATCGCCATCGAGCCGCAGCCACTCATGGTCTTCGGTGAATTTGAGCATTCGGCTGTCCTTTAACGTTTGAAGTTGGCGGCGACGAACGGAAGCGGCGTGACGATGACGGGAATGCGCTTGCCTCGCACGTCGGCGAAGAGCCGGGTGCCGACCGTTGCCAGTTTGGAGGGGACATAACCCATGGCAACGGGGCCATCCACGCTGGGACCGAAACCACCGGAGGTCACGGCGCCGATGGGCGAGGCGGCCTGTTCGTCGGCAAACAGCGCCGCGCCGCCACGAACCGGGGTTCGCGTCTCGGGGCGCAGACCGACGCGGCGACGCGAGGTGCCCTCGGCCAACTCCGCCAGGATTGTTGCCGCGCCCGGAAAGCCTCCGGCCCGCTCGCCGCCGGTGCGACGCGTCTTCTGGATCGCCCATTGGAGCGCGGCTTCCACCGGCGTCGTGGTCGTGTCGATATCGTTGCCATAGAGGCAGAGGCCGGCCTCGAGCCGCAGGGAATCGCGGGCGCCGAGGCCGATCGGCTCCACCGCCTCATGGGCGAGCAGCGCGGTCGCGACCGCCTCGGCCTTCTCCGCCGGGATGGAGATTTCGAAGCCGTCCTCACCGGTGTAGCCGGAACGCGAGACGATGCATTGCGCACCGCAGAGCTGAACAGACCTGACGTCCATGAAGCGCATTGCGGTGACATCGCCGGACAACGTGCTCAACGCGGCTTCGGCCTTCGGCCCTTGCAGCGCGATAAGGGCGCGATCGGTTAGCGGCGTGATCTCGCAGCGGCCCGACAGGGCGGCGCTGAGATGGGCGATGTCCTCGGCCTTGCAGGCCCCGTTGACGACCAGGAACAAATGGTCGCCGCGATGGGCAACCATCAGGTCGTCGAGAATGCCGCCGGCCGGGTTGGTGAACAGCGCATAGCGCTGCCGCCCTTCCTTCAGGCCGGCGATGTCCACCGGTACCAGCGTTTCGAGTGCCAGCGCGGCATCGCGCATATCGCCCGACCGCGGCCTGACCGTCACCTGCCCCATGTGGGAAACGTCGAACAGCCCGGCGGCGGCGCGCGTATGCAGGTGCTCCTTCATGACGCCGGCCGGATATTGCACCGGCATGTCGTAGCCCGCGAACGGCACCATCCGTGCGCCGAGCGACATGTGGAGGTCGAACAGCGGCGTCTTCAACAACTCTGCTGTTTTACTCAAACGCCTAGCCTCCAGCCCTGGAATCCGATGCCACTATAGCCAGGATCGACGCCGCTTCGCTACCCGTTTCCTGGCCTCTTGGCGGGTCCGCCCAACCGAAAATGCTTCGTGCCACCGCACCTTGTCGGGCGCCGTCGATGCGAGGCGGGCGAGGGCGATTCATCGCGTGTGAACCGGGCCGGATGGGAGTATCGCTGGCATTATCGGTCTTCAACACGGCGTGAGATGCCGCGTGATCGCGTCTTTTTTCTTTCCCAATGGGCTGTGACGCGCAATGTGGGGGCCAAAGTACATGACGTCGCGCGCAAATCGGTGTCGGCGAAGGGTCTATCGTATGGGTTCGGCAGACGGCCGCGAAAGAGGAGACGGAATGGAAACGGACGGCGGCGCAGGTTGGACCTCCACACTCAAGCGCTACCTTCCTCTCGCGATCATCGCGGCCGGACTGCTGCTTGCCTATAGCCTCGGTCTGCACGGCTACCTGTCGCTCGAGTCCTTCCTCGCCAGCCGTGACCTGCTTGGCCGCTTCGTTTCGGAAAATACGGCCGTCGCCTCGCTCGGATATGTAGTCGGCTATGCCGTTCTTGTTGCTTTCGCCTTTCCCGCGGCGGCGATCTTCACCGTCGCCAGCGGCTTCCTGTTCGGGTGGTTTCTCGGCGGAATTCTCACGATTATCGGCGCCACGATCGGCGCGACGGTCATCTTCGTGGCCGCGCGTTACGCCTTCGGGGATATACTGCGCAAGCGCGCCGGTGGTGCCATCGCGCGCTTCGCCGACGGTTTTCGCGACGACGCCTTCGCCTATCTCCTCGTCCTGCGGCTGACGCCGGTCATGCCCTTCGTCGCTGTCAACGTGGCGCCGGCCTTCTTCGACGTCCCGCTCAGAACCTATGTCATGGCGACGTTGATCGGCATCATTCCAGGCTCGATGGTCTATGCCTTCCTCGGCAGCGGCATCAATCAGGCGCTCGTCAATGTCGGCGAGGGGGATATCGAGCTCGCCGATCTCTTGACGACGGAGATGACCATCGCCTTGCTCGGGCTCGCCGCCTTCGCGATCCTCGGTCTCGTGCTGAAGAAGACCTATTTTCGTGGTCGGCGCCCGACCGCCGCCGAAGCGAAGCCCCGCGGAGGCTGAGATGGCCGAGATCCTGACACCCGACATCTGCGTCATCGGAGGCGGGTCGGGCGGCCTGACCACGGCCGCGGCCGCCGCCGCCTTCGGCGTGCCGGTCGTCCTCGTCGAGCGCGGCCTGATGGGCGGTGATTGTCTCAACTACGGCTGTGTCCCCTCAAAGGCGCTGCTCGCCGCCGGCAAGCACGCCGCCGCGATCCGCGCTGCGCCGCTGTTCGGCGTATCGGCCGGCGAGCCGACGGTCGATTTTGCCGCCGTCAAGGCGCATGTCGACGGAGTGATCGGGGCGATCGCACCCAATGATTCGGTCGAGCGTTTCGAGGGTCTCGGCGTCCGGGTGATCAAGGCCGACGCGCAATTCATCGATCCGAACACCGTCAATGCCGGCGGACAGCTGATTCGCGCCCGGCGATTCGTCGTCGCCGCCGGCTCCGCGCCGCTGGTTCCGCCCATCGACGGGTTGGCCGAGACGCCGCATCTCACCAACGAGACGATTTTCTCCCTCACCGAGCGGCCGGACCATCTCCTGGTGATCGGGGGCGGCCCGATCGGCATGGAAATGGCGCAGGCCCATCGCCGGCTCGGCGCCAAGGTCACCGTGGTGGAAGGCGAGACGGCGCTTGGAAACGACGATCCGGAACTTGCGGCCGTCGTCCTTCGCCGCGTCCGCGCGGAAGGCGTCGTCGTCGAGGAACACACCAAGGTGGTCGGTGTCGACGGAGGCGGAGGCGCGGTGCGGCTGGCCGTCGAGCGTAAGAACGGCGAGAAAGCGACGATCGCGGGGAGTCATCTTTTGGTCGCGGTCGGCCGAGCGGTGAATGTCGAGGGTCTTGGTCTCGACGCGGCGGGCATCGACTACGATCGTCGCGGCATCAAGGTCGGCGCCGATCTGCGCAGTTCGAACCGGCGGGTCTATGCCGTCGGCGACATCGCCGGTGGTCCGCAATTCACCCATGTCGCCAACTATCACGCCGGGCTCGTTATCCGGGCGATCCTGTTTCGCCTGCCCATCAAGGCCGACCACGACAAGCTCCCGCATGTGACCTTCACCGATCCGGAACTCGGCCAGGTCGGCCTGACCGAGGCGCAAGCCACGGCGCGCGGGCTCACTGTGGATGTGCTGCGCTGGCCCTTCGAGGAAAACGATCGCGCCCAGACCGAACGGCGTACTCAGGGGCTGGTCAAGCTCGTGGCCGGCCGCGGCGGACGGCTGCTTGGAGCCGGCGTCGTCGGCGCCGAGGCGGGCGAACTCACCAATCTGTTTTCGCTGGCGATCGGCAGGGGCCTGGAGATTTCCGATCTGCGCGATTTTATCTCGCCCTATCCGACCTTCTCCGAAATTGGCAAACGGGCGGCTACCTCCTACTATCATCCCTATACGCGGCGTCCGCTGGTGCGCCGTGCTATCGGCTTTTTGAGCCGGTTCGGCTGACTGGGCGCATGGACAGCGTCGAGCCGGTCGAATCCCAAGGCCTCAAAGCCGCAACCGAAGGGACGAGCGTCGCATTGCCGAAGGACACGAAGCGACCTGCCGATCGCCGATCGAAGGATGTCGCGCGCGTGCCGCTCGTCAGGCGGCGTATTTCAACGCGGCTTCTGCTCGTCACCATGCTGGCGGTGATGCTCGCCGAAGTGCTGATCTTCGTTCCCTCGATCGCCAATTTTCGCGAGGACTGGCTGTCGGCAAAGATCGAGACCGCGGCGGTCGCGGGCCTCGCCTCGAGCCAGAACAATCCGCAGGGCGACGTGGTACTCGGCCCCGCCCAGGAGGCGAGCTTGCTCAAGGCTCTCGATGCCAAGCTCGTCGCGATCGTCGAGGGCGACGTTTCGCGATTGCTCGCTCGTGACGAGACGCTCGCAGTTGTCGATCTGCAGATCGATCTAAGCAATCAGAACCCGTTCCGGATGGTGACTGGCGCGTTTAACACGCTTCTGTCCGGCAACAATCGGACCATGCGGGTGTTCGGTGCTGTCGGCGACGGTTCGCTGGTCGGCGAGGTGGTGATGTCGGAATACCCGCTGCGCCGCGACATGCTGATCTATTCGCGCAATATCCTGCTTTTGTCGCTGGCGATCGCCTCATTCGCCGCCCTCCTGGTCTACGGGTCGATCAGCGCCTATCTCATCCGGCCTATCCAGGCGATGACCCGCTCGATGATCCGGTTCGGCGAGAAGCCGGCGGACCCCTCCCGCATCATCCAACCGACCAACCGCGACGACGAGATCGGCGTCGCCGAAGCGGAACTGGCCGCCATGCAGGCCCGGCTTGCCGACACGCTGCGCGAACAGCGCCATCTGGCGGATCTCGGCCTCGCCGTGTCCAAGATCAACCACGATCTGCGCAACATCCTGGCTTCGGCGCAGATGATCTCCGACCGCCTGGCGACGCTCAACGATCCGCGTGTCCAGCGGGTCGCGCCAATGTTGCTGCGCAGCCTCGACCGGGCCTTGAACTATACCCAGTCGGTGCTGGCCTACGGACGGGCGGTTGAAAACGCGCCGGTGAAACGAAAAGTGCGGCTGAAGCAGCTGGTCACCGACGTCTTCGAGATGGTTGCGGTGTCGCCCGAGTCCGGGATCGGCTGCGTCAACGCGGTCGGCGAGGGGCTCGAAGTGGAGGTGGATCCGGATCAATTCCACCGGGTTCTGGTCAATCTTTGCCGCAACGCTCTTCAAGCGCTGGAGGGCAATGAGACGGACCAGCCCTCGGTCGTGCGGCGGATCACCATCGCGGCGCGACAAGAGGGCGATGGCGAGACCCTGGTCGTCGTGGAGGATACGGGACCCGGACTGCCCGAGCGGGCCCGCGAAAACCTGTTCAAGGCGTTCACCGGGTCGGTGCGTTCCGGCGGGACCGGCCTCGGGCTCGCCATCGCGGCGGAGATCGTCGAGGCGCATGGTGGCCGCATCACTCTCGCCGACGGCACGACGCCGGGAGCCCGCTTCGAAATCCGGCTGCCGTCGCGTTCGTCGCTTGGCGCGGCGGCCGCCACCGTCCCGATCACCTGAGACAGGTGACCTTCCAGCTGAAAATTTGCGGCCGATGCCGGCTTGCATTCCAAGACCCGAGCGGCTACCTAGCCCTCACGAACGCAGCAGCCTCGTCAGGGCCTGCTCGTCAGTGCGCCCGTAGCTCAGCTGGATAGAGCACCAGACTACGAATCTGGGGGTCAGAGGTTCGAATCCTTTCGGGCGCACCATTTTTTCAAGGACTTGGACAGATGCCGCAGACTAGCGCTTCGAATTAGTCTGCGGTCTAGTCTGCGGAGGTTTGACTCACTGCGCGGCGTCCATCCCGCGATCCGCTGTCGCGCTTTGCGAGCGCTGCCCTCCGAAGGCGAAGGCCACTGGTTCGTGTGGCGCGGCGCGAAACTTCGGACAGATCGGCAACAGAAACCGGACGGATTTTTTGAAATAAGGCAAATGAGGCGAAATCGCTAGGATTGCTTGCCTATCCGCCGAGTATGGCCCGAAACCGGCCGATCTCGCAAGATGCGCAGGACGGTTTGCTGGTTTGTCCCTACATCGAATGCGATCTGTGGAACGCCGGTCCCTTCGTCGGCAAGCCGCAGGATTGCGGGCTTCAATTCCGTTTCCGACAATTTTGGCCGGCGTTGGCGATGTTTCGCCAGAACCTCGTAGACCTGACGCTCCCCAAGCCCGAACGCAATCGCGATGTCATGGACCCGAGCCCCATCCCGTCGTGCCTGGACGATCGCCTTGTGACGCGCCTCTCTGCTGATCAGCGTGCGCGGCACGAAAAACCGGCCGGTGCCCATGTGCTTGCGCAGTTCCACAGCCTTCTCAAGGCCAAGGACATCGATAAAGCGCTGGTTCGGCGGGCCGACATCCAGGCAGAGCCCGCCCAGCCGATCGCATAGCAGTTGCGCCCCGTCTTCCCCGATCACACCGATAATGTCGGCCATTGATGGGGTGGCCGTGTCCTCGTCGATGATGACCTTGGGAATGGTGAGTTCACGCGATTGATCGCGCTGCCCTGCGCTTGCCTGATCCGGGTTCGTCATGTGCCTGGTCGTTTCCTCGTAATGTGAGATGGAGGCCGCCTAGTCTGTGTGTCGTTGCCCCTTGCCGTACCGCTGGGCCGCTTCCGAGAAGTTGATACCCTCCCGCTTTGCAAGTTGATCGATCTCCTCCATCGCGGCGAGGCCATCGGGATCGACCGCGTAGCCTTCCGGGACATTCCGCCGATCGGCCTTCGCCTCGCGAGATGCCTTGAACGGATCTTCGCCCATGTCGAACCGGCCGTAATGGACGGCGAGGGGCTGGCGCTCGAGATAGCTGAAAAACCAGTCGCGTGCGGGCTTTTCGGTCCCGTCCGAAAAGCTGAAGGTCGCGTCGTCTTCCATGCCGCCGACGAACGCAAGAATTTCATCCTTGAAGACGGGGAGCACGTGACCGGCCGTGAGAAGCTTCTCAAGCCGCATTTCGTCGCGTTCGCGGCGGATCGCGGTGCGATCGGCTTCGACCTGGTTGAACGCGAATTCCAAAGCGCCGTCGTCGCCCGGAGCCCCGCAGGAAAATTCGACCGGCTTCAAGCCGGAGACGGCCGGGGCCGCACCGCCGAGGAAACCGACATGCCGCAGATACAAGGCTCCCTCCACCGGGTTCGCCGGGGCGTCCTTGGTGAACAGCGATATCGAGACCTTGCGGTATCGGCCGGCTTTCACCCAATCCACGAATTCGCCGGCCGCGTCCTTCAGCATGGCGGTCAACTTGCCGCCCTGAAACTGAAGGCTGTCTACCCATGCATAGGCCGGCGCGTCGGATTGCGGATGCCCGATGACGACGGGTGCCGGTGCAAGTTTCGGATCGTAGCTCTCGGCGATCTGCCGCAAGTCGTCTTCGCTGAAAGCGACCTCTTTGCCGTTCATCGGCGTCCATTTGCCGACGCGAAACACCTCGATCGGACCAAAGCGGCGGCCGGCATCCGCTTTCGGATCGCCGGCCTCGTCCGCGAAGGAATGAACGTCGCCGGCCTTGCGGCCGGCCCGGTTCTTGAACAAGCCCATGACCGGCCTCCTACTGCGCGACGACGTTCTGGAAGAGGAAGCCGGACAGGATGCCGGTGGTGACCGGGGCGCGCTCATAGGTCACGCCGTAGACCCATGATTTGCGGTTGTTGTCCCAGTCCGCCGTCTCCACGAACGGATGGCCTTTCAGCGTGTAGGTGTAGCCATAGGACGGCTCTTCGCGGCCGGCCGGATTGTCGGGGACGTAGGCAAGCACCGCCTCATTGCCCCAAACGTCCACGAACGGCGCGTTGTCGTCGGCGCTTTGCAGCACGGACGCCATGCCGACCGCGAGCGTGTCCAGCTCGAAGATGTTGGCGAGCATCTTGACCGTGATGCTGTCGGCCGTGGTGTACTTGAACCGCTCGATGATCTTCGGATGCCGCTTCAAGGCGTTGAAGGTCGGTTTGGAAATGACCATCCGGTTCGGCTCGACGCCGGCCGTCGCCCGCACCGCGTCCTTGCCGTCGTCGATTTGCTGCATGGGATCGCTGGCCGGGTCGGACCATTGGTCGGTGCCCGCCACGGCCATCTTGTGGTTGACGTCGTAACTCGCCGGGTTCGTCGCGAGTTCGGCCTGTTCGACCTCCAGATTGAGGGTCAGGATGTTCATGACCGCATTCGTCGCCCGCGTGCCGAGGTCGACGCCGGGCACGTTTGACGCGTCCTCCATCAGTTCGCGCGGGACGGGCGAATTCAAGGCGTCCTGCACGAGTTGGAAGGGCTTGCCGACATAGCCGAAGGACACCGTCTTGGTGTCCGAACCCGGCGCACGACGGGCGTTCATGGTCCGGAACGCTTCCTTGCCGAATTCGAGCACCTGGCCGCCGCGCGCTTCGACCTCGACGGTCGGAAAGAGCACCGGCCCGACATGGGTCATGTTGCGATAGCCCTGGGCGACCTGGGTGAGAACCGGATCGATCACGCGGGCTTGTTTGGGAGACAGCATTCGTTCGTTCTCGCTTTGCTCATAGGGGCTCGTGGCGAGCCGTTTGCCTATTTCGCGGATGAGTGGACGTTTCGAACGCTATCCCGCGTCCTGCCCCCGTTAGACCAGCGTTAGCTTGGATGCTGGACCTAGGTATTCGCTGGCATCGACGTTTTCCCACCCGTAGCGGGGAGTAAACCCTGCATTTCGCAGGTGAAAACCGTGCAGAATGCAGGGGGCAGAATGCAGGGGGGGCCGATCAAATCGACCAATCGGGAATTGCCGGAGAGAGACGCTTCGCCATGACATGGCGGCCGCTCCGCAATCGGCCGCGATCAGCGAGCACGCAAAATGGATAAAGCGGTGAAGTCCCGAAACACGACCTGCATTCCGCATGGTCTCGCGATGCTCCCGAGGGTGTTCGATCCTCCTGCCGAACAGGGGCGTGCGACACATGAGCCACGCGCCATATCGGATGGCCCGGCGCGGGATTTACGCCCCCCCGCAACCCGCGTCGGCTCCAGTTTGCCGGACTGCACCCCCGGCATTGGCCCGGGCGCCGCGAGATAGAGCCAAGCTGTCACGCGAACGAACCGGGAGATTCCGGCGCAAGGTTGTGTTGCCGCATGCCTTGCGCCGGGCTCGCTTCCCTCTCTTGCTTCTAACGCGGCGAACGCCTACATTTTCGACGGGCTTCAAAACCCATCCGTAGGCGGTAGCGCCGCCGCGATCGTCCAAAGACGATCCAACGGCGCTTTTTTGTGTCCGGTTTCCGGGCGGTCGCGAAAATGCGGCCGGGAGGCCAAGGCGTATGTCCAGGGCGGGGGTAACACCCGATCGCAGCTTGCTGCGGGTGCCTAAAGGCCTTGGCGCTGTCCTACGGCAGTTTTGAACTCCCGGCTTCGCGCGTGGTGCGCGCGGCTGTGTTCCTTCAAAAGAACCGTAGGAAACCGCAATGACCCAGGCAAATTTCCAGCTTCACAACCGTCTCGACGAGATCATCGCGAAATTGAATGCCGTAGGCACCATGCTCACCGCGTCCATCGACGGCGACCACCTGCCGGAAGGCGAAGGCGTTTCGATCCTTTTCGATGATCTGGTGAAAGATTTCACGATCGTCTCGACCTGCCTACGAGTGGAATGGATCGAAGCTCAAGAGGCCGACCTCGCATCGGATAAAGCCGGAGGCGAAGCATGAAGAAACCTCGACAGCCGCCAGCGTCTAGGTTCGTCTCCGTGCCGATCGACAAGATCACCGTGGGCGAGCGGCAGGCCGAATTCCAACCGGAATGGGCCGCGGCGATCGCCGCGACCCTACCGGACATGGGCTTGAAGCAGCCCATCGAGATCGCCGCGCAAGGGGATGGGTATCGGCTTATTGCAGGGTTCCATCGCTTGGAGGCCGCGAAACTCGCCGGATGGGCGGATATCCCGGCGCGGATCGTGCACCTCGATGACGCGAACGAGAAGGCCTCGATGGCCATCCATGAGGCGATGGAAAACCTCATGCGCCGAGACATCACGGCGTTGGATCGGTGTGCACACCTTGCCGCAGCCAAAGACGCGCATGATCAATTGTACCCAAAGGCCAGCAAACGAGGACCGAAGACGCGACACGACGCTGAGTTTGGGGCTTCCATGCCCCAATTCTCCTTCTCCAAAACAGTGGCTCGGCAAGTTGGCTTGCAAGGGCGTCAGGTAAACCGGCTGGTAGCGACCTGGAATGGCCTGTCGGCAAAATCCCGCATCCGCCTTCGCGGCACCAATCTTGCGGACAAACAGAGCGAGCTTTTCGAGCTCTCCCATATGGTTCCGCAGATGCAGAGCCTCGTGATCGATTGGCTCCTCGCGAAGCCCCCGGCTGCCACATCCGTCGCGGACGCCAGCGCCAAAATTCACGAGAAGCCCGGACCGACGCCCGAGGAGCGACGACGCGAGCGATACCGTCGCACGATGCAGGAGATGCCGGAAGACGAACTGGACGGCATCCTCGATGGTCTGGAGGATCGCGTCCGCGATTTCGCCGAGCGCAAGGGGTGGATCAAATGACCATGCCGAAGGAATGGATGACAGCAGCGGAGATCGCGGCCACGCACTTCCACGGACTTCCTAAGTCCAAGCGAGGCATAAACAAATACGCGGAAAGCCACGGCTGGGCGGACGGGGAATCCGTCCGAGATCGGAAAGGAACAGGCGGCGGTCGTGAGTTCCATATCTCTGTCATCCCGCCCGAAGCCATTGCCGCCGCGATGGATCGCGAGGAGGAGCGGCGCAAGGCGTTGAAGGCCGACGAGGTCTATCGTGACGCCCATCGCGAGCACGAACGCTGGCGACCGATCCTCGACCGCCTGGAACTTCGCAAACGGCTGGCGACCGAGGGCCGGGCGGCCTTGTTGGCCGAGATCGACGCGCTCATCGCCAGCGGCTTCCGCACCCGCAGCCGAGCCGTCAACGAATTGCGCGAACGCCTGCTGGACGGCCGCGCGTCGGACGATCTGTTGGGCTTTGCCGAGGCCGCTTCCGAGCGCACCGGCGTTCCGTCGCGGACCTCAATCTACCACTGGCTTCTTCAACGGGACAATTTCGGCATATCCGGGCTGATCCCTCGTGAACGGGACCGGCTCAACATTCGGCACGACCTGTTCCTTGACAGCCTGCGCCATCATCTGGAGGCGGAAATTCCGGCGCGGAGGCGGGCGGAAAAGCGGGTTCGCCAGTGCGCGGCGCTCCTCGCCAGCCTTACCCCTGACGAACGCGAGCGCGCCTTGGACCTCAACGCGTCGGCCATGCGGCAATACGCCAAACGCAAGGGGTGGAGGATCGGATAGGATTGATGTCCTTATTCGGCTCGCCCCGCTTGATGATCTTCCTAAATGGTGCGGGGCGTCACGGCAAAGTCATTGAAATATATGATCTTTCAGCAAGTGGGATGTCTTCTGAAAACCGGGATGACGCATCCCCATTAGGCTTTTAGAAGTGGGAAGCCCTCCCAGCCGTGTTTACCCCTGCCGGGGTCTCCGGTGTCGAATGAACGCTTCATAACCCTCTGTTTTTAAACACTTTTTCCGAGTGTAAATTGCTCGCTTTCAGCGTAAACCTCGTTTACCATTTGGCCCGTTGGAGGGGTAAACCTCCCCACATCCGGGTGATTTGGCGCTGGGCTGCCCCACGTTCACCATCGAGATGCCACGAGACTTCTACTTGGTGGCTCTAGTCACCGGATATCATTGGGCTTTTCCGAACTCGAACGCAGCGGGCGAACTTGAACGAGGCGTTCAACATGGGCGACTTGAACATGAACGGAGGGGCCACTTCGTCCTTGACGTCCGACTTCCCCGCTTTCCCGTCGCGATTATGATCCTCCCAAGCTATTGTTTTAAAGGGCGTTTTTTAACTCGGACACATCGGCCGTAACTCGGAAGATGCATCCGAGTTCGACCTGGGGAACGCGGAACGCGGTGGTCGGCACCATTGAGGCCTCACGGGCTGCCCCGCGTCAGGGTTGGTCACTGTTGGAACGGTGACCGGGATGGGCCGCCGCGCTGGCAAACCATTGTCGGCAATAGGTTTTCTCAACAGTGACCAACTCTGACAAACAGTGACGCCCGGTCACAGTCCGCTCGCGCAAAGTCGGACGGCGTCCCCCGGAAATGCTCATTTTATGTCGTGGTTTTGTCCGGAAAGTCGCGCCGATCGCTCCCAAATACGACATTTCCGTCCGAAGTTCGCCTTCCGGTTCCGCGTGCCTCAACATCCTATGCCACAAGGCTTTGCAGGTCGTTTTTCAGATTTCTCGTCTGTCCGGTTTGTTCCACCTCCCCACAGTTCGAATCCAGTCGGGTGCACCATTCCTGAATACCAGTGGGCACTGCCTGTCCACCTCCATTGTGAGTAGCGACGAGCGCTCGAAGCCCATCCCGTCTGCCGGATAGCGTCGCCTGCGTGTCGCCGATGACGATGTGGTCGATAATCGATCGAATATACGCCTTCCGAAAGGGGATATCGCCGTTGCGAACTCGGTCTTTCATATAGTTCGAGAATGCCACGATCCGTTCGGGCTCCAACTCAAGTTCGGGTCCGATCAGGCGCCGGACACGCTCAATTCCGGCAGCGGCAATGTCACGGTCTTTCTGTGCCGCCGTGAGCTTCACTCCGAGTTCAGGATCTGACGCTTCGACCAAGCCCTGCTCGACCATCGTCATCAGTCGGTTGATCCGTTGCCGCGCATTTGCAAGCTCTGCTTGCATGCGCAACAGTTCGGCGGAATTCTTGCGGTCGGCCCTGCGATCCGATTCAATGCGTCGCAGGATTCCGTCGAGCCGCGTTGGCGTCAGCGCTTCCGAGACCAGCGCCTCGGTGACGGCTTCATCGACATGGCGCATCGGATGGGAGCATCCTTCGCAAGCGGCGGTCCCACGGGCCTGGCGGCTGGCACAGGCGTAGTATGTGTAACGACCAGATTTTCCAGTCCGCATCGTCATCGCTCCCCCGCACTTTGCGCATTGGAGAAGTCCAGTTAGGAGAATGGGCCCAGTGACAACGCGAGGCGCCGAAAGTTTGGGATTGCGACTGCGCAGGGATGCCTGAACCGCTGCGAAGCGCCGTGGAGCGATGATCGCAGGACAGGCGACGACTATGTGATCCTCTTTGGGGCGTTTGATGCGGGTATTCGAGTCGACCGCGTTGTAGGTGTATTCTCCCTGATAGACCGTGTTCGTCAGGAGTCCGTGAAGCGGTCCGACATGCCACAAATTGCCTCGCCGTGTGCGATAGCCTCGAGTATTCAGATATTCGGCGATCGATTTCACGCCCATTGGCCCCGACCGCTGGTCGCCCTCCTCCGCCAAACGGAAAATCAGTTCAACTACCGGCGCTTCAATCTCGTCGACCGCCAGTCTCTTCTTATCCTTCTTACCCCGACGATCAGCGATCTCAGTCTTGTAACCGTATGGCGGAGCGGCCCCATTCCAGAAGCCCAGCTTGGCATTATGGATCATTGTTCCCCTGACACGCTTTGCCGTTTCGCGGCTGCTGTGTTCGTCGACAACGGCGATCAGTTGGCGGACCATGTCGCCCGCCTCGTCGTTGCCATTGGGCTGGGTAACCGAGAAGATTTCGATGCCGTTTCGGCGAAGCTCGCGGATCGTCAATTCCGCTTTCGCGGCGTTGCGGTAAAAGCGAGAACGATCATACACAATGATGCCCGAGAACGCTGCGGGCTTGGCCATTGCATCGAGCAGCATCCGCTGGAACTCTGGCCGGCTATCGTCTCGTGCGGAAGCGCCGCGGTCGATGTAAACCTCAGAAAGTATCCAGCCGTTCTCCAAGGCAAAGGCTTCGATCCGGTCCCGTTGTACATCCAGGCTAACGCCTTCATTTGCTTGTCGCTTGGTTGAGACTCGGACGTAACCGACGGTGTGCATCAGTTCCTCGCTTCGGTACATGCCGGGGGCCTAGGGGGAGCAGGCTCCTCGTTCTGTCTGCAACTTGCAACAAAGTTCAACCATTCCAGAGTCAAAAGGCGAAATTCCTCCTGCGAGGGCGAGCTTAGGCTTTGACTCGATGCGGTCGTCAAAGGCACGCTCTTGGGCTTTGATTTCGTCATGCGGTGTTCATGCCGCGTGACGCGCGACGCATTGGTCATTTAACTCGAGCTTGGTCACTATGACCGCGGCGAAGAGCAAGTTCGACTTAAATAACCGATGGTAGCGCCCCAGCCATTTACCGCGTGGGAATGGCCAGTTTCGAGACGACATCGCTCCGGCTTCGCATTATTGCCGCTGTTGAAACCGCAGCGGTAGGTCCGCTTGGTCCCCGGAAACTTAGCCGAATCATGGAGCGAGTTGCTCCACTAGTTGCCGAAGCTCGCGCCGAGGGCGAAAGCTGGCATCGGATCGCTGAAGTGATGTCGAACGGCCTTCTGAAGGACGAAAGACCCTCCATCTCGCCGGCTACATTGCGCGGAATGATGCGCAGACTGCCGCGAACGCAATTACTCACTGCAGTCGATCACGTTGACGGAGGAGTCGCGGCAACGGTAGCGCGTGACCCCTGTTCCCTTGGGCATTTCGGCGGAAAAGCTCACGTTGTGGACTGCAATCGAGACTTAAATGACCAATCGCGTTCGGAGACCCGTGTTTGCTCCCATTCGGTCGCGGATCGCATGCGCCGTCTGCGACACATCACTAACAGCGAGGTGGAGTGAGCATGAGTTTGGAACTCGTAACGATGACGATCCGGTCTTGGATTTTCATCTTCATCAGCGAGAAAGGCGGCGTTCGGAAATCTGCGACTCTCGGAGCGTTCGTGGCTTATCTTTTCGAATCGGTGCCGCCTTTTCCTATCTTCGAAGTCGACGACCAGCCTCGTTTGAAGCGCTGGTTCGGACGCAACGTCGAGACGGTCCGGCTTCCGGATCATGAGGCAGTACGACACGACGATCTTGCAGATCAAGCGGTACTAGCACCGTTACTCGATAACATCCTCGACAAGACGGCGGAAAATATCGCCATTGATGTTGCAGGGAGTGTCGACGCGAGATTTATTGAAGCTTTGTTAATGATGGACTTCGGGGGCGCGGCGCGTGACTCGGGGTACCGTATTGCGGTCTTCGTGCCATATACAAGCGAAAGCGATGCAATTGTACTCGCATCGCGAACTATCGAGCGCGTCAGCGTGGCATTGCCGGATGCACTGATCATTCCGGTGCACGCGGAAGACGGCGGGAGCTTGCGACACCTGCCTGGCAAAACAGCGCAGCATCTCACATCGGTGACGAAAGGACGCACGTCCATTCGCCACCCGCGGCTCCTGCCGCGGGCACTTGCGGCTGCTGAGGCGACGGGACTTAGCCCATATCATCTGGCGTCAATGCCGACCTCCGAGGCTCACCAAATCCTCGGGGCCGCAGGACTTCCACGGGCACTTGCGCGCGGCGTCCATTCCGAATTGGTGATCTGGCAGGATCATATCCGCCGGGAATTCGATCGATTGCCCTTTGATCCGAGCAAAGATGCGGCCGCCTGATCCTCGAATCGTGGCCATCCGTGCCCGCAGAAACAAGTTGCGGGCACGGTTTGCGGTGGCACAAGGACCGAATCAGATTATTAGCTGTTTTCAAGAGTCTCCCGGGCCTCTTACGAAGAAAGAAATGTTCGACTGGATCGCCGCACGGGACGATGTCGTAGCACGGAGAGCTGTTGATCAATGGAAAGCTCAGCATCCGATCCTTGCAGCAGTAGCTGATTGGATTGACAGTCAGAGGTGGTGAATGCCCGCGCCTGGTAATACCGTTAATCTGCCGCTTCCTTACGGTCGCTCGCTCTATTTTTGCGTCACGACAGCCGCGGACGATTTTGCCCCCGACCTGCAACGAGTCCGTGAAGAGATCCACAGGGTCTTTCGCGCGGACTTGATGGAGGTTTGTGCTTGTTGGACGGAATCGGCAATCGACGACATCATCATCGAGTTCGGTTCGGATTCGGTCGAAAGGGGGTTGTTAGCCGTCGGCCACACCAAGACGTCTGGGAGGGCCGTCAACCGAGAAAAGCAGATCTGCGACGGGCGCTATCGAGCTAGCCTGATTCAGGTTTCAGTGGGAGTGGACCTCGATCCGGTGCCGTCTAACCGGCCGAAGGTCGAGGGATCCATTGAGGAACGCGCGGGGAAAGCCTTCGAGGCTCAGCTGGCGACGACGATCGATACCTTCGTCAGGGTTTTCGAAGTTGGCCCGAAAGAGGCGGGGCCGGCCGTCCGAATGGCAATTTCTCCGTTCGTGCATAAAGCGCTCAATCTCAATGAGGTGGGGGGCGATGAGTTCGATAGGCAACAGCGTGCCAGCGAACAGATCCGCCGCTGGGCGGGTCGAGGCAGGAAATATTTGTCAAGTCTCTTCACCTCGACGGCAAACTTGGCAATTCCCGTAAAACGGAGCCGCCACCAATTCAACAACACGCTTGAACGTATTCAGGAATCAGGCGGATCCCTGGATGTCCTCGTCAATGAGCCCAACGCAACGATCCAAAAGGAGCTAGCGATTTTATTCGCGCTGGCGGAGATTCGCGAGGTATCTCGAACGGTGCATGCGGGGCATCTCGAAATTTGCAGCGATGCGAGTGTTCTGAAAACCAAAGGTGTTGATCCTAACAGTATCGTTAACTCGATTCGCAATCCGAGAAGTGCTGTAAACAAAATTGTCGAGGAGCCGGCGCGACGCACCGAAATTCTTGACGATTACGCTGAAACTATATTTCCACTTGACGAATATGGTAAATCCTATTCTTTACTTCTCCTCGTTGTGGAGATAGCACTTCGATACGAGATCGACGTTCTGGAGCTGTTTCCATCTCTCGCAATTTGGAGGTCGTTTACGCAAGCGGCGCGAGCCGTGTCTGCTTACAACCGGAATAGCAGTCTCCCTGAAAAAACAACGATTGCGGGTGTGTGCGCGTACTGGGGACTGCGATCTCTGATCGAAGATGATCCCCGGTGCAGCGAGCAGCGAGAACCTTTGCGCCAGATGTTCGGATGTATTCCCAGCGCGCTTCGGGACTATGCACTTTCCGAGCGACCGCCCAACTTGGGCATTGAACACACCGAGCGTTTCGGAAATTAAGAGATGATTTCGAATCGCGTGGAGCATCTCGCGATGCGTCGAACGAGGAAATGAAGGCAGCGAAGATAGGCGCGTGCGGGATCGTCCGGGGCTTCGTGGTCTTTATCCAGTCGCGGTATTGTATCAAGAGGGGGTAGAAGCTTCTGACGATCCGGCATCGAAGCCGGGTGGGTTCCGCTAACTGATCAGGTGCAAAGCCCGCCGAGGATATTGTCATTCGTCGTGCTGGTCGGCCCCCACCGAGTGGTCCGGGGCAAATCTTAGTGATGGGGTGGACGCCCCCGACGGCATCGATGTGCCAGAGTGAGGTCGTTGAAGATCTCAAACAGGGAGGCGTCCGTCATGGAAGTTAGCACGATCGGGCTGGATATTGCCAAAAGGGTTTTCCAGGCGCACGGCGCCGACACGGCCGGGAACGTTGTGTTTCGCAAAAAGATTGCGCGTGCGAAGCTGATCAGGTTTTTCGCCGCGTTGTCCCCATGCCTGGTGGCAATGGAGGCGTGTGGCGGTGCGCATTACTGTAAGCATCCGGCGAGAGCCGCGAGGGTCAGTTGATCCGGTTTCGGCTCTTTGCGAAGGCGGCTTTGCCGATGGTTCGTCGGCGGGCGAGTTTGGCGACACGTTTTTGAACGGCGTCAGCGTCGAGGGTTTCGGGATCGAACGAACCGCCCGACCATCGCATCAGATCGTCGTGTTCTTCGTGATCCGGGTCGGCGATCGTGTCGAGGAAGAGCTCGAAGCCCGGAAGGCCGCCGACATCCTCGGGCGGTGCACGACGCTCGCCCTCGACGAAGCGCGGGTATTCGGTGGCGGGGTCGGCTTCGCCGATCTGCTCGACAGTGATCGTGTGCCGCCAGTCGTCGCCGAAGTCGTAGGTGTAGGCGAGTTCGCTCACGCCCCGGTCGATGAGGGCGGCGAGCCTGGTTGTCTTGGCCGACCAGGTCTTATCGCCGAAGGAGTCCCATTCGGGATCGGGGATCGCGTAGCGCTTGTCGTCGGCCCGGAACTCGAACAGGTGATAATCCTGGAAGGGCATGACCGCCTGGACGACGTCGTGGAGGCCTTTGAGCGTCATAGTCAGCGGAACCTCGACACGTCGCCAGATGGCCGGATCCCAGTCGTCGAGTTCGATCTTCAGGCGGGCGATGCGGTCACCATCACTCATGATGCCAGTGCCAGCGGCTCGTCCGCTGCCTTCCAGTTCCATGGCAGCAATTCGCCGAGGTGAGTTTGCGGCATGTCGGCGATGCGGGCGAGGACATCGGCGAGCCAGGCCTGCGGGTCGATATCGTTGAGCTTGGCCGTCGCGATGAGCGTCAGCATGAAGGCGGTCCGATCCGCGCCACGATCCGAACCGGCAAAGAGCCATGAGCGGCGCCCGAGGGCAAGACCGCGGATTGCGCGTTCGGCGGCGTTGTTCGTGAGGCAAATCCGGCCGTCGGTCGTGAACCGGGCGAAGCTGTCCCAGCGCTTCAGCATGTAGTCCATGGCTTTGGCGACAGGCGCATGGCGAGACAGACGCGCCCGCTCGATCCGTATCCAGTCTTCCAGATCGGCCAGAAGCGGCAAGCTCCTTTCGCGCCGGGTCGCGAGCCTTTCGCCGGGCGAGCGGCCGTTTACCTCCCGCTCGATATCGAATAGCGCGTCGATGCGCTTGACCGCCTCCAGCGCCAGCGGCGAGATCGGCACCGCGTTCTTTCCCCGTCGGGCGCTTTTGGCGATGTCGGCGAGCTCGAAGAACTTCCGTCTCGAATGAGCCCAACAGAGCGCTTCCGTCACCGGGCCGGGACTTCGGTCGACGTCGTAAAGGCGGCCATAGCCCGCATACGCATCGGCCTGAAGAATGCCGGTATAGTCCGTCAGATGGCGCTCGGGATGCTCGGCCGATCGATCGCGGGAGGCATGGAACAGCGCCGCCGGTGGTGCCTGGCCACCGAAGGGCCGATCGTCCCGGACATAGACCCAGGCCCGTCCCGTCACCGTCTTGCCCTTTGCCAGGATCGGCACGGTGGTGTCGTCGCCGTGCAGCCGCTCGGCGGCCAAGACGTGAGCCTCGATGAGGCCGTGAAGCGGACGCAGGGCATGGGCGCAGGCACCGACCTGATCGGCCAGTGTCGACAGGCTGAGATCGATGCCCTCGCGGGCGTAGCGCTCCGACTGGCGGTTCAGCGGCTGATGCTGGCCGAACTTCTCGAACAGGATCATCGCCAGAAGGTTCGGCCCGAGGAAGCCGCGCGGCGTCGGGTGGAACGGTGCCGGGGGCTGCGTGATCCTCTCGCATTCGCGGCAGGTGAACTTCTCCCGGACCGTCTGAATGACCTTCCATTGCCGCGGGATTACCTCCAGCGTCTCGGTGACGTCCTCACCCAGCTTTGACAGGCGACCCGAACCGCAACACGGGCACGAGGTTGGCGCGGGGATGACGACGCGCTCGCGCGGCAGGTGTTCGGGGAAAGGCTTCTTCGAGGGGCGTTTGCGAATGAACGGCCGAATCGTCGTTGTCTTGGCCGCCGCTTCTTCCGCTGCAAGCTCGTCCTCGCTCGCGGCGGCTTGCGCGTCTTCCAACTGCATCTCGAGTTGATCGAGAAGGCGGGCCTTGCGCTCCGATCGCGTCCCGTAAAGCTCGCGCCGCAGCTTCTCGATCTGCAGCGTCAGATGCGCGATCAGGGCTTCAGCGCCTGAGACTTTCGCTTTAACCCGGGCTGCGTGCGCCACGGCTTCGTCCCGGTCGCGCTCGGCCAGATTGGCGCGCCGTTCGGCCGTCGCGAGGGCGCTCTTCAAGGCGGCAATGTCGTCTGACGCGGCGGTCATGCCTGAAGCCCGAAGCAGTTCGTGACAAAACTGATTCTGCCATAGACTGCCTGCAACGCAAGGCTTTTGTGCTATCCGACCGCGCTCGGTCGCCAGGTTCTCTGGGGATTTCTCCAGTCGATCCCTTCGAGCAGATAACCCATCTGCGCAGTTGTGATCGTCACCGCGCCATCCGCCGGCGACGGCCATAAAAACCGGCCGCGTTCCAGCTTCTTCGTGAACAGGCAGGCGCCCTGGCCGTCGTGCCAAATCACCTTGATCAGATCGCCACGACGGCCCCGAAAGCAAAAAATGTGACCGCTGTTCGGATTACGCTTCAGTGTCTCCTGGACCAATAAACTCAAGCCCGGGAATCCTTTGCGCATGTCGGTATGGCCAGTCGCCAGCCAAACCCGAACGCCGCTCGGAACCGGGATCATCCGCGACGATCCACAACATCGAGAATGCGGGCGAGCGCTTCAGCATCGATACCTGCGTCAACGCGGATCGTGCGGCCACCGGCGAGTTCGATTTCGATCCGCGAGGCTGCTCGCCGAGGCTTCGATCGTCCCGCTGTCCGGGTGGCGACCTCGGTCTTCCCACGTGTTCCGGGCACCTGGTCGGAAATGGCGACGGGGAGGAACCGTCCGCCGCCAACGTCATCGACCTTCTCAACGCGACATTGACGCCGCCATCGGTAAATCAGGGACGTATCGATGTCGTGCTGACGGGCGATCGCGCTGACGCTGGCGCCCGGCACCAGTGTTTCCAGAACCACCTGTTCCTTGAATGAAGTCGGCCAAGGCCGGCGTCGCCCTCGATCCCGAGCTATATCGATTTGTTGGAAGGCCACGTGGTTATCCTCGCTGTTTGCACCGTGGTTGCCACACCACGCCGCAAAACAGCGATCTTGCCTCATCTACGCAAGGCGGTTCCTGCCGGAGGGATACGCATTACTGGGCGCGCGAATTGACCAACCTCGGTCATGAGGTCCGGCTTATTCCGCCTGCCTACGTGAAGCCTTTCGTGAAGCGGCACAAAAACGACGCCGCCGATGCGGAGGCAATCTGCGAAGCAGCACAGAGGCCAAGCATGCGTTTTGTTGCCGTGAAGAGCGAGGAACAACAGGCTGGCGCGGTATTATTCCGCGGACGTGATCTTTTGGTGCAGCAGCGCACACAGATCATCAATGCTCTTCGCGGTCATCTTACGGAATACGGGATGATTGCGCCGACCGGGACCGCGCACATGAAGACCTTGATCGGCTGGATCGACGATCCTTCGTCGCCGCTACCGGAGAGCGCCCGGGCGGTATTGAAGGTACTGGTTGATGGCTTGACGGTGCTCGAGCGGCAGATTGCCGTTCTCGATGTGGAGATCGCCCGCCGCTCGCGCGAGGACGAGGTCGCTCGGCGGCTGATGACGATTCCGGGCGTTGGCCCGATCACCGCCACGGCTATAGCCGCGCTGGCACCGCCGATCGAGACGTTCCGCAAGGGCCGAGACTTCGCCGCCTGGCTCGGGCTGACGCCGTTGCAGAAATCGACCGGCGGCAAGCAAAAACTCGGGGCCATCTCGAAGATGGGCGAACGCACGATCCGGCGGCTTTTGATCATAGGCAGCAGCGCCGTCGTGCGCCAGGCTGTCAGGCGAGGCGCGGCCAAGGGTTCATGGCTCGAGCGGATGATGTCGCGAAAGCCCCGAATGCTGGTGATCGTCGCGCTCGCCAACAAAATGGCGCGGATTGTTTGGGCCTTGCTAACGAAAGAAGAAGTTTACCGAGCTTCGGTCGCAGCGACATAAAGCTGTCTGCGATCGAGAGGCTGTCGGAAGCGTAGTCGGGCGAAGGAGAGTATGGCGCAACAGTCGGCGAGACGGGGTCGGAAAACCAGTGCTATGCACAGCGCCTAGAGCGCGCCTTAGTGATTTGGATCCGGTCCGCGAACTCCCATACAGGCTCGCAGCCCCATCGCTGCATTAGAAGCCGGACAGATGGCAGCATCCGACACCACGCCGATACTTGACTGAAAATACCGCTTGCGCTTCGAGGGGCGTCCACAGATGCATAGTGGGCCTTGGCGCCAATGCTGGCGTGGCCGGTGAAGCCGGGCCGGATGGCGCGAAGCCGGCCATTGCACGACCTGCGGTGCCGGCGGGCGGTAGCCCAGGGATGAGTGCGGGCGTGCTGTGTTGTAATGGCGGCGCCAGCTTTCGATCACGACCTTGGCCTCGGCCAGCGAGTAGAAAATTTCGCCGTTCAGGAGTTCGTCCCGGAGTCGGGCGTTGAAGCTCTCGCAGTAGCCGTTCTCCCACGGGCTGCCGGGCTCGATGAACGCGGTCTTTGCGCCGACAGCGACGATCCATTCCCGCACCGCCCTGGCGATAAATTCCGGCCCGTTGTCTGAACGTATATGGGCGGGCACGCCGCGCAGGATGAACAGGTCGGTCAAGGCGTCGATGACGCTGGTCGAGTTCAGCTTGCGGTCGATCCGGATCGCCAGGCTTTCCCGGGTAAACTCGTCGATGATGTTCAGCATGCGGAATTTCCGTCCATCATGGGTTCGGCTTTCGACAAAGTCGTACGACCAGACATGGTCGCGATACTCAGGCTGCAGACGGACGCAGGATCCGTCGTTCAGCCAGAGCCGCCCCTTCTTCGGCTGCTTTTGCGGCACTTTCAGCCCCTCCCGTCGCCAGATGCGTTCGACACGCTTGACGTTCACCCTCCATCCGGCCTCCCGCAGCAGCGCCGTGATCCGGCGATAGCCATAGCGGCCGTATTGGGTGGCGAGCGCGATGATATCGGCGGTCAGTGCCGCTTCATCGGCTCG
>LAZR01000416.1_pt1 | contig 36685 bp, 26 predicted proteins | sample 329461 | NCBI WGS metagenome assembly LAZR01 (sample SAMN03002196, study PRJNA259156) | marine sediment metagenome | biome: sea floor; feature: Hydrothermal impacted sediments; material: marine sediment; isolation source: Loki non-amplified sample from Loki's castle hydrothermal vent sediment ...
GCTTCAAATAAAAAGCAGAATCGCAAATAGTGCACTGCGTTATCGGCATGCAAATTATAAACACCTAAAAACCCAATAGGCGCAAGCGCTAAGCCTGTTTCTTCTAGTAGCTCTCTGCTTGCAGCTTGTGCAAGTGTCTCATTTTGCTCTAAATGACCCGCAGGTTGATTGTAACAAATTTGCTTTGTAAATTTATCGCGCTCTTTTACAAGTAAAAACTCGTTTTGCTTTTTTACTATTGCTGCAACCGTGACATGCGGTTTATGCATCAACTACGCCCTTAATTACTTTGTATTCACCACAATTAATATCATCCAACGTATAGTTGCCAATGCTATAGCGGATGAGGCGAAGTGTAGGGTGTCCAATATGCGCGGTCATACGACGAACTTGTCTGTTTCTACCTTCATTAATAGTAATACTTAGCCAAGTGGTAGGGATTGCTTTTCGCTCGCGTACAGGGGGATTACGCGCCCAAATTGTTGGTTCATCAATTATTTTAACGTTAGCGGGGAGTGTAAGCCCGTCTTTAAGTTCTACGCCATTACATAAATCATTAATTGATTCACTCGTTGGTTCACCCTCAACTTGTGCCCAGTAGGTTTTATTTGTTTTTTTATCAGGAGCAGTTAAGGTGTTTTGTAGTTTCCCACAGTTTGTTAAAAGCAATAAACCTTCACTGTCTCTATCTAATCTACCCGCTGCGTAAACTTCTTTAATAGGGATAAACTCAGCAAGCGTTTTTCTGTCTGCGTCATCTGTAAATTGGCATAGCACATCAAATGGTTTATTGAATAACACAATTTTTCTGTCTTTAAATGCTATTTGCGGCTTTATCTCTCTTTTACCTGAAGGCGTTTTGTTAAGTGCACTGCGTGAATAAGTACGCCCTGTACTTCTTTTTGGCTTGGATTCAGTTACTTGATTATTGCCTGGTTTAGATCTCATTATATGCACCTAGCTGGTTTTGGTAATCCGGCAATTTTTGTTGCTTGCTTGGCTGGGCCTTTAGGAAATAATTTATATAAATAAAGGCTATTACCTTTGTCTTCACCGAGCGCTTTAGCCATTGCTTTTACAAGCATCCGAATTGCTGGACTGGTGTTATATTCAATATAAAAATCACGAACAAAGTTAATGACTTCCCAGTGTTGAACACTAAGGGTAATGTTTTCTTGGATAGCAATTACAGGTGCAAGCTCCTTTGACCACAAAGTATGGTCAAGCAAGTAACCTTGTTTGTCGGTTTCAATCTGTTGGTTGTTAAATTCAAGCATGAGTTACCACGTAATTGATTGATTAGTTGATAAAGTGAGTGCTACAAAGTCTTCATAGCTAATGGCTTTATCGTTATCTGTTAATTTTATTGCACGTATTTGCGCGTCTTGTTCAAGTATTAATAGTGTATCTGCAAATTGCCTAAATTGTTTTTTTGCAAAGCAGGCATCACCAACAAGTAGCACGTTATCGTCTGATAAAATTAAGTTTTCTAGCTGATTTGCCGAATAATAGTTAAGCGGCTTAGAAAAAATATGTAATGTACTCATAAATTCACCACATGTTGCTGCGCTTTAATTAATGTTTGTTGTTGGCTAAAGTTGAGTGCTTTTGCCTCTATGAGTAAATCATGTTTATTTAAACCATAATCAAGCAATGACTTTTCACACACGTAGATGTTTTCAACATCATAGATTTCGAGTGTTTTAATGTTTTTAAAAAAATCTTTTAAGCCAATATCGTTTGGTTGTTGATGCTTTTTTAAAGCCAAAACGGCGGGGCCGCTAAACAACCAACTCACATTTTGGTCAACGGCCGCAAATATCAATGTCATATCAAGTGCATCACGAATATTTAAATCGTCAAATGGGCTGCACTGACTCATTACTAATACGTTGATCATTTAAATTGCACCCATTTATCAGCGTCGCTTGCAAGCATTGCAAATTCAGCTAACCCTGCGACTGCAAATACACCTGTGTTTTCAATATCTAACCCGCGTTTTTCAGCGGCGGTAACACACAGCATTAAATTTAGTTTTTGATCGGCGAGTTGCTGCCAAAGTGCTGGTATTTGAAGTTCGTCTGAGGATAAGTCAAAGTGGGTAGATGCATGGTAAATACCTTGCTGGTATAAAAAAATAGCATCAATGGTGTGCCCTTGGGCCAAACATGCATTCGCAAACTTAACAATGCGTTGCGTTGTATCGTGATCGGATGGTGGTGTATGTAATGAAAGAACAAAACGTGACAAAACAATTCCAATAAAAAAGCCCCAATTAAGGGGCTATTTTAACAGAACTATTTAATTAGTCATCACTTGCGCCAAGTAGAGCAAGTAAAGACGTAAATAAGTTATATACACTTAGGTATAAAGATACTGTTGCGCGAATGTAGTTAGTTTCGCCGCCGTTAATGATTCGGCTTGTATCAAATAAAATCAAACCAGACATGATCAATACAACTGCAGCATTAAGCACCATAAACATAAGTGAACTGCCAACAAAAATATTAACAATGCTAGCTACAATCACAACGATTAAGCCAACCGTTAAAAAGCCACCCATGAATGAGAAGTCTTTTTTAGTGTTTAGTGCATAAGCAGATAAACCAAAAAAGATAAGCGCTGTAGAACCCAACGCTTGCATAATAAGCATTGGACCATTAGGCATTGCAGCATAATGGTTGAGCAATGGACCTAAGCCAGCCCCCATTAAGCCTGTGAAAGCAAACACCCAAAATACACCAGATGCTGTATCTGCTTTTTTATTTACAACAAATAATAAACCGAACGAAACAAGTGTAAACACAATTCCCATAAAGTAAGGTAATTGTAGTGCCATTGAAATACCGGCTGTAACTGCACTAAATGCAAGTGTCATAGCTAGTAAAAAGTAGGTGTTTTTAAGTACCTTGTTTGTTTCAATGGTAGACATTACCGGTTTCGCGGTATTGTACGATTGATTAAACGCCATTGTAGAGCTCCTTTAAGTGAAACGTGTGTGTTTCGATAATTTAACTAAAATTAGATTACCAACTCTTATATGTTTGGGCAAACCTTTGTAGATCAATAGAGTTAAATATTTAAATAAAAGAGTATTGACGGCTAAATTAAAAACACTTTGTTCTAACTTTAAACAAATTAATTGTTTTTTAAGCACTTAAACAATTAATTTAAAAAAAAGCTTCACAAAAGGGATGGGTTTCCTTATTATGCAGGCCGTGCGGAGAGATGGCAGAGTGGTCGAATGCACCGGTCTTGAAAACCGGCATGGGTTTATAGCCCATCTAGGGTTCAAATCCCTATCTCTCCACCATATAACAAAATAGCCCGCTAATTTAGCGGGCTTTTTTGTGCCTGTAAAATAAATAACTACGGGTAGAAATAGCGCGATTTATCATCATAAATTACGACCATAGTCTCTATTTCTAAGCTTTAGATCTTGGTGCATGCTTAATACATTAAAATTTATACTCTGTATTAAGGATTATTAGATGAAACATCAACTCGCAAAAAGCGTCGCGCTTTCATTATTGTCCCCGGTAATTATTGGCAGCTTGTTAGGATTGTATTACGCACTAACGCTACAGGGTGATTTCCTATTCGTATTTTTTCAACTTTTGATGACTGCTATCTCAAATGCGCATATTGTAGGTTTAACAATGGCGGCTTTTGTCGTGCCAGGATATTTACTTATGTTTAAGTATTCTAAAGTTAATTATTCAGGTGTATTAACCCTTGGTTTGTTAGGTGGCGCTATATTCAGTTACTTATTAAGTGCATCAACTGGTGAGATATTTTTGATTAATAGTGTTATGTCAGCATTTGCAGCTGGACTGTTTTTATTTGGTCTTCGTAAATCGGTAAAAAAATAATCGCAGCATTATTAACCAAGCACGCTGATAAACGGTGCAATTTCCTTTTTTTTACCTCCAAAAGGTTCCAATTTTTCACGACAAAGAGTACCTTTAGCTACTGTATGTTTAATAAGAAGTAGTTTGGTATGCAAAAGCACGATTTTTACCAGTCATTAGTTAAGCAAACACAATCGCTGATAGCTGGTGAATCTAATGTAATTGCCAATTTGGCAAACATAAGCGCGCTGTTATTTACCTCTTTAGAAGATGTAAATTGGGCGGGCTTTTACTTTATGGATTCTCCTACTGAATTAGTACTTGGCCCGTTTCAAGGTAACCCCGCATGCATCCGTATTCCCGTTGGGAAAGGGGTATGTGGAACTGCTGCGGCAACCGCAGAAACACAATTAATTGAAGATGTTCACGTTTTTGACGGGCATATAGCCTGTGATGCAGCGTCTAATTCTGAAGTGGTTGTACCTATCATGAAACATGGTAAAGTATTTGCAGTACTAGACATTGATAGTCCAAGTATTGGCCGATTTGATGCTGATGATAAAGTTGGCCTTGAAGCATTAGTGAAATGCTTAGAGGCGAGCCTGTAATGAAAGATTTGCTAAATGTTCAAGACTACCTATTTGCTGTGCAAGATGTTGGCGATTGGGAAGGCGAAGAAGAGCATGTAGCGGAAACGCTCAATGATTTGATTCATATTGCATGGGATCGTCTTCCAGATGATTCAGAATGTGAATTTATTGATGAAACAATTAATGGTATTTGGGAACACCTTCGGGGTGATATGGCTGTAATAGAAGCCGATTTCGAAGAGTTGGTCGACTGGGTAACACACTACGTCGATTCGTCCCTTGATGAAAAGATGTGAAAAATAGGTTCTAAAATGGAAACCACAAACAAGCTAAAAGATATTAATGAAGTGTTGGAATTTTTATATCAAGAATTCCCACAATGTTTTAAACAAAAAGATGGCATCAAGCCGCTTAAAGTAGGTATTTTTAAAGATATTGCTGAGCGTATTGAAGGCTCTGAAAAAGTAAGTAAGACTCAAGTTCGTCAAGCGCTTAGAAAATACACGTCTAATTGGCGTTATTTAGAAGCTGTGACTAAGTCAGAGTTTCGTATTGACCTTGATGGTAATCAAGGTGAAAAAGTTGAGCAAGAGCATATCGACCATGCACAAAAAGCATTGGAAGAAAGCCGTGCTAAAATGGCAAAACGCAAAAAACAACAGCGTCCACGCCAAGATTCTGATTCTAAATCTTTCAAGAAAAAACCAGCACATGCTAGTAAAGCAGGCGATAAAAACGCACCTGCAGCTAACAAACCTGCTAAAGCAGCGCCGGCTAAACGTTCAGGAAAAATTGAACCTTTACCAGCAACTGAGGTCAAGGTTAATAATAAGGTTAAGGTTAAACTTGGCCAAGCACTTGTAAACGCAGTAATCACTGAAGTGAACAAAGATGATGTTCATGTTGAATTAGTTACAGGCATGCAAGTTAAAACCAAAGCTGACAGCTTATATATTGTTTAAGTTGTAAATAAATTAAGGAGTTGTGTATGAGTAAAAAGTTTACGCTCATTCCGTTAGTTGCTGCCCTGTTTTCAGGTTCATTATTTGCTGCTGTTGAAGCCGTTACAATTGACGATTTACCCCAGCTTAAGCAAGAGAGTCAACATGGTACTGCTAGCAAACGAGTGGCTAGCTTATTTGCTCGTTCACACTATACACCGGTTCGATTTAACGATGAGCTTTCTAGTAAAGTGTACGATCGTTATATCGAATCCCTTGATTTTAATAAAAGCGTTTTCTTAGCCAGCGATATTGCCTCTTTTGAGCAATATCGTGATGACTTTGACAACGCGATTACTACCGGTAAATTAGAATTTACGTTTGATATTTTTAACTTAAGTCTTAAACGCCGTTTTGAACGTTACGAGTATTCACTTACTTTACTTGAAAAAGAAATGACGTTTGATAAAGAAGATGAATACTTTTTTGACCGTGAAGACTCAGCATGGCCGGTGTCTCAAGCCGAGCTAGATGAAATTTGGCGTGAACGTGTAAAGTACGATGCACTGCGTTTAAAAATGACGGGTAAAGATTGGGAAGGCATTAAAGAAGTGCTGACCAAACGCTATAAAAATGCAGAAAAACGTTTAGTACAATCTAATTCAGAAGATGCTTTTCAAATTGTTATGAATTCGCTAGCACGCAGTATTGAGGCGCATACGTCTTACTTATCGCCACGTCGTGCAGAGCAATTTAAAATGGATATGGACTTAGAGCTTGAAGGCATTGGTGCCGTGCTAAGCCCTGATGAAGACTACACTGTTATTCGCAGCTTAGTGCCAGGAGGCCCTGCAGATAAAACAGATCAAATTAAAGCTGATGATCGCATTATCGGCGTTGCCCAAGATGGCGAAGAATTTGTAGATGTAATTGGCTGGCGTTTAGATGACGTAGTTGATTTAATTAAAGGCCCTAAAGGGACTAAAGTACGTCTACAGTACTTAAAAGGTGTTGACGCTCACGGTGCACCTAAAGTTGTTGAAATCACGCGTGATAAAATTCGACTTGAAGATAGAGCGGCTAAATCAGAAGTATTTGAAGCCAAATACTCTGACTTAACAAGTAAAGTTGGAGTGATTGAAATTCCTGGCTTTTACAATAATCTTTCTAAAGATGTAAAAGTTGAACTGGCTAAGCTTAAAGAAGAAAAAGTTGATGGCATTATTATCGACCTACGCCAAAATGGTGGTGGTTCTTTATATGAAGCGACTCAATTGTCAGGTTTGTTTTTTGACCAAGGTCCAGTTGTTCAAATTCATACCTTAAATAACCGTATAGAAGAGCAAAAAGATCGCGATGGTATAACTTATTACGATGGCCCTTTAACTGTTTTAGTTGACCGCTACAGTGCCTCTGCTTCTGAAATATTTGCAGCAGCAATGCAAGATTACGGTCGTGCGGTTATTATTGGCGAGCAAACATTTGGTAAAGGTACTGTACAGCAGCACAAAGGCTTAGGCCGCGCTTATGACCTATACGATAATGCGCTAGGTAGTGTACAGTATACTATTGCTAAGTTTTATCGCATTAACGGGGGGAGTACACAACATAAAGGTGTGATCCCTGATATTTCGTTTCCATCAGCAATCGATCCTGCAGAGTGGGGCGAAAGTAAGCAAGATAATGCACTTCCTTGGGATAGCATTGTTAAAGCGAAATACAAAAAGTTAGGTAATTTAACACCTATTATTACCTACCTTGAGAAGCAACACGAAGTACGAATTAAATCAGAACCAGAATTTGGTTATGTATTTAATGACATTACCTTATACAACGAAGAGAAAGACCGTAAAACTATCTCTTTAGTTGAAGCTACGCGTATTAAAGAAAAAGATGAAGGTGAAGCACGTGCACTTGTACGTACTAACGAACGTCTTAAGCGTTTAGGTAAAGACCCGGTAGAAAACTTAGATGATTTACCAGAAGTAATTGAAGAGCTTGACCCATTTTTAGAAGAAGCTGCATTAATTACTCAAGACTATATTAATTATGGTCGTATAGCTAAGAAGTAATAACTGGTTTTACCTCTATAAAAAAGGCGCTTTAGCGCCTTTTTTACTACCTAAAATTTACTAAATTGTTATAATCTTTGATTACATAAATTTGAGCTAGATTAATGACGCTCAGTTAATGCGCTTAACGTGCTAAAAATAATAATTAAACACACAGTAAGTGTGTCTAGGAGTCTCTACTTTGAAGCTATTGGATGACAAACCAATCAAGCCCGCCTCGTTTTCTGATGCGTTAATTCCTATCTCTGTATTAATTTGTTTACTAGGTGCTGCAGTTTACTTATTTGGTGATAACTCTTCATCAGGGCCCAACCAAATTGCGCTTTTATTTGCTACTTTTGCAGCGGCTTTAATTGGGCTTAAAAACGGTTATACATGGAAAAAGTTAGAACAAGCCATGATTGAAGGTATAACGCTTTCGCTTGGAGCTATCCTAATTTTACTTATGGTAGGTGCGTTAATTGGCACTTGGCTACTTTCTGGAACGGTACCAACTTTAATTTATTATGGCTTGCAAGTTATAAACCCAAGTTGGTTTTACGCAGCGAGTTGTTTAATTTGTGGCATTGTAGCTATGAGCATTGGTAGCTCTTGGACTACTGCCGCTACAATAGGTGTTGCTTTATTAGGAGTTGCAACGGGTCTTGGACTTGAGCAAACAGTTACAGCAGGCGCTGTTATATCTGGCGCGTACTTTGGTGATAAGCTAAGCCCGCTGTCAGAAACAACTAACTTAGCGCCAGCAGTTGTAGGCGCAGATTTGTTTGAGCATATTCAACATATGCTGTGGACGACAGTGCCTAGTTTTGTAATTGCACTGATTATATTTATATTCATGGGCTTTAACGCAACTGCTTCAAGCGAAGCGGGGCGTATTGATGAAATAACGGCTATTTTACAGCAAAACTTTAATATTGGTTTTGAAATGCTAATCCCGCTAATTGTACTTTTAGTTTTAGCGATTAAAAAAATGCCGGCCTTTCCTGCTATCTCTATCGGTGCTGTTGTAGGCGCTGTTTGGGCCATGTTGTTTCAATCTGATTTAATTGCTAGCCAAATTGATGTTTCTCAAGGACAGCTAGTTGGCTACTTTAAGCTTGTTTGGACGACGTTTTTTGATGGTTTTAGCATAAGTACAGGCGATGACAAAATGGACTCTCTACTTAGTGGTGGCGGTATGTCCGGAATGCTTACAACCACATGGCTTATTATGACTGCACTGATGTTTGGTGCAATTATGGAAAAAACAGGCCTTTTGGATATTTTTGTTAAAAGCATACTTAAAATAGCTAAAAGTACGGGTTCGTTAATTGCGGCAACAATAGCAACGTGTATTGGTACTAACGTGATAGCGGCCGATCAATATATTGCAATTGTAGTACCTGGTCGTATGTTTAAAGATGAATATGAAAAACGTGGTTTGAAGCCTGTTAACTTATCTCGTACATTGGAAGATGGCGGTACAATTACCAGCCCTCTAATTCCATGGAACACGTGTGGCGCATATATGCAAAGCGTTTTACTAATAAACCCTTTTGATTATGCACTTTACGCTTTCTTTAACTTAATTAACCCTGTTTTAGCGGTTGTTTATGCCTACTTAGGCATTAAAATTTTACGTATTAAGCCAAAACAATCCGCCTAATTTTAAACAGCTCCTTTTAACTGAAAAGGAGCTGTTTTGGAGTATCTATGACTGAATCAAGTAAACCTCAAGCACAATATCTTAAAGACTATAAAGCTCCTGATTTTTTAATTGACCACACAGAGCTAACCTTTGACTTACAGCCATTATCAACCAAAGTAAGCTCTTTGCTAACACTAACGCGGGTTGGTGATAAAAAAGCACCTTTAGTCCTTGATGGTATTGATTTACGCTTACTTTCTTTATCTGTTGATACGGTCGATATAACTGATTATGAAATTATTGGTGAGCAGCTAATAATTAATAATTTACCGGATAGTTGCCAATTAAGTATTGCGACCGAGATATCACCTGAGACAAATACTTCTCTAGAGGGTTTGTATTTATCTGGCGGTGCGTATTGTACACAGTGTGAAGCGCAGGGTTTTAGAAAAATCACCTATTACATGGATCGCCCTGATGTACTTGCCACGTTTGATGTAACTATCATTGCCGATAAAAAATATCTGCAACTTCTTTCTAATGGTAATCAAGTAGACAGTGGTGAAACACAAGATGGTCGTCATTTTGTAAAATGGCAAGACCCATTTAAAAAGCCGAGCTATTTATTTGCACTTGTAGCGGGCGATTTTGATGTTTTAAAAGACACGTACACAACTAAAAGCGGCAGGGATGTAGAGTTAGCATTGTTTGTTGATAAAGGTAATTTATCTAAAACACCCCATGCTATTGCTTCACTTAAAAAAGCAATGCAGTGGGATGAAGAGCGCTTTAATTTAGAGTATGACCTTGATATTTATATGATTGTAGCCGTCGATTTTTTCAACATGGGCGCGATGGAAAATAAAGGGCTGAACGTTTTCAATAGTAAATGCGTATTAGCTAATCAAGAAACAGCCACAGATAAAGACTACCATACGATTGAATCTATTGTAGGGCATGAGTATTTTCATAACTGGACTGGTAACCGAGTTACTTGTAGAGATTGGTTTCAGTTATCGTTAAAAGAAGGTTTAACGGTTTTTAGGGATCAAGAATTTAGCAGTGATTTAGGCTCTCGTGCACTTAACCGAATTGATGCGGTTAAAGTAATGCGTACGCATCAGTTTAGTGAAGATGCAGGCCCTATGGCTCATCCAATTCGCCCAGAGAAAGTTATTGAAATGAATAACTTTTATACAGTTACTGTATACGATAAAGGTGCTGAAGTTATCCGTATGATGCACACATTGCTGGGTGAAAAGAACTTCCAAAAAGGTATGACACTTTACTTTGAGCGCCACGATGGGCAAGCAGTTACATGTGATGACTTTGTTAGTGCGATGAGCGATGCATCAGGCGTTAATTTAGAGCAATTTAAACAATGGTACAGCCAATCAGGTACACCGCGTTTAAATGCAATTCAAAAATTTGATAGCAGCTTAAATACATACACTTTGACAATCGAGCAAACAGCGCCGGCTAATCAGCCAGAGAATAAACCGCTTCATATACCTTTTGCTATTGAACTACTTGATGCCAATGGGCAGAGTATTGCTCTGCAATATAAAGGTAAAAAGCTAGATCATGTACTTGATGTAACAAATACGATTCAAACATTTAGCTTTGACAATATTTTAGAAAAGCCTGTTGCGGTTTTACTCGAAGACTTTTCTGCTCCTTGTATTTTAAATCAGCAAACAACAGAGCCAGAACTATTGCATATTATGCGTTTTGCGCGCAGTGATTTTTCACGTTGGGATGCACAACAGCAGCTATTCATTAAGGCGATTAAATCTCAAATCACCGATGCAACGAATAGCGTATTAAGTAGCGAAATTATAAATGCGCTACGTGTGCTTATAAACACCAAAGAGGGCGATTTAGCTTTAATTGCAGAGCTGTTTAAATTGCCAAGTTTTGACACGTTAGCAGCTGAATTTGATGTAATACCTGTTGATGAGATTATTGAAATAACAGAAAAATTTGAGCAACAAATTGCTGATGAACTTGCTGATGAGCTGCTTAGTTGTTACGAATCTCTTGAAGATGATGGCAGTGTAAGTGCGAGCTCCGTTGCGAATCGTGCTTTAAAACAAATATGCTTACACTACCTTGCTAAAACACAAAAACCTGAGGCTGTAACCTTTATTAAGGATGCTGCAAATTCGACTAATATGACTAATGTACTTGGCGCCCTAAGCGCAGTGGTAAAAGCTTCACACCCTGTTCGACAAGCGCTTTTGAGTCATTTTGATAGTCAGTGGCGTCATGATGTTTTAGTCATGGATAAGTGGTTTGCACTGCAAGCTATGCAATCAGGCAGTAATGCGATAGAAAATATTAAAGCACTTTATGAACACCCGTGTTTTGACTTTTCAAATCCTAACCGTGTACGTGCACTTGTAGGAAGTTTTAGCCACTTTAATACAGCACAATTTCATCGAGCAGATGCTCAAGGCTATGCGTTATTAGGTGATTTATTAATAAAACTTAATGCAATTAATCCACAAAATGCATCTCGTATGTTAACACCATTTATGTCGTGGAAGCGTTACGATGATGTACGTTCACACGCAATGAAATTGCAATTACAGCGTTTAGCCAACCTCGATGGCCTAAGTGCTGACTTGTATGAAAAGGTTGAAAAAGCGCTCGCATAAATGATTGAGTATTATTTTAGCCTAAGATTGAGCTATAACGAGTGCATGGATTACTACCATGGTCGTTTTAGCTCATTACAAGTTGTAGAGGATGGCGGTAAAACGATTCGTTTTACCGCTACATATTTAAGGCCCTTCATTTCGAGCTTGGGTGTACGTGGCCGTTTTAGACTCTTATTAACCTCCGAAAACAAGTTTATCCGCCTAGAACGAGTGGCCTGACACTCGGTTTTTATGTTATATATACATAAAAATATTGTATTTTTGTTAATTTCAATTTGTCCTATTGTTAAATTACGTGTATAAATTATCTGGTACGACGTCTTACCAATACGTAAGCGTCAACCAGAATAAAAAGTATATGACAGATTTGAGCGAGTATTTGTAATTTTACAGATTCGCTTCTATCGTTATGATTACACTAAAAACAATAACTTGATCACACAAAATGACCCGCGACAGGGGGGAACCAAAATGATAAGAAGATCGCTTTTTGTTAAAAATAAAATCGCTATAGGTTTAGCAGCCGCTAGTTTAGGTTTATCTGCAGCAAGTACTCAAGCTGTAACATTTGAAGCTGGAGGTTTTGATATTACCTTCGATTCAACTTTTTCATATGGGCAAAGTGTTCGCGTAGAGGATAGAGACTTTAACCTAATTGGTAAAAGTAATAATCCAGCATTTGATTGGACAGGATACAATCCTGCGCTAAGTAACACTATCTATTCATCTCAAGATGTATGGGCTCAACCCGGGTCTTATTCAAATAACGGTGATGCTGGTAATTTGAATTTTGATAGTGGTGACTCATTCTCAAAACTATTGAAGGGAACACACGACCTTTCAATAAATAAAGATAACTACGGTTTGTTCACTCGCTTCATGTATTTTTACGACTTTGCTTTAATGGATGGCTACCACGCTTATTCAAACCCTACATCAGGGCAAGGTGTTGATCCATGTGATGATAAAGACACTAAAGCACAAAGCTGTGCCGACATACGTTTATTAGATGCGTTTGTATGGGCCGATTTTGATTTAAACGAAGGAAATAATCCTTTATCTGTTCGTTTAGGTCAGCAAGTAGTTAACTGGGGTGAAAGTACGCTTATATCTCATGGCATTAACGTAAACCCAGTTGATATTGACAGATTAAAAGCACCAGGCGCTGAGCTTAAAGAAGCATTTATACCTGTAGGTATGCTTTGGGCATCGCTTGGTATTACTGAAAACATCACGCTTGAAGGTTTCTACCAATACCAATGGCAAGAAACGCGTTTACCTGCAGCCGGCACGTATTTTTCTACTAATGACTTTGCAGCAGAAAATGGTTACCAACAAAATGTTCAATTAGGCTTTACGTCTAACCCTGATATTGATGTTGCTTTTTTAACGGATAGTTTAAATAACTTAACCTCTGATTTTGCATTAGCAGCCGCTGCTCAAGGTATTGATCCTTCAAGTGCTGAAGGGAGTGCTTTATTAGCTCAAATGTACCTTGCATATCCAACTAAGGTCGCGCTTAAAGGTAAAGGAGATAATGGTAAAACAGAACCTGAAGATGGCGGTCAGTACGGTCTTCGCTTAGGGGTGTTTTTACCTGAGTTTAATGATACTGAGATTGCATTATACCATGTGAATTATCACAGTCGTCGTCCGCTTATATCTGGTCGTGTATCAAACTTTTCGCAGGCAGCAATTGCACAAGATTTAGCAATGATCATGACAACAGAAATCACGTCAGATAATGTTGCTGATTTAACCGCTTTTTCAAAAGCTGAAAATGACTACCCTGAAGATATTAAACTATATGGTTTAAGTTTTAACACGACTATCGGTGAAACAGCCTTTGCAGGTGAATTTGCGTTTCGTCAAGATGAGCCACTGCAAATTGATGACGTAGAGCTACTGTACACAGCTATGCCTGAGCAGTTAGCGCTTGCAGGTCTTCGTCCAGACTTTGCAGGTATTTCGCAAATGAGTTTTGGCGATGATATTAGTTCTGTTGCTGCGGGTGAAGTTGCTCAAGGCTATATTGAACGTGATACGTCACAAATTCAATTTACTGCTACTCACTTATTTGGTCCTTCTTTAGGTGCAGATAGTTGGGCTGTTGTTGGTGAAGTGGGTGCAGTAAAAATTCATAATATGCCAGAATACGATGAAATGCGTTTAAATGTTTCGGGTACTGGCCGCAGTGGAACAATTACAGGCCCAGGTACAACTGATTACTCAACATTGCAACTTGGTTTATCAAATGGCGCTGAAGAAAAATCATTTGCTACTGCGTCTTCTTGGGGGTATCGCTTAATTGCTAAAGGTGATTACTTTAACCTATATAACGGTATTAACTTCTCGCCACGTTTTGTATTTTCTCATGACGTAAATGGTAATACACCAGATCCTATGTTCTTATTTATCGAAGATCGTAAATCTTTAGGTGCAACCATGAACTTTAACTACCAAAATGCGTGGTCACTTGATGTGAGCTATAACTCGTTTTGGGGCGGCGGCGATATTAATACTTTCTCAGACCGCGATTACGTTTCTTTTAACTTAAAATATTCTATTTAGGGGTAACATTACTATGATTAAAAAACCTACCCTCATCGCTACAGCATTTTGTAGCTTGTTTGCAAGTAGCGCAGCTTTAGCTAAATTAAGCGCTGATGAAGTTGCTCAATTAGGTCAAAACTTAACGCCAATGGGTGCAGAAAAAGCAGCTAATGCTGATGGTTCTATTCCGGCTTGGAATAACGGCATTACAGCAGCTCCTGCAGGTTATGAAGCTGGTATGCATCACCTTGACCCATTTACAGCTGATAAAGTACTTTTTACTATCGATAAAAGTAATATTGAAAAGTACAAAGCCAATCTAAGCCCGGGTCAAATTGCTTTATTTGAAGCATACCCGGACACATTTAAAATGCCAGTGTATGAAACACGCCGCTCAGCTTCGTACCCTCAGTTTGTTTATGACGCGACTAAAAAGTTTGCACCTACTGCTGAATTAATTGAAGGCGGTAATGGTATTAAAAATACAGCGATTGGTATTCCTTTCCCTATTCCTAAAACTGGTTTAGAGGCAATTTGGAATCACTTATTACGTTACCGTGGCCAATCTATTGAGCGCTTTGGTGGTCAAGCCGCACCGACTGCATCTGGTTCTTATAACTATGTTGGTTTTGATGAGCAGTTATTAGTTAAATACTCAGACCCTAGTGCAACACCTGCGGAGCTTCAAGACTCAAATATTTTGTTTAAGTTTAAACAGAGCGTTACAGAACCTGCGCGTTTAGCGGGTACTGCGTTATTAGTTCATGAAACGATGGACCAAATATTAACGCCGCGCCAAGCATGGACTTATAACTCGGGACAACGTCGCGTTCGTCGTGCACCTAATGTTGCATATGATGCACCAGGCACAGCAGCCGATAGCCTGCGCACTACCGATGACTTTGATATGTTTAATGGCTCGCCAAATCGTTACAATTGGACGCTAAAAGGTAAGCAAGAGTTATATATACCTTACAACAGCTATAAACTTCATAGTGATAAGCTAGAGTACGATGATATTTTAATGCCTGGTCATATCAATCCAGAACATACACGTTACGAAAAACACCGTGTTTGGGTTGTTGAAGCTAACTTAAAAGACGATACACGCCATATCTATAAAAAACGTGTGTTTTACATTGATGAAGATAGCTGGCAAGTACAGGTTACGGATATTTATGATAACCGCGACCAACTTTACCGTGTAGCAATGGCTTATGGCCTTAACTATTACGAAGTACCTACTCAGTGGAGTACGCTTGAAGTTTATCATGATTTAAATTCACGTCGTTATTTAGCAATTGGTTTAGATAACCAAGAAAAAATGTACGATTTTTCACAATCGTTTAATGATAACGAATTTACGTCAAGCGCATTACGTCGCGCAGGTAGATAGTTAGAAGTAAGGCACTTAACTTATGTTAAGTGCCTTTTCCTTTCACATCGCGTTTGTCTTATACCAAATCGCGCAACGCTTTCCTCAGTATATAAAGACAAACAATTCTCTCGTTCAAGGCGATTAAAATTATGAAGTATTTAGTATATGCCAGCCTGATCATAAGCGGTGCGGGTGTTGCCCAGGATGTTCCTGAAAACGCAATCAGTGCAATTAATGCAGATAAAACCCTACTTACTGATATAACAAACACAGGTAACGGGCTAATTGCAGTAGGCAAACATGGTACTGTTATTAAAAGTGAAACAGGTAATAAATGGCAACAAGCTGAACTTGTACCGACTCAAGTGCTATTAACAGCTGTTGACTTTAGCGGTGAAAATAATGGTTGGGCATGTGGCCACGATGCAACAATAATAAATACTACTGACGGTGGTATTAATTGGCAATTACAACAAGCACAACCAGAATTAGATAAACCATGTTTAGATATTCTATTTGAAGATGACTTGAAAGGTTTTGCAGTGGGCGCTTATGGTATGTTTTACCAAACTAGCGATGGTGGTAAACATTGGCAAAAGCGCTTTTTAGATTCGTTACTATTTAGTGACGACAGAGATTATTTAAACGATTTAAAAGAAAACGACCCCGAAGGGTATGAAGCAGAAACAGCTTCAATTTTACCGCACTTTAATCGAATCGAAATAACAGATAACGGATTAATGTTGGTTGGTGAAATGGGGTTAATGGCCAGAAGCATTGATGATGGTGAAACTTGGCAAAGGATAGAGGAAATTTATTCTGGTTCATTTTTTGCGGTTGCATCAGATAGCACACAAGAAATTGTGGCAGGGCTTCGTGGCAATGTTTTTGCGAAGCAAAATGGTGAACAGCAGTGGCAGCATTTCGAAAATATAAAAACTGCGACGATCAACAACATTATTAATTACAATAATAAACAATGGCTCATGCTCGCCAATAGTGGCGTTATTTTTCATCTTCAAGATGGGTTACTCACCCATGAGCAGTTAGCCGATGGTAAAGCAATTTTAGATGGCGTGATTTTAAATAACAAACTAATCATGGCTACAGAAGATGGCATTAAAGTGAAGGAGTTAACCCCTTAATGCATAAGTTACTCGATTTTATTGAAAAGGCGATTTTTAGACATCGCTTAATTATGCTTATAAGTTTTGCGCTTATAACGTGTTTACTTGTATTCAAAGCAACTCAAATTCAATTAGATGCCTCGTTTAATAAAAACATCCCGTTAAATCACGACTATATGAAAGTATACACTAAGCATGAAAAACAGTTTGGTGGTGCAAACAGTATTTTGATTTCAGTGTGTGATGACAGCGGTGATATATTTAATCCAGAATTCTTTACTCAGTTAAAAGCGGTCCACGATCAGCTTTATTTTATTCCAGGTGTAAATCGTCCATTAGTTAATTCTATATTTTCACCCAGTGCTCGTTTTGTTGAAGTAGTCGAGGATGGCTTTGCAGGCGGTCCAATTATTCCTGCCAACTTTAAAGCTGACAAACGTGGCTTAGGTGTTGTAAAAGAAAATATCGAAAAAGCAAAAGTGGTAGGACGTATGATTGCCAGCGATTACTCGTGTGCAATGGTAACAGCTCAACTTTTAGAAACAGATCCACAAACACAACAAAAGTTAGACACATTAGCTTTTGCGCAAAAGCTAGAAAGTGATTTAAGAGAGCCTCTAAGCACAGAAAAAGTAAGCATCCATATTATTGGCTTTGCAAAAATGGCCGGTGATATAGCAGAAGGCGCTAAAGGGGTGGTCGTATTTTTTGCTATTGCTATCGCCTTTACCTTTATTATGGTATGGCTATTTTGTGGCAGTTTAAAGCTGACCATTTTGCCTATCGCGTGTTCTATCATTGCTGTTGTTTGGCAATTAGGTCTGCTTTCAAGTTTAGGTTTTGGCCTAGACCCTATGTCTATTTTGGTACCGTTTTTAGTATTTGCTATTGGTGTAAGCCATGGTGTGCAGATGATAAATGCGATTGGTAAAAAAGTCGGTGAAGGTAAAACAACACGTATTTGCTGTCAGTCAAGTTTTAGGGCTTTATTGGTCCCAGGTGGTATAGCACTACTTTCAGACACTGTCGGTTTTTTAACATTACTTACCATCGATATTGGTATTATTCGCGAACTTGCCATTACAGCGAGTTTAGGTGTGGCAGTAATTATATTTACTAATTTAATTTTACTACCAGTTTGGGCTTCGTACATGAACTTTGAGAACAGTGTTCATATTCAATCTGGTGATGCTACTAAGCCTAACATGCTTGATAAAATTCGAGACCTTCTTGTAAAAGCAACAGACCCTAAAGTAGCTAAAATGATTATTGGTTTTACACTTGTTTTATTTGCTTTAGGCTACTGGCAAGCAGATAAAATGCGTATAGGTGATTTACACGCAGGGGCGCCATCTCTGCATCAAGATGCGCGCTATAATCAAGATACATTCTTAATATCTGATAAATATACTATCTCGTCTGATATCTTAAAGGTAATTGTAGAAGCATATCCTGCTGCATGTACTGAGCATAGTGTGATGGAGCGTATAAGCCGTTTCCAATACAAAGTAGAGAATGTGGCCGGTGTACAGTCTGCTGTAAGTTTGAGCTCTGTAGCTCAATCGGTTAACGCAGGCTACAACGAAGGCAATCTGAAGTGGCAAAGCTTGCCACGAAATTCAGCAAGCTTAGTACAGTCAACATCTAGAGTTGAAACGAGTACAGGTTTACTTAACGGTGATTGTTCAGTTATGCCAGTGATTATATTTTTAGATGATCATAAAGCACAAACTATCGATACTGTAATTAAGAGTGTTAAGCAATTTGCACAAGAAGAGGGCACTGATAAATTAGCATTTAAATTAGCGTCAGGACCTGTTGGCGTAATGGCTGCTACTAATGAGTCTGTCTCAGAAGCGCAAATACCAATGATGCTTTACGTTTATGGTGCTGTTATTATTTTATGCTTAATGAGCTTTAAAAGCGTAAAAGCAACGATTGCCGTAGTATTACCGCTTTATATCGTATCAACGCTTGCACAAGCACTTATGGTGCAATTAGAAATAGGCTTAACCGTTTCTACTTTACCAGTTATTGCTTTAGGTGTGGGTATTGGGGTTGATTATGGTATTTACATACTGTCGTCGATGATGGGGCAGCTTAAGCAAAATGTACCATTGAGTGTTGCTTATCGAAATGCGCTTGTTGAACGTGGAAGTGCGGTTCTATTTACCGGTATAACATTAGCTATTGGTGTGAGTACCTGGATATTCTCAGATCTTAAATTCCAAGTTGATATGGGTATACTGTTAACCTTCATGTTTTTAGTGAATATGTTAGGTGCAGTGTTGTTATTACCTGCTATTGGTAGTCTTCTCTGGACTGACCAGAAAAAATAATGTGAATAATTTTGCTCCTAAATGGCCTGTAAAGGCCATTTATATCTACAATTTGTGAATAGATGACCAAATAGCTGAAATGCTTAAAATGTTTTCATCGAAAAGGCTGTTTATTAGCTGTAAAAGGGTTAGAATTTAATTGACTCCACGCTAATGAATAGCTGTACAAATTCCTGCTCCTGAGCAGTAATAGATTAAGGAACATACAATGACACGAAATGAAGGCCAAGCCTCGGTTATCCTAGATAATGTCTGTAAGCTGATCCAGAAAAAAGTTCGCGCTGATAATGTGTTACTCGTTGAGAAATTCGCCAAAGCCTTGTACAGCAATATGTCTAAAGAGGATTTGGCAAACCGCAACGATAGTGACCTATATGGCGCAGCATTAAGCCTTTGGAACTCGCTAGAAAAAAATACTACCGACGACGCTGTTATTCGCGTTTTCAACCCTGAAGTGGCAAAAGATGGCTGGCAGTCATCGCATACAATTGTAGAAATTATTACTAAAGACATGCCGTTTTTAGTTGATTCTGTTCGTATGGCCATGACACGTGAAAATATCGCCTCTCACTTATTACTTCACTGCCCATTAAAAATTAAGCGCGATGAAAACGCTAAAATTTCTGGTTTATCAAATTTAAAAACAGAACAAGAATCTTCATCTACTAAAACAGTATTCTTTATTGAAATCGACCGTCAAACAGATTCTTCTGTGATTGAGTCTTTCAAAAAAGAGTTAGAATCAGTTCTTGTCGATGTGTCGGTTGCCGTTGATGATTGGCAGCCAATCCGTAAAAAATTGATGGCAGTAACTAAAGAGTTACCTAAGCGTCATCATAATAAAACGAAAGAAGAAGTTTCAGAAACAACTGAGTTTTTAGATTGGTTAGCTAAAGATAACTTTACCCTAATGGGTTACCGTGAATATGAGCTAAGCCCAGTTCAAGGTGATTATCAATTAAAAGGTAAAATGGAATCAAGCCTTGGCTTGATGAAAAACTCTACTGAAGAACACACACGATTATTATCAGAATTACCAGAGGTTGCTCGCCAAGAAGCACGTAGTAGCAACCTACTGATCCTAACAAAAACTAACTCTGTTTCTCGCGTTCACCGTCCAGCCTACATTGATTATGTAGGTATTAAGCGTTTTGACGACGAAGGCAATGTAATTGGTGAAGACCGCTTTATTGGTTTGTTCTCATCAAGCTTTTACAATAACAGTGCTACTGATGTGCCAGTATTAAAAAGTAAAATTAATCGCATCATGGAAATGTGTGATTTTGCTAAAGGCACGCATGCTTACAAAGCTGTTTTAAATATTTTAGAAACCTACCCACGTGATGAGCTTGTTCAAGCGCGCGAAAGTGAGCTACTTGAAGTTGCTATGGGTGTGTTACAAGTACAAGAGCGCGATATGTGTCGCTTATTTGTACGTAAAGATGCGTATGGTCGCTTCTTATCTTGCATGGTTTATGTACCTCGCGAGCGCTATAACACAGCACTTCGGCGTGAAACGCAAGATATATTAGCCAATGCATTTAATTCTGACGATAAAGTCGAATTTACTACTTATTTCTCTGAGTCAACACTTGCGCGTACTCATTACACCGTTCGTGTGACCGACAACAAGATCGAATATAACGTGAAAGATATCGAAAACAATTTAGTAGAAGCTGCACGTACGTGGGAAGATAAACTTCAATCTGCACTTTTAGAATCTGCGGGCGAAGCACGTGGTAACGATTTAAATCGTAAATACTGTAATGCGTTTGCACGCTCATACAAAGATGAAGTGCTTCCAAGTGCTGCGGTTGTTGATATCGAAAAGTTAGAATTACTTAGTGATGAAAACAAACTAGAAATGCTTTTCTACCGTCCTCAAGAAGAAGCTAATAGCAATATTGTACGATTAAGCTTATTTCATAAAGACGAACCAATTCACTTATCTGATGTTATGCCAATGCTTGAAAACTTTGGTCTGCGCGTTGTGGGCGAAACGCCGTATTCAGTTAAAACAAGCGATGGTCGTATTAATTGGATCATGGACTTCTCGATGCTTATTGATAGCAAAGGGATGGCTGACTTTGATAAAATTTCAGCACGTTTTCGCGCTGCATTAACAAATGTTTGGGGCAACCGCCTTGAAAACGATGGTTTTAACCGTTTAGTGTTAATGGGTGGCCTAACTGGCCGAGAAGCCTCTATTTTACGTGCTTACGCTAAGTATATGCGTCAAATCGGTGTTACGTTCTCTCAGACTTACATTGAAAGCACATTTGCTAACTATCCAAATATTGCTGCGCAAATTGTTAATTTATTTGCTAAAAAGTTCTCAATTAAGAGCCCAGCAAGTGCCAAAACACTTGAGAAGCTAAGCACACAAATCTATTTAGAGCTTGAAAATGTAGCAAACCTAGATGACGATCGTATTATTCGTTTATACGTCGATATGATTGTTGCGACACTACGTACTAACTATTTCCAAAAAGATGATGCAGGTCAGTTTAAGTCGTATGTATCATTTAAAATACAACCAAGTTTAATTCCTGATGTACCACTTCCTCTTCCAGCGTTTGAGATTTTTGTTTATTCTCCGCGCGTAGAAGGTGTGCATTTACGTTACGGTAAAGTAGCGCGTGGTGGCTTGCGTTGGTCTGACCGTCGTGAAGACTTCCGTACTGAAGTACTTGGCTTAGTTAAAGCGCAACAAGTTAAAAATACAGTAATTGTACCTGTTGGTTCTAAAGGTGGCTTTGTATGTAAACAATTACCTAGTGAGCGTGAAGCGTTTATTAAAGAAGGTCAAGAGTGTTATAAAATCTTTATCCGTGGTCTTTTGGATATTACAGATAACATTGAACGCGGTGAAATAGTGCCAGCTCGCGATGTTGTTCGCCACGATGAAGATGATGCTTACTTAGTGGTTGCAGCCGATAAAGGAACTGCTACTTTCTCTGATATCGCAAATGGCATAGCTAATGAATACAATTTCTGGCTTGGCGATGCATTTGCATCAGGTGGCTCGGTTGGTTACGATCACAAGAAAATGGGTATTACAGCTAAAGGCGCATGGGAGTCAGTTAAACGACATTTCCGTGAAATGGATATCGATTGTCAAACGACTGACTTTACAGTGGTAGCTATTGGCGACATGGCGGGTGACGTATTTGGTAATGGCATGTTGTTATCTAAGCATATTCGTTTACAAGTAGCCTTTAACCATATGCATATTTTTGTTGATCCTAACCCAGATGCTGCAACTTCTTATCCAGAGCGCGAACGTTTATTTAATATGCCGCGTTCATCTTGGGAAGATTATAACAAAAAGTTAATTTCTGCCGGTGGTGGTGTTTTCTCTCGTGCAGCTAAATCAATTACGCTTAGCCCAGAAATGAAAAAAATGTTGGGCACTAAAAAAGCAAGTATGACCCCAAATGAGTTAATGAAAGCTTCATTGATGATGGAGTTCGATTTACTGTGGAATGGCGGTATTGGTACATACATTAAAAACTCTAAAGAAACTGATGCAGATGTAGGGGATCGTGCAAACGATGCACTACGTATCAATGGTAGAGATTTAGGCGCTAAAGTAATTGGTGAGGGCGGTAACTTAGGGGCAACTCAATTAGGTCGTGTTGAATTTGCAGCTAAGGGTGGTCGTGTTAATACTGACTTTATTGATAACGTAGGGGGCGTTGCTTGTTCAGATAACGAAGTTAACATTAAGATTTTACTTAATGGCTTGGTTGCTGAAGGTGACTTAACACGTAAACAACGTGATGAGCTACTTTACTCAATGACAGACGAGGTATCTGAGTTAGTATTAAAAGATTGTTACCGTCAAACACATACTATTTCGATTACGCAGTCTAAAGGTACTTCAACGCTTAAAGAAAAGATTCGCTTTATTCATGCACTTGAAAAAGATGGTAAGTTAAACCGTGCTATTGAGTTCATTCCAAGTGATGAAGAATTGGCAGAACGTGCAGCCGCTGGTAAAGATTTAACTCGCCCTGAGCTTTCAGTGCTAGTGTCTTACGCAAAAATGGTATTAAAAGAGTCTTTAGTAAGTGATGAAATTACTGAAAACCCTTACTATCGCCAATTGCTTGTGAAGTCATTCCCACGTCCTCTTCGTGAGAAGTTTAACGATGCGATGAACAACCATCCACTTCGTAAAGAAATTATTGCAACTAAACTTGCTAACAGTATCGTTAATGATATGGGTTTAAACTTCATGGTACGTATGCATGAAGAAACCGGTGCAAACGAAGCTGAAATTGCAATGTGTTACTCAATTGCTAGCGAAATATTTGAAATGCGTGATACATGGTCTTCTATCAGCGCACTGGATAATAAAATACCAGCAGCGGTACAAACTGAAATGCTTTACCAACTTCGTCGTACTGTTCGCCGTACTACGCGTTGGTTCTTACGTCATCGTAATAAGTCACAAACGATTGAACAAGGAATTGAATTCTTTGCGCCAACATTTAAAGATTTAAGTGATAACTTAAATACATACATGATTGAAAAAGAAAATGACCGCATTGTAATTGAAGCCAATAAGTTAATTGATGCCGGCGTTCCTGCAGATATAGCTAAGCGTATTGTTTCATTATCAAGCTTATTCTCTGTGATGGATTTAGCTGAAGTTGCTAATAATTCAGGTAAGAGTATTTCGATGGTATCGAATACTTACTTTAAACTAGGCGCAAGAATGGGTCTGCATTGGTTCTTAGAGCAAATAACTAAGCAACCAGTAGCAAATCATTGGCAAGCACTTGCTCGTTCATCTTACCGTGAGGAGCTTGATTGGCAGCAACGTACGTTATCTGAAGTGGTTTTAAATAGCTTTGAAGGTGATGAGAGTGATGTTGATAGTCAAATAGATCAGTGGATGGATAGCCAAGATTTATTACTTCAACGTTGGAAACAAATGCTGGCTGAGTTTAAAACATCACAAAGCCATGACTTTGCAAAGTTCTCAGTTGCACTTCGTGAACTTATGTTATTAAGTCACAACTGTGATACATCAGGAAAATAATTTAGCTTTAATCTATTATTTGTTTAGTAAATAAATAACTGATTGTTAAATTTGTTATACAATACCTCAGCCTTGTCTGAGGTATTTTTTTGTCTGAAATTTAAAAAGAGGATTATATTGATGTTTTATGATTTAGCTCGCCGTTTTATGTTTACCCGTGATGCGGAGTGGGCGCATGAGTTTGCACTTAATAATCTTCGTCGTTTTGCTAATACGCCTCTAAATCTAGCTTGGTCACAAAGTGTTTCAGATAAACCCGTAAACTTTTTAGGTCTTGAATTTAAAAATCCAGTAGGGCTTGCTGCTGGTCTTGATAAAAATGCAGAATGTATTGATGCTTTTAGCCAAATGGGATTTGGTTTTATCGAAGTAGGCACAGTTACACCTCGTCCCCAGGAGGGCAATGAGAAACCGCGTATTTTTAGATTACCAGAATCAAACGCTATTATTAACCGTATGGGTTTTAATAACAAAGGCGTTGATAATTTAGTCAAAAATGTAAAAGCAGCAAAGTACAGTGGCATACTCGGTATCAATATTGGTAAAAATAAAGATACACCTAATGAGCAAGGTAAAGATGACTACATTCATTGTATGCGTAAAGTATTTGAGCATGCTTCATACATTACGGTAAATATTTCATCCCCAAATACCCCAGGACTTCGTGATTTACAATATGGTGCTGCACTTGATGACTTATTGCAAAGTCTTAAAAATGAACAGTTAGATTTAATTGCAAAGCATAGTAAGCAAGTACCTATGCTTGTAAAAATTGCACCGGATCTCGATCAAATACAAATAGAGCAAGTAAGTGAGTCACTTTTAAATAATAAAATTGATGGTGTAATTGCTACAAATACAACGCTTGAACGGGCTGCAGTCATGGGGCAGCAATATGCAGAAGAGGCTGGCGGTTTATCAGGTTACCCTGTTAGAATGCGCTCTACAGAGGTGGTAAGTGAACTAAAGCGCTTAACAAAAGGTAACTTACCAATCATCGGAGTTGGCGGTATTGATGATGCTTCATCTGCAAAAGAAAAGTTAGATGCAGGCGCAAATTTAGTTCAGGTTTATACTGGGTTCATCTATAAAGGTCCACAATTGGTAAAGTCGATCGTTAACGGCTTATAAGGATCAGTTATCTAAGCTTTTGATCGTTCGATAAATGTTCTAAGCAAACATTTTAAAAGTGGTCAAAAGCAGTTATACTGTGAGCAATAATTATTCAACATGCCCAAGGAGGAGTAAATGTTACAAGCATCAAAGCAATGGCAGTGGATTGCTTGTCCTGATAAAAACCGTTTGTTACTTGATTTAAATGACGACATGCAATTATGTACGCCTTACAAATTAAGACAACTCACCGATTCTGTTTTTAAAAATCCACGTTTTAGCCTAGAAGATGCTGCATTTTATGAGCAAGTTTATAATTATCTAGATGGATTTGAATTGTGGTCTGCGGCTCAAATTTGTCAAATATCATTAAATGCGACAGCTGTTAAATACCACTTAAAACCCGTTTTAGCAAAAAGTTGGTTTTTTGAAGAGTACACAGGTACAGAGCCAAGTGTAGAGGCAATAGTTAAATTAACATCTAAAGCGCAGTCAGGTGATTTTTTAATTGTAGAGCATTGTCCTGATGCATCTATTTGTTTGAATTTAAGTGAAACCTTTAAATTAGACGAAAACTTATCTTTAGCGCAATTTGAAGTAATCCGTATTCTTAATAATCGAGTACACCCCATCCTAAATCAGCAATATCAAAGTCAAACCGCCTAACCAAATTTAAGTCTTAAGCGTGTCTTTATGGCGTGTTTGTCGCCCAACCTATGTTATAATCCTGCGCAATTAGCTATTAAGGGTTATTACTTTGCAATTTATCGCACTTACTTCTATCGGAATCGAAAATTTATTGGTTGATGAACTAACAGAACTTGGCGCAACCGTGTCTAAGCAAACTGTTGGTTCTGTTCGTTTTGAGGCTGACTCATTACTGGCGCAAAAGGTTTGTTTATCAACTCGTTTTGCAACGCGTGTGCTTATGCTTATTGAAGAAAAAGAAGGCGTAGATGACAAAAATAGCCTGTATAATTTTGCGCGCTCGCAACCTTGGCAAGAATGGTTTGGACCTACGCAAACATTCGCTGTTGACTTCAACGGTACCAATGACTCATTAAAAAACACGCAATTTTCGGGTCTTGTGATCAAAGATGCGATTGTTGATTATTTTAATGATTTATACGAGCAACGGCCGAACGTTGATAAGCAAGATGCTAATGTGCGCGTGGTTGCACGATTAAATCGTTACGGCGTGTCGATGTATATTGACTATTCAGGTCCTCGTTTGTCAGAACGCGGTTACCGCCAAGGCCAAGGTAAAGCGCCAATTAAAGAGCATTTAGCTGCTGCATTAATTAAGCGAAGTGGCTGGCTTGAAAATGTAAAACAGCCTTTATTCGATCCATGTTGTGGTGCGGGTACTATTTTGATAGAAGCTGCCGGTATGGCGCGAAACGAAGCGCCAGGATTATTCCGTGAAGGTTTTGCTTTTGAGCGTTTACCAAGTTTTAGAGCCGCTAAGTTTAAAGAGCTTAAAGAAGAGTTACTCGCTAATATTACCGATCCTAAATTGTGGTTAATTGGCCACGATTACGATGAACAAGTATTAAGTAAAGCAATTGATAATGCTAAACGAGCCGAGCTTGACGACGTGATTAAGTTTAAGCAAAGTGATGCAACTAAACTTACAGCTGTTGCAAAATTACCGGGTGTTGTAATTTCAAACTTACCATATGGTGAGCGTATTGGCTCTATGGCTGAGCTTGTTGATTTACACCGTAATTTAGGCGTTGGCTTTAAAAAGCACTTTAATCACTGGAAACTTGCCTTACTTGGTATGGACGAGAGCTTATTTAAACTTTTAAAACTTGTGCGCCTTAAGCGTTATAAATTTAAGAATGGCCCGCTTGATGTAGAACTTAACTTATATCAATTAGATGATAAGCAAGTCAGTTTGACCACAGATGATAAAAAAGCACTTAATTTTGAAGGCTCAACGTCATTTGCAAATCGATTGAAAAAGAATAAGCAAGGCTTAAAAAACTGGCTTAAACAAAATAAAATAGATGCTTATCGCGTCTATGAAGCGGATATCCCTGAATACAATGTTGCTGTAGATATTTATGGGGACTCTGCTGTAATTTTTGAATATGCAGCGCCTAAAGAAATTGATGAAAAAACATCAGAAAAGCGTCTGCAAGACGTAATAAGTTTAACGGCTCAACAGCTTGAAATTTCACCTGAAAACATTGCTGTAAAAGTACGTAAAAAGCAGAAGGGCGAAGATCAATACACCGCTATGTCTAAACAAAACCGTACTATGGTTGTTGAAGAGTTCGGTGCTAAGTTTAAAGTTAATTTATTTGACTACTTAGACACAGGCTTGTTTTTAGACCACCGCTTAATGCGTCGTTATATTCAAGAAAATGCTAAAGATAAACGTTTCTTAAATCTTTTTGCATATACAGGTACAGCTTCTGTACATGCTGCTCTTGGTGGTGCTAAAGCCATTACTACAGTTGATTTATCAAAGACCTACTTAAAATGGGGCCAAGATAACTTTGATTTAAATGGTATTAGTAATACACGATACCGCTTTGAACAAGCAGATTGTTTAAAATGGTTAGAGCACGCAACAGCGCAATACGATTTGATATTTTTAGATCCTCCAACGTTTTCAAACTCAAAACGAATGAAAGATGCATTTGATGTTCAGAGCGATCATATTAAATTATTAACGTGGGTAAAAAAGATTTTAAGCCCATCGGGTACGTTGATTTTCTCTAATAACAAACGTGGCTTTGTTATAGATGAAGTTGGTCTGATTGGTTTAGGTTTAAAAGCCGTTAATATTTCAGATAAAACGTTATCACCAGACTTTAAACGTAATAAAAAAATCCATAATAGCTGGCTAATCACACATGGCTAATTGGGTTTTATACCACACTGATGGTTGCCACTTGTGCGAGCAAGCTGAGCAACTTATCACTGAGGTACTTTGTGATACTAGCGAGTTATTACTAATCGATATTATGACTGATGAGCAGCTTATAGCTGAGTATCAAATTACTATTCCTGTATTAAAAAGTGAAAAAGGCGAGCAATTATTTTGGCCTTTTACTTTAAACTCTGTGCGCGAATTTTTAGCACAAGCAGAATAAGAGCAAATAAGAACTATGGATTTAATTAGAATTTTAAAAGCACAACTTGCTTTTGGTACACATGCTTTGCTTAACAAAGCAGATGCCGTTATAGAAAGTGGCGAAAGAGTGTGTGTTGTTGGTAGAAATGGCGCAGGTAAATCAACTTTATTAAAAGTACTTGATGGACAAGTTGTTTTAGATGATGGCGAAATAAATCAGCTAGGTGGCATTCGAATTTCTCGCTTAGAGCAAGATCCACCAAAAGGTGCAAGCGGCACCGTATTTGATTACGTTGCACAAGGTATGCCTGAGATTGCAAACTTACTAATTGATTTTCATCATGTTAGTAACGAGCTTCAAACAGAGTGTAACGATAAGTTATTAAATAAACTTGAACGTTTATCAAATCAACTAGAAGCAGCTGATGGCTGGCGCTTTGATAGCCGCATTCAATTAGTTTTGACACAATTAGAACTAACCCCAGAAGCTAAACTTGAGTCTCTTTCTGGTGGTTGGTTACGTAAAGTGGCACTCGCACGTGCACTTGTAAGTGAGCCTGATTTATTATTACTAGATGAGCCAACAAACCATTTAGACATGGCAAGTGTAATGTGGCTTGAACAGTTTTTAAAAGAATTTAAAGGCGGTATTGTATTTATATCGCATGACCGTGCGTTTATTCGTGCTGTTGCTACGCGTATTTTAGATTTAGACCGTGGTAAGCTTATTTCGTACCCAGGCGATTACGCTACTTATTTAGAACAAAAAGCGCATGATCTGAAAGTTGAAGAAGCTCAAAATGCATTGTTTGATAAACGCTTAGCCGAAGAAGAAACGTGGATTCGACAAGGTGTTAAAGCACGTAGAACGCGTAACGAAGGTAGAGTTCGTGAGTTAAAGCAGCTTCGTACCGAGCGCAAACAACGTGTTGACCAAGTTGGTAAAACTGATTTCAATATTGAAACAGCAGACCGCTCTGGCAAGTTAGTATTTGAAGCTCAACATCTTTGTCATGCATTTAAAGACAAAGTTATTGCTGATGATTTTTCTACACTTGTAATGCGTGGTGATAGAATCGGCTTAGTAGGCCCAAATGGTATTGGTAAAACAACACTATTAAAGCTAATGTTTGGTGATTTAGAACCAGATAGCGGTATAACTAAGCAAGGTGTTAATTTAGAATTTGCTTACTTTGACCAATATCGTGAAAAGCTTGATGAAGAAGCAACAGTTCAAGATAACGTCGCCGAAGGTAAACAAGAAGTGATGATGGGCGGCCGCTCACGTCATGTTTTAGGTTATTTGCAAGACTTTTTATTCCCGCCAGCACGTGCTCGAACCCCTGTTAAAGCACTCTCTGGTGGTGAAAAAAACAGATTACTATTAGCTAAATTGTTTTTAAAACCGTCTAATATACTTGTTCTCGATGAGCCAACAAATGACTTAGACATTGAAACGTTAGAGTTACTAGAGGACATCATTAATCAATACCAAGGTACAGTGCTGATTGTAAGCCATGACCGTGAATTTATTGATAATACATGTTCAAGTGTATGGGCGTTTGAAGGTAACGGTAAAGTTACAGATATTGTAGGTGGTTATAGCGACTATGAGGCTTACGTTAACTACTTAGCTGAACAAGAAAAAAAAACTCAGCAACAACCAGTAAAAAAAGTTGAAAAAGTGGTCGCTCCAGTTGCCAAGCCAGCAGCTAAGACTAATAAACTCTCTTACAAATTAAAACTTGAATTAGAGCAACTACCGAATAAAATGGAAAAACTAGAAGCTGAAATTGAAGCTCAACAAGCTGTAGTTAGTGACTCAGACTTTTTTAAACAAGAGAGTGATGTAACAACTAAAGCATTGAACCATTTGGCACAACTTGAGTCTGACCTTGAAGCTGCGCTTGAGCGCTGGGAAGAACTTGAAGAATTACAGAATCAGTAGTAAGGACTAAAATGAAATATAAATTACTCGCTGCCAGTATTTTAGCGACATTAAGCACTACAGCAACAAGTGCAACGTACCAGTTAAGTGAATTAGGGACTCTTGAAGACGCTAAATACTCTTATGTAACAGATGTAAGCGAAAGCGGGCATATTATTGGTTTTGCAAATGGTTTATACAATTTACCTATTGATATCAGCTATATTGATTTCACAGAAAATATTATTGAAAATAACTACGACAATACAGAAGCTGCATTTGAATTAAGTGATAAAGAAATTACCTTTACACTTGATGACATTGAAAATAATGATGCTGTACTCACTAATGCTGATGCGCATACTTTCATGGTTAGTTTTTTATCTTCAATTTCTACAAATTTTGAATATCAGAAATTAAGCTCATTAGTTGGCATAAAGTACAATGACACACAAGTTACAGAGCAACCATTATTTGATGTTGAATCTGTTGATTATGATGGGTTAACACGTTCTACGACTAACCTTTTTAATGCTGTAAGTGAAGACGGCGTTACGGTTGGTTGGGGTAGCGCTCCATACGATAAAGTGTCTTTTACACCCGATGGTGATGATGAAGCAGAAACATGGTTTACTCATGAATTTATAGAGCGTGGGATTGTAATAAGCGCTGATGGCATGATCAAAGTTCCATTAGAACCAGAGTTTAATGAATACGGCGGCACAAGTCGTGCTAACGATATTGTTAAAACAAACAGTGGATATACTGTTGTAGGTAATATGTCTACAAGTATCCCTGACGACAGACAAGATAATATTGATGATAACTGTGATAATGAAGGTGAACCGGCATCAGTGTGTATTAATTTATTAAATACTAATATTTCACGAGGTTTATTTAATAAACGTGCTGTTAAATGGGAGCTTGACGAATCACTGAATGTTATTTCTGTTAAAGAGCTTGGTTTAGCGCTTACACCTGATGAAGGTGAGACTGAAGATGACGCTTTTACAAGTACTGCTTTAGCAGTAAATAGTAACGGTATAATTGTAGGTTCATCGAATACGCGTTATTACAAAAATGACGATACGATCCTTACAATGCCAGTTTATTTTAAAGACGGTGCAGTTACTGATTTTATTGATCAAGAAGATGATTGGCAGGCTGGTAAATCAATTGCAATTAATGATAATGATGTAATTACAGGTTATGCGACTAAGCGTATTGAAGGCACTCTACGTAATAAACTTTTCTATCATGATATAGCAACCGGTAATACCGTTTTTCCAACCGACTACTTTTCAAGTTCAAGCTCTTACGGTAACGATATAAATAATCAAGGTTATATTGTTGGTGAAGGTGAAGTGGGGGTTTCCGATAATACACGTCGTAAAGAAGCATTTATTTATAAAATTGGTGAAGATAAAATCACTAATTTAAACGATTTACTGCCTTGTTTTGATACCGATGGCGAAACTAATTACGCTTATACAATGGCCGAAGCCACATCTATTAACGAAAATAATGAAATATTTGGTACTGCGACCAAGACAGTTGAAAAGCTAGATTCTTTAGGTGGTGTAGTAACTGATGTAAATGGTGAAATTGAATATGAGAGCATTGCAGTTGCAGTTAAACTAACGCCAATCGCAAATGGTGAAGTAGAAAACTGTGCTCCACCAGAGGCTGAAGTCTATGAGCGTAACTCTGCTAGCTTCCCTTGGTATACATTATTGCTATTACCATTAGTTGGCTTAAGACGTATATTTCGCTTTTAAAGTTTACTAATATTGATTATAAAAAACCAACTTAATAAAGTTGGTTTTTTTTCGTCTATAATATTTTATAAGATTAGGATTGCCGTGAATCTTATAATTATTATTTAGCTTTAACGCTACTAATTATTTCGCGATAACCATGCCTTCTTAACAGAACGGCGCCAAATAATATCAATACCAAAATAGCCGATAATTGATGCAATAGAAGCACATACTAATGAACCGAGTAAAAAAGCAGGACCAATAGTTTCTATGCTCTCTAGAAACCAAGACCAACTAGCTTCAAATACAAAGTGTTGCTCCGGCTGATTAAGTATTAATGTCCCGACTAAGTATGAGCCATAAAAAATAGGTGGCATAGTCAGAGGGTTTGTAAGCCATACTAATGCAACTGAGATAGGTAAATTAACCCTAAATAATATAGCGCCGGCTGCTGCTAAAACCATTTGAAAAGGAACAGGGATGAAAGCAAAAAATAACCCGACTGCAAATGCACCCCGAGCAGAACGTCTATTTAAATGCCAAAGATTTGCATCTTGTAAAAGGCGTCCAAATATCCTTAGTGATTTATGATGTCTAATTTTATTTGGATCAGGTAAAAATCTTTGGATCGTTTTTTTAGCCATTTAAAGCAACCATTTACATCAGTGTGGATAAGTCTTGGGTTTGTAATTGGCTGTATAGCAACCGTATTTTATTATCAAACTCTCGAATTTACAGTATTCACAATTTTCATTGTTATAGTGAGCGCTTATTTTAAGCCGTTTTTAACCGTATTGTTAGGCTTTATTTGTGCAATTTGCTTCGTTGGTATGCATTATTACGTTTTTTATAGTTTTGAAATACCAAAACAGGATGAAAAGTATGCACTTGATTCTACATTAATTGTTGAAGAGGTTATTTCTAATAAAAAACCTCAATACATTAAAGTTAAAATAGTGGCATTAGAAGAAAGTCATTTTTCAAACTTTAGAGCACCCAAAGCAATGCTCAGTGTTAATTCTGAACAATCTTTGGAAGTAGGCGATAAATTCTCAGCTTTAATTCATTTAAAACATTTTCGTAGTAATAAAAATTTTAATGTATTTGATAATGAACGTTATGCTTTTATAAATAGGATATTATTTAAAGGCAAAGTGCTTAATAAAAACCTTGATATTATAAATGGCGACGACCCAAGTATCATTTTAGATTACCAACACTTTCTCAAAAACACCTATGCGGATGCAAAACTACAGTGGCTCTATTACGCATTGCTCAGTGGTGATAAGTCTTTGTTGAGCTATACAGATAAGCAATTAATGCAGTCTCTGGGGTTAAGCCATTTACTCGCTATTTCAGGGTTACATATTGGCTTAATTTTTAGTTTTGGTTATCTATTCACTCGATTCATATTTTCAAAAATTAATTTATCAATTGAGCAATCATCTAACCTTACTCTTTATTACAGTCTATTCGGATTTCTAGCTGCCCTTGTTTATGTATACTTAAGTGAATTTATAGTATCGGCAACGCGAGCGCTTATTATGCTCGGATGTTATCTTTTACTTTATTTCCTAGCTAAGCAGCCATTGCGTTGGCGTAGTATTTTATTTGCCTTAGTTATTGTTCTTATTGTTAACCCATTTAATTTACTCAACCCAGGACTCTATTTTTCATTTTTAGCGGTAGCTATAATTTTTACTGTTATTAATAAATTACCAATATTAAATACACGGATAAAAAATAAAGTTATTTCACTGTTTGTTATTCAAATAGCGTTATTTATTGGTTTATTGCCACTTTCACTCTATTTTTTTTATGGGGTAAGTATTGCGGGTTTGATAATAAACTTAATTGCTATACCGCTGCTTTCAATCATTATCTTACCTTTTTTAATTGTTTTTACATTACTGAGTATCTTTTTAGATATAAGTATTTTAATAAATTTGTTCGATACTGGTTTATACGCATTATTTCAATTACTTTATGAAATACCAGAATCGTTAAGATGGATAACGACTGGGAAAGTTAACTCAATATTTGTCGTTTTTAGTTATATCATTATGTTGATGATTTATTTTCTTCCTTATAAATGGCTCGCTTTTATTCCAGCAATGACGCTTTTATTAAATAATTTTCTAACAGAAAAATCTAAGTGGCAACTTCATGTATTTGATGTAGGACATGGACTTATGGCTTTAATTGAAAAAGATAACCAAGTGCTTATCTATGATTTTGGCCCCAGTTATTTCAATCGTTTTAGCCGTACGCGAAGTATTTTATTGCCTTATATTAAAGCAAATAATTTAATAGTGAAAACGGCGATTCTAAGTCATGAAGATAATGATCACGCTGGAGGATTACAGCATTTCATAGATGCTGGCTTTGGAGAAACATTACAACAATTTCATCCTAAAAATACACATAGTGTATGTGAAGTTATAAACATTGATTTTGCTGGATTAAAAATACAAAGCTTTAGTACAAAAGGATTTGGAAATGAAAATGATGATTCATGCGTTGTTAGAGTATCAGATAATACTCATAGCGTTTTACTTACTGGTGATATATCAAAAGCGCGTGAAGCATCGTTATTAGCGGATAATACATCGCTAAAAAGTACAGTAATGTTAAGCCCGCATCATGGCAGCGATACATCCTCAAGTGTTAATTTTATAAATAACGTTGCTCCCCAAGTAGTTATTCATTCAAGTGCCTATAAAGGGCAATGGGAATTCCCTAAGCCTCTTGTCGTCGAACGTTATAACCAAATAAACGCTCAGCAATTTACGACAGGCGTTGAAGGGCAAATTAGTATTAAATTTTATGCAAAGAATTTGGCTATAGAAACAGCAAGAGGGCAGGAAAGTTACTGGTTTATCAAAGATTGACGTTTAGTTTTATCTCATCGGAGGATACAATACAGATTGTTACTGTATTTAGAGAGTGTTATGGATCAAAGTACTACACAAATTTATAAACGTCTTGTCTCATATGTTGGCACCTACAAAAGCGTCGCATTTGTCGCAATTATTGGGATGATAGGCTATTCAGCAATGGATGCTTTATTTATTCAATTAATGAAGCCGTTTATTGATCAAGGTTTGAACCAGCGTAATACAGAAGTTTTAAAGTACGCTCCTTTTGTCGTTATCGCGTTAGTTCTAGGGCGTGGTGTTTTTAACTTTATGTCTTCTTACTGCTTAAGTTATGTAGGCTCCCAAGTTGTACGTTCTTTACGCCAAGAGTTATTTGAGCACATATTGCACTTACCCGTTTCTTTTCATGACAAAAACTCAACGGGAGATTTAATTTCAAAAATCACATTTGATACAGAACAAGTTCAACAGGCGATTACTAAAGCCTTGCTAATAGTTGTACGTGAAGGGGCATTTGTTGTATTTTTACTTGCGGTAATGTTCTATACCAGTTGGCAACTATCACTGATATTTTTAGTGATCATCCCACTTGTTGCTATTATTGTCGCCGTCGTCTCTAAACGTTTTCGCCACATTTCTAAAAACATTCAATCTGCCATGGGGCAAGTTACCCGTAGCTCAGAACAAATGCTGAGCGGACATAAAGTTATTCATGGTTTTGGTGGTCAAGATCAAGAGATTAATCACTTCTCGAAAATTAATAATCATAATCGTCAGCAACGTATCAAAATGGACGCAACTAAAGCGCTTAGTGTGTCTATAATTCAAATTTTAGCGGCAAGTGCCATGGCAGTTATTTTGTGGGCGGTGTCGTTGCCATCAATGATTGATACGATTACATCTGGTGACTTCATGGCATTAATTGCCTCAATGATGATGTTATTACGTCCGCTAAAACAACTTGCCAATGTGAATAGTGATATGCAACGTGGTATCTCTGCAGCGCAAAGTATATTTTTAGTTTTAGACGAAGAAATGGAAAAAGATACAGGCACTGTTTCGGTTGATAAAGTTAAAGGTTTAATTGAAGTTAAGAACGTAACCTTTAAGTACCCAACTAAAGATGAAGCCGTATTAAACGATTTGTCGCTAACGATTGAGGCGGGTGAAAGTATTGCCTTAGTAGGGCGCTCAGGCTCTGGTAAGTCAACAATTTCTAACTTGTTACCCCGCTATTATGATTTAGAACTACCGAGTGAAATTTTACTTGATGGCATAGCACTGCAGGACTATAAATTAACTGATCTGCGTCGCCAATTTGCTTTAGTGTCTCAGCAAGTTGTGTTATTTAACGATACGATTGCCAATAATATTTGTTATGGCATAAAGCACGATGTGTCTGTTGCAGAGTTAGAGCAAGTTGCCAAACAAGCGCACGTGTGGGAATTTGTTAAAGACCTGCCTGAGCAATTAAACACCATGGTAGGCGAAAATGGGGTAATGCTCTCCGGTGGCCAACGCCAGCGAATAGCGATAGCGCGTGCAATATTAAAAGATGCACCTATTTTGATTTTAGATGAGGCAACATCAGCACTTGATACCGAATCAGAAAAGCTTATTCAGCAAGCGTTAGAAACGCTAATGAAAGATAAAACCTCTATTGTTATAGCACATCGCTTATCTACTATTGAAAACAGTGACCGAATTTATGTTATTGATAACGGTCG
>LAZR01000417.1_pt1 | contig 36672 bp, 57 predicted proteins | sample 329461 | NCBI WGS metagenome assembly LAZR01 (sample SAMN03002196, study PRJNA259156) | marine sediment metagenome | biome: sea floor; feature: Hydrothermal impacted sediments; material: marine sediment; isolation source: Loki non-amplified sample from Loki's castle hydrothermal vent sediment ...
GACCTTAGATTGCTGGGCCGGTCGAGTCGCTGTCACGACTCCCGGCCCTCTGCCGTTTATACCACGTCGCGTCGAACCTGCGCCAGCAAGCCGAGCGCTCTCCTGTACCTGTCCTCGTCCGGCTCGCCGCCGATGATCACCATCGCGACCGGCTCGTCGATGGTCGCGGCGATCTCTTGGAAGGTCGCGCATCGGAAGTCGATCCCGGGCGGTGGTCCGGGCGGTGTGGGTAGGTCGAAGAGCATAGGGTGCGTCATGACGACCGCCCTGCGACGTGCAACAGATCGCCGGCCATCATCTCCAAGCTTCGATCGAGCGCTTCGGCGATGGGCACGATGTCTTCGTGTAGCTGCATGCCGAAGCGGGTAGCGCAGAACTTCCGCAGCAGGTAGCGGTCCGCGGCGAGCATGCGCGCGACTCGCTCTGGTACGCGACAGACGAAGCGGGCCCGCGAGCCACCACCCACATTGGGTGTTTGTCTTCTGATTTCGATGTGTTTCATGGTTGTCCTTCCCTCCCCCTCATGGTATACCTTGCTCGTCAGGAGAGCAAATGAACAGAACAACAGTTTTCGTTGCAATACTCGCTTTCGTGCTCGGCGCCTACGCCGTGTACAGCGACGCAACCCTCAACTCGTGCAGCTCGTTCGAGAGGTCACGACGATGAGTGTAGGCAAACTTGCCGCAGCCCTTGCGAACATCGCGGGAGAGTGCGGCGTCATCTTGAAGACCGGTGACAACACCCATCAGCGCTACACGTACGCCTCGGACTCCGACCTCAAGAAGCAACTTCAGCCGCTGTTCGCGAAGTACGGGATCACCATCGTACCGCGCGGCATCGATGCGACATGGGACGAGGCGAAGCAGAAGAACGCCACCGCCGCGCGATGCCGCATGCAGGTGACCTACACCATCGCTCACGAGAGCGGCGAGATGATGCAGGCCGTAGCGTTCGGCGAGGGCATCAACAACGGCGACAAGGCTGCTTACGTCGCACAGACTGGCGCGTACAAGTACTTGGTTCGCACCATCTTCGCGGTGCCGACGACCGACGACGCCGAGCAGGCCTCTCCCGCGGTAGTGCCGCAACACGCACCGGCAGGCGAGGGGCACGATCAGGATTTCTCCGCCGACCAGGGGAGCTTTTTCGCTGCGTTGAACGACGTCGGGTGTGACTACGAAGACGTCAAGGCGTTCGCGCAGGCGAATGATCAGCCGAAGCCGTCGAGCGCTGGCAACAAGGGACGCCGCCAGCTCGTCGAGTACCTGCGAAGCGAGAAGGGCAAGGCGGACTTCCTCGGATTCCTCGAGTCTGCGAGATGAGCGCGCATGCTACAATGAAAGGGCGGGGAGCACTGGAATGCTCGACCCGCCCACGCACACAGGCTCAGGAGGCCCGAATGCTCGACAACGCTATCACGTTCTCACCTAGGACACCTGCCCTCTTCTGGGCCAAGGTCGACAAGTCCGCAGGAGTAAACGGGTGCTGGCCATGGACGGCGGCCACATACCACGACGGGTACGGGATGCTCGGGGTCCTGGTCGGCCCGGGGACATGGAGGGCGCAGCGGGCTCATAGGATAAGCTTGCTCGCCAATGGTCCCATCTCTGATGGGATGCACATCCTTCACTCGTGCGACAGCCCGCCATGCGTGAATCCCGCGCACCTCCGGGAGGGGACGCACCAGGACAATATGGCAGACATGGCGGCCAGGGGTCGGTTGCATAGGCCTGCGGGAGAACTCAACGGCAGCGCCAAACTGAAGCAGCGCGAAGTCGAATCCATCAGGTCGGAGTATGCGGCAGGCGGTATTACACAGCAGGCTCTAGCCGATAAGTACGGTGTCGCTCAGTCCGTTGTCAGTGACGTGGTCAATGGCAAGCGGTGGGCCTGCCTGCTTGACGGAGGTGCGAGATGAAAGCCTCCGACTTCCACCTGAAAGTGCTGGCGATGCCGCAGATGATGCAGCCGGTGATCAGCCGCAGCTACGCCCTGCTCAACCTAGAACGTGTGCCTGTGGACCACTGGGGCGTCAGTGGCAGGGGGAACGCAGAGATCGTTATCCAGGAGTTTCACGACGCTGTTGCTGAGCTTCGCGCCTACCTCGACGCGCTAGACGAGGCGATGACGGCGAGCGTGGGCCCCGCTGTGCTAGAGCGCATCGACAAGTCCGCCGCCGATGCGAAGCACCTAGAGCAGCGCACGCCGTTCCGCCGGCCGAAGCTGCACCCCGATTTGGCCAGGCGACGCAAAGAGGCGGCGCTGTCTAGGTGCGCAGAGCTCGACGATGAGAGCGAAGATGGGGACTGAATTCTACCTCATCGACAGCGAGCGCAAGATCGCCGAAAGAAGTCGAGGCGACGGAATCGGCGCAGATAGGCCGCACCGCTCACTTATTTTGTGCAACATGGCCCCTGTGTATGAATAGCGTGTTACATGTAATACATACAAGGAAGGCAGCATGAACAACGGAACAAACGAAACCGCTCACCTCTGGTCAGACGCAGACGTGACCGCCAGTCAGTCGGACATCATCGACGCAGCTAACGGAGCGTGGAACAGCGACAACACAAAATTCAAGCGCTTCGAGTCGAGCGATGTGTCTACATGGCTCGCCCCCTTCTTCATCGACGGCGCACAAGTGGGCTGGCTCCGCAGTGATGCTGCGGTTGTGCGCATGGCGCCTCCGCAGAGCAGCCCCGGTAGGTTCGGGGATGTCATCCCGACCCACGTGGACGGCTACGGCGTGATTGTGGACGACGCGGATGGGCCGAGCATGACCTTGGCAGAAGCAAAAGACGCGCTTGGTACGGACGGCCTCGCGTGGACCGTCGGCGGCCATGTCTCGTGAGCCGAGGCGGCAAGCGCGCGGGCGCGGGAAGACCAATCGGGAGCGGCACAAAGCCCGCCGAAGAAAAGCGCTCCGTGCGCGTTGTGGTCAACCTGACGCGTCTTGAGGCTGATGGACTTGACGCTACCCGCACGGGCGACGAGGCCCGCTCGCAGGCAGCTCGCAGGCTTATACTGGCCTCATGTAAAACGCTGTAGACGCGGATAGTTCGAGGCGCTCTAATCGCAGCTATTCCACGAGGTAGTGCACGATCTGGCCTCGCCCACCCTGGAATGCCACCATGATGGCGTCGGGGTTGATGCCCGTCTCGAGTTCTGTGTAGAACTGCTTTACGCCGGATTTCGGACCCGTGAGCTGCTCGAACGAGACGTTCGTTGTGTCGTTCTTGAGCTGAATCCACGTGACCCCGGCCATTCCCTCGGCAACCGTAAACCAGCTGTCCCCATTCTTGGACACGCTGGCCCCACCAGCAGTGGACGCCGCCGTGTACTCGATGATCCGAGCCCTTGAGAGATCATCGTGGCGACTGATGACCACGCCATTATCACCAGCGACGTTGTAGAATCCGATCTGGAAGCTCGCCGCGACGGTGTTGGTCGTGTTGTAGGACGAGGACACGACGCCGATCGTGATTGTGTATGGCGCCGTCGGAGCTGCCTTGTAGAACAGGGTCCTCGTCGTGGTTGGGTCGACATCAAGCACGCCGCCAATGATCGATAGGTTGGGCGTCCCGGCCACTGTCGTCCAGCTCGCATCAGGCGGAGTGACGAAACCAGCGCCGGGCAAGAGGTCATTGAACGTAGAGCCATCGTGAATTCGGATCAGCCCGGGACCATCTGTCGCGTAGCAGGTGTCGCCAGCAATGGCCCCAACACACGACGCATACGCAGCTCGCGTGGGCGTGACACCGCCGCTTGCCGTAGGGCTGAAGAAGTCAGCGGTATAGGCGCCGGAAGGCGCGAGAACGAAGAGGGCGATGAGCACGCCGAGCACGAGCGAGCGGAGCTGATTCATTGGGGAACCCCTAGGTGTACGCTATGGTAGCCCACAAGGGGGGCGAATGAAGACACCGACATGCGCGCATGCGTCGAGGGAAGAGCCGTGCTGGGGCAAGGTCTTGCCGACCGCTCTGGGTCTAGGTGCCGACACCTGCGCGGGCCACTACTACGTCGAGGCGACGGGCGGGCGGTACGTGGCGCAGGGTGAGCGGCACGCGTTCGAGAAGCGGATTGCGGCGATGCGGGCACCGGTTGAGTGTGGGGGGCCGTGGTACCCCCAGCCACCACGCACTGACCCGTATGGCCCCATGCTGTGCGAGCAGCATGGGGAATCCTGCCCAGAGGCAGAGAACATGCGGCACCGAGTGGAAGATCACTACACTCCTGGCGAGTGGGAGGCCTTCCTGCGCTGCGACGCTGATCTAGCGACCCTCGCCGACCTGACGGAGGACTGACCTTGCCTGCCAAGCCGCTAGCTCGCAGGCACTGGCCGAAGCTGATCGTTCTGCGGCTGCACGGACAGACCACGCGCCAGATCGGACGGGAGCTCGACAAAGCGCACTCGTCGGTCGCAGCGACGCTACACCACCCCGAGGTCAAGGAAGCGATCGAGAGCGGCCTTGACGCGCTCGAGCCCGTGTTGCGTGGAGCGATGCGTGCGGCGCGCGGCGAGGCCTTTGAGGTGCTGATGGAGCTGCTCGGGTGCACGGACAACCGCGTGCGCCTCATGGCGGCGACAGCCATCCTCGACCGCACCGGCATCACCGCGGGGCACACGATCAAGATCGAGGCGTCGGTTGACTTCGACCCGGACAAGGTGGAGGAGGAGCTCGCGCAGCTCGCAGCGAAGGCGGCGCAGGGCGCGGAGTAGTTGACCCTCGTTGGTGCTTGGGGTATACCTAGGTGTCTGGAGGGAAGATGGCGATCGATGTAGAGGCGGTGTGTGCGGAGTGGAGGCGGCTGGGGGGCACGATCGATCGATCTGGAAAGTCGCCTATTCTTAACGGCGATGCCGAGGACGACGGCTACGACAAGGCCGCAGCATGGGTCCGCCAGGAGGGTATCAGTGCTTACTTTTCACGCGAAATCGGAACAGACCCGATCGACCTGGACGACACATCGCGTCTCCCCGAGCTCGCCCGCGTATGGGGCCTGACGCCCGCAGAGCCCGAGGTGCTGACATGGGAGCAGGCGGCGGCGTTGTGGGTGGAGTGGGGTGGGGCTGTTGTGAGGGTGTCCCTCACCCTCGGCACCCTCGAGGACATGGCCGAAGCGTGCGGGCTGCCGAGGACGCCGGGGGCGCGATGGGCGGCCGCCGAGCAGCACGCCCGCTACAAAGCAGCGCTTGACGCGTTCTGTGGGGTGGGGTGATGCGTGTCTTCCCAGCGTGGGACTGCCGAGAGTGCCGAGCCTACGCAGTGGGCAAGACCAGCGACGCTGAGCCACCCACCGGATGGAAGCGCTCATGGAGAGGCTACGGAGGATGGGTGTGGGTCTGTCCTGACTGTCACCCGTATCCATGGAGGGTCAAGCCGTGCCCTCTGTGCGATGACACTGGCCGGGTGCTTACTGGCCACTTGCGCCCTGGGGTAGATCCGTGCCCGTGCAAGGCCCCGCCACGGCGCTCAGAGTGACCCTCTCTCTCGCCGAGAAGAAGCGCGCCGCCCAGCTCATGGCGCAGCTCGAGCGCCACAAGCAGACGAACCCGCTCGCGCACGCCGACCTCTGGGACAACCCCGCGCCGCAGACGTCGCAGCGCAGGTGCGTCGAGGTGCTCGGGCAGCAGGTGAGCAGCGAGGGGTTCAGGCCCGGACTGCCTGACGTCGTCTGCATCCTCGGCGGCAACGGTAGCGGCAAGAGCGAGGTCCTCTTGCAGACCGCGGTGGCTGTCGCGCTCGGCCGGCACCACAAAGATGCGGTCAGGTGGGCCAAGCGCAACGGGTTCCCGCTCGACCGGCTGCCAGAGGGTCAGGGACGCGTCATCATCTCGAGCTTGACGCACGTGGACAGTCGGAAGATCGTGAGGCCGAAGGCTGACCGCTACGCCCCACCGCGGTCGAAGTGGCGGCAGCGATGGGCCGACAATGAGGCAGAACTCCGCATGCCGGGCTCCGATGGCGTGACGGGGATCATCGTCTTCAAAGCGAATCGACAGGGGCGCGAGGCCTTCCAGGGCGATTGGGCCCATATGTACGGCTACGACGAGGAGCACAGCGAGGACGTTTGGAAGGAGACGCAGCACCGCCACAGCCGGCCAGAGTGCGAGGGTATCGGCTTCCACATGCTGTCGATGACCCCGCTCAAGGGCGTCACGTGGGTGGCTCGCAAGTTCCTCCCGGAGCACGCACTCACCAAAGACGACGGGCCCGGCGAGCTCCGCGTGTCGGTGCACTGGCTGCACACCGCGGACAGCCCGCACGCGACCGAAGACAACCTCCGTGCGCTGCGCAGCTACGGCACGCACGAGCGGGAGGCCAGATCGAAGGGCGCTATCGTCGCGCTCGAGGGTCGCGTTTTCGAAGAGTTCCAGCGTCACACCCACGTCGTGCCCTCGTTCCTCCCGCCGCCGCACTGGGTACGCATGCAGTGGATCGATTGGGGCACTGCGAACCCTGCCGCGCTGTACCACGCAGCGATCGACCCGAAGGACCGCGTCATCCACGTGTATCGGGAGCGGTACCTGGCACAGCACACGCCGAAGCAACACGCCGAGGCGACGATCGACGTAGAGGCGACAGAGCGCGGGCGCCTCAAGGCCAAGTACCCGCAGGCGAAGATCCCCGACGAACTCGTGCCGTACCGCGTGGCCGACCCCGAGGACCTCGGCGCACGGCAGACGTGGGCCATGCACCACGGGCTTGTGACCATCCCGGCAGACAAGGCTGTGCGTGAGGGCATCAACGACGTGAAGGATGTGCTGCGCCTCGACGCGATGGGGCGACCGCACCTCGTGGTGCATGACTGTTGCGTGCACATGATCAGCGAGTTCGGGCAGTACGTGTGGCAAGAGAAGAACAGCGCGACGCGGGATGATCCTGACATGCCGCGGAAGAAGAACGATCACGCGATGGACGCGGTAAGATACGGCGTGCGTCGGGCGAAGCAGCTTGGGCTGTGAGGGGGAACGGTGGCTGACAGGACAGACCAAAACCCATACGCGTGTGGCGACGGTGCCTGCGTGCTTCTTGTGCCAGGTGCCCCGGTGGGGATGCACACCAACGGAGGGTGCCGTTGCATTGTCGCCATCATGCACCCGAGTACTCGGGTCAGGCTGCGCCAGGGCATCCTATGGCTGGCTGTGCAGGTTGGGGATTCACTCAAGGAGGACGCATGCGAGGAATGATCAAGGTCGTGCAGAAGTGGTCACGCACCATCGACGGCACCACCCGCACCCGCGGACGCGTGTCGTTCCCGGAACACGGGGTGGTGGTGCATGTGATCGAGGATGGGCACCTGGTGCACCTGCATTGCAAGCGGGGCATTCGGGAGCACAAGGAGACGATCGACCTCGAGGGCCTCGACGCCGACAAGGCTGGCGAACTCGTCGTGAAGCACGCGGAGGAGGCTGTGCGTGACCTGCTGACGCGTCCGCGTCAGCAGATGTCGGCTGTGGTTGCGCTGGGCGTTGACGACGTGACGCCGATCACGAGGGGGTGAGAGCGGCGGGGCGGGGTGTGCGACGAGCTCTGACACGCGCGGGCTTTCGCCTGCCGTGCTAACGTCACGACATGCCCGACCGATCACCGTCTCTATGGTTGCGCGTCGCTCGCGCGCTGCGCCTCGTCTCGGAGCCCGAGGAAGCGACCTTCGTTGCGGGGGCCGACTTCATCGAGGGCGTCACTGCGGCGTCGAGCTTCCCCGTCAAGAACAGCATGAGCGCCGTTGCGGCGTTCCCCTGGATCCAGGCGTGCGTGCGCGCGAAGTTCGAAGACGTGAGCAAGCTGCCAGTGAAGATGCTTGGGGGCGATGGGCAGCCGCTCGAGTCGCACCCGTGGCTCGACCTCGTTGCGCAGCCTGCGAGCCGCACCAACTGGCTCCCGTACATCCGTCAGCTCATCCTGGACCTCGAGCTCACCGGCAACTATGCCGCGCTCGTCGCCGGCGCTGGCAGTGGCTCCGAGAGCCTGCTCCGACTGCACCCCGAGAAAGTCGAGCCGATGCCCACAACGAACGGGCAGATCGACTTCTTCTGCTACGACAGCGATGCGCGGTACGAATGGGAAGACGTGCTCCACATCGCGGACCCGTCGTGGGAGAGCGACATCAGGACGCTCATCGGTGAGGGCAAGATCCGCGCGCTGACCCGAGGCCTTGAGAGCGAGCTCGCCGCGGAGAAGATGGCCGCGAACGCTGCGGCACGCGGGCGGGTGGAGTTCATTGTGAGCCCCGCGACGGCTGGCCCCGCGTCCTTGGGGATCATGACACCGGAGGTCATCAAAAAGCTACGGGAGAAGTGGCGGCAGGTCTGGAATCAGGGTTTCGGCGTGCTGTTCTCTGGCTGGGGCCTTGAGATCACGCCCATCAGCATGACGCCCCGCGACGTCGAATTCATTGCGAACTCCGAACGCCTGCGCAAGCAGATCTTCGCACTGTTCAGCGTGCCGCCCGCTCGCCTGGGCCTCGAGACCGCGAACTACGCGACCGCACAGCAGCAGATGAAAGCCTACTGGGAAGCGCTCGAAGGCCGACTGGCGCTCATTGCAGACGCGTTCACGGTCGTCGCACGCCGCATCGGCACCGACAAGGGCGTCAAGGTCTTCTTCGACCTGTCGGGAGTCGACGCGTTGCAGGAGTCCCGCACCGCGAGGCTCGATCGTGTAGGCGCCATCGTGAGGCTCGGCCTGCCACTGACAGCGGCCTTGCGGTCAGAGGGCTTTGTGGGCCTACAGGCGGCAGCGGCGGACCTGGTCGACCTGGCCGACACCACGCAGGCCTTGAACGGCGCTCAGGTCCAGGCCGCCGTGCAGATTGTGCAGCTCGTTCCTCTCGGCCTGCTCACGCGTGCGATGGCTAAGGCCATGCTGATCCAGTTCTTCCGGTTGTCGGATGAGGCCGCAGAGGCGATCCTTGCCGACGTCGAGAGCATCTCGGCGCCGGATGAGCCCGTGGCCCTTGCCGAGCCAGCCGAGCGACAACTCAAGTCCGGCGTGGGTCGAGCCATCGCGTGGCAGCAGTTCATCGCGCGGACACACAACCCCGTTGAGGCCCGACTACGCCGCGCGATCAAGGCGTTCCTGCGAGCAGCCGCGAACAGATACGCCGCGCGCGCTCGCGCCGTTCTTGGCGAACTGCGGCGCGGCAACCCGTCGACCATCACGCGTCAGGGACTCACCGACGAGGCGCTCGCGCAGATCCTCGATGAGTCCGGAGAAGTCCGGCGGCTGATCGAGACCATGGAACCCGAGCACCGGGCGGCCATCCGCAAGGCGTTCGGCGATACACTCGGTCTTGTCGATGTGTCGTTGCCATGGGACGCATCGCTATCGGCTCACGAGCAGCTCGCCCGCACTCTGGCTGCGCAGATGACGCCGCTCAACGAGTCAGCGGTGCGCATCGTCGTGCAACGTGGTCTTGACGCAGGCGACAGCATCGCAGCGATCGCACAGTCTATCACCGACTCAACAGCGTTCAGCCCACAGCGCGCGTTCCGTGTCGCACGCACAGAGGCCACTAGGTCGGTGTCAGCCGGCACTGACCAGGCCTATACGCAGATCGAAGCCGATCCAGAGCTCGACATAGAGATCCGGAAGCAGTGGCTATCGGCGCGCGATGGCTCCGTGCGCGACACCCACCGTGGACTGGACGGTCAAGAGGTGCCCGCGGGCGCTGTATTCACGACGTCGAAGGGCGACACTGCCACGTCACCGGGTCACTTCGGTGTAGCCTCGGAAGACATCAATTGCCGATGTACCACGATCCCCATCGTCGTCGGCGGCTAGGAGTTCACATGAAGACCCACCGATGCGTAGCGCGCGCCCTCTTCACCAAGCAGCAGGAGGACGGGTCACACCTCACGACGTTCATTGGCAGCACCGCGGCTGTGGATAGGGCCGACGATATCGTGGATCAGAAGTCGTGGAAGCTCGCCGAATTCAGGGCTAACCCCGTCATTTTGCAGGGGCACAACCCTGGGAAACCGGTTGTGGGCAAGGCTGTGAATGTCGAGGTTCGCGAGCACGACGGGCAAGAGTCGCTGATGTTCGACGTGAAGTTTGACGACCACGAAGACAATCCTGACGGGCAGCGCATCGCCCGCCAGGTGCGCGAGGGGTTCTTGTCCGCTGTCTCCGTTGGCTTCCGATCCGATGACGTTGTGTCGCGTCGCTCGCTTCACGACGACGACGAGCGCAAGGGTGAGCATGGGGTGCTCTTCCGCGAGAACACGCTATTCGAGCTCTCCGTGGTCGCGATCCCGATGAACCAGGAGGCCCTCGCGGTATCGCGCGGCCTGAAGAACGCCGAGCAGGCTGCCGACGATGCCCGGGTCAAGGCCTCGCTCATCCGGCTCATCGAGTCTGGCGATCCGGATGTTGCGCGCGCCGTGGAAGCTGTGCGGCTCGCTGCACCGGCCATCGATACAGACGACGCGCTGCCGTGGATGCAGGACGTCGACCTCGGTCAGCGCGTGCGCGACGCGCAAGCGAAGGCCGACAAGGCTCTGACGTGGTTGCAAGACGATGACGACACCGACACCGACACCGACGGCGTTCCCTGGCTCAACTAGGTTCCCCGAGATGCGTAGCCGCGGGCCTGCGTTTCTTTCCCTCCCCAAGTCCGCACCCCTGAGTCCCTCGATCCCGTTGTGGGATCGGGGGCCTCTACGTTGACAACGACCGCGTAGACGGGTAGCGTTCACGCGGGGAACAAAGGATTCATCATGCCTTACGACGACATTCCGGTTGACCTGTCTACCGCCAAGGCGGCCACGGAGACCGTCGAGAAGATCACCGCGACGATCAAGGGCCTGCATGAGAGCGGAGCCACGAAGTCGGAGGTCAATGCTGCCGTCGAGAAGGTCGCGGGCGAATTCAAGGCCTCGCTGAAGACCATCAACGAGCGTTTCGCGCACGTCAACAAGCCTACCGAGAACTTCGGCGCCGATGTGGAGGTCAGTCGCTACCTGCCGCATGAGGGTGATGAGGTCGAGCTCGCGACCAGGGGCACCTACGCGAAGAACAGCGAAGGCGCGGTGCAGCTGTACACTCGCCACTTCGCCGACGGAGGCCATGCGCCAGGCCTTCTCGACGACGCCCCACGCACCGAATGGCAAGCCGAATTGCAGGGCCTCGCATCGAAGCGGTCGCTGGTGCGCTCGTGCCAGAAGGACCCCAGCACCCCCGGACTCGATCGGCAGATCGCCCGCCACATGCGCGTCGCCCCGCCATCCATTCGCCGCATCTTCGCTGACCAGGCGGGCATCGGCGCCGAGTGGATTGCCGACACCTTCTCGAGCACGCTCGAGCGCGATGTGTTTGCGCCCCGCCCCATCCCGGCCCTGTTCCGGGAGATCGTGGTCCCGCCTGGCGGACAGTTCCGCATGCCGTACCGCGTTGGCGGGCTCACTCCGTACATCGGCGCAGCGCCCACCGCAGACGACCCCGCGCAGTTCCGCAAGACGTCGCTGACCACTGACGAGCGCACGACCGACCCCGTCAAGTTCGTGGTCAACGTTCAGATCGACGAGGACGCGAGCGAGGACAGCCTGATCGCGGTTGAGCCCGAACTCCGGTTCGCCATCTCGCAGGCCTTCGCGGACTCGCAGGAAGACACCATCCTCAATGGCGACCTCGCGGGAACGCGCGATCTGCTCGCCAACTGGAACCCGCGTAACCGCTGGGATGCTGCGGGCCTCGGCGTCACCGCCGATCACCGCCGCGCCTACGATGGCCTGCGTGAGGTCGCGCTCGACGCAGCACAGGCGAACAACTCGGCAGACCGGAGCGGCGCCATCACCGCCACCGGCCTGCGTGAGGACATCAAGACCCTGACCGCCGCCCACTGGCTCAACGGCCAGACTGGCATCGCCATTCTCCCCACGCCCGAGTACTACCTTGGCACGATGCTGGGATTTGCAGAGGTCATCACGGTTGACGTGGCCGGCCCCCTCGCCACCTTCCAGACCGGTCAGCTTGCCAGCGCATGGGGCTACCCGATCCATGTGTCCGAGTTCATGACCGCGGACCTCAACGCCTCGGGCGTGTTCGACAACGTGACGACCAACCTCGGAGGCATGATCATCGTCTCGACCAGCCGGTTCCGCCGGTTCCGTCGCCGGGGACAGCGCATCCGCCTCCAGACCGACATCACGCGCGGCGTGGTGAACATGGTCGCTGACGGCCGCTGGGACTTCAAGAAGATCAGCCCGCTGACCGAGACGAACGTCCGCTACGCCTTCAACCTCCCGACCTAGTGACGGCGGGCCTTCGGGCCCGTAGCCGCCCGCTTCTATCTTGGAGTTCTCATGCCCTCCCCAGTTTTCACCGTCGTGGAGTGCCCTTTTACCGAGGCCGCTGGCGTCGACGAGGTCAAGAGCCGAGTCGTCACCGTGCCCGGTACGCACCGCGTGGTCAAGGTCTTCGTCGTAGACAATGACGGCATTACACTCGACGCTTCGGACTTCACCGTCCTATCCGTCGAGACCGCTGCCGCAGTCGAGATCGCCACTTTCAGCACGGTCGCTACCACGCTGGTCGCCAAGACTCCGGTTGACGTGGCGCTCACTGGCACCCCGATCGCACTGGAGTTCGATCAGGGAGACTCGATCGTGTTTCTGAAGACCGACACCGGCGCCACGGGCGTCGCAGTCGAGGGCTCGATCGCCGTGCTGCTCGAGCAGGTGCGATAGCATGCCGAATCCGTCAACTGTGCTCGTTGTGAACACCATGGACCGCACCTACAGGGGTCGGCACTGTGGTAACGAGTGCGACGACGGGATCGACCCAGGCGAAACGGCTGAGGTCTCCGAAGAGGCCGCGGCCTACCTCGTTGCAACCCACGGCTTCGCTCGCGTCGTGAAGCCGACCCCCAAGAAGCGAACGCGCCAGCGCTCGACCCGGGGCGCATCCCCGGAGTAGCCTGTGCCCCTTCTCACGACAGCAGAGGCGAAAGTGTACCTGACGGAGGTCACCGACTCGTCGACTACTCAGGATGCTCGTATTGATGCCCTGGTCCTTGCTGCTGATGACCTGTTGGCTCGCGCGCTCGGTTATCCCGAGAACGATTCGAACACGCGCACGCTGGACAGCGCGACGTACACCGAGTTCCTCGACGGACCCAGCGAGACGGACAGGCGTTCGCTGCTGCTTGCGGTGTCGCCGGTGACGTCCATCACGTCGATCCACGACTCACCCACCTGGGCGTACGACGCAGGCGATCTGGTGGACGCGACGGACTACCTCTCCGTCCGTGACGGCTGGGTGCATCTGACGCCGACGGGTACGCACGCATGGAGCAAGCAACTGCGGGTGCTCCAGGTGATCTACGTGGCCGGTGAGGCGCTCGACGACGGCGAAAAGGAAGCAGTGGGGCAGTTCGTCGCGCACCTCTTCCGCCTACCCAAGCGTCAGGGGCGACAGTCGACGAGCCAGAAAGGCCACACCGCGAGCTTCCGCGTCGAGGACATCCCCGCGCACGTGCTGCGCCAGCTGACCCACCGCGCGAACCCGGCGGTCATCATTGGCTGAGACACTCGCCGACTTCACCGCCCGCATAGAGGCTCTCGCTGCACGCCGGGGCACCGGCTCACTGCGCGCTGCGATCCGCAAGAAGCTCACGATCTCTGGTCTGCGCATGGAGGCCGACGCGAAGAAGAACGCCACACGACGCCCCCGCGTGCGCTCTGGGCTGTTGCGGAACTCGATCAGGCACGAGGTCATCGACGCAGAGGGGCGCGGCCTGTCGCTCACCCTGCGCGCTGGAAACCGGACGTCTGTGCGCTATGCCCGCATCCAAGAAGAGGGCGGCATCATCCGCCCGAAGAAGGGCCGCTTCCTCGCCATCCCGATGAGCAACGCGAAGACGGCAGCAGGCGTGCCACGCTGGCCGAGCCCGCGCGCCGTGCCTGGCCTGTTCTCGATCAGCCTCGGCGGTCGCGTGTTCCTGGTGCGGAAGCAGGGCGAAGGCCTTGAGTTTCTCTACCGCCTCAAGGAACGCGTGCGCATCCCGGCCACACACTACCTGGCCCGCGCCGTGAAGCGCCAAACGAAGCCGCTGATCGATGGGCTCATTGAGCTCACGGTCAAGGCCATCGAGGGGGACGCTTGAGCGTCGGCGACTTCAGAGCAGTGGTGGAGCGCGCGGTGGTCGTGCTGCGCACCGTCATCGACGGCACAGGTGATTACCACTTCGACCTCACCGACGACGGCACCGTGCAGTTCGGGCTTGCCCCGATCGACATGGCCGGCATGCATGACGCCGAGGTTTGGATCTCGGGCATCACCCCGCGCTCGAGCGAGGACGGTCCGCGTGCGTCGCTCGGCAAGTACGCCCGCCATGTGAGCTTCGAGATCTGGGGCCTCGTCAAGGGTGGAACCATCGAAGAGCGCACGCTCAATGCGCTCGACCTGTACCAGGACATTCAGAAGGCGCTCGAGATCGACTCGGTGCCGTCTACCGGCAGCGCGCCTGCGTACCAGGTCGTGATCTCCGATGCTGCGGTCATAGCCGCGGAACTGATAGACTCCGAATCACTCGGGGCGGTGACGTTCACCGTCTCGTACGTCTGGGCTACCGACCTCGGCGCAATCACAGGTACATCATGAGCTGGCTAGACGAAGCATATCCATTTCGCGTCGCGGTGACCGTCGACGGCTCTGCGGATACCTTCGGGTCTTTCGACGTGAGCGCGATCATCAGCGAAGAGTGGGACTTCTTCTGGACCCTGATCGACACCGACGGCTTCGGTATTCGGGTTGCCCTTGAAGACGGGATCAAGGCGCCAACATCGTATCAGTGGTCAGGGTTCAGTAAGGCGAACAAAACAGGCACTCTCGAGGTCGAAGACTACGTAAGCACGGGCAATATCGTATCCCTGGTCTGGCTTTACTTCGGGATCAACGCAGGCGACGAGACAGACGGCTCAGGCACATTTACCCCCGTCTCTCCACTCAATGGATACATAGAACAGGCCTTGCCCGGGCTCCGACAAGTGCTTTTCGCGCCCGAGCGCCCCGATAGCGACATCCCCCTATCTGAGTTCTCGAAGATATCCGCTGAGCAGATGTTCGTATGGGTCGACGTCACCGACGAGATCCCATCGTCTAGCGAAGCTATCCAGGGAGCGACGGATCTCGGGGAGCTCTTCTCGGTGGTGTTCACGGTCTCGACTGGTGGAACACCGCAGGGGTCCATGATCGACGAGACGCTCCACCGCATCGTCTACACTCAAGGCGGTCGCACGTGGGTAAAGCTATTCGTGCAAGCGGGCAGCGACGGCACCGACTTCGTTGGGGACATGTCGTTTACGTACTACACTGGCTCAAGAGACGGGGCCGGCGACTCGCTATTTGCGGTGTCGAATCAACGCTTTCTCATCAAGGTTCGAGACCCAGTAGAGGTCTAGGAGTACACCATGGGCGCACATATTGGAGCAATGTCTTTCGTCGCCATGGCGGCGGAAGCGACCTGGGGAACGCCGAATACGACGTACCTAAACTTCCTTCGCGTGGTGTCGTTGAATGCGAACCGCGTGATCGAGCGCACCGCACGACAGCACCTGCTTGACCAGGGCGCGGGCTCGTTCGTGCAAGAGGAGAGCTTCGACGCTCGAGACCGCGTGAGGTCGAACCTCGTGACGCTCATGAGCTACGACGACAGCAACCTGACGCTGCTCGCACACGCGATGCATCTCGATCCTGTGACGACTGGCGCGGGTCCGTTCGTGCACACGTTCGACATCGGCAAGCCGTACGACCACGGCGGCACTGGTGCGGTAACTGGCTTGACCCTGGGCCTCGCCATGGGCGACAACGCCGAGCAGGAGAACGTCGAGGGCAACAAGTGCTCAGGCTTCTCGCTGTCCATCGAGGCCGGCGGCGAGATGCAGTTCACAACGGACTGGATCGGCGAGACGAGCGCCGCACGCACCACGCTCTCCATGCCGACGTTCTCGAGCAACGGTCAGGGCGTTCGGCACACTCATGCGGGCTCGCTGTCGTTCAACTCGCTCACCTTCGACTGTATCCGCAACTTCGAGGTCAGCGTCGACCACCGCATCGGAGAGCGCGATTGCCTCGGCAGCACGTTGACCGCAGAGCCGATGCCCACCGGCATGCAAGAGGTCCGTGGGCGCATCGCACTCGACTCACCGAACTCGGGCCCGCTCAAGGGCCAGTTGTACGACGCCTATCTTGCGGCGACGCAGACCGACCTTGCGGTGACGTTCACGGGGAGCGGAAATAACGTGCTCACAGCCACGGTGCACGACGCGAAGATCTTCAGCTACACCGAGGCCGTCAACTCCATGGGCGTCACCGAGATCTCTTGCGAGTTCCAGGGGCACGCGGTGGTGAACTCGGGCCTGACGATCGTGATCACGAACGACAACACGCTGCACACAGCGAACTAAGCGCCACGGGCGCGACCTTGGGAGGGGTTTATGGGAATCGGGAGGATGCTGGCAAAGTCAGCACGCGAGGTTGTACGGCTACAAGTCGGCGACTCAAATATCTGGTTTGATTACGAGATCGTACCGATCGATCGGGCGGTCGTGCTCACCGCGCAGCGGACGACATCGTTCGCGCTGTACGAGGTGACTAAGGCTATGGGCTCGTCAGAAGCCGCAGCAGCGATCAAGTTCCCGGAACAGGAAGACCTTGAAGGCATGCCTCAACGAGAACTCGAGCAGACCCTCGGGAATATGATGCACATGCTCCGCCAGATCGACCCGGGCACGATCAAGGAGGGCGCAGCGCAGATCGCATCCATCGTTTGCCTCGGTGTTCGGCGTGCGCGCGCATGGACTGACGAGGCGTACCTAGTCGGTGAGGGTGAGTCGCTCGCCCCGCGAGTCGCGCCCGATGAGGACGACCCTGATGTGCCATTTGAGGACATCGAGATCACGACTCAAGAACGCCTACAGGACGCCGAGCACGACGTCGTGTGGGTCAACTCGCTACCGCCCAGCCATATCAAGCCACTCCACGACGCTATATTCTCGATGAGTTCGGAGGATGCCGCGCGCATTGCCCGATTTCGCTGAGGCAAGGGAAGTCTTGCTGATGATCCACATGATCGCACGCACATACGGGCAAGCGCCCCACGAGATCCTCAACTGGACCCCGTTCCAATTGTCCATCGCGCTCATCACCTACGACGCGGGGCAGCGGGACGCTGCGTACCGCTATAAACGGATCATGAGCCAGAAAGGCGGTATAGTCGTGCCTGTAATGAAGGTGGGTGACTAGTGGGCATCGCCGAAGTCATCCTGAAAGTCACCGACCGCGCCTCGAGCGAACTGCGGAAGGTCGCCGACGAGGGCAAGAAGACCGACAAGGCGATCGACAACCTGGCGACTGGCCTCCTAGGGCTAGGCGCCGGGCTCGTCGCTGCCGGCGGAGCTGGGCTTGCCTTCGCCCAGCAAATGGCCGACATGCAGAACGACATCAGCGATATGTCGGCTAGAACTGCTGTGGGCACCGACACGCTGTCAGCGCTGCGTGTGATGGCAGAGGCCACAGGGCGACAGTTCCAAGACCTCAACGAGGTGCTGAACCCGCTCGTCGCCCGCATGGGCCAGGTTGCCGCTGGCAACGAAGCTGTAACGAAGCAGTTCAGCGACCTAGGGATCGGGGTCCTCGACGCAAACGACAAGATGCTCAGCACCGACGCAGTGCTGCGGGACATCATGTCGACCCTCACGGCCATCGAAGACCCCACAGAGCGTGCAACCGCGGCCGTGTCGCTGCTCGGCGAGAGCGGTGGGAAGCTCGTGCAGATCATGGGCGCCGGCGAGTTCGACGCGTTCGCAGAGTTCGTCAGCACGTTTGGAACAGACACCGGGCCGAAAGCAGCGAAGGCCGCAGCCGAGTGGCAGGTGGCCACCGCGCTGCTCAAGGAGACCGTGCGCGGCGCGCTGTCCGAGTTTGCAGGCATCGAGACTGCGACCGAACTCGTTGTGCAGCTGGCCGGCGCCGTCGCATTCGTGGCTGAATCGTTCAGGGCGCTTCTTGCGTTCCCGGGCGAGTTCCTCTCGCGGCTGTCGCAAGCGATGAGCCAGGCTTTCGATCTGATCAACACGGTCGCGGCGAAGATCCGCGACGCCCTGCCCGACAACATCTTGTTTGCAGACCTCCGCCGCCAGGTAGCGCTGATCGCGGACGTTGGCGCAGAGGGCGCCTTCCAGTTCAGGCAGGACCCATCGGAGGCCCAGCAATTCGACCCGTTCGCCGCTCGAGCGGAACTCATCGCAGGATTCAGAGACGTGCTCGCGTCTAGCATCGGAGCACCGAGCGGCGGTGCTGGCGGCCTACCGCTGGCTGGCGCTGACGCACCAGGCGAGGGCCTCAAGAAGGCAGACAAGGCAGCTACCGACTTCGCTGCGGTCATGAATGAAGGCCTGGGACTGCTCGGCGACTTCAACGACGAAGCCGACAAGGCAGCCAGGGCCCTCGCAGAGGCCGAGAAAGCAGCCCGTGAGCTCGCGCTGGCCCAAACGCAGCAGGTTGTTGGCATGGCGCAACAGGCCCTCACAGGTGACGTCTCCGGGCTTATCGGAAGCGTCGGCGCAGCGGCGGGTCCTGCCGGCATGGTCGCCGCGCAGATCGTGCAGGGCATCGAGACCATCGGTAAGCTCGGAGCGAGCGGCGTAAAGAAGAAGCTGGAAGAGTTCCAAGCGAACATGCTTGCAGGCCTCAAGGCGCTGCCCGAGATCATCGGCAAGGTGCTCCCCGAGTTCATCTCTGAGTTCGTGCCCGCCCTCATTACTGGACTTGTGGAGGCGCTCCCGGCCCTCATGCTGGCGCAGGCGGAGGCATTCGGGAAGACGGTGAAAGCGGCTTTTTCAGACATCCCGCAAGATATAGCCGAGAGCTTTACGATCGCGTTCTTGAACGTCTGGGAGAGGATGAAGGACTTCTTTGAGTCCCTGTTCAGGGGTAGGTTCAAAGAAGCATTTGGGAAGAAGGGTCCAGGCGGAGACTTCAAGAAGTTCCTGGGATCTCTCTTGACCCTACGCTTCAAAAAGGCTTTCCAAACGAAGGCAGGCAAGACGACAGGGAAGGCGGGTCGCGTGACTGCGGCGCTGTTTTCCTTCGGTCTTTCTGAACTCGGTATAGCCATAGGTAAAGGGGTCGGGAAGGGGGTTAAGAACGCAACAGAGGGCCGCAGCTTCGCGCGCGGCGGCGTCGTCGACCGCACTGGCCTGGCGATGGTGCACGCCGGCGAGCGGTTCACACGGCAAGACGGCAGCATGTCGGGCACCACGCGTGCAGCGATGGGCGGCGGCGGGGGTGGCGTAGTCATCAATCTCCAAGGCATCATGACGAAGCGCGACCTGATCGAGCAAATCCGCCGCGAGCTCGGCGACCGCGGGTCGGGCTTGACGCTCGACCCCTTCACGTCGTGAGGTAGAAGATGGACTTCCCACAAGTAGAGTTCCTGCAAGCGCTTCTCGGCGACTCGTCGAAGTGGAGGCTTATCGACGCGAGCGGCGTCGTTGTCTCGATCACGGACGGCGACAGCTTCACCGACATTGTAACGACGGCTACGGCCGGCACGGTCTACCTCACGAAGCCGATCGAGGACTTCACCGGCGGATCGATCAACCATGCCGCCGACTTGTTCACCACCGACCTGCTTGCGCAGCTGATCACGGCAACGAGCACTCTTGATCAGATCCTCGTGGGAACGTCCGATAACGCCGACCCAACAGCAGGCGGCGCGCTCTTCGACGTAGCCGGCTTCCGGTTCGCGACCTCAACGACCAAGACGATCAGGGTCCAGACCGACTCGTCTAGTGCGACAGGCGTCACGATAACGGCAGACCGCGCACTGTATACCCCATCATTTCAGCTTGGAAGGTCCGAACGCGCCGCAACCATGTACGCGTACCAGGGCAACAGCTTTGTGAACGAGCGCGGCCAGGTCAGCCTTCCCCGCAGCTACGCGCCGACGCATCTCGTGGTGAGGATCACAAACGGTGCAGCGTCAGCGCAGACCATACGCGTCGGCGTTGGCGTCCATGTCCCGCAGTCCATCAAAGCGCTGGCAATCAGCGCACCGGTCGCAACCGACGACCGCGGGCGCGTCTGGTTCTACCCTGACGATGACGGCACCCTTGAAGAGGTAGACATCCGTGGGTGCTGGTCCTCCCTCGATGAGCTGCCGATGGTGAACCGCCGCACGTCTCGCTCGTACGCAGGGCGCAGGGCGAGCGCCATCCTCGGCGGCAACTTCCAAGTGCGCGCCGTCTACGAGATGTTCAACGACGACGACGTGTTGACGGGCCTCTTCGCTGCGCAGAACCAACTCTACCGAGGCCGCACTATTGCCCTGTGCGCGAACGCGTCGAAAGCGTGGGCGGGCTACGCCATCCAGCCCCCACGGCGAGGGGACACGACCGTCCGTATCGCTGGCACTGGCGACACATTTGCGGGCTCTGGCTCGCTGTCCGTGGGCGACTTCGTTGTGATTCAAACTGTCGACGAAGACCCGATCACCGAACTCGTCAAGGTCACGAGCGTATCGAACCAGCGATCGTTCGGCGTCGCCGCAGGGGTCAAGCACACGTTCCCCCGCAACGTGCCGATCTTGGTGCGGCAGAGGTACTACTGGCCGGCGCTCTGGCTCGACGAAAGGCAGAGCTCGAACGAGCTGCTCACGACAGACCACGGGCTCAACTACACCTTTGACGCGCTGCTTACCGAGGACCTCGGCGCGCTACAACGCCTTGTCGATCTCGGCGGGTCCGGCCTCATGACAGGCATCAGCCCGAGCCCGAGTAGCCGCACGTTCACGACCGGCACGAAGTCGGCGAGCCTGACCCGGTTTAGGTTCCGATGACGTGGAGCACTAGATTTACGGATGCGATCGCGAGTGAGCACGCTGTGCCGCGGTTCATCCTTCAGACGATTCCGATCATCGGCGCCGTCACCGCTGGCGTCTCGTTCGCTACGCACGATCGCCTGACCGCATCGGTGATGACTCGTGACGGCATTGGCACGCTGCCGATCATTGCCGAAGACGGGATCAGGGTGCAGGGCGCTCGGCTGAGCCTGCGCGAATGGTCCATGCATCTCGGCGGGTTCACCGTCGACGTGATCTCTGAGTCCGGAGCGTTCCTATCGCAGTGCTCAAGGGGCGCGTTGTTCGAGCTCCGCTGCGGCTTTGCGGGCTTCATCTCCAGCGAGTTCCAAACCATCACCATCGGTCAGCTCGTCGGGATCTCGAGGTCTGGGCCTGGCGAGCCATGGACACTGCGGTTCCGCGACCTGTTCAGCGCGATGCAAAGCCGCTGGACAACCACGACAGCCGAGCAGGAGTTGTTCCACACGCTCGGCACGACGACGACCGTTGCTAACCCGTACACAGCGGGCGCCGGCGGCGCGCTCGAGGTCGCGTCGACATCCAATTTCGACAAGCCAGCATCCTACGATGGTGCCCTGCAAGTCTCAACGTCGGGCGGTGACTGGTTCACCACGTACAGCGGCACCTCGGGCTCGCCCGTCTCGTTCACTGGCCTTCCCACCGCGGACAAGTTCAACACCGACCAGCAAACCGCCGCGACCTCCGACGTTGTGACCGAGGTTGGCAGGCTGCTCGGTGAGCCCCTGCACATCTTCGCTGCGATCGTGACGTCCACTGGGCTCGGCACGAACGGCACCTACGACCTCTATCCGAAAAGCTGGGGCTTCGGGCTTGACGCCAGGTTTCTCGACGAGTCCGACCTCAACATCTCAGCGGCCGATATGGCGCCGCCGAGCGGTACGAAGACGATCGACCTTCTCGTGGAGGGCGCGCAGGCCAACGGCCTATCGTGGCTGCTCGGGTGGATGTCCGATTTCGGTGTGTGGCCGGTCCTGCGGCAGGGCAAGATCTCCGCACGCCCCATCATGCCGGGCGGTGTGGCGGTCTTCACCACGATCACGCAGACGCCTGCCCGCGTCTTGAAGCCCATCGCTGACGGCGACATCGTAGAGATCGAGTGGGAGGCCTTCCACCCCGACTACATCGGCGAGGTCGAGAGTTTCCAGACGTCGCGCTTCCCGGTCGGCGCCGGCGCAGCGGTGAACAGCGCGGCGAAGACTGAGGCGATCTCCCACCTGCCAAGCCTGAGCACGAGGCTCGATCCGCTGACACTCTACGGGAGCGGTGCAAACGACGTCATGAACGCCACGCGTGATCGGATGGCAGAGTGGCAGCTCAGGATCCCCGAGCGTATCCGAGTGCGCACGCGCACGCTGTACCACTCGCAGCTCGTCCCCGGTGACTTCACGACGCTCACCACAAAGCTGATCACCGGCCGCCTAGAGTCCACGCGCAACGGGTACAACGCGCGCCGCGTGCTCGTCACCGAGGTAACCCCCGACTGGACCGGCGCGAATGTGTCGCTCGATCTCGCCGTGTTGCCGGACAAAGCCGACGAGTTCGACTAAACTGCACCGAAAGGAGCCACTATGCGCCCGATGTTCGCCCTTCTCGCCTTGCTCGTCTCACTATTCGTGTGCGCGCCGGCATCCGCGCGCCCGCCGCCTACAAGCTTCGCGTCGAGCGCCTCGCAGGGACTGACCACCACCTACGCATGCACTGAGATCACCGACACATCGGCGACGGATGGCGCTTCAGTCAACGTGCCGCGCATGGCTGTCTTCGGTCAGCTCAACGCCGAGATCACATCCGTCGTCACAGCCGTATCGATCACCTGGTTTCTCACCGAGTCGAGCACGGGAGAGGAGACGGGGTGGACAACCGACGAAGTCACGTCCACGATCCTCGACCACGACGCAGACGCCACAGGCAACGTCGTGAGTTCGTTGGGGCGCGAGCCCTACCGGCAAACCGCGAGGGCCACGAACGGCTCGATGTTCGTGTGTGCCAAGACGGATGCCGGCACCGCCACGGCCGTATACCGGCTACACTGGGTACAGCGCGGCGGATAGGCGCGCATGGGGGAGCCATGGGAAGGAAGAAGAGAACCGAGCTCACGCGCGCCGAGGCTCGCAAGATCGTTCGTGATCAGGTCGTGCGGGTCGAGAGCGAAGAGAAGGGGCTCACGAGCGCGGAGAAGCACCAGCGTGCGCTCAACCTGTCGGTGACCGCCATCGACGAGGCGCACACGTACCCGGACGACTGGGGCCTTGCGGGCAAGGCGCTCGAGCTCATCGATGCATCGGTGCTTCGGTTCTTCGTTGGCCTTCTCGTCGACCAGTTCGCTAGCGACCTCCCGTAGTGCCGCGGCGCGTCCACCTGTGCCTGGGCCATACCGGCGCCACGCAAGGCAGGCCGGGCGCTGTGCACGTCACGCCAAAGGGTGAGCGCTTCGACGAGGTGAAGATCGTCAGGGCCTACGCCGTGCACGCTGCCGAACTGCTCGAGGCCAGCGGCCTTGTCGTTGAGCTCGACGGCGCGGGTAGCTACCGCAGCCGACAGCGCCGCGCCGCGCACTACGGCTCTCCCTACATCGACTGCCACGTCAACGCGGGGTGGCGGGAAGGGTGGGCTGTCCGGGGCTCGGTGTTCCACGCGCCGCACGCTCTAGGCGGCGCGCGGCTAGCCACACAGCTCGCCGAGCACCTCGCCCCCCTGGTGGGTGGCGCGAAGGTGTGGGACACGTCCCCGGACGATTGGCGGCGTCATGCGCACTCCAACTTGATGAGCACCGGGCGCGCTCCCGCGGTCGTGTTCGAGCCCGCATTCCTCGACTGCCCTGACCACTGGCCCGTCCTGCGAGAGCCAGAGCAGATCGGCGCGGTGCTCGCCGCGGGTGTGCTGGCCTTCCTGGGCTAGAGGCGCATCGCCGGAGAGGGTGCTAGACTCCTGCAAAATGAGGTGCCCCGTGGTTCGACGCTTGCTCCTAGCCATCATGTCGGTTGTGCTGGTCTCGTGCTCGAGCGCGGGCGCGTCAGACTTCTTCGAAAACCCGGACATCGCCGAGGCTCTCAGGCGAAGCTCAGGCGACTTTCAGACGGGCGTGCTGACGCCGTGTAATGTCACGATCAACGCCGACCCCACGAAGTTCGACTCCGTGGTGTGTACGGGAGTCGTGATCGACTCCTCGGATCCGACTAACCCCGTCTCCACTAACGTGGATATCGCCGCCCGCACTGCCGTCGCCGACGCCTTCCCCGCCAGCGACACCACTTGGCTCCTGATCGACGATACCGACACGCTCTCTCAAGTCAATGTCTCGCCGTCTGCCATCGAGCGTCGCGACAAGATTGTGATCGGGTCGCTGGTGAAGGCTGGCGGCGTCATCATCCTCACCGTGGACAACCAGATCCCCGCATACGGGCTTCTGAAGACGTTCGAAGACCAGCTGATGATGCTCGGCGGCATGGCGTCGGATGCTGTCATCGGCACGAGCGATAACGATCTAAGCCTGGACGTCACAGCCGGCGAGATCATCTCCCTCGGTCGCGGTATCCCATTCGACGTCAAGAAGCCGAACACGACCCTGACGCCCGCTCAAACACCGTTCCCCGTCGGCAAACTCTTCAAATCTTACGAGAATGTCTCTGGCGTCGTGGTCATCGACCCGACCACTAATCAGATTGACCCGAACAACTTCGCCTCGGCGGGCGTCCTTACGCCAGTGTCGGCAGGCAAATACACGATCCAGCGGGGCATCCTGTTCCCGGCCACAGATGTGCTCGCGCTGTACTATGGGAACACCGAATACGACACTTTAGCGGAGGCCGCTTCCCAGCTCGAGACCGAAGATTGGAGCGAGCATCCCGACACGATGGCGGGCGCCTTCCGTGCGTGGATAATCGTGCAGGAAGGGACCACCGACCTGTTGGCAGCGTGTGAGGCCGACCCACCAAAGGCCGCCTTCATCTCGTCCGGACCACTGCGCCCCGGCATCGCAGACAGCGCCCAGCTGCCCGTTGGCCAGATCGTCGCCCAGGTCACCGACAGCACGAGTCAGAAGCCCGGTGTAACGACACCCGTCTTCGTGACCTTCAATACCGACGATCTGCTCTTGGGTATTGGTCATGACCGCCCCGAAGATTTCAAAGCCCTCACCGCGCGCGCATTGCACTTCACGATCCAATACCAGGTAGAACGCACCGGATCGGGCGGCGTGGTCTTGTGGCACGGCTGGCTCCGCCAAGGGCGTCGCGACGGCGATGTCACCGCGGTAAGCGTGGCGAATCCGACAGTCATCACGTCGAAGGACCACCGCATCACGACGGGCCAGACCGTCACGATCTCCGGGTGCACCACGAGCGCGAGCGTCAATGGCGCCAACGTGGCGACCGTGGTGGATGCCAACAGTTACACCATTCCGGTGAACGTGACCGTGGTCACCGATGGGGTGTGCACCTGGACACGTGTCTTGGATGCTGCCGATGACGTGGCCAATTCCAACGTGGAGGAGGCCCTCCTCACTGTCAACCAAGAGGGGGTGGTCACCGCCTCTTTCAACGTGCAGCCAAAAGAAGAGGACGTGTTCAGCTTCATGCAGTCGGTGGACGACACGACGAAGGGCGCGGGCCTCGTGGCGAAGACACCCGCGGGCGAGCCCGCCATCCCGTCTGCACACGTCTCGATCACCGTCGCCGGCACGCAGTGAGCCCCAAAGGAGCGATAGCCATGGTCGACCCAGACGCCGAGACGCCCATCCGACGCCCACGGTTCACTCCGCACCCGACAGCCGACGAAGCCATGGATCAGGCAGACAATGTGTTCGCGTGGATGGACGAGATGAGCAGGGCCGCAGACAAGGGGCGCCTCGAGGCGTGGCTCAAGACCGCGACCGACCCACCTGCGTCGGTCAACCTGGCGATGCACTGCCAGCAGCGGGCCGACCTGCGAGGCCTCCGGACCGAGCTCAGCATGAAGGCCAGCTCTGCCGAGGTCGCCGCGCTCCCTGGCATGTTCGCTGCGGCGGCATTCGACCATCAGATCCAGGTCAAGGCGGAGGAAGAGAAGACGAAGCAGGCCCGGCACAAGTGCGTGAGTTCGTTCCTACAGCGGATCGCCAGCAACAACAAGGCCGTGCTGCTGCTGATCGGCCTGGGGGGCGCCGCACTGATCCTCACCATCGCCGGGGTGTTCTTCTCGAACACGACCTTTCACATCGGCGATTGGATCGGGGTGACCGCGAGCGATGCGCCAAACATTCACGCGCCCTGAGCTGCATACCCAATCAGCATGACCAGCGCGATAGCGTCGTCGTCGGGCTCCATGTGATGGCTTGAGCCAGCAGGGATCACCACAAAGCCACCCGCCTTCACCGGCATGCTCACTCCGTCTACGACTACGACGCCACTGCCCTGGGTAGCGATGGCGATCTCATCGACGTCGTGCGTGTGCGGGCTGCCCTTGTTGATGAACTGCATCACCTCGCACCTGGCGGCGAGCCGTGATGGCAGTTCCAGTCGCGCCATTTCTCCGAACTTCGTTCGTCTCATCACGTCACTCCTGCGGCCTCGTCAAAGGCCTCCTGGGTTTCGAACACGTCTCTCAGATACTCCTCCGCCGTCCAGCCGACGTCGGCCGACACCACGCGGATCGACGCCAGGCACAGCCGCAAGAACTTCGCCCGGTCGATCCGCGTCACGAACTCCGCAAGCATCGCGTCGAGCTCCTCGCTCTGCCGCTCGCCGAGCAGCGTCAGCATCATGCGTTCGCCCTCGCGCTCGGCGCCGTCCTTGGGTGGCCTGCCCCTCGGTCGCCCCGGGCGTGCTGGAAGGCCTCGAGCAGGGCCCCGAAGACGACGCGAACACACGGGGCAGATGCGCCCCGGGAACGCGCCAGAATAGCGGCATCCCGGGCACGTGAACGAATCATTTCCCGATAAGCCGGAATCATTCATTCGAGCACCGAAGCGCTCGGCCACTCCGACTCCCGCAGCACTGTGATCGACTGCACCGTGAAGAACACGAGATGCCCCTTGCCGCATCGAGCTGCCATGCCGGACACCTCGAGGGCGAACCCCACCCAATGACGCGCTTCCGCGACGGCGTCGTCGGTGGCGGCGCACTTCTTGATCCCGTGCCCAGCAATGTTCAGCGTGATCGAGTTGCCGCGAACCCGGAGTGCGACAGCACGCAGCGTCTCATAGGCGATCATTGGTACCCATCCTTCGCCCAGCCCTTGCCCTTCAAGTGGAAGGGCGGGCTGACTACGGCGCGCCTCATGCGCGACGGCGTGCCGCCCTCTTCGAATGCGCGGTCGCCGTGGTAGCACAGCAGTGGCGAGTCGCGCTCGGCGAGCGTTCGCCGCAGTGTCTTCGTCGCGGGGCAGTGCGGGCACTCGTACACGTACCAGAAGGGCATCACGCCGCCCCCAGCAGTTTCATCACGTCGCGTCTCGACACGCCCGGCACGTTGCCGTCCGCGAGCTCCGCGATGAGCACCGCTACGCCCTTGTCGGTGATCGTGTAGATCGCGGGGATGGTGTAGTCCCCCGTCGCGTGGCTGGTCTTCGTGACAAGCCGCGCCTTGAACAGCTCCGACAGCGACTTGCGCGCCGTCGACAGGCCCTGCCCGGTGTCGTCGATCACCTTGAGGTAGTTGGAAGGCCCGAGCTGCGCGAGCGTGTCGAGCACGTCGAGCTGCCGGTATCCCATGGGGTTGTTGGTGCTCATGGCGATGTCTGGAAGGATGCGGCCTCATCCAGAGGCCAGCGGATGTCGGTGTAGAGGAGCAGGGCGCGGCGGAACTTGGGCTCCATCAGCTTGCACCGCTTCCACAGCGGGTCGATGGTGTCCGAGATCATGAAGGCAGACCAGAGAACCAGCCAGCTAGGGTGACCAGGCAGCGGCATGCTGATGTGCCCACCCGTGTGCACCCGCAGGCCATCGCTGCGGACATACAGAAAGGGCGCGATGCGGGCCCACTGGCGGGCGCCCCTCACAGGTTCGCCGACTCTTCAGCCACCTGGCGACCCTGCGGCACGTCACGGCGCGCGGTGTTGTCACAGTCGACGCCAGACGCGGCGCGGACGTTGCGCAGCATCGCCCGTAAACGTGGTTCGTTCATGGACTCGTTGAGGCCGGCCATCACAGCAGTGCACTGCTTGACCGCCGTAGTGAGCCGGTTGATCGCCGCTTTGCGTTTCATCCATCGTGTCTTCATCCTGTCCTCCTGACACCTTAGGTATACCACATCAACGCGGACGCGGACACGTTTTCTTGTCGACCCGAATGCGTGGACGCCTGCACTTCACAACACGGAGCCTGCCGTCTAGGCGTCCAACCGCAATCCAGATGCCGCAACGCCAGCACGGGTACGGCGGGCCGAGCGCGGCCTCAAGGCGCGTCTCGCAGAGCGGGCACTCGAGTCTCACCCGAGCACGCCCGTAGCCACCGCGAATGCGACGAGGGACACGAACACCCCGAAGGCCATGAGTACGCAGAACGCGGCACCGATTATGAGCCGTGAGATCACGTCGCCAGTCATGAGCACACCGCCTCGTAAATGACCCGCAGCGCTTCGGCGGGGTCGGTGACGCCTGCGAGTGCGGGAATCTGGGTAGTCGCGAATCCCGAGTCAGGGTAGGCGCTGAATACATGCACCTTGTTGGCGCGCATGAACACCCATCGGTCAGGGGGAATCAAACCCGTCACCAAGTCCGTGGGTGAGCGCTCCAGCGCCGCCAGCGTTCCCGGCTCGACCGTCCACCCCAGCGCGCTGCGGATGGCGTGGTCACGTCCGATGTGCTCTATGCGGGCGATCATGGAGAGCAATGCACTGGCCCCATCGAAATCTTCGAAACGGAACGCCTCTGCAATCTCGACCGACCACGCCATCCCAGTTCCACGGTCGACACCGCCCGCCTCCTCCCACTCGTCCAGCTTCATCGCCAAGCCGAACGCGGTCTGGGGGTCGGTGAGTCCGACCTGGTTGCGAGCGAGCCAGATCAGCAGCACGCCCATCGTGCCGTTGATGGTCTGGTGGTGCCTCCCGTCGAACCACACCGGCGGCAACCCCACCCCCTCCGCAACCAGCTTCGCGCTCACCTCAGACACAGTTCACCACCCCAACGAAGAACAGCGCGAGCAAGAACAGCGCCCACAAGGTGCACATGCGTGCGTCGAGCTTGTTCGGGTGAAGTGGCGAGCCCATCACCCACCTCCGACGATGCGCAGGCCGACTGGTTGCGGCACGCGTTCGGCAATGAGCCGATCAATCAGCTCGTCCGCTTCCTCGCTCACGGGCAGGATGTGCGGACGCTCGCGAACGGGCAGCGCCATCTGCTCGGCAGTCACCGCGCTGCGGTCCGCCGCTTCCATCTTGAGGCGCTCGACCTCCGCCTCTGCGGCCTCGAGCTCCGACAGTACGCCGATCGCAGCTGCGGCGAGCTCGGGATCCTGTTCGTCGGCGGCCCACGCGATGCGGTGCAGAATGTCGCGGGGGGAGGTTGCGGGCTGTAGCGCCCTATCGGTTGTGATCTTCATCGGATCCCCTACGCGTGTCGGTGTCGGTGTCGGTGTCGGTGTCGAGCAGCCGATCAAGGCTCGCCTGCGCTGCCGCGACGTGGGCAGCGTGGAACGCCTCTGAGATATGCGCGGGCCTCTGCGAGGCGATCTCGCGTCGGAGGTCTGCGATGCGTTGGATCCGATCGAACGCCCTTCTCATCAGATCGCCGAGGCCCCACCGGCTGCGCGGATTCCAGTCGTCAGAACTCACAGCACACCCGACAAGAAGTACACGAGCGCCCGCCCGCTACCAGGCTCCCGCCGAGCCTCACCGACAGCCACGAGAGCCCGTAGCGCTCGCTCCACGACCGCACGCGACAGGCTCGACAGCGCCACGAGCTCGGCGTGCGTGGAGCCCGGGTGATCGCACAGAGTCTTCAGTACGGTAGCTGGACCTCGGGACGCGACGCGCCCGTTCTGCGGCGAGGGCTTCGCGAACCACAGCTTGCGCGCTTCGGTGCGTCGGAGCCTGCGCATGAGCGACTCGGCGCACCGCACGCATCGGTGCATGCTCAAGCGCTTGCCGTTGCACCCGGGGGTCAAGCAGCGCTTGTCGATGTAGCCAAGGTCTGGTGTGGCGATGACGGTCAGCATCGGTGCACCTGCGGTCGGTCAGCCTGAACGCGCCCGGCTTCTCCGAACACCTCTGTGTCCTTGCAGGCCGAGCAGTTGACCTCGGATACCACGAACGAACACGCGGCCCGAGAAGGGCGCAGGCTCGACTTGCACGCGGGCTTCTTCTCGTGGAGTAGGCCGTGCCTCGTGGCCACCTGTACAGGCACAGCGAAGTGGATGCGGCGGCGGGCCATCACTCACCCCCGCGGGCTGTGGTGCTTTCCATTAGGGCCCAAGCAGCGAATGATAGGGCAAAGCCCCCGAGTAGTGCGACAGCGACTGACATACTCACCTCCTGACTACTTAGGTATACCAAGAGTGAGGCAGGGTGTCTACTCACCAACGAAAAAACCCGCGGAGGGAGTCCGCGGGTCTTCCCGAATGGCCATGCCGCCGCGCCCCATGCCGTGTCAGGAGAACGAAGCGCGGCGGACGGCGTTATTCATCGTCTAGGCGGTCGAGCTTCTCGCTGATGGCATCGCGGACGAACCCGGAGCGCTTGAGGCTCTTACGGGTCACCCCCGCCGCGTCGAGCCGCGCTTCATCCACCGGCGTGATCTTCGTGGTGACGACGACCGAGCACCGCTCCCGCTCTGGCTTGCGGCTTCTGTCCCAGCTCTTCGTCTCGTCCGGCATCGGTTCTCCTCTTGAGTGGGTATACCACGTCAGCGGCTAGGTGCGATCGGGATCGCGCGTCTCATCGAAGAGCGCACACGTCTCCGGGAACCGCTCGAGGATGAGCGCATGCACTGCGTTGGCGTACTGCCGGATCTCCCACTGCGCGTGGGGGTCCATCCGAAGCGTCAGGAAGCCGAGCCAGTTCCGGAGGCAGGTCGTCGCTCTCATCTGCGAGTAGTGATTGACGGGCATCCCGAGCCGGGCGAGCTCCTTCGGAACACCTGCGCCGATCGCGAGGTCGTAGTCCATCCGAAAGCGCTTCTGCCCCCTCTTGAGGACCCCCCGAAACGCCTCGGCGCTGCGCTCCGTAGCCACTGGAGCTCCGTCGGCCGCGGCTGCCTGCTTGTTCGCTGTGGTCTGGCTCCCGCTGACGATGCGATCGACGGTCGGGATGTAGGTCAGATCGGGAAGCTCCGTGTAACGGGCGCTCATCTCGTTGTAGCCCTGCGTCCGGTGTCTGTGCCACTGGCGGAAGATGAAGATCGGCGCGCGCACCTCGAGAACCATGCCCGCGAACTCGAAGGGTGTACTGTGCTTGTTCTCGTACAGGTAGCGGAGCAGCTTGGCGTCCTGCCGCCAGCCCCGGAAGCAGCCTTGGGTCGACTGCCTGGCGGCCTCGATGATGCCGGCCTCTGGCATGCGGCTATCGCCGTGCCCCCAGTCCTCGACGAATCGCACGAAGCCATGGTCGAGCACATCGATGCGCCGCTCTGGCAGCGGCTCGGGCATCGACGCTCGCTTGTAGGGCACGAAGCCGGGGCGGTTCGACCGAGGGTCGGTGAAATCGCCGTGAGACAGAACATGAAGCGCCATCTCCAGATACCAGCGGCGTTTTTCGGGATCGTATTCGCTTTTGTTCCGGTCGTCGTACTTCCTCGCGGCGCCTCGGCAGTGACCGACCGCGAACTCGTGATCGCTCATCGAGTCGCGGATATCGTCGATCCTCTCGCGTCCGTCTTCACCTGCGTATCGGGCTGGCACTACGAGGAATCCTGTCGCATCGTCGTTCATGTCGTACTCCAAAGCTCGTTGAAATCGAACCGCACCCCGAGACACTCGCGGATCCCCCGCGGCTCACCCTCGAACCCCAAGCACCCGCCGTTGTACACGAGCGCGTAGCGAGGCAGGCGAAAACCACCCCTCGCGAACGTGCGACCTCGAGACGTGATCCGCCACTTCCCAGACGTGCGAGCTCGCGTGTCTTCGTCCGGTGGTAGCTCCTCGAGCAACTTCCAATACACGAGCTTTGCGAAGTCACCGCCGCCGCGCCGGTTCTGGAGCATGGGGAAGTCATCGATCGACGTCCACTCACCGGGAGCCTGGTTGCGAGCGAGCCAGATCAGCAGCACGCCCATCGCGCCGTTGATCTGCCGCTTGTACAGCCGCGCCATCTGATCGCAGCACGGGCACTTGATGCCGGCGCGCAAGCCCCTGCGCACGTCTTCGCGGGCGTCGTCGAGCGTCTTTCCGTGCGTGGTGTTCATGGCGACACCTCGGCTTTTGTGAGGATCACCTCGCCGAACCTGCTCAACCACCTCTCCCCCCACCTCGCAGTCTTTGGCTTTCCACTCATGATGCACCGCACCGCGTGCGAGATGGTACCGAAGTCAGCGTCTGCGGCCTGGTTCAGGGCGAAGATGCCGACGCCCAAAGGCTCGCCGTCCCACGCGAGCGGAAGGGCATTCGATATGGTGGCCACATAAAGCGATCCACAGTCGCACGAAAAGCGACCGTAGTGCTCGTCGGTCCACCACTGTACTCCACAGCCATCCGCGATGCACCGTACGAGAGCCATCTGTGGCGGCCTTGCTCCGCACACACCATCGGCTAGCAGCCCAAGCGGGTCACCCGTTTCCGGGACCAACAGCACGTGAATAGCGCTCATGGGGTCACCTCGAGGCCGTCGGCGTCGAGCAGGACCGGGGTCCCGAGTTCGGTGAGCGCCGTAACCAAGGTGTTGATGTTTTCTCCGAGGAACACCGCCTCATCCAGCCAAGCCTTCAGGTGGCGCCAGTGTTTGCAGTCAGCCCGGCGCGCGGCTCGTTCGAGCCATGGCCGAGCCTGCCAAAGATCCCGGCCGTCCCATGCGAGGACTAGCGCGTGCCTTCCTGCAAGTGTGTGTCTGCGGATGTCGTAGACGGCGAACGTGCTGTGAGGCAGCCACTGATGTTCAGTGTCACCGCGCCGCTTCAAGAGCAACTTGAGCGTCGGTGGACGCGCGCCGCACGGCCCTTCTTGCAGCAACCCATGAGGGTCGACATATTCCGGGACCAACAGCACCGCGTGAATCGCGCTCATAGCCAGCCCCCTGCACGCGCCTTGCTCTCGATGGTCAGCAAGCGCAAGGTGTGATGACTGTGGTCTGACGCGCTAAGCACCACCTCAGCAGTCAGCAGCTCCCGCGCCTTCCGTACCCTCGCCGCATACGCCCGACACAGCCGCGGCAGGCCCTCGGGGAACCCCCGCAACTCCGGGCCGCTAAGTAGGGCGTCGATGTGGTCGAAGAGGCGAGCCGCGACGGCTTCGCGTGACTCGTGGCCCCATAGCGGGGCGGTTGTGGCGACGCTCATCGGTCTGCCTGACGCTGGATTGCTTCGCCGAACCAAGAACCCACATCGGTCGATGTCAGATTCAACGGATGGCTATCGACCCATTCACCGATGTCCAGGCCTTCTAGGTGAGCAACCCTAGGGTAGATGCAGTGATTCGGGTAGCGCGAATTCTCTAGGACCGAACTGATCTCATCAGGACCGAGCTCGTCGTGGTCGACAATAACTAAAGTGACTCTGTAGGCTTTCATCCTGTCCTCCTGACTCACTAGGTATACCAGCCATAACCGAGCGCGTCAACTCCACAGGCTAACTTGCACAGGGCCTTTGTTGTGCCAGATCACTTCTCGCGAAGTCCGGCCCTCGCCGGATCGATGCGTTGTGGCCTTGACTGCTGCAAGCGGTTGGAACGGCAGCCAGTCAGCCCCTGACGCCTCGCAAACCATCACCCGACCACGCCTAGAGCGACACCAGCGCGCCAACGCATCAAAATTGATCGCCCCAGACGAGCACCGGTAATGCTTGCCGGCGTGTTGATATGGTGGGTCTATGTGCCACGTCGCACGCAGGTCTGGAGCGCCAGAATAGTCGCCCTCTATGACCCGCCATCCGTCAACATTTGCGACTTGGGCAGCCACCCTATCGCGGCGCTGCGGGCCCCAAAATGACGCAGGATTCATCGTTGTCCACTTGGTATCTCGACCTGTTCGCCCTGGTGCTGTGGTTGCCTGTCCAAGCCAGAACCCTATCAATGCAGCCGCTCCGGGCGCGACCTCGAGGTCAGCCACTTTCTGCCCCGCGTGGATGTCTGGGAGCGCCCGTATCTGCGCTGGTGTCGCCGCAATCAGATACCGCCACAACTCCGCAATCTCCGGATCCTTCTCGACCAGAACCGCCTCCCTGACGTTGTGCCGCAGCGAGTAGCATGCCCCGCCGGCAAACGGCTCGATCACCGGCACGCCTTCGAGAGGCGGTGGGTAGTGATGCGCTATGCGCCACTTGGATCCAAAGAACGAAAACATCGGCCTCACTTCGCCGCCCATGGCACGACGCGAAACGCCACATTAGCCCCGAGCGCCGCCTCTATCGCCGGTAGCCAGTCGGCCCCTGACAGCACCTTCACGGCCGTCTTCGTGCACTCGAGCACCACGAGTCCATCGGATACGCCGCCGAGCTTGACCGGGTTGAACCAGCTCGTGAAGTCCTCTCGGAACTGTTTCCGCAGTAGGCCCCTTGCGAAGGTCCACTCGCCGGGTGTGGGGGTGTCCAGCCATACGGGCTGATCGGATGACTGCATCGGCACAGTCAGATCACCGTCACCGTCAACAGGCGTCAGCGCTGGCGCTGGCCTGGAGCGCCCGTCGATCTCCTCCGCGTGCTTCTCCGCCAGGAACAGTCGCTCCGACCACCCCGCGCCATTGCCAGCGCTGACGCGGAGCACCGAGCTCACCGACTTGCTCGCGTCCGACTTGCCCGCCCAGCCCTCACCGCGAACGTCTCGCTTGAAGCGGTCGTGCATGGACTCCTTGCATGCTCGAGCGATGAGCATGGCCTCTCGACGGAAGTGAGCGACCGGTATGAAGCCGTGGCCGAGCTCGCGCCACGCCCTGACAACTGCATCGCCGTCGTCGGCACCGATCTTCCGCTCGCAGATGAACTCGGCGATGGCGTTCACCGCGTCGAGGATCTCGCCTTTCGGCTGCCCGGACTCGACAGCAGCTCGGCGGACAGCTTCCGGGAACCGCTGCCCGCTCGCCAGCTTCACCGTGCATTTTTCCTGAACCGGGGGGGAGGGGTCGCGCGAAGGCTTCCCCTTGTTCAATGGTTCAGTTGTTAGTTTTTCTGTTGTTAACCTACGCGCGTGGGGCGATTCGCTGGCGGACTTCTGGCGGTCGGCTGGCGATTCACTGGAGGTTTCTGCTCCATTATGCAGGTTGGCACTAGTCGGAGCTGGTGATTCGCTGGCGGTCGGCTGGTGAACTTCTGGCGATTCGCTGGTGATTCCGTCTTCCCAGGCTCCAGAGGCGATGAACGTTCGGACCTTGTGTGCGGTCCAACCCCACCTTTGGACGAGTGCCGAGCGGCCGGGCTTCCCCTTGCGGCCCATGCGTTGCTCGTTCGACCACCACCGGAGGTCCATGCCCACCGCGGCCTCGGGCCATGGGCGGGGGATGGTGTCGGCGATCTCGGGCCACTCGTCGGCGAACATGGGCACCCACGCGCGGCTCATATGTGCTTCCACGTGGCTCGATTTACGACCGCGTAAATGCACCCATTCGAGACGTCGTTGGCGTCGGCTAGCTTCGATACCGATATCCCGGAGGCACGTAGGAGCCTTATGCGCAAGACCTGAACAGCCGTCAGCTTGGACTTGACGTGTCGCTCACCGTTCGGCATGTTGGCGCGGCCTTTCGTCAACTTGTCCTGCATGTTGTCCAAGGGTGTGCCGGGCCTTAGGTGGCGGGGGTTGACACACGGTGGATTATCGCAGCTGTGGAGAATGAACGCCCTAGCTGGTATCGGGCCGACAGAGATCATGTAGCTGATCCGGTGCGCCCCAACATTTTTGTAGACGCCATGTGAGAGCGTTACGCTGAATTGGCCATACCCATGCGTAAGAGCAGCAGTCCAGGTCCAGCACCCGTCTGACTTGTTGACCTTTCGCCAAAACCGCTCCAGGTCTTTGGGCGTGAACGTGATAAGCTGCTCTCGTGGCATCGGGGTCTCCTATGACCTTAGATTGCTGGGCCGGTCGAGTCGCTGCTACGACTCCCGGCCCTCTGTCGTTTATACCACGTCGCGGCGCGGCGAACATGGGTACCCATGCGCGGCTCACAGGTGCACCACTTCGGGCTCGTCATTCGGGTAGACAGCGTCATGGGCCTCTCGCGAGTCGAAGACCACCATGAGGCCGACCACGCCGTCCGGAAACAACAACCGATGGCTGCCTCCGCCGACCGTGAATTCCGCCGTAAGAGTCACCACTCGAGCAATGTAGAGCGTCGTCAAGCCGTCGGGCATGTTATCGTCTGCGCGTGGCATCAGGGTCTCCCATGACCTTAGATTGCTGGGCCGGTCGAGTCGTTTCCGCGACTCCCGGCCCTCTGTCGTTCAGTGTAGCATAGTCACGGTGAGGCGGTTGAGCCGTTGGTCTGCCTGCCACTCGTCGAAAGTGGGGGGCTCGGTCAAGTGCTTGCCGTTCTCTTCGTCGCATAGGCCATCCCCGTAGCCTTCGCTCCAGCCCTCCAGGTAAAACATGTACGCCTCTCTCGGAGAGTAGAGTAGTTCCGTGGTATCGTTGTCTTGCATCGGGGTCTCCTACGACCTTAGATTGCTGGGCCGGTCGAGTCGCTGTCACGACTCCCGGCCCTCTGCCGTTTATACCACGTCGCGTCGAAC
>LAZR01000418.1_pt1 | contig 36583 bp, 63 predicted proteins | sample 329461 | NCBI WGS metagenome assembly LAZR01 (sample SAMN03002196, study PRJNA259156) | marine sediment metagenome | biome: sea floor; feature: Hydrothermal impacted sediments; material: marine sediment; isolation source: Loki non-amplified sample from Loki's castle hydrothermal vent sediment ...
GCTACAGAGAAGATAGGTTTTGATAGACTACTTAAACCTGGCAAACGTACTATCATGGCTGCTCTTAAAAAGGGTGGGTGGGAAGGGGCACAGGAAGTAATCGAGACAATGGGCCACAATCTTCTGGAATATTTTGGATATGATTATCGTAAACCGAGCGACATTCCAACCGCTGTCAAAGCAGCGTTTGATCATATAATGGATGGTTGGCAAGATGCTTTGGTCGGTGGTATCGGTGCCGGTGGTATAGTCAGTGTTGTTATGCCGGGTGTGCGGGGCAAAGAACTCAATGAACCAGACATAATCCCACCCACCGTAGAAGAACTCACCAAGAAACCGATTGAAGAAATCGAACCGCAAACAGAAGATCATGCCATAGGATATCAGTATGGCCTTACTAACGAACAAGTGGATAGCAGACTTAATGAAGCAGAACTGAGGTATCGAGAACTACAACTCAAAGATAAGCGAACCCAGGAAGAATTTGAAGAGTTCGTTCACCTTAAAGAAAACAGAACTAACATCGAAGCTCTAATAGAACAAGAAACAAAACCTATAACTCCACCTAAAATCAAAAGGACACAGAAGAATCTTTTGGCATTAGGTCACAAGATAGCACGCGAGGCTGAACTCAGTGATGAAGAATATCGTGACTTCGCTGAGATAGTGACTGGTAAGCGTTCTATGAAAGATATGTCTAAGGCAGAACGGAATGAATTTGTATCAGCCCTTGAAGAATCTTATGGTACACCGAAAGAACTGACTCCTGAAGATTATGATATGCCTATTACTGTTGCCGGTAGAGCAACTTCAATGCGTAAGATTTTTAACGAAGTTGGCAAAACTTTAGAAACACTTGCACCCAGGCGTGAAATACCAGCTGTTATCAAAATAGGTTTCGGTGAAGATAGCATATGGCAACGGGCAAAAAACTTTGCTACTGGTATTGATAATACACCACCTTATCATCTTGCGAGAATACTTGATAGCGGCATGGAAGGAATTTTTTCAGAAGTGCTTGATAAAGGTATTCAGCATGGTGTAGAAATTGCGGCAGGCCATGGGCGGCAAGTTACCGAAGTTCTCCTTAATAGATTACAAGAATTAGGCGTAACCGATAATGATTTAGCCAAAATGGGAAGATCTGTAAATCCAAGATTTCGGACTCATCAAATGATTAGCGAAGGTGCGGCTACTGAAACTTTTACTGAAACAATAAACAATCAAAACTATGAAATGACTTGGGCTAATTTAATACATATTTATCTATATAGCAATCAGGAAGCAGGAATGCGGCACATTAAAGGCGGTGGTCTGGTAATACATGGAAACATGACGGGTAAAATATCAGAAGAACGTATAAACAACATACGGCAGAAAGTAGAAGAGAACCCAAAAGCTAAAGCAGTCGCTGATACAATATTAGAAATTGGAGAAAAAATTTGGAAGCCATCAATAAATATGGTTTCGCAACGAACGGAAGGAAAAGATATAGCTACTGAGCCTAACTGGTTTGGTCTTAGGGTTTTTATGCCGCCGAGATTAGCTGGTAAAATTAGAATAGGAAAAATGGGTCAATTCGGTGTCAATTTCATCGAAGATAAAGGCATATTTCACGATAGAACTAAAAATACATTGCCATTAATTGTAAGTGATGTTTTTAGTGAATTTAGTTCTTTTGAAAATGCTACGGCTGAATATGTTGGTTTGGCTGAAGCTACGCGAACATCGAGAACTTTACTTAACAATTCTAATATAGCTACGACACTTGATCAAAAAGGATATGGTCGGGTGCGTCATAACATTCTTGCAATTCACAAACAAGCACAAAGTTTACCGGTATCAGAAGGTAATTTTTCAGCATTTTTTGCAAGGCGTTTACCAGCATTATACCGTGCAGTTTTGCACGCTAATCCAGGACTCGTGGCCAGTCAGAAAACATCAACTTCTAATTACGGTGCTTATGTCTCGCCGAAATATATGAAAAATGTAGTGGCTGGCTTAAGCTGGAAAAACATACAGAGAACATTAAGGTTATCAAACATCGCCTGGGATAGATTCCATATGGCCCACAGCAGTCTCGCATTAGGGGAAATGGCCCAGTCTGATGCAGTATTACGAATGTGGACTGGTGGCAAAAGCTCTGATATAAATAAAATGGGATGGGCGATAAAAATGGCTGATGGCAGTGCCCTGGCTGATGGTATGGTCATGGCCTGGGAAGAATATCAAGACGCACGAAATGATACAATAGAAGGATTTTCTGCCGAATGGTGGGCTAACAAAGACGTAGATAATATGCCTGAAATGAATATTGAAATGTGGGAAGAAATTCAAACCAAAAAGGAAGATGCAACACCGGAAGAAAGACAAATAGCTGAACAATGGAAAAACCTTGTTACAAAACGTGCTGAATATCTTTGGCAAAGGACGCAGCCATCATGGGATAAACATAATAGGTCATATCTTACATCCCAAAAAGGTTTAAGGCGGGTATATTTACTTTTCCGTTCTTTCCATGAGAAATCACTTACAATATTTAATGAAGCTAAATTAGATTACGAACATAGTTCAAAAAGCCTTGATGATAAAGCAAAGTTTGTCCAGAAGGGCGGTGCCGTTCTCACAGGTTATGCTGTCAATAAATTTATACGCCTTGCTATGGCAGCACTTTTATATAGAGAGCGTAAAAGTATTGTTAAGATTGGCGAAGAGTTTTTAACTTCTTGGATGGATATGTTTCCTGTATTTGGCAAAGCCCTTAAAATAACAGTCAATAGATTTATAGATACCTTAGCAGGAGAAAAAACAAGTTATATTGGTGAAGCATTAGAATCGTTTCCTGTTAGAGTAGTTAATATGGCATTAAAAGCTCCACCAGATATGGCAGAAGCAATAGCCCACCTTCTCAAAGGTGAAACTGAAGAAGCCGAAGAAGCTTTTATGCGTGGTATCGGCAGACTTGGCGAAAATGTTGGAATGTTATATGGTTATCCTGTTCCCAGAGTAAAACGCCTTGGGGCATGGTTAGAAGAGGAAAAAGAAGGAAAACCAACAGGGAGACGTGCTCCGGCTAAACGGACTGCACCAAGTAGAAGGAGTCCGAGATGAATGACCATGATTTGCTTGTGAGGATTGATGAACGTACTAAAACGATGTCTAAACAGTTTAGCAACCATATCAAACATCATTGGATGGTGACTATCCCTGTACTCGCAATAGCATTAGGGTTGTTGGTTGCTCTGTTGACTAAGTAAGTTCTCTTCTGGTATTTCTTATATCGTCAATGGCCTTGTTCAGTAATCCTAATTTTAGGTATAGCATATCTTCAAGGCAATATAATAACTCATGTTTAACCCTATCATCAAATTCTGATATTAAATGAATTGAAACTCGTACATCTGTTTTTAACCCCACAACATATTTTCGCGGCCTATCAATGCTCAGCTGTACCATTAATTTTAATTCTGGAAATTTTTTGTCTAAATAATTTTGTATTTTGTTTTTATCCATCTTTATTCTCCTATTAGGGCACGCCCTGCTGCATTATTTATTGGGATGCCTTGACTCCATAGAATGATTGTTGCGGGTATTTTAACTTTAACTTCTTGCTGTCGAAGTGTCTCATATAAATTTACAGCATTTTGAATTACTTCTTTCGGCACTAAACGAAATTGCCCATCGCGGCACCATAACACAGGATTAATTTCTCCACCAGTTAATGCATCGAGAAGGACTTCGGCAAGAAAAATTGTATCACCTGATTCTTTAATTGTGTCTATATTCATCCCATATTCTCCTTAATTTACAATATGAAGTGGGGTCGTCCCCACTGAATAACTGATCCCTGGGTGTGCCCTGGGAAAATGTGCCAATCCAATTCCCCCAACATACGTCCCGCAAAATCCTGATACCGTAATGGTCCCGGTACGCGATTACAGCAACGTACCGGGTCTTACCATGTGCAGATGTAACTCGTATAATCCAACCAGGATGCTCGGTGGGGGAAACAGGATTGAACCCCCCGAAGAACTCAACCTGGCCCTCGTACAGTGCCCGGACTATGGCTGGCCTTGGACAGTTGTTTTCCAGCCATAGGATAATGTGTGTGCGTGATTGGAAGTGGACTTGTTTCATAGTGGTTTTACGTTCTTATATATATTCATATTCCCCCAATGCACGATCCCGCCAGTTTTCAGATCTATGACGATCACAGGCTTATCATTATTTCCAATGACAAAATCCCTAAACGCATTATCTATTCTTAAAATCAATCGATCATTATCATAACAATGGGTAGCCAACCTCGCCACCGGCACCGGAATTTCCTTCGGTTTCTCCAACGCCTTAATCGCCTCAAACGATTCTGTGCTGATAGTATTTAACGGCACTATCTTGCCGTCTACTTCTGCTGTGATTTTAATGTTTGGCATAGTTTTCCTTTCTGAACATTTTTGACATATAAATTGACCATAGCCATTGTCAGTGTAAAATATCATGTCATCTGCACAAAATAATCCTTCACACTGTACACAATGTTTATGTAATGCGTATTCACTTATCAATCCACTCTCCTTTTAGCCTTAGCCACAACAGCCTCGACCTCTTCAGGACTATAATCACCCTTACGTTTCAGAGCACGACCAATAGCGGCACCACCTGTGAATCCCGCAAGAATACCGATCAAACTTAACGGTTGATCTTCGCTACCCACAATGATGCCTTGGAGATATTCAGCTTCTTTAATGTTGGCATTGATGAAGCCAATAGCATCACTGTTAGCATGATCGTCATCTTCAGCTGCCCGCAGATAACCAATCTGTTCTGTTCGATGCTTGATGATAATCTTGGTACGGAGTTTCTTCACGTTATGCAATGAATCAATTTCCTTGAAGCCATCGAGTGATCCTTCGACATATTCATAAGATTGTTCCGTTACTGTAGTTGGTGTCACCCGGTCCATCATGGATCGACAACTGATGACAGCGAGGGATGTGATACATGCTATTACTAATAGTAAGTTTGTCTTGTTTTTCATTTCTGTTCCTTTCAATTATTTTTGGTAGGACATTCTTTACATTCCCAAGGCTTACCATGACCTGTAGACCATTTATGGATAGTTATCAAGAATCTAAAACATAGAATTTTTACCCATAAATCATAGTCCCTACTATCATGGTCTTCACGAGAATCATAGCGAAAATGCCAACCCACATAAACAGGCAATGCTATAAAACCATCAAGAACACGACAGCGTCTTACCCCTATACATATTTCTTGTTTATCATTGCTGACTAATACTTTATACATCTCATTCTCTCCTAACTAACTTTTAGGCCGACCCAAGTACACTGAGTAAACCCAGTCCTGTAATTCCAGACCCTTATATGTATATTGTCTCCTGTCACCAATCTTAGCACGGAAATCTATAATGGTTGGACAGGCTTGTTTTAACCAACGACCGAAGTAAATATTATTGCCAGCTTTGTGCCCTGTCTTGACACACCACATCTCCCATGCTTCGTATAACTGACTTTTGGTTGTATAAGCATCTGCACTTTTAACGCAACACTCTTTTACAAATGCTGTCACAGGTGCAGTTATTTCTGTTAGCTGTTGTAAGAGTGGTTCAGAAGATTTGGGCATGGTGAATCGACCCTGTTCCCTAAGATCTTTCAAACCTTGTAAAGCAAAGTTAATGAGTTTACCACCACGGGCCTCTTGGCGTAACCGATCTTTCAAAGTGAAATCTTCTCTGCCAATATATGAATTGGGAAAATTAAGAATTATAGATCTGGCCACAAGTGCTTTAGCCGGGTCTGAAAAACCAGGAAGATCATTCATAGCGATAGTAAATCGACAAGTCAGATAAAGATCAAACGGCTGTATATATTTGGGATTCACCGTGATTGAATCTCTACCAGTTACTTGTAATATCGTTTGCAACGCAGCATCAGCTTCACCTCTTCTCGGTGTTCTTGCGTCACCAAGTGTGGCGGCAAGTTTACCTATAAGCGAATACAGTCCATGTGTATTAGCCAACGCCTGAAAGCTTGTAGCATTATACTGATTTTTACCGAGCATACTATGTAGTGTTTCAAGTATTGTACTTTTGCCTGATCTTGCATCACCGATGAAAATCATTAATTTCTCTTGTGTCATATCCGGCACGAGGTTATAACCGAACCACTGAGCCAATGCCTGAATACATTCAGTATCTTCATTGAATATCTGATTACAGGTATCTGTATATAGACTGGACCAGGCGTTCTCATCGAAGGCGTAGGGGAAAACATTATAAGTGAATAATCGTGGGTCGGGATTATGCAATACAATATTATCCTTCATATACTCATTTACATCAAGCATACCGTTCTTGAAAATTATAAGGTTATTTGGGTGCGGGTGTTCTTCTTTATCGAGCCATACAGGGGGATCTTTTTCTATCGGGCACCATCTATTCATAGCATCGATGATGTCGTTTACTTTAGATCTGGTAGGTTTATAAGGAACTATATTCTTCACACCCATAACATTTGTTTTTACAAATTGTTTACCCTCAAGAAATTTATATAATTCCCCTTTGAATAATGCTACAGATAACTCTTCATAGTGATCTTTAACCCACTGCATCCACTGACCACGATAATTACGAAGTATTGGTATGCCATTAAGCATATGTGATTCATTCATAAACCGTTCAGCAATAAGAAAAGCCACATCATTTTCAAACACATCAGGATCTATCTCTTTATTTTCGTCACCGTGTTCACCAACATATTCAAACAGTGAAGCTTGGGTAAGGCCATGCTGTACCCACTGTCGCGTGTCTTTAATATCTTTTGGCGGGAGTATACATTTAATATCTTCAACTGCATCTTTGATGTTAAGAAAGGTTTTCTGCATTCCTTTCTTACCAGCACCAGCGTCATTGTCACCTATGATCCATACTTCGTGACTCGTAAGAGGCATTTCTTTAAGGATGTCCATACCCCCTTCAGCAGAAGGCCGACCAATAGCAACGAAACCGAGTGACGCGGCGGCACATACATCACTTGCACCTTCGACAATGATGATGGGAAGTTCAGTTTTGGCAATAACTGCTCGGCCTGTTTCCAGTCTTTGACGGCTCGCATCAAGGATATGGAGCCAACCGGAACCCGGCAATTCTTTAACAGCTTTGTTGCTAATACGACTACAAAGAACCGCAGAAGGATTCTCTGGATCATCGGATGAAACCATACACCAGTCCGGTTTTCCACATATAGGACATATAACACCCGCGTCTGCGATCCGCACCCAATGGAATTTCCCTGCTTCATATTTTTTATCTCCTATCGCATGGTCTGAATTGTAGGCGTAAATCAGACCACGTTTAGATCCGTGTTCCATAAATTTCTTGCCGCTGTGGTATCGCTTGAGCAAACCGATGATGTCACCTTTGGCATCACGCTCGGCGAACACCCAAGCATACTCACCAGGATAATAACCGACACCGAGTGTTTCTAAAGAAGTTACAGTGACACCAAGTTCTTCGGCAAAGTGCTCTAACATGCCAGTGATGACATTATTTTTGAATACTTCAAATTGTTCGGCGAAGGTTAAATTCACAGTTTATCACCTGCTACCATAAGAAGGACTATCCATAAAATTATAGCCATCGCTATTAACATATAACCCATATCACACCTCAAAAATAGATGCTGGCGGGCAGGGCACCAAGGTCACGAACCTTGTGACGGTCTTATCTCGTATGAGCGTTCCGCAGTATGCCCTAAAGCATTCCAGCCGCCGCCAGCATCACACATACATATCTTAAAACTTAGCAACACTCTCCAACGTCTTATCCCTAATCATCACCCACTGTTCCGGGGTGACATCTTCTGATACAACATCAGGACCAGCAATCTCGGCAATAGCACCATGCCACACTTTACCGATCACTTTATCATTGATAGAAGGATCACGCAGTTCTACAATAGTATTCCACGCTTCGTTCATAGTACACGCAGTTTCATCTGGCTTAGCCGGTGGCACTACAGCATCTTTTGATTCTGGTTTCGGTGGTGGACCAGCAGGTGGTGCTGTTACAGCATCAGTCTTGGCCTTAACCTTAGCCACAGCAGCTTTATTCTTTGCTGACTTAGCAGCCATCTTTTGTGCCTTTACTTCAGGTGAATCAGGTGCGGTATCATCGGCAGGTACTCGTGCTGGATGTGTCTTAGCCGGAGCTTTGGCAGCAGTAGCTACGGGTTTCGCTGTTGCATTCTTTGCACCCATAGCAGCAAATTGTTTATCTAAGCTCTTTAACTCAGCAGCATCAAGTTTACGAAGCTGCGTTCCTGGCTCAGCATCATACATATCAATCCAGTTGACCTGATATGGATAGGTGGCCTCTTCATAAGTATTCTCACCAATCCTGACCTGAAACTCAAGATCGTCATACTTGCCGTTAGCAAGTTGTATCAATGATCTGCCATCCCAGTTGAATACTTTCTTGACCTGATCCATACTAAGCGTGGGTCCAATCTCTCCACCCTTCTTTTTAATGGCACCATAGAGGCACAAGAATGCAGTGATCTCAGCTTCACCGACACCCTCTATGCCAGTATAGTCAAACCACTTTCCTTCTTTTACATCGTAGACTTCTGTAAGGAGAACTCTTGCATTGAACCACGGTAATTCTATGTCAGTACCTTTCTTCTTTCTTTTATCAACGCCGTGTTCAAGAAGTTTACATCTGAATGTTCCGATTCTGTCAAGTCCCATGTTTTACCCTTTCATTAAATTGTTGATTTCCAAAGTATTATTTTCTATATCCTTTTTAGTTTTTTCTAATCTTGTACATAATTTTTCTGTCGGGCGTTTAGTGATTCGATAACATACAAGTAATTGTTCTAAAACGTCTACCCGTTCCCAAAGTAATTTAACTATATTCATCTCATCACCCTTTCAATAAATTTTTACACTTAATACATACTGTACAGTCAGACGGTATCGGTGTACCACAAGCACACCGTGTTAATCCGGCAGCATCTAACAGTTGGTTCACATCTTTATTCGTGACTGATTCTGGTACAGCATCAGGTTTGTATTTCGCCATGAATGCTTTGAACTGTTCGTCTGATAAGATCTTACGCTTATGCTGTTCTCTTGCTATTAGTATCGACATATGTTCAAACGCAACACGGTCACAGGCTGCTGCTTTGCCGGAGTCTAAGTGGCAGTATTTCGCTTTAAGCCCACTGTTACAAGGACACAAACTGTTTCTTTTAGGCTCTGGCCCTTTGAACTTTATACCCATGAGCAAATTCTCCAAAATATTTTATCTCTGCTTTTCGCCGGGCTTGCTTAGCTTCTTGTCTTGTTTTGAATCTTCCAAGATGAATTGATTTATTATTAAATCTAATATGAGCTATCCACCCGCCATTATAAAAACCGTATCCTTTGCCGCCATTATTAAAATGGTTTTGTTGAGGTGTGCAAATTCGCAAGTTGTTTCGTTGATTATTAAGTCCATTACGATTTATATGATCTCCTTGCCGTTTATCACCAAAATCAAGACCTAAAATTAAACGATGCATTTTGAGAAGTCCTCTTGGTTTCCATATGCTACGACAAGCGTACCAGATATTTCGTTCTTTATGAGCGTGCCATTTCCACTGATTTAACCATTCAAAATCAGCATCATCAACTAAAGCATATTTACCTTGTGTGAGTTTAATTTTCCTCATCTGGTCCTTTGAATTTTATGCCCATTAGTCACCACCTTCCTGAGCTTGTTTGGGACAATCGTCTTTCTCGCAATAGTCATTATAGCGAGTAGGAACTTTTATTTTGCATTTACCAGAATCAGCAATATGTTCTTTACATTTTTTATGCAACCATTTTTTATATTCTTTCATCACTCACCACCCCCTTCCTTTGGAATATCACGCCATGCCTCATCGAACAGGAACTTCCAAATTGAATCATCCGCAGGATTGTCAAATGATACTACAGGAAATCGATACGGAATAGTCCGTGACTTGGCTTTATAATGAACCTCTGGTGCGTGAACATGAATAATCCTATTGCCGGTTGATGTAGCCTTGGCCACCTTAGCCTTTTCACTATCTTTAGCAGCTACCACGCCCTCATTACTAATCTTGAGCACATGATCTGCCCACTCACACCACAGGCCCCAGATCGCAGGAGTGGCACCATGCTTAGGTTGTAATTTGGGTACATCACAGAGATAATCTTCACCACCGGCGTTAGCAATGGAGATCTGATTCATCTGGCAAAGAATACATACGTTTTTGCCACGCCTGATCAGTGCATCGAAATCTGCAAGAGGCAAACGCATGGTGTCATACAGATGGCGATAGCCTTTACCCCACCCATATTGTTCGATGTTCTTCATCAGAGTACCCTTGTCACCCGTGACATTCTCCAACATCCAAACAAGTACCCAATCTTCAAGTATATTACCAGTATCAACGACAAGTGTTTCATAATCATCAAGAAGATCAGGTTGTTGTGCAGCCATTCTGAAATCATCGAATGTTTCTATACCGGGAATGTATTTTAGTTTTTCACCAGTGACGGGGTGCCGAATTTCACGGCCACCATCGTCAAGGCCAGCAAATACAGGTGTGGGCAGCATTGAGGCAAGTGTGGTTTTACCCATACCTGAATCGGCATACTTAATAATCTTCTTGCCCCCATTATCATCACCCCAAACAGCTACTTGGAATGTCTTATTGACCGTTTTCTGCTGCTGTTGTTTGGCGGCTTTCGGTTTTGCAGACATCACAGGGGCAAGAGGGGCTTTTGCTAAAGGTTTCTTTGGCGGGGCTTTCGATAATGTCATCTCGTTCTCCTTGTAATTTATGGTATATTTCATCAACTTTACGGCTGGCACAGTAGTCGACCAGGTGGATTAATTGTGCGAAGGCTTTTCGGTCTGGGGATGGTATATTGTCTGGTCTGTATGCGGGATCAGTTGTCCATATCCCCATGTGGCCAGCGATTCCTGCAAGTATTCTGGTGCTTACACCCTCACCAGCATCGAGATCTAACATCTTCTTAACCAACGTCACTCCATGCGTCCCTGTCACACCTTGTTCAAGTGAATAGCCTTGTGCGTTTAAGCCTTTGCCATTCTTGAGCATGTCATGTAACAGGAGTGTTGCGATAGCCTCATCATACAATAAGTGATCAGGGATATTATACAATTCCGGTGAGTTACCTAATGCTCTTAACAATTCAAGTCCCCACCACACAGCGAGCTTGGTGTGTCGTACCAGACCACCTACACCAAGTGATACCTGCGGATGGTATTTGCCTGTTGTGCTGCACGGACAGGTCCAGAAGTAATCAGGGCAGAGTTTGTCGAAGCAGTCGATGACAAATTGTTTGATTTCTTTGGTGTGTATCTGGCTTAGTTCATGTGCAAATATGGTTTCAGCTTTGGTCATGATTTTAATTCCTCTTCAAGTTCATCATGTGCTATTTCGCCGCCACAATTAGCCAATGTCATAGCCCACTTCAAAGCTGCTCGCCAACCTTTTTTATATTTTTCCTGGGTATCGAAGGAAAAATCTTCTGCATCTTCTCGCATTGGTAATTCGATATACCACTTCTCAAACTGTTCCATCACTCACCATCCTTCCTAAATATACATTTCATACCATCAGGCACATGATCCTGATCGACAACCTCTCGGTTATAGCACTGTTCTATATAATCACATCGGAATGTAGCTTCACACTGATGTTCATTAGTATAGAACCTACCTGACCTAATCATAAACTGCATGTTCTGAGCTATATCATAAAGCTCCTGTTCAAACGCTTTCAGTTCAGCATCAGTTCTGGTAAGCTCTACACACCGGAAGTAAAACTCAGGGCGTTCAGTGATGTCTTTGAGTAATCGAGCACCGAACATATCAGGTGTTTCACGGATGGTGAAAGTGCCTTCTTTGGCACCGGGTTCAATAACTGTTGACACACCATTTACTTTTCCACCTGCTTCTAATTTTCCTATTCCTGTTTCTCTTTGGTTCCAATCCCCAAAAATTTCAAACTCTTGCCCACAATACATCCCATCAGCCACAAACTTCTTACTGTCACCCTGAGTGAGTTTCTTCGGTCTGATTGTCGGCTTATGATATACATCGTACTTAACTGTGTTAATGAGTGGACCACCTTTTCCACAATTTTCACAAGGGTGTGACAAATGATTAAGACAACCGGGATGTTCACATGGTATTTCTTTTTGTTGCATCCTTCTGGCAGCATAGATATACATAGTAGTCTGAACATCGAGGTTCAAGTGACCCCAATAAGTCGAATCAGGATCAATAGACTTACTGGTTGACTTGTGTTCCTTGACAGCAATACCGTTGGCAACTTCAATCAATTTATCTATCCGGCCTTTGATAAATACATCAGGTACAGGATGTCCAGTCTGGGGATTGAGTAGTGGTAGGCTGAAATATTGCTCAGTAGCGACAACTGGTTCGAGTGCGTCACCGTAATGCCAACGATAACCGGCAAGTGCATGAAGTAATGTCACTCGCTCGGCCTCTTTAGCTTCAGGATCGTTGAACTCTATGCCCTCATAAGCCCTGTTCAGTACACGGGTTACGACAACCATGATGTCATCGGGGACTACGTTAGTGTCTTCACAGATTACACAAGGTTCCGGGTCCTCGTGACATGGTGCATTAGGACAGTCACTCCCCGGCACCAGGGCAACAGTTTCAAGTAGCAGATGCCAGTTGGTCCCGATGCGTTGTGACTCTTTATCTTCAATCGGTCTGATGCCGTAGACATATGCATTCCTGAATCTTATTGGGCAAGCCTTAAATGCACCGATAGATGAAGCTGATAGGATTAATTTTTTCATTCTGGTTTCTCCATATCAGTTTCCCATTTAGTGCACCTTAAACACCATCGCTGATAATACCTGTGGTTAATCATAACCCATGCTCCCCACTTGTGTTCTTTCTTTAGCCAACAAATAATTGTTCCGATCATACTTTCGCTCCTAAACTGCGTAAACTATCTTCAACTAAGTCTTGTATATCACGAAGTGAACTTATCAACCTTGTTCGTATAAGTCTGCGTAAATTTTTATAATTTTTTGTTGATTTCACATGACACCGTAATACTTCTCGACCACTTATATCGAAATGACTACTTGTATGTATGTCAACAAATGCAATAAAAAGTTCTTCAAGAGTCTCACGGGATTGTATTGGTTCGGATATGTTCAAACCTGCAACAATGCCAAAATTTTCACAAATTTTATCAAAACACCTTCTAACATTTTTGCCAATTATTGGCGATGGAGTTATTGGCCGCGTAATCATATCCACTCTCCCATAAAATGCTCTAACTCTTCGACACCGTGCACCACAAAGTATAATGAATTATTAGCACGAACATCTCTCATGCGGTCTTGCTGCTTCTTACTTTGTATACCACCTGATCCACGCTTCGTTTCAATCTCGAAGTGTTTACCCCAATTATTTTTCAACATACCATGTATATCTCCCGATCCAAGTATTCCATACGTCCCCCATTGTCCACGCTCATTCTGAAACGTACCGGCATCATGGCGATTGCGGAACACATGATGCTTTTTCAACCAGTCTAAACAATCATCTAACACATCACACTCAAGCTTCTTAGGATCAACCGGCACTACTGGGTGTGTCCGTATGCTCCCGTCTTTAGCTCCGATACGTTTCACTTTCTCTCCCTTGCGTATCTGGTGATAGGCGTTGGCGAGGTCATTGAATTTTTGGAGTTTAGTCTGACGTTTCATCATCAATATTTTCTATACAAAGTTTACGTACAGCAACCTTAACAAGTCTAACTGCACAAGTTTTACAAATTTCTTGATTTAGAAAATTATGCTTGATCTGAATACGCACCCACCATGTAGTTCTTTCTTTACTGATGAGGCAAGGCACATCTACTGTCCGGTGCATTTCTAATTCATTTTTGCGATTTTCAATATCATAACCAGTAAAATCTTTGCCACAAACATCACATATTCTTTTTTTAATCGACATTATCTCTCACCTCTGACTTTCTGACCAGTCCACTGTAGCCAATTATGTTTCTTCATGTGCTCTTCGGCCTGCTCGATACGTGCTTCAGGTTCCAGAATATCAACCCGATGAATCGCACGCTTGACTGTATAGCGGATTAGGTCTATGTGTCGTTTGAATTGTTTCATTTGATTCCCCTCATTAATGGTGATCTGAATTTAGTATCCCAAAACGCTCTTTCAAATGCTTCAGCAAGTTCTCTCGTATGTCTTTTGTGGCATTCAGCATAATATTTAGGCCATCGTTGTTCTCCAAGATCAGCGATAACAATATGCTTAGCTCGTTCTCCGCGTATCCCTATGATCGGTGTGACTGGTCCACCCTTCAACAACTCACCAGGACACACAACAGCAGCCCCGCATACGGTGGCCAGAGATCTAAGGAAGGTTCGGCGGTTCATAATCCTGTCCAATTTGGATCAGCGTGTTTTCTATGCATGATCCTCTTTATATAATGTTTAGTATAAGGTACAGAAGCATAGTAATGCAACCACCTACTATGTCTGTACCTTATTCTATTAATTAAATATAATAACCACTTAAAAGGATTCAAACTATATTTCATTTACAAAACCTTTCACTAATCTTGGCATCGATCCCCAAAGGCAGTCCCTCGGCCCAGGCCGGACCTTGTAGCATTATGTCACTCATAGTTTGCAAGTCTCTTTCAGCAGTTTCTTTCGGCACACAACCAATCAATTCATCGTAGGTATGAATTACGATTCTTATTCCAGCATCTTCACACTTCAACAACCAATACCCTAATAAACAACGACACATTGCCTGAATCAAATTCTCCGTGATAGATCCACCCCATAGGTGTCCGTGTAAATATTTAATATTGTTATCTTTAGGTGACACTGTAGCGTGACGATAGTTCATTACTCGTCCTGATGGGAGTTTCATACAAGTGGTGGATCCCTTTCTATAAAACGATAATCTGGCCGTTGGTGAAATTTCATAGGTTGTTTTTTCGTTTGGATACTTGGTGGGCCATCGGAAACACTTTGCGATTTCTTCCCAGAAGGCAGGAATGTTAGAATACTTAGTTCGGTAAATCTTAATGAGCTTGTTAATGAAATCCCAATCATATTTTCCACTGTCGAAGAGGGGACGAAGAGCATCATTCTGTCGGCAACGGTCAAAAAAGGTGTTAGCCCCCATGCCATAGCCGCACCCAAGGATAGCATCTTTCCCAAAGCCTCTTCTAATATCAGCCGTTTGGCCTTCAGGAGTTTTCTTTTCTTCCTCTGTTGGCTTCCAAACTTTCGCTTGAAATAAGTCCGTAGCGAACATAGAGTAAATATCTTCACCATCTGCAAATCCTTTCAAAAGATCATCCTGGTGTGCTACCCAGGCTAATTCACGTGCTTCAATTTGGGCACTGTCAACAATTATAAGTGTATAACCATCTGGTGCCATTAATGTTCCGCGTACTTGTGCTATCAGTGGATGAATAGGACGGCCACGACCTTTGCCGCCCAGATTCATCGGATTCCAGCCGCCTGTTCCTGACCATCGCCCGGTATGTGCCCCATAGTATTTTAATGGCATACGGATTAAGCCACCGCAACACTTAGCTTGTGAAATCATGCGGTGGACTTTGCTCTGATGTAATGGCCAGCTTGAACAGGCGGCTTTAGCTCGGCACAAGTCACGTACTTTCTCGTCCTTGTGTGTCAACAGATACTGAAAAGCTACATCGTTTTGGGCAGTAGCCGGGATCATTTGGTTCTTACCCTGTTTCATCGGTACTACTTCACCATCAGGTAAAACATCTAAGAGAATAGATGGGAATATTTTCTTAGCACGCATTATCTTCGGGATATTTGGCTTCGCCTTAGTTCTGTATCTGAGGACCCAAGGGACTTTTGCGAGATCTTCAGATAATGCCCCTTCCATATTATTTGCGATCTCCTTAGCTTGCAATACATCAAGTTTAAGGGTTGGCTTAAGATATAAGTTAAGAGTATGCCGAGCCAAGTCAAGCTCTGTACCAGGATTATCAAGCATAGGCAAAAGAATTTCGAGTAGCGATTTTTCACCTTTAATATCCCCTAAACAATATTCTTTCATAGCTTGGCGTTGCTCTGGTGACATCGTTTCCCAGTATAATCCTTTGAACTGTTTGGTATTGCCCTTAGCCGGGAGTTTGAATAGCTTGCACAGATCTTTCAATCCTTGGCGCATACGACTATCAAAGTATCGGCTAAGGTCCTCGATGTCGATAGTGTAGGGCGGGTAGATGTCGAATTTCTCTACCAGGATCAGACAATCGAACTTATTATTCTTGGCAACCACTGTACAGTTGTGTAATGCTTTTCCAAACTTTTCTTTCAGCCGCTCGATCATATAAGGCACGTAGGGGCCAGGAATGAACCGTGGTATGTTATCATTAAACTGAATACCCAAACCGGTAAAAGCAAATCGGGGATCAGTGACGTACTCAATAATTGATAAAGCATTCTTGCCTGTGCCCAGGTGGTAATCGGCACTGAAGTAACACTCAAAGTCGAGCAGCAGGGTGTCTGTTGGCCAGTTTATTTTGTTAAGGATTTGGGTTATCATTTGATCGCTTTCACTTCCACAGCCTCAGAATAATAACCATTCGATTCACCATACCACCGAATAGTCACAGTACCTTTTGTTGTGCTTAAAGTGTAAAATGTCCAAGTAAATGAATCCTGATATTCTTTGTCTATGCCTGGAGGATTTTCATCACTATTTGTCTTTTCAAATGCCTGCACGATAGGAGTATTCAATAAATCATTAAGATCTCCGCATATATCGTCCACTGTAACTGATTCACAACAATCTTGATAGTGTGACATTTCATAGGTCACATCATCTGAAGTATGAAAAATAATTTCATCAGCACTTTTGTCAATTTTAATAAGTGTCTTGCCAATTAGTTCTTCTATCATTCTATCACTCTCCCATTTCTCTTAATCAAACCCTGTTTCATCAACTTATGATACGCCTTTTCAAACTCACTGAACGTCATCTTCGTTGTAGCATATTTATCACGCAATGCTCGTTCTTCTTTCGTTGTACTATATGGCCTTGGTTTGCTGCCTTTACCCATTAGTTACCCCACCGTTTTGCTGCACCTATATGAGCAGCACACAAACGAGAACAGAATTTTTGATATTCACGCCGCCGTATAAAATGTATACCACAACGAGAACAATTAGTTTCAGTGCCACGACCCATACCAGTATATCTTTGTGTGTTTTTACTTTGTTCTTTATGTGTCGCCCACCTCAAGTTACCCGGCACATAACCTTTATCATTATTTATACGGTCAATAGTGAGGGAATGATTCGTCCATCCCGGCAACGTGCACAGATAAGCAGCAAACCATTCAGGTTGTTTAATCCATTCTTCCCAAACCTTAATTCCTCTGCCGCCATAAGCATTATAATTTATTACTAATGGATTACCACACCTATCAATAGCATGATGTACGGCATTGATAATTTTTCTTAGGTGTTTGGCCGGAACCCAATATTTTTTATTTCTGCCCATTCCAACCTCTGTTCTTAAACTTGGATTTATGGTAGCGTTCTAATGTTCCACACGGCATAATGAAATGCTGAGGTACACCATCAATGATAACCGCTGCCGATAAAATAGGTCGTTTCCGCATATGTTTACCATAAGCAAACTGCCAAGCATCAACGTCAATTCCGCAGCCTACATCCATGCCAAATGTCCGCTGATCTGGGTTTGCTGACCACTTAACACCTGACGCTGTATGACAGTGTCCCATAGACACAGACATCAGATGATCCTTCATGGCATTATACGCCGGGTATAAGCCACTCCTGCCAATGCCATGAAAATGATATACTCTATCGATGATAATATCTTCAACCCATTTCCAAGTTGGTGTATTCCATACCGTGTTGAAGTTACGTAGATATTGAGGTGGGATATTGACTGATTCCGCGAGTCGGATAACTCGCATATCGTGATTTCCTATAGTGATAATAGCGTTTGGGAAATCTTTATACCATAATCGCATTCTTTGTTTAGTCAACTGATACTCGTCATTGGGACCGGGACACATTGGATTTGCAGCATGGAAACTAATCGCATGATGATCACAAATGTCACCCTTTATGATTGTTTTGGTCGTCTTATATTTCCGCCGCAGATCTCGACAGAACGCTCGATACCCAGGATGTGCTACAGGTTCATGCGGATCGCCTATGTCGAGAACTCGGCTCATCTTAGCTCCTTAAAACAAACTGTGCAATCATTCCAACAGCAATTTCTGCATCTTTAAAGATAAACACAGGTATATGGCATCGAACAGCATGATCAAGCTCAACTTTACAGCCTGACACCACATTACCAAACGGTGCATAAATTAGAACAGCATCACAACCTTCGATTATCTTACAATCAACAGCAAGAATATTATCCCTGGTTAATACATTCATTTTATAGGCAGTGAACACAAACTCTTCCATCTTAGCTGGAACATGGATGTCTATATCAGGAGTAATATGTTCCCAAATATAATTCGCTACTGCCATCGCCGCTTCATTGTTTGTCTGCACATCTTCAGCAGTAGCTTTATCACCAGCTTCGCCTTGTATGGGATGTGATAAGTAAAATCTCATGTTTTCTCCTTTTCCAAATACGCAGCCAAAGCCGCTTTTGCTTCTTTTTCTGTTGGCCAGTAGCCAGGGGCTTCGTCGAAATTGTGATTGTTCCAACCTGTAGTGTCTTTATGGAGCTCATTATCTTTATACAAATATTCATTCATTTTAGTTTTAACTTGCCACCCACACCATTCCCCAATATCAACAAAACTTATTCTCCACCCTTCAGGAACAACGAACGGCTTAAAATATTTCTCCATTAATAAAGCCTGAAGCAATATATTGTAATTACGATCATCAGTAAGCTTTTCAATCCACCATTTTTCAGGGCGACACTTGCCATCTATTAGTTCATCGAGTCCCTGCCGGAGAGAAGTTCGATGTTTCAGCCACATGCCCCGCAAAGCTTCAATAGGTGATACACCATCCAATTTAGCTGCGAGTTTGAAATTGAACAGCTTATCATCATCAGCAGAATAATCAGCCGATTTAGAACACATCACATCTTTCATTCGTTTGGTTTCTTGCTCTACTAATTTATCGAATGTTTTGGAATCCATATTCATTCTCCTTTTAAGTAATCTAATTAGTCCGACTCTTTTTCATTCTTACTCCGTCTGTTGATGTGGCCGCAAGCGAAAGAGCCGGAGTAATAAGACTGATTAAAATTTATGTATAACATCTGCATCCATATCAGGACTATAACTCAACACTCTGCCTTTCGACTCGGTGAAACAAGCTCCCTTACCCTTCGCTCTTTGTAACGCTTTATATATCGAATCGGGAGTTGCTTCAAAATGTTCTGCTATTTCTTCGACAGACCAACCCTCAACATAATACAGGTGGTGTCGCTCTGCTTCCAGCCTGGTTAATATCGGGAAAAAATGCGGGAAAGCTTCCTCAACACGCTTTAGTGCGTCCGATATTACCGATTGGCTAACGCCCAGTTTTTTTGCTGCTTCTGTTTGGCTTAGGCTATCAAAATCATGGTGTACTAATCTTAATATCTGCTCTTGTCTCTTTGTTATAACTCGTTTCATGTTATCCCTCTATACTACAGTAGGATTAGCCCTTATTATCGATTCCCCAAGAATAAATCTGAAAATTTTGTGGATATTCTTTTATCGGACATTTCTTGACCGTTTCCATTTTATTATTTCGGTTAATCGTTGTTCAATATCCTCTATTGGAAAAATCCATTCACGCGGATAGTATTCTAACAAATCTTGAACTGTAAATATGCCGAGTTTGTTAAACAATTTTACTCGGTTCGGCCCAATGCCTTTGGTATATTGTATTGGTGTATCCAAGTTCATAAGCTCTGGCCAGCCAGATAAACTGGCCATCGCCTACACACTTGGGTGTTTTACAGTCAGAGATTTACCATAATATTTTAACGAAACCGCCTTTTAATTGCCTCTAATACAAACGTGAGGACTTGGTGTTAAAATTTATGTGTAACTTTAGAATCCATCCACGGAGAATATGTATCTACTCTATGAAGACAATTAGGTTGAAGATATATTCCCTTTTTACGCATATAATATACTGTACGAGCAGCGGTTTGCCATGTGACTCCCAGGTACTTACTGATCTTCGGATGTGTCATACCCATTACTTCGCGTAAAATATATATATCCATCTGTCGCGGTGTGAGAATAGGAAAAAGTTGTGGAGCTATCCTCTGCATCTTACGCATATGACTGTTGATACATTTCAATGAGACACCGAGCATCGCCGCTACCTGCTTTGTAGTTAAGCCGCCGAAATCGTGATGCCGCATCCGGTATATCTGTTCCTGGCGGTGTGATATGAGTCGTCTCAATGTACTACCCATTGTATTTCTGATCGCGTTACCAGTATATGTGATGTGTTTAGAATCTTCTTGAGTTTATCAACACACACCTTAACAGCAGTACCTATATGGAAAGAACTGTTAATCTCAATAATCTGGCACGGCCTGTAATTATTACCAAAATATGCCATGCCGGTTAGAATTACGAAGTCACTCGCCAGTTCCTTAACAGCTTCGATCACAGCTTTCTGTTTGTTGAATCGTTGTTCGATCTGGATTCTGTATAGCATTATGTTACCTCACTTTCCTAAAAATTCGTGTGTTCTTCGGCAATTCCCACAAGTAACCTCCTGCCTGGTTTTGGCAACTTCACCTTGATTGCCCAAAGCATAAAAATCTTTATTACAAGCTGCTGGCCCATTTTCAGGAACATTAGGTCTTGTTGGTACAAAATGTTTCTTTCTCATATCACACGTTCCTTTCAATCTTAATCGTTACATTTTCAGTTGACTGATACGCATCGAGTGCTTGTTTGAATAGTTCATGCCATGAGTTATAGCTTGAATTAAGATATATCATGTTGTCATCCAAGACTAATCCGTTCTCAATCTCATGTCCGAGATATGCCGCCAAATACTGAGCCAATGGTTTCGGCTTGTGTGGACAGTCAACGTTGTGCTTACATTCTTTGCAATCACCGTATTCGATCTCCGGTGTGCCTTGTCGTTCAGCTTCAATTATAGCTTCAGACATTATGGTTGCCATATCAGCAGACGGTTGTTCTTCCCAAACAAATTCATTGTTAGTCATTTTTTCAAACCAAGTTTGAGCTATTCTGCACGCATTTAATAAATCCATATTTTCACCTCTACTTTCTTTTGTTTTTAATATGTTGTTCCCGTAATCCAATCTTTTACTAAACATAAATGAGAATAATAATAATAATGAAGCGTATTCTCACTTCCCATATCTCCTTTCAAGTGATTTTCGAGAAGCCACGACTTTTTCATAGACCAGCTTCGCTACCTGCTCGGCATTCTTAATGCCATATGAAGCAATAAACCTATCAGCGAAGCTCTGTGCTATTCCTGGTATCGGCTTATCGAGTTTGTTACTACGTTTGTTTCGTGTTCTCATGTTATCGTTCCGCTATTCGTTTCATAACTTCTGCCATACACCACCCAAGTATAAATCCCATTACAAATTCCATAGTTCACCACCTCTACTTTCAATTAAACTCATAAGCTCCGACTGTCCGGTAATGATTGTAGACAGCCGTTGCTTGTGGGTTTAGTTGATGATCTGCACTTCGGCGTTGACTGGTGTTACCATATTTCCGCACATATCAGACCAAACGCTACCATCGCCTAAAGTAACTGCGTCTTGGTCAAATTCAGTCTTGATACATACTGTGCCTTCATACCGAAAGCAATCCCCCGCATCCAAATCTGCAAAATCTATCAAGTTCTTTTCGTTGTTCTCTCTTACTCTCATAATCACCTCATCTTTCCGCACCTGTGGTGGTGCTACCTTAATATGCTGACATCTATTTTTATAGTTTGGTCGTTATAGTCGAATGTTATCAAACCACCTATTGCGTCCACTTCTTGATTTTCTACTTTCCTTAAATCAAGTCGGTCACTAAAAGATCCGTTATCCATTAACGTATCGTAAATCCTGTCTGTGATGTCTGTAATTTCTCGTAGTGTCATATCTCACCCTGTCCTTTCCGGCTCATCGGCCTGTTCTGCTTTGTTGATAGTTGTTTCTAATTTTTTCTCGCATATTTCAAAAAGATCAGCTAAATACTTTCCCAAATCATCATCTGGTGGAAACGCATCATTCTTTAACCGCTCACCACAAATCAAAGGCAAAGCATATTTACACACATTCAGCAAAATCGCCTTATCAGCAGTATCTTTTGGGATTGTATAGCCGCAAGTCTCACAAACTACCCAGTCTGAAATAAATGGCGTATCGTAATTGATGTCGATGTCCTGTTTACCTTGTATTTCGGCTTGTTCACCGCATTGTTGACACTTATACATTCGTTACCTCACTTTCACTTTCTGTTACAATATCAGCAACCCGTTCCTGTAATTCACATTCACCATCGGCTGCACAATCACTTGCACAATCACTGTGTTGTTGACAGTGTTCAATGCAGGTTAATTCCTGTTTTGTTAATCGTGCTGATAACAATGCGTACTCGTTTGATTCGTATAGTCTGGTCATTTGATCTTCCCACAATCGCATTTATGCTTCCGGCCATTCATATCACAACCGACTACGCGGCTACATTTGACACAACGTTGTTGATTTTTAATGTCCTGTTCTGGTTTTCTCATATTGCCCTCGTTTCTTTTTTTACGAGTTTCAGCTTCTTTACACTTTTTAGCTTTCCACTCTTTTTGAGTATAATTGACTTGTTTGTTAATTACAACGCGACCAAGCCTGCGTTCCCTCTTAGTTATCTTTTTATCATCTTTGCTAACTGGCCGATACATACCTACTTTTTTAAGCTGCATATTACCACCTCACTTTCTATTACAATCATATCATATTCGTTTCGGCTTGTCAAGTGTTATTTTTGGAATTTTTCAAATAATTCATACTTTAGCCGCATATCAAATTCTATTTTTAATGCCTGCATAGATATAATTATGGATTCTTGGTCTTTTTTATTAGTTGTTTTTACGTGCGTATAGACCATAACAAGACCACCAAATGCACCTATTTTTTGTTGAGGTGTATATTTTTTTGAGCACATAATCTCACGGAATTTCACATACTCGCTTCTGTAATATTCCATTGTTATATCCATTTTACCCACTTTCCGGTTTATCGGCCAAAATCCGAAGTCCCTACGTTCGCTGTACTGGACGTTCTCCGGTTAGTTAGTCTTATTGTACTGCTCAAATACGCCACAACCATTACTGAACGTACCAAGCCTGTTAAGCCTCAGCACAAACTGGCCGATTATCTCTGATATTGTGTCCCATATTTGTAACAGCCAATGTTCGGCTAATTCAGGATACTCCGTGTTGTCTCGGACAAACACCGATACTGCTCCGCAACCGCAATATTCTGCAATACTGATCTGTACATGGTCGTTTTCAAGCAGGATTTTGTTTTCCCGGTACGGACATTTCGCCCATTGATTCGGCGTACTGATAAAAGACTTGTATTGTGATGTCAAGGCACAAATAATATTATCGCATAAGTCTTCCCAATCTATGTTATCTTCGCAAAACTCACTTGTGTCAAAATACACTATGTTATCGCCTATCGTTTCTACGCTTCGTCCCATTTTACAACCCTCCGCTTGTTTGTAGTCTCTGTTCTCGTAATTCACCGCTAAACATATCCGGCGTTCCAGTACAGAATGCTTGCCAGCGTATATCTTCGATATTATGTGCTTCGCGTTCGTCATCGTGGTATTCTTTACAATCAGTGCAAATCCATATATGGTCGTAATGTTCGTCTGGATTTACTCTAATAATACTTTCTTGACCTATATAAGACTCACAGCAGGGACATTCGCCCGCCATATAACAATCATAACAAAGTAAATCTTTGTCCTCTATTGTCATATCATCGTGGTCCGATATTTGGCCATCACATACCGAACATACTACGAAAAAATCAATAAACGATTCTGCTTTATGGGCGTTGTAATCATTGAACCATTGTAAAACGCCGGAAACGTGAACAGGATGAGTTTCTTTACTGAACGTCTCGATGTCTTGCTTGTTGCTTAAATTATAGATGTAGGTATGCGTTTCGTCTCGTTCAATAAGCTGCTCTGCATCCTGCCGATTATCAATTCCTGCTCTACCGGACGATTGTATATCGTGGAACGTTCCTTGTTTGTCGATGTAAAAGTAATTCCACTCCCAATAGCATCCATCATAGCCACCACCTTCATAACATACTAAAATGTTAGTTTTCATGTTAATCCCCCAATCCACAAGCTTTGAGAAACTTATCGCGATTAAAACGCGGGTCATCTGTTGCAAAGTAGTCGGCTAAATCCTCAACCAGCGAACGATGAAATAAACGGTCTGTTATATCCTCTAAATGTGGTGTTGATTCTTCGTTCTGGTAGATAGCTTTCGCAATCGCTTTGTAGTCTTTCTTTGTTACCATGTTATGTCCTCACTTTCTATAACAACCTGCTCTCAACATTCAAAACCTGTAATAATACTGCATCCTGCTCGTTATGCTTCTTAAACCAGTATGCCAGCCTGCCGATGTCTGATTCGATAGACGGTGCATCGGAGACAATCTCGATAATCAGAGACTTCTCTCGAACGCCTTGCCAAGCTCCGTTTGCGTTGATAATCGTGTAGCCATCTGGGAAGTGAATATCGAGACGGTCGGTTATATTCTCATAGTTTTTGTTTTCGGTGAATATTCTATATAGTTTCATATCGTTACCTTACTTTGATTTACATTTTATCCACTTACTTTGTTTGTTTTTCTGCACCATAATTACTTCGCCAGTATCTTCATCAATAGTTGGCAATGGGCCATTTAATATTATGCCGATGTAATTATCAATCCAGTTTTTCTCTTTCATAGTATTACTCCATATACTGTTAGGCGGTAAACTCAATAAGCTCTGGCCAGTATAATCATAAGATAGCTACACTGGCCATCGCTTATGGAGTTCATAGTGGCTAACTACAAACGGCTTCGATTAACATTTCTTCTTGATCTTCTGTCATACTGCCATAAGTTTTTAATTCGTATTCTTTGGCAATAAATGTTTTACCGTCAATTTTTCGACTGTCAATAGTCTCAATAGTCATAACAGCACCTATTAACGATTCATAACCCATTCCACTGTCAAGTGAACCGTCTTTGATTCCATTCAGTATTTGTTTGTGTAATCCTGTTATGCTGTTGTCTGTTAGTGTTTCGGCAGCATAACCATTAACTCCGTCGCCCCAACAATTACCCAACACTATGCCTGTTGCTTTGTGTGTAATCATTTTCATCCTCACTTTCTGTTAGCCACTATTGACTATGTAAAGTATAACACATCCCGATTAGTATTGCAAGTTAAATCTTTTGATTATGATATTTTTTATACCATTTCGCTGTTAATTTTTTACGTTCAGTCAATGTCAAAGTCTCACGTTGAGAGTGAGTCAAGTATATTTTTCCCAATAATGAAACTTTGCATAGGCAGCACGTTCTTTTATAGTTAGTTTTTTCATATTACCATTGTATCATATCCGGTATTGGTTGTCAAGTCTTAAATTCGGTCTGGGTATAAATAATCTACCCAGACGTGATAACTGTGATACTGGTCTAATATGGCGGTTGTGTCTATGTATGTCTGGGTATAAAATAGTTACCCAGACACTTGTAAACTCTTGATAGTGTTGGCCTTATGGCTGATTATGGTCTATATGTCTATATACTCTTTATAATTAGCTATTAGTAATATATAGGGATAGTAGGGTATAGGTAGCTAACCGTTATAAGCGTTAAGTATATATATATAAGTCTCTGACCGATTCTACCCAGACTACCCAGACACGGGTTATAAGTCGTTGTGTTGTAAGGATTTATATGCGTCTGGGTACGAAAATCTACCCAGACTTATATAGACATACCCAGGCAGGGTTACTCCCAAAGGTATACACCTAAAGTGGTACTACTAAAGGCATATGGTACTAATTCTAAGAAATCCGCTCTCACCCTATCTGATCCGCATAAATGAACAGCCGGTCAGTTATCGTCCCTGATAACCAACCGGCTGTTGGTGAAGTGAGTGATGGAGTGATTAGTCGTATAAACTATACTCCGTTACAAACCCGTCTTTAGATTGTGCTTTTAGTGATTTTTCTGCACCTTCTTTTGTTTTATGTATTGACCGGAGCATTGCTGTTTTAACTTTATAAATGTATAGTACCCATACTTGTTTCATTTTCTTATTCTCACTTTCTGTCTGGTCCTATTACCCGTTTGAACAACCGAAGATAATCACGCCATAACTGATTCGCTTCTGGTTGCGTGATATATCCCCACGATACTAACTGTCTTAGTCTATTGCGTTTCATGGTCTTCATTTTAAGGCCTCTCACGTTCTCTCTATTGAACGTTAGCACAACGATAGGTATGCCGCTACTACGAGTATCAGCATATCATGCAACGTGATGTTGTTTAATATCTTGTTCATGCTTATAGTATAACACACACAAGGCACAAGTGCAAGTATATTCTCAGATTATTCTCAAATTCTTTTATCGGACTGTGTGTGTGCTACTGGCAAGGATGCAAGGCTGATTCGCGAGTCCCCCGCCGCCACCCTTGTTATCGGTCGTTGGGAGTCCCTGGTCCCCCTTCCTACTCGGAATCGCCACCCCGTTTTCAGTGTTAGATAATCACTTAACAACTGCGGGACCTGGCCAGAAAAAATATTTTATATTTATTCCCGAAAAGGCGATAATAAGGGCTAATCTCACTGTAGTATAGAGGGCAGTGTTTTGTGTCCATAGATAACCCACGTTGAGAGAGGATATGATATGAAAATGCAAGAATACCGCGGGATCTTGAAGAAGTGCACCCCAGTCGAATATCAGTACAGTGATTGGATGGGTGATTGCCAACAAATGTTGGTCCAAACTTTACACCTTGGTGGCCTTGCGGTTTCTATAGATATAAAAGAGTTAGACGACAAAACAGATGATGAGATAAAGGAACTTATCAAGGATAGGATGCTTATTGCTTTACATAATGCCATAGTGAGATTATGCCCGACTTATTTCACAGGACAAAGAAAACACATGATCGAACCACTAAAAGACAATGTAGTAGTTAAACCTGCCAAAGCATCTGAAACAACTCCGGGCGGGATTATCATTCCTGATCGTGCACAAAAAGATCCTAAATTTGGTGTAGTTGAGTCTGTTGGTCCCGATGTTGAAGCTCTTAAACCAGGTGATACTGTATTGTTGCCAGGTTGGGATGATGCGACATTAGAGATCGATGGCGAAAAATATATTGTACTCGCAGAGAAAGCTATAAGTGTGAGGATCTCTGAATGAACCGCCATCAGATCGCAGACCTGTATGACAGCTTCTCTGAGAATCAACAAAACATCCCCCGTGCTGAGTTCATCAAACGAGCGATGAATACTATGAATCCGGTCAGGTGCAAGAAAATCCTTAACATAATGGTCGAGAAGAAACACCAGGGCCGGATACAGCGAACAGTTATAGACAGTGCGATTACCAGGGGAGCGTGATGGGTAAATACTATGTAGCTTATGAAGATAAAGGCCCATCGGGACCGTGTGGGCAATCAGTGGAATGCACAAGATCTCATCATGATCTGTATATATTTGATGATGAAGAAAGTGCCAGAGCGTTTATAGTTAAAGCCAGACCCAATGCGAGTAGAGTGATGCCTAAGATTACAGGATTCTGGTCAGAAGATCATGGAAATGTTATTGCGATAACGAGATGAAAGACGAACTGCTCAGACATATCAAGCCAGGTGAGTTTACGTTTTGTAGCAGATGTGGTTCGGTATGCAAACAAGGGAGCGAAGCTTTTATGTGTGTGCGTTGTAGATGCTCTATGTTTAGTAGGGAAGAAGTTACTGAATTGGAAAAACAAATAATGCTTGCCGAACAATCACTTGAGCAGAGTATGAGTGGTTTATGTAAGGCCCATAGGAAAGATCTGGCTATGTTAAGGCAGGGAGCATGAAACTCAAACTGAATCAGATCATAGAAGTTGAGTGGGATGACATCGTTACCCATTCTGTGTGGATACCACAGGACGAAGCGAAAAATAAACCGATATGTAAATGCAAGTCAGTGGGATATTTTCTTAACCAGGATGATAGAATCATACGACTTAGTTGTACTATTCAACTTGATGATAAACCGGAACGAGATTTGACCGTGATCCCGAAAGGTTGTATTACTAAAATTAGGAGATTAAAATAATGCCAGCAAATGAAACGTTTTCCTGTGATAACAGTGGAAACCGCACAGGACCACACCCAGATATTAGTGATCCGGTTCTTGGTACCGGACAGAGTGTTGTGGCGGGATCTAAGGATATTGATGGGATAATTACTGTTATCGCCGGTAAGTCATACGCGGTTACATCATTGATCGGTTCTCATATATTTGGTATTGCAACACTTGCTACAGCAACGAATATCGTGTGGGCTGTCGGTGCGGGGCGTACTATCGTAATCAGAGTTCCGTTTGGTTACACAACGTTGTATTATCAGACACCGGATAATTCGCGTAGGTTCATTTTAAGGGAACTGGCAGGATGAAAGACGATCACGGCAAAAAAGTAATAGCCGGTAAACTGCTCTCGAAATTCATCCGAGAGATTGCCAGCGAAGAATATGATGATCCGATCATCAAAGCCAGAGGTGAAGAGGCTGTGATGGTGACTAAGGCTGAAGCCATTGCAAGGCATATATGGAATGTGGCTCTCGGTTATGTAGAGGAAGTTGATATACACAAGGATGGAGTTAAGACAGGCGTTAAACTGGAAACCCACAGACCGGATAAATGGGCGATTAATATTATCTGGGATCGAATGGAAGGCAGGGTAGGTCAGGCAGATGCTAAGGCGAGTAGTGACAAGGCGAGTCTTGCTGATAAAGTATCTGAACAGGGCAAGAAACGTCTGGCCCAGATAGCGAAACAGAGTATCAAATGAAAGCGATAGCAAGATATATTATGTGTGATTTGTTTAACCAACATTGGTATGAACCAACAACCAAACAACGTTGGATTATAACAGGTGAAAATTGGGTGTGTCGGCGTTGTGGTAACTCTGTTAAATCTATTAAAGAACTTTTAGGAACCAAAGGGAGATTAACTCTTGGAAGATGATTATATAGAAAAATTACTTGATCAGGTTGAGAAAGCAAAAAAAAAAAAAAAAAAAAATATTGTGTCGAGCATAACATTGATTGGGATGTGATTGATTGTGGTTATAAACCTAAAGTAATGGAATATGCTGCTTTTGGATTGGCTTAAACATGTGTTCTTTGAAAAATTCATAGTATGATTGATATAGCAGAAAAGTTGAAACCAGAACTTGCGACACCTTTTCCAAATATACCTGAGACGTGGAAGTGCACTGAAACAGGGTTAGTTGTTCCGAAACAAGAAATACCTAATCTTAAATATAGAGAAGGTATTTTACGTGATGCCGAATACGATAAAGGTTTTCAAACTGACTTGATGGCTGCGAGTAGAGAATCTCTTTTGTTTTGGCTTAATAGTTTCGTTTTTACTTTTCATCAGTTCGATGTTGAAGGCAGCACCGGCGAGCGATATGAAGCCAAAGCAGTGCATTGTCCATTTATATCTTGGGAAATTCAGGATATTCTATTTGAGCGTTTGATTTGGCACCTCGCCAATGCTAAAGATATTCTGATCAATAAGTCACGTGATATGGGTGCCTCATGGATGTGTACTATTTTCATGCACTGGCTCTGGTTGTTCAGACCTGATTCACAACTCCTTGAATTATCAAGGACTGAGCCGTATGTTGACCAGGCCGGGAACATGAAGGCACTTTTCCAGAAGCATGATTATATTAATACATGGTTGCCCGAATGGATGTTGCCGCCGATGACTGCTGTGGGGCAGAAATATCGCACCAAGATGCACCTCTATAATATTCTCAATGGTGCTTGTATTGATGGCGAGTCCACTACAGAGCACGCGGCATCAGGTGACAGACGTTTGATTGCTTTATTGGATGAATTTGCTAAGGTTAAACATGGACGACTGATGCGGAGTGCAACGCGAGATGCGGCACTGATGCGTATTGTCAATAGCACTGTAAGTGGCCCTGGTACTGAGTACAGCAAGTGGAAGAACGATAGAACAATCATAGTATTTCCGTTGATGTGGTGGGATCATCCAGATAAAGGCAAGGGCCGTCACGTTACTCAAGATTCGGTGACAAACGCGTGGAAGATAAGATCACCGTGGTACGATGCGGAATCGGAAGTTAGATCTCCACAGGAGATGGCAAGGGAAATTGATGCCAATGATCTCGAATCTGGTTCGACATTCTTCACTGTTACCAATATCGTTAAACACATAGCGATATTCGGTAAACCGCCTAAAACATGTTGGGACATTGATTTGGCCAAGGGTGTACCGAGTGATAGTATTCCAATGATCCTGAAGAAAAAGGATTTGAAGAAGATAGTATGCAAGAGAGCAGCCAGGGGCAAACTCAAGATCTGGGTTAATCTGATAAATGGCAGGTTGGACCAGAATCTCGATTACGTTATTGGTTTTGATCTGTCCAAGGGACAGGGTGCTTCTAATTCAGTCGGGTCGATCAAGTGTCGGCAGACCGGCGAGAAGGTTGGTGAGTGGGCTGATGCTAATACACCACCGTTTGAAATGGCTCGTGTCGGTGTGGCTTTGGCATTGTGGGTTGGCGGTAGGAAGAAATTACCGTTCCTCAAATGGGAGATGAATGGTGATCCAGGTTTTGATTTTGGTAAGCGAATTGTTAAAGAGTTTCATTATCCGTACTATTACCGTGATGTTAAAGTTGGGAATATTAGGGATAAGAAAACTAAGAAATATGGTTGGCACAATAATCCAAAGTCTAAAGGCGAACTTCTTAATGCTTATGATCGTGCATTAGCTCATGGTGGTTATATTAATCATTCTATAAAAGCACTTGAGGAAGCCAAGACTTATATTTATAACGATGATGGATCGATTGGGCCAGCATGTTTGGTGGAAGAGAGTTCTTCCGCTAAGAAAACACATGGTGACAGAACGATGGCTGATGCACTCACGATTGAGGATAAATATTATAAGATGAGAAATCGTGCGGAGACATCAGAAGCTCGCAATGATATGAGAACTGCTGCGGGACGTAAAGTGGCGTTGAAGCAGAAGCGTGCCAAGCCGAAGGGGTGGCGATCTAAGTTTGATTTTAGAGGATAGAGATGGCCAAGTATAAAAAGAAACCAGTAGTGATTGAAGCATGGGAATTTGATGGTAGGTTGGATTTCAGCAAAACTCTCCCAAAAGAAATTAAGGATGATATAGACAACTTTCGACTTACACAAGACGGTAAGTTGAAAGTTAAAACATTAGAAGGCGACATGTTTGCTAATATAGGCGACATGATTATCAAAGGTATCCAAGGAGAATTTTATCCTTGTAAACCAGATATATTTGAAAAAACTTATGAATTGGTAGGATGATAATGCCAGAATACTTCACACCAAATAAATTTGCATTAGCTGTCCGTCAAGGATTTGAGCGTAATAAGCGACACAGGCGTGCTCGTGCTATGTTCATAAAGGAGTATGTTGGCCGGTACTACGTATCAGAGTATGGATTAACTGGTGAGGAACCGATCAACTTGATATTCAATACGATCCGTGCGACAGTGCCCAATCTCGTGATGAAATCTGGTATCAATAAAGTAGCAACAGAAATTGTTGAATATGAACAATATGCTTACTTGCTCGGACTCGCATTAGATAAGGGTGACAAGCAAATAAAGATCAAAGATACATTACGTGCCGCTATTGTCGATGCGTTCTTTATGATGGGCATAGCTAAAACTGGTTTAGCCGGTGGTGGCCAGATATTAAACTTCGGTGACATCTTCATTGACGAAGGCCAAGTATATACTGATCTTGTTGACTTCGATGATTTCACTGCCGATCCATCATGTAAAGATTACCGCAAAGCAGCTTTTCTTGGTGACAGGAATCGAGTTCCGAGACAGATTTTGTTGGACGATGATGAGTTTGATCACGATCTCGTGATGAGAATACCGAAGTCAGTCCATCCTAATGCCAAAGATAAAGTTGAATCTCTTAGTAAGAGAAATTTCAGCGATAGTGAGATGTATACGCTTCAGGATTTTGTAGATGTTGTGGAAGTATTTGTACCAGGAGCTAATGCATTACTCACTATACCAGATCCACATCAAATAATTCTTCCTGAATATCTTGCTGCACGAGATTACTATGGCCCGAAAGAAGGACCGTATTCTATACTTGCCTTGACACAGCCAGTACCAGGCAATCCATTTCCGGTAGCTCCGGTCGGGATTCATTATGATCTACATGTGATGGCCAACAAGATGATGGTCAAACAAATGAATCAGGCTGATCGCGAGAAGAGTCTTGGTATTGTAGATCCGGCGGGTGCTGATGAAGCTGAGGATATAAGAACCACCGAAGATGGTGGAATGGTGATGGGCAATCCTGATACTGTTAAGGTAATTACTTTTGGCGGCAACAATGTTAAAAGCGAAGCTATGCTTCAGCAGTGTCAGATATGGCATAATTATATGTCAGGTAATCCAGATCAGATGTCTGGTTTAGTATCTAATGCTGAGTCAGCAACACAAGCTAATATTCTACAGGCTAATGCGACTATCACTATTGAAGATGCACGTGGTATGATTTATGATTTTGCCGCGGATACTGTTGAGAAGAGGGCTTGGTATATACACACTGATCCGTTTATGGACATCATGCTTTCCAGAAGGAAACCAGGTGGTGAGAATGTTCAGTTGCATCTGACACCGGAACAAAGAGATGGTGACTTTCTTGATTATACGTTTACTTTGAAAGCAAGATCGATGTCACGCCTTGATCCGGCTGTTAGAACTAAACGTATTGTAGAGTTCGGTACTAATATTTTACAGAGTATAATGAACTCTGCTATGATAGCAATGAACATGGGGCTGCCATTTAATGTTCAGACAGCTTTAACAGACATTGCAGAGGAACAAGGTATTCTTGAAGATGTTCGAGACTGGTTTGATGATCCACAGTTTATGCAGCGTATTCAGTTGCGGATGGCGATGAATCCTCAGCCAGTAGGTAAGGCTACACCAGGACAGAGTGGTGGTACTAAAGGTATCGCACAACAATCTAAAACACAGACTCCATTTCAGGAGAGAAAACAAACAGAACAGATAGGGGCCAATGAAAGTCAGTCGGCCAGAACAAGTGAACCGGGAGTATGATTATGCCATACGATAAATACAATTCACCGAAAAAGAAAAAAAGTAACTGGGTTTCCAGGCTCAAGAAAAGTGTTGCTTCATTGTGGGGACCAGGCCATAGTCCAGCCGGTAAAAAATATATTGCTAAGAAAAAACAATATACATCTTTGGCTACTAAAGGTGTTGAAAGACGATTGAAAGCTGCTGGTCTTACAGATGCAGAAATAAAAAGGTTGAGGTAACGATATGCAGTTATATAAATTTGCTTGTGACTGTGGACACAGACAAGAAGTGACATGGCCGATGAATCGCTCTAAGGAACTTCTTGTGTGTGCGTGTGGTAAGAAAATGTATCGAGAGTATAATTTCCATAATAAGAATATGAGTTATAGCCGCCCTATACATTCAGATTCACTTGCCATCGCACCAAGTCAACGGGTAGAACACGAGCAAAGATTTCCTGATATAAAACTTGATGCGGCTTGTCGTCCTATTTTTGATAACGTCCAGACGCATCAAAAGTATTTGAATGATTGTAATCTGGTGAAGGATCGCCAGAAACTAAAAGTTAAGGGAGTTAGAATAGTTTAGTAAATTATCTTACCCTCTGAGAATTATCTTAGAGCAACTTAATTGAAAGGGTGAAGTTATGCGTAAGTTTATGGAAACTACAGAAGTGAGTGAGACAAATGAAACTGAACATGAGCAGCAGCCTTTGAAAGAAGTAGATGCGGCTGTTGATAATCCGGTGTTGGTGAATACTGTTCAGGAGAGATTAGATAATCTCAATAGGCTCACAAAAGAAGAAACGACAGTTTCAGATGAAGAGGTTGATGATTCTACCTCTGAAGTTAAGGATGGTAGTGACGCACAGGAGAGCGATCAGACAGAATCTCAAACTGAATCAACTGAATCTACCTCGGAAGCGGAAGTTAAAGAGGATGGCAGTATCAAAATACCGGATGCTTATATGCGGGCTGCTGTTCATCACGGATTGAATAAAGAAGATGTTGGTGACATGGTTAAGGCTAACCCTGAATCAGCTATGAAGTTGCTTGAGAGTTGCTACTTGAGCGTTAATAACGCATCGCGCGAATGGTCAGAATTAGGTCGTGCAAAGATTGAAGTGGAACGTGCAAAGACTATAGAGCAGACTGTTACTGAAGTAGTTGAGCAGGTAGACCCAACTATGGCGGCTAAAGTCGCTAAGTTGAGGAAAGAGTACCCAGATGATCCGCTGATTGAAGTTATCATCACTGATCTGGAAAAGAAACCTAAACCTGTTCAGCAAGTACAACCTGTTCCACAGGCACGGCAGAATTACGAAACTGCGACTGCACGAGCCAATGTAGCAGGTAACCTTGCTATTGACCAAAGGGTTAATGCTTTCTTTGGTGCCGACACTATGACACCCTATGATAAGTTCTATGGCAAACTTGAACTTGGCCAGATTCCAGAAGATCTTACTAATGGTCAGCAACTTAACAGAATCACTGTTCTTCAGGAAGCTGAATTTATAATGGCCGGGCACAATAGTAGGGGCCAAAAGATCGAAGTAGAACAAGCTCTTGAGAAAGCACACTTCATTGTCACTGAACCTATTAGAAAGCAAGTGATACGTGATGGCATAAAGGCAACTGCGACAAAGCGTAAGAATAGTATGACGCTCAGACCGTCTGAGAGCAGACGTACAGGTGATAGTCTTAATACTGGGTCATCTAAACCAAGAAACAGAAGTGAATTGGAATTGTCGGTCCAACAGAATTTAGACCGTGTATTTAAGAATTAAAAAGGAGTAAGAAATGGCTGGAACAAAGAATGCAGATTTGATTGACTTGATTGCAACTACTCTGCCAAATCTCCCTGAGCAATACTTTGAGGTAACGTGGACGAACAACGACTACGAAGCCTGCCGTATCTATCAGAGAGAACGGATGGAAATTGACGGCGGGACTTCAATCAAACGTAAAGTTATGTTTAGCCCGACCGGAAATGCTCGGTATCGCAGACTTTTCGATACTGATGATCCTGCTGTGTCGGATGTGATGGTTGAAATTGATGTACCCTGGACTCAGATAGGTACACATTATTCTTGGGATATTCTTGAGATTAAGCGTAATGCTAATTCCGCAAGGGGATTCATTCGTTTACTCGAAACCAGACGGATCGATGGCCTGTGGAGTCTTGCAGATTTGATCGAAGAGCGTTTCTGGAAAACCCCGGATAGTTCAACCGATGATTTGAATCCATATGGTGTGCCGTACTACCTCAATATGTTAGATGTAGGTGGGACAACTGCTGGTTTCAATGGAAAAAATGTTGTTTTCGGAGATAGGAGTCTAAGTGTTACTTGTGCAGGTATTAGTACAACCACTGAGCCGAGATGGGCTAACTGGGCGGCTGTTTATACGAAGGTGGACAATGCTTTACTTGAGGCTTTTCGTTTAGCTTTTACGAGAACCAAATTCAAAGCTCCGTTGATTATCAACGATCCGTCACAGGCACGTAATGCTGCCAAGAGAGTTTATTGTAACAGTGATACTATCGTGAAGTTACAGGTATTAGCTGATGCAAGAGATGATTTCCATCGTGGTAAAGATGTACTTGGCAATATTCGTATCGATGATGGTGCTACAGTGTATCTGAATCGTTTGCCGGTTGTCTATATTACTCAGCTTGATGATGCACAAGTTGCACCCACAGGTGCCGCTTCTGCAACCATGGAAGTAGATCCGATCTATTGTGTGGACTTCGAGAAGTTCATCCCTTATGTTCAGGATGGTTACTGGATGGAAGAGGGTGAGCCGATGACTGATAGACTTCAGCATACGACTTTCACTATCTTCCTGGATGGCTCTCATAATAACCTGTGCGTCAATCGTAGACAAGCGGGCTTTGTCCTCCATAAACCCATTGTGGCTTAACCAACACCAATCATGTTGGTGTAACTGAAATATTAACCTGGTAGGGTATGATAGCCCTATTGACAACAGGAGAATAAAATGAGTAGAATACAAAATATGGGTGTGGGTGCCTATGATGTTGGTTGCCGCACTAAACGAGTT